>Ga0265332_10000006_pt1 | contig 327963 bp, 296 predicted proteins | sample 41926metaG_FD_202084 | JGI IMG/M metagenome (GOLD analysis project Ga0265332, IMG submission 202084) | Rhizosphere microbial communities from Carex aquatilis grown in University of Washington, Seatle, WA, United States - 4-19-26 metaG | ecosystem: Host-associated > Plants > Roots >...
GGGTTTTGTCGCAATAGCGTAGGGTGACGGGTGCTTTGCACAGTGCGTGCAGAAAATCAGATGGCCAGGCTGTAGAACTGATCTGCTGCGGACATGGGTTGCCCGGTGGGACAGAGGTGCTGTCCCTTTTTGATCATGTGCATGGTCTTGATGCAGGCAATCAGTTTTTGCGCACTCCAAAATGACTTGAACCCCATCATCGGATCGGTGATTCGTTTCACCGCCCGATGGTCCTGTTCGATAAGGTTGTTGAGATACTTTGACTGGCGCAGCTCTATGTCCAGGCAGGCATCATCATTGACGCTTTTGATGGCAGCGGTGTTGGCGCCACTCTTGTCGATGGTGATTTTCTCGGGCAGACCATGCAGGTTGATGGCACGCTCCAGGTAGCGCCGTGCTGCCGCCAAGTCCCGCTTTGCGGTGAGGAGAACGTCCACTGTGTTGCCGCTTTTGTCGACTGCGCGGTACAGGTATTTCCACTGGCCGGCTACTTTAATGTAGGTTTCATCCATCCGCCAACTGGTACCCACTGGCCGTTTGCGGCGGCGAAAGATCACAGCCATGACTGGCAAAATCTTCAACGCCCAACGATGCACGGTGGAGTAGTCAACGAGGACGCCGCGCTCATGCATCATTTCTTCCAGATGGCGAAAGCTCAACGGATAAGCTGCGTACCAGCGGGCGCACACCAGCATCACTTCTAGCGGGTAGTGCAGTCGCTTGAGAACTTTGCGCAGTTCGTCGATCATCGCGCCATCGGACATATTTTGCATCCAGCAATTGTCACGCTTGGGCGCTTATTGCGACAGAACCGTTTCGTCGTGGGCTACGGTATCACTTGGGTTGGGCTGGCTTTGGGCATCCACTTGGCAAGAGCTGATCTCAGGGCTTCGATCGCAATGGGCTTGGTCAGGAAGTCATCCATACCCACGGCAAGGCAATGCTGGCGGTCTTCCTCAAAAGCATCAGCCGTCAATGCAATGATCGGCAGGTGTTGGCGCTGATTATCCATTTCCCACTGTCTGATTCTTTCGGTGGCCGTATAGCCATCCATCACCGGCATGTGCAGGTCCATCAGGATTACATCCGGAGCCCCCCCTTGGGTGATCACATCAACCGTCTGTTGGCCATCATTCACCAACTCCACCTGCAACCCAAGTCTACCCAGTAGCGTCTTGATCACCAGACAGTTGAGTGGATTGTCTTCCGCTACCAGTACATGTCCGGATAACGTGGAGTTGGAAACCTCCGGTGACGTTACTAATGGAATTTCGCGCTCTGCCATTCGACTGTCGGCACCTGTGGCAATGAGGTCGACACGAATCCGAAACCAAAAGCGTGAGCCTCGGCCGGCTTCGGATTGCACCCCGACATCACCTCCAATCAGTTTGGCCAAGCTACTCACAATCGACAAACCGAGTCCCGATCCACCGTATTGACGTGTCGTGGAACTGTCGGCTTGAGAAAACGGCTTAAACAGCAATTCGAGTTTATTGGCAGGTATGCCGATCCCGGTGTCTGTCACCGAGAATTCCAGCAGGGCTGTTTTGTCACCCCGTTCGATCTCGGTGCCTTCAATATGAACATAACCTTGCGTTGTGAATTTGATGGCGTTGCCCACCAGATTCACGAGCATTTGCCGCACACGGTGCGAATCAGTCTGATAGCGCTGGCCGGTCTGACCTGTCCATTTGCATGCAAGTTGCAAATTCTTGGCCTGGGCGGATCCCGCAAACAGCGATTGAGTTTCCTGTAGGAGCTGCGTGGGCTCGAACACCGTGTGTTCAATTTGAAATTTCCCAGCCTCGATTTTGGAGAGATCAAGAATGTCATTGAGTAGGCTCAGCAGGCTCTGTCCAGAGTTCAATATGGTGCGGGCGTAGTCGTGCTGGTCGGTAACCGATTGATTGGGCATCAATAGCAACTGCGCCATGCCGAGAATGCCATTCATCGGCGTTCGAATTTCATGCGACATGGTGGCCAGAAACTGCGACTTCGCCAGATTGGCCGCTTCCGCTGCAGCCTCCGATTTGACCAAGGCGGCAGTGCGTTGGGCAACCTTGCTTTCAAGTGACGCTTCTGACAGCCGGAGTGCATCAACCATCAGCGCAAAGGCACTGGCCAATTGACCGACCTCGTTGGCTTCGTATTTTGGAACTGTGATGCTTAGGTCGCCAGATTTGGCGATGCTCTGTGCGATGCCTGTCAACTCGGTCAGGGGCTGAATGGCATTTCGAGAAGCGCTGCGCACCCAATAAACGACTGCCAGAACCAACAACAGGCTACCCAAACCGTAGCCGATGACGAGTGGTAAAAGCTTACCTTCAAACGGTGAGATTTGATCCGTGGCGACCGCTTCAATCGACATGAGCGAGGCCCCCTTTATCCCCTTGAAAAGCAACGCTCTTTCTGATTCCAGCGCAGGCGTTACAGAGGGGTTCGCACCAATGCGGACCAGCGACTCGCCTGTGCCGGCGCGCACCAACTCAACGCCATCCAAATCGAGGTCCTTGGGCACGCGAGTCAATATATCGACGAGATCCAGTTGAGTGACCACGACACCTTCGACAGTCCCGGTGTAAGGAAATACAACACCTTGGTACATAACCCAGCCAAGATGACCATCACGCAGGGGCACCAACTCGTTGAGAGACTTACCCTGAGCGATCACTTGTTTGAACAGTGGCGAGTTCGCACGACATTGAGACAGGTCGGACCGCATACCGGCCAAAAGCTCGCCGTTAAGGTCGCACAAAGCCAGCCCACTGGCCGTCGCAAGCGGAAACCGGTAGTTTTCTAAAAAAGGAACAACGTAGGCGTTACGGCCAGGGGAGTCCAGCAAGGCCGTCATAAACATGGAACTGCTGGCCAGATCGGCGACGGCGCTTTCGACGACGTAAATGTTGCGCTCGACCCGTTCAGCCACGCGATTGGCTTTTTCTTGCAGTTGTGCGTGCAGCGATGCCTCTTCTACCCAAAATATGACGGCCAGAGAAATGAAAGCCACCACGAGACTGCTGCCAATGGCAATCAGCGCCGCACGCAGCGCAAAAGCGTTGGCCAGGCTTTCACCGCTCCATCGCTTCAGGGTGTTGAGCTTCCAGGAAATAGCCACAGAATCAACCTAGCGCTTGGCTCTGACCAGTGCCTCAATCGCACCGTCATCAGCGAAATGCGCCATGTATACATCGCTGATCGTCAGCGCATCATGGCGTTTGGGTGTAAATGGTTTGTCGATCTGACCGAGAAGGCCTTGATAGGGCCCCAGTTTCTCCAGTTCATTGCGGATAAGGGGGCGATCAGTGCTCTTGGCTTGGTTGATGGCCCTGGCGAGCAATTGCACCAGATCATAGGCATGGGCCACACCCACCTGCGACACGACCTTGCGGGGATCGTCGTTGCCAGTCACTGACTTCAATCCCGTAAGCACGCGTTTGGCAACCGGGTCAGATTTACCAATAAAGGAGTAGGTCTGCACCACCGACAAGTCAACAGTTTTCAGGGCCAACCCGGCTTGCTCAAAAAACTGGCCTCCTGTCAGGCCCCAGTGCGCCACAAGGGGCAATAGCTGCTCCTTTGGAAGGTTGGCCATTTCCTTTACCAGGATGACGGCCTCGCGGTCATTGGCGACAAAGATCACCGACTCGGCTCCGGCCTTGCGTAGAGCCTGGTAACGCTCAATCATGCTGGGGTCCCCCCAGTTGTACCACTGGGTGTCAACGATTTCCTGTTGGGTGTCTTTGCTGGCGGTGATTTCAGCGGACTTGAGGCTGCTGCGTCCCCATTCGGTGTTGGGAAGCATGAGTCCGACTTTGCGCGCGCCGGATTTAAGCGCGTGGCGCATCATGACTTGTAAAGCCCACGAGTCCTTCAGGGACAGGCGAAACACATAATTGGGGGAATAGTCGTTATCGGTAATGGAGTTGGCTGCCGCCCAAGGGTCAAGCATCACCATCTTGAGTCGGTGAATTTCAGGCAACAGTTCAACCACGACCGGGCTGTATCTTGCACACAAGACAGCAACTACGTCCGGATCTGCCGCCAGCTCCCGCAGATTGTTCAGCGACCGGGCTGGCACCGCCCGGTTATCGCGCTCGATGATTTCGAGCTTGCGACCGAGAAGGCCTCCTGCCGCATTGATCTCGTTGACGGCTACTTGTGCGCCATTGCGTACCGCTTGGGCCGAGGTGCTGAAGGGAATGCCAAACTCGGCATCGACGGCGATCTTGATGTTGCTTACTGCCCACACGGTGATGTGGGATGTCAAAAGAGCAACTGTTAACAGACTGGACTTCAACGCCATCCAACGTATAGTGAAGTCTCCGCTTTTGATTTTGATGGAATTCATTGGGTATGACGATTGATGGGGACGAGTCCGATTTAAATATACCCCCTATCCACCTCTTTGAGATTACATTCTTTGCCGGTATCAGTCGGTATGTTCTTGGCACGCGCTAGGACCACGGATAGCGTTGTGAAAGTCCGCAATGGAACATCACCAATGCCTGCGCACTCTAATCGCGCTGCATGGCAACCCGTGACCTGGCCGCCAGCCACCCCAACGCCATTGCCGTCAGCAGCACCGGCAGCAACGACCCCCAGTTCAGCAAGCTCCAGCCCTGAGTGGTGACCAACGCGCCGGAGGCGAACGAGGTGAAGGCCATCACGGCGAACACGCAGAAGTTGATGGCGGCCTGGGCACGGTCTTTTTCCTCGGGGCGGTAGGCGCGCAGTGCCAGTGTGGTGCTGCCGGTGAAGATCAGGTTCCAGCCGACGCCGAGCAGGAACAGCGCGATGCCGAACTGGTGCAACTCCACGCCCGACAGCGCAACGGCAATGCAGGCCAGGTTCAGCAGCACGCCCACGCCCATGACCGGCAGCGTGCCAAAGCGCTTGATCCAGCTGCCGGTGAAGAAGCCCGGTGCGAACATGCCGATGACGTGCCATTCCAGCACCAGGGCCGCGTCGTCAAAGCTCAGGCCGCATTGCTGCATGGCCAGCGGTGTCGCCGCCATCAGCAGGTTCATGACGCCATAGCCCAGCGCCGCGCTGGCGCAGGCCACCATGAAGACCGGTTGGCGCATGATCTCCGACAGCGGCCGGCCCTGGCCAGCCTGACCGGCCTGGACCGGGGTGTGCGCGGGAAAGCGGATGAAGGCCATGACCGCCATGGCCAGCAGCGCTACGCCGGCCAGCACCACGTAGGCGCCGGCAAATGGAACCCCCAGCAGGCCGCGGGAGCGGGCCGCCAGATTGGGGCCGACCACGGCACCCAGCAGGCCACCGGCCAGCACCAGGGATACGGCCTTTTCGCGCAGGGGTTGGGGCACCAGCTCGGCCGCGGCAAAGCGGTACAACTGGCCGTTGGCGCTGTAGTAGCCGGCCACCACCGTGGCTGCCACCAGCAGCCAGAACTGTTTATCCACCACGGCCCAGGCCGCCACGCAGGCGGAGCCCAGGGCCACGGCCAGCCCGATCTGGAACGAGATACGCCGCCCGAACCGCGACTGGGTGCGCGCCACCAGCGGTGTGCTCAACGCGCCACCGACCACATAGCCCATGACCGGCAGCGTGGCCATCCAGGCGTAGGGGGCGAGCTGCAGCCCCACCAGCCCGTTGATGGCGATGAACGCGACGTTGTTGGTCAGAAAAAGGCCCTGGCACAGGGCCAGCAGCCACAGGTTGCGGTTCATGCCCGCAACCCGTCCATCCAGTGGCTGCGCATCAGGCGGCTACGGCCTTCTTGCGCGGTGCGGCTTTCTTGGCCACGGCCTTCACAGCGGTCTTGGCTGTGGCCACTTTCTTGGCAGGTGCCTTGGCAACTGCCGCCTTCTTGGCTGGCGCTGCCTTGGGTGCGCTGGCCTTCTTCGCAGCGGCCGGAGACTTGATTGGCACCACCTTGGCCGTCGGCTTGGCGGCCTTGGTTGCAGGCGCAGCGCCCTTCCACGTCAGGCGTGCCTTCTTGGCGCGGGCCACGACCTTGGCAATGTCTTCGTCGCTGAACACGCCGTTGACGCCGGAAATGGCGGCCAGCTTCATGCCGTGCTTGAGGCCGAGCTTGTAGATTTCCTTGACCTTTTCCCACTCAGTGTCGCGGCCCACGGTGAACACCTCAAAGCGGCCTTCCAGCGCCAGCACGATGGTCTCGGCCAGGCAGGCATAGATCACGTTGGGTGGCAGGCCGATGCTCTTCAGGCCCTTGACCTTGGTCGGCAGCTCGATTTCACCGGATTCGATGACCAGCACGTCGGGGCGCTTGGCCACGTCGGATGCGGGCAGGTCCAGCGGACGCGCCACGTCGGTGATGACGCAGCCGGGCTTGACCTTCATGATGTCCAGGATTTCCTTGCCGGCGCCGGACGTGGATGTGACGATCATGTCCATGTCGCCCAGCAGGTCGTTGTAATCGACGGTGGTGAAGACCTTGGCGTCTGGCGTTTCCTTCAGGATGGAGGCCTTGAGTTCGTCGAGCTTGCTCAGCGTGCGACCAGCCAGATACACCTCGTCAAACGACATGGCCAGCAGGCGGGCGCTGACCGAGCCGATGGAGCCCGAGGCGCCGATCACCATGGTCTTGGCGGCGACCTTCTTGTTGTGCTTGTTCAGGTGCACCAGGCCCATGCGGCGCATGGCGTCAGCCGCGGCCCACAGCGCGCCGGAAGCCGAATAGCTGTTGCCGGTGGTGATGGGCAGGCTGGAGCGGCGCGCCACGGTGACGCCGGCGTCGCCCACGACCTTGGTGAAGGCGCCCAGGCCCATGATCTGCGCGCCCATCTTCTCGGCCATCTTGGAGGCCTGCAGCAGGCGGCGGTAGGTGAACTCCGGGCTGCGCGACAGCATTTCCTTCGGCGTGCCACCGACGCTGATCAGCCAGCCTTCGGCTTCGGCGCCATTGGGCGAGACGATGTTGCTCATCTTGCAGTAGACGATGGGCGGCATGTGCGCTGCCAGCGTCTCGACCTTGTCCATGACGAACTTGGGCGTGGATTTCGGAATCGGAAACGCGTTGCGGATGTAGTTCTGGCTCAAGGGGTGGATGACGAACGCAAAGCGGCGGATGTTGCGGAAGTTGCCGGTGGGGTGCAGCAGACGTGGCTGGATGTGCAACTCGTCGAGGATTTCCTCGAAATCGTCGTCCGACACTTCTTCCTGCGGTTTCTCCAGCGCGGCCAGGATCATGGCCTCAATGGTGTTGATGCCCACCACCTCCTGGAACAGCTTGGGTGACACGTCAATGACCAGGTTGACCTTGCACTTGGTGAAGAAGGCCAGGCGCTCGTCGTCCACGGCGGAAGTGATCAGCGTCTTGCCATCGAGGTTGGTGGCATTGCCCACGGCCTTGATCTCGGCAAAGGTGCCGACGATGACGTGCGACTTGGCCACCACCTCAGCCACCATGCGGTTCTTGATGCCAGAGAGCGAGGCCTCCAGCATCTGGCCGGACTTGCCCTGCAGCATGTATTTGCTGCCTTTGGCGTACAGCTCCAGTTGCTCCAGCGAGCCCAGCATGGTGGGCGCGCCGGTCTGGAACAGTGCGTCGGCAAAGCTCAGGTTCTTGGTGTAGTCGGACATGGCCACGGCCATGTCGTAGTTGCGCATGCCCGAGAGGAACAGCACCAGGTTGTTGTTGAAGTAGTGGCCCAGCTCCCTTTGCACGTAACGCACGGCGCGCACCTGCAGCAGGCGGCGCAGCGTGGCGCCGGTGGTCACCGGCACGCGCGTCACCACATTAGTGAGGCGTTGGGTTTCCTTGTTGACGACGGTGCGCACACCCACCTGGTAGTGGTCGCTGATCTCGCCCAGGCCAATGGCATCGGCCGTGGCCTGCTGGCGGCGCATCAGCTCCCAGGCCTTGCCGGTGTCCTGGTCGGCGCCCATGCGACGCACGGTGAACGGCTGGCCCAGGAACTCGGTCTGGAACGCATAGTCCTGTTTGGACGAACCCAGGGTGACGGTGACGACCTTCTTCATTGCTCTCTCCTCGTTGTGCGTCGTGTGACTCTACTGCAAGCGCTTTGCCAGTGCCGCGTCTCAGGCCTTGGTTGCTGCCGGCTTGCGGGTGCGTTTGGCAGGTGCCTTGGTGGCCGGCTGGTCGCCCGCTGCTGCCGTCTTGGGCGGCAGTGCCTTGCGGATCAGGTCTTCACACTCGGCCTGCGACATGTAGCGCGGCACCGGGTAGCCGGTGTGGGCCTCATGGCATGCAGCAGCGGCCAGCTTGGGGATGTCGGCCTCGCGCAGCGCGGCCAGCGTGGTGGGAATGCCCAGGTCGTGGTTGAGCTGGTCCACCGCGTCCAGGAATTTTTGCGCCAGCGTGGCGTCGTCCTCACCGGCACTGCCGACTTTCGCGGCCACGGCCAGCAGGGCCAGACGGGCCACGATGGCCGGGTGCGAGTACTTCAGCACAAAGGGCAACATGATGGCGTTGGCCAGGCCGTGCGGCGTGTAGTACAGGCCGCCGAACTGGTGGGCGATGGCATGCACATAGCCCACGTTGGCACGGGTGAAGGCAAAGCCGGCGTAGGTGGAGGCCAGCGACATCTTCTCGCGCGCCTCCAGGTTCTTGCCGTCGGTGTAGGCGGTGCGCAGGTTCTCGAAAATCAGGCTCACCGCCGACAGCGCCATGCCATCGGAGTAGGACGTGGTCCAGTTGCCGACAAAGGCCTCGATGGCGTGCGTCAGCGCATCAATGCCGGTGGCGGCGGTGATGTGGGGCGGCAGGCCGGTCATCAGCGTCGGGTCGAGCGCGGCCATCTTGGGCACCATGCGCGGGTCGACGATGACCAGCTTCTTGTGTGTGACCGGGTCGGAGATCACGGCGGCCACGGTGACTTCGGAACCGGTGCCGGCGGTGGTGGGTACGGCGTAGATTTTGATCGGGGTGCGCAAGCCCTTGAGGTAACCGGCCAGCTGGTTCAGCGGCTTGGGGTTGGCCACGGCCACGGCGATGGCCTTGGAGGCGTCCATGCTGGAGCCGCCACCAAAGGCGACGATGGCGTCGCAGTCGTGCGCGTGGAAGAAGTCGATGCCCTTCTGGATCAGCGGAATCGGCGCGTCCGCAGTGATCTCGTCAAACACCACGAACTGCGCGCCACCGGCGGTCAGCGCGTCGGTCAGGCTGTTCAGCAGACCGAGCTTGGAAATGATGCTGTCGGTAACGATCAGGATCTTGCGGTGGCCAAAGCCGGCAACCGCCTGGCCCAGGCGGGCGCTGGAGCCGGGGCCCACCAGCAGCGTGGGCTGTGGAATCGGAATGAAGCGGGTGACCAGACCCGCGCCCTTCATCAAAGCCCCCAGTCCCTTGGCGCGGACGGTGTTGCGCATGGATTCGGATATCACGGAGAGTCTCCTGGCAATTGGACAAAGACGGCACTGTAGTATGCCCACACCGGCAAGTGTTGGGGCGCCAACCTAGACGCGGATAAACCCTGATGAAGGGGGAGTCTGGGCAGCAAAGCGTTCTGCTCCGTGTCCTCCGCCCGCTATGCGGGCTCCCCCTTGACCTGCGCAGAACGCTTTGCTGCCCAGACTCGGCTAAGCCAGCAGACGCGCGAGCGCAGTCAGCGCCGCCGTCTCGGCGCGCAGCACACGCGGACCCAGCGTGACCGGCGCAAAGCCGCAGGCCGCGGCGGCGGCGGCCTCAACGGCGCTCAAGCCGCCTTCCGGGCCGGAGAGAAAGGTGCTGGATGCCACCACGCCGTGGGCCAGGTGCTGGCGCAGCGGGCTGGCGCCATCGGCCAGGGACAGCAGCCAGCGCGCGTTGTGGTGGCCCTTGGGTGGCAGGCCCTGCAGCCAGGCGGCCAGGGTCTGCATCGGCCACACCCGGGGCACGCGGTTGCCGCCGCACTGCTCGCAGGCGGCAATGGCCACGCTCTGCCAGTGGGCGACCTTTTTCTCGGCACGCTCGCCGGACAGGCGCAGCACGCTGCGCTCGGTCATCAGCGGCTGGATGCTGGCCACGCCCAGCTCGGTGGCCTTTTCGACCAGCCAGTCCATGCGCTCGTTGGCCGGCATGCCCACGGCCAGGTGCACGGCCACACTGGTCTCGCGCTCGACCGCGTGGTGGGCGCCAACTTGCACCTGCACGTCGCTGCGCCCCATGTGGGTGATGGTGGCGTCAAATTCCCCAGCGCTGGCGGTGTCATGGCCGCCGTTGAACAGCGTGATGCCGTCGCCCGGCTGCAGGCGCAGCACCTGGACGTGGCGCGCCGCGCCGGCGGGCAGGTCCAGCAGTGCGCCGGTGGCCAAGGGGGCTGGGCAGTAGAAACGCGGCATGGTGAATTGCTATCAAATAAGGAGCTGCTTACGCAGTATCCACAGGGGCTAGAGGTCGATTTGGCTTAAGACCGTCCGAAGGAAAAGGCATTCGGCACCTCGATGCCGTCGATCTTTTCCACCAGGCGCAGCAGGGGCTTGAGTTCCATGTAGCGGCTGCAGGTGGAGCGGATATAGGCGATGAAGCGCGGTGTGTCCTCCAGGTACTTGGGCTTGCCGTCGCGCAGCGTCAGGCGGGCGAAGATGCCGGCCACCTTGAGGTGGCGCTGCAGGCCCATCCACTCCACGCCCTTGTAGAACTCGCCGAAGTCGCTGCCCACCGGCAGGCCGGCCTTGCGCGCCTTGTCCCAGTAACGGATGGTCACGTCCAGGCAGAAGTCCTCTTCCCAGCTCAGGAAGGCGTCGCGCAGCAGGCTGGCAATGTCGTAGGTAATGGGGCCATACACCGCGTCCTGAAAATCAAGCACACCAAGACGGGTAGCAGATGGCGCTGAGGTAAGAGTTTCGCCGCCGGGCCGCCCCAAGGCGAAATGCGCCCCCTCGGCGGGCAGCGAACCACACGCAGTGGGGAGCGTGGGGGCCATCAGGTTCCGGGGCATGAAGTCCCGGTGCACGTAGACGCTGGGCCAGGACAGGTTGCTGGCGATGATCTTCTCGAAAGCATCGTCCAGCACCTTGCGCTGGGTGGCATCCAGCGTGACCTTGCGGTGCTCGGCCACGTACCACTGCGGAAACAGTTCCAGCTCGCGCAGCAGCAGCGCGCGGTCGTAGGGCGGCAGCACACCTTCGCGCGAGGACTTTTGCCACTGCACCAGGGTCTCGACCGCATCCAGGTACAGGGCCAGCGGTGGCGGTTCGGCGGGGTTGATGACCTGCATCATGGTCTGGTTGCCCAGGTCGGTCAGCAGCATGAAGCCGTTGGCCTCGTCCCAGGCCAGGATCTTGGGGGCCTTCAGCCCGGCTTCTTCCATCAGGCCGGCCACGTGCACAAAGGGCTGGCAGTTTTCCTTGTCGGGCGGCGCGTCCATGATGACCAGGCTGGTGCCCGCGGCGGTATCCACGCGCAGGTAGCGGCGAAAGCTGGCATCGGCCGAGGCTAGGCGCATGGACGCCAGTGCCAGGCTGTGGGCGGCCTGCAAGCTGGCCAGCCAGGTGGTGAACAGGGCCTGGCGTTGGGTATCGGTCCACACGGGGGACAACGGAGCGGAGGGCGGGGTGGGGCTGGGGGTGTGGCTCATGGATAATCCATTCTACAAAGCCCATCCCTTTTTCCTTGGCACCCTTTCGCACAGAGCCGCGTTCCCCTTGTCGCCCCAGCCCCTTGTTTCTTGCCAGCTCCCATGCGTGACCTGAGTTTCCAGTCGCCGAGGCAGCGCTGCCTTCTTTCCAGTCTGGTCGTGTTGGTCAGCCTGGGCTGCGTGGGTGCGTCCGCATGGGCGCAGGGTAGCGAGGCACTGTCGCTCAAATCCACGGGCGTGCTCGACGAGCAGTTGCCACCCGGTGCGGCCGGCAAGCTGCCGGTATTTGTGTCCGGCCAGCGCCTGAGCGGCCGCCCCGACCTGGAGACCGTGATCGAGGGCGACGTGGAGCTGCGCAAGGCCGGCACGGTGATTCGCGCCGACCGCATCACCTACGACCAGTCGACCGACCGCGCCCAGGCCAGCGGCAACGTGCGCATCAACCGCAAGGGCGATGTGTTCGAGGGGCCACTGCTGGACCTGAAGGTCGACGCCTTTGAGGGCTTCTTCACCGCCCCCAGCTTCCACTTCCTCAAGAGTGACGGCCATGGCGAGGCGGAGAAGGCCGAGTTTGTGGACGAGAGCCACACCATCATCCACAACGCCACCTACACCACCTGTCTGCGCCGTCCCGGCCCATCGTGGCTGCCCGACTGGATCCTGCGGGCCGCCAGCATCGAAATCGACAATGACGAGGATGTGGGCATTGCGCACGGCGCGGTGGTCAGCTTCAAGGGCGTGCCGGTGCTGCCCATTCCGGCGATCAGCTTTCCGTTGACCGACAAGCGCAAGTCCGGCTTCCTGCCGCCGACCATTGGCGTGGGCACCGACAACGGTGTGGAAATTGCCCTGCCCTACTACTGGAATATTGCGCCGAACCGCGATGCCACCATCACGCCGCGGCTGATGACGCACCGCGGCATCGACCTGGGCACCGAATTCCGCTACCTGGAGCCCAGCTACGCCGGCGGCGTGCGTGCCAACTACATGCCGGGTGACCGACTGACCGACACCGACCGCTGGGGCCTGTCTTTTGCCCACCAGGGCACTGCGGCCACGCCGCTGGGTGGCGTGCTGGTGGCAGCCAACGTCAACCGCGTCAGTGATGACAACTACTGGCGCGACTTCAGCAACAACAGCACCATCACCAATACGCTGGGAGCGGCCACCACGGCAGCAGGCGCCGCCATCACCCAGCGCCTGCTGCCCACCGATGTGTTTGCCCAGTGGGGATTGGGACCTTTTTCCGCGACTGCGCGGATGCTGAAGTGGCAGACGCTGCAGGATGTAACGGCGCCCATCGTGCCGCCGTATGACCGCGCGCCGCAGGTGACCGGCCGCTATGCGCTGACCAATGTGCACGGCTTTGACTGGTCCATTGATGGCGACTTCACGCAGTTCGAGGCCGACCGGACGCTGACCGGGCAGCCCAACACCCGGCGGGGCGTGGCGCTTCTGCAGCTCAGTCGCCCCTGGCTGGCACCGGCCGGCTTCATCACGCCCAAGCTGCAGTGGCATGCCAGCAGCTACCAGTTCGATGCGGCACTGGCCGATGGCAGCCGCGCCGCCGACAGCGTGGTGCCCACTTTCAGCCTGGACAGCGGGCTGGTGTTCGAACGGGAAACGCAGGTCTTTGGGCGCAATCTGTTGCAGACGCTGGAGCCGCGGGCGTTCTATGTGTACACGCCCTACCGCAACCAGAGCCTGCTGCCCAACTACGACACAGCCGCCAACGACTTCAACTTTGCCACGATCTACACCGAGAACGCCTTTGTCGGTCACGACAAAATTTCGGACAACAACCTGCTGACCCTGGGTGTCAGCACACGTTTCCTGGACGCCGACAGCGGCGCGCAACTGGCCAGTTTCGGTATTGCACAGCGCCTGCGCTTCGACGACCAGCAGGTCACGCTGAATTCCGCGACTCCTGGAGCACAGGCCGGATTCAGCGACGTGCTGCTGGGAGCCTCGATCAACGTGCAGAAGAGTTGGGCTTTTGACTCCACGGTGCAGTACAACGCCCAGACCGACCAGTCCACGCGCTCCACCATCGGTGCGCGCTACACGCCCGGCCCCTACCAGGTGCTCAATGTCGCCTACCGCTATCAGCGCGATATCAGCGAGCAAGTCGATGTGAGCTGGCAGTGGCCGCTCAACAACCTGTGGGGCGATAGAGGCCAGGATCTGGGCGCGGGCCGGGGTCAGGGGCCGGGGCGTTACTACGGCGTTGGACGGCTGAACTACAGCCTCTTCGACCGCAGCATGGTCGACACGCTTCTGGGCGTCGAGTACGATGCGGGCTGCTGGCTGGCCCGGGTCGTGCTGGAGCGGGTGCAGACCAGTACCTCGACGGCGACGGGACGCCTGATGTTCCAGCTGGAGTTTGTGGGCTTTACCCGGTTGGGTGTGAGTCCGCTGCAGTCCTTGACCCAGAACATTTCGCGTTACCAGAACCTGCGAGAACCGGGCGGCAGTCCCAGCCGCTTTAGCAACTACGATTGAGCAACCATGAATTTTCGAACTTGGGCACCGATCCTCGGCATTTTTTGCGGCTTCCTCGCGGCGGGCGTGCACGCCCAGAGCACGCAGCCGGGGGACTACATCGTGGCCGTGGTGAACTCCGACCCGATCACCAACAGCGATGTGCGCATCGCCATGCAGCGCGTGACCAAGGAACTGACCCAACAGCGGGTCGCGGTTCCGCCTGCAAATGAGCTGCGCCGCCAGGTGCTGGAGCGGCTGATCAACGAGCGCGCCCAGTTGCAGGTGGCAGCCGAAAACGGCGTGCGCGTCGATGAGTCGGCGGTGGACCAGGCCGAGCAGGCGGTGGCCCGCCAGAACCAGATTGACGTGGCCGAACTGCGCAACCGGGTGGCCAAGGACGGCATGGACGCCAAGCAGTTCCGCAGCCAGTTGCGCGACCAGATCACGCTGGCGCGGCTGCACGAGCGCGAGATCGAGGCGCGTCTCAAGATATCGGAGAGTGACATTGACACCGCCATCGCCGAGCAGCAAGCCGGCAATGCCGACCCACTTGCGCAGGAGATCAACCTGGCGAATCTGCTGGTGGCAGTGCCGGAGAAGGCCAGCAATGAACAGGTGGCCGAGCTGCAGCGCAAGGCCGAGAAAATCCTGGCCCGCCTGCGCGCCGGCGAAGACTTTGCCGCGCTGGTGCAGGAGGCGTCCTCCGCCGACCGCGCCAACGGCGGCCAGTTGGGACTGCGCCGGGTCGATCGCTACCCACCCTCGTTTGTTGCTGCCACCCAGAATCTGGCGGTGGGCGGCATTTCCGATATCGTGCGCTCCGGCGCGGGCTTCCACATCCTCAAGGTGGTCGAGAAACGCGCCCCGACGTCGCTGAACCGCACCGTGGTGCAAAGCCACGCCCGCCACATCCTGTTGCGCCTGAGCCCGCAGTTGACACAGGCCGCGGCCATTTCCCAATTGGCGGACTTCAAGAAGCGAATCGAAGCCGGCAGCACCACCTTTCAGGCGCTGGCCCGCGAGCATTCGCAGGACGGCAGCGCGTCCCAGGGCGGCGACCTGGGTTGGACTGGACCGGGGGCCTTTGTGCCGGAGTTCGAAGAGCCGATGAGCCGCCTGGCCGACGGCCAGATCAGCCAGCCCGTGGTGTCCCGTTTTGGTGTGCACCTGATCCAGCTGATCGAGCGCCGCCGCGTGGAAATGAGCGAGCGCGAGGTGCGCGAGTCCATCCGCGCCCAGTTGCGCGAGAGCCGCTACGAAAGTGCGTTCACGAGCTGGGCGCAGGACGTGCGCGGCAAGGCCTTCGTGGAGTACCGCGAGCCGCCCCAGTGAGCGGCAAGGGTCCCGGCATGAAGCACATTGCCCGCAAACGCTTTGGCCAGCATTTCCTGACCGACGGCGGCATCATCGACGCCATCGTGCGCGCGATCGACCCGCGCCCCGGGCAGCGCATGGTGGAAATCGGCCCCGGTCTGGCGGCGCTGACGCAACCGCTGGTGGAGCGGCTGGGCCATCTGACCGTGATCGAACTGGACCGCGATCTGGCCCAGCGCCTGCGCAGCCATGGCCAACTTTCCGTTATCGAGTCTGATGTGCTGAAAGTGGACTTTACCCTCGTCAATACTGCGTGGAGTGCTCCTGATTCAGGAGCAAGTAGTGGCAAACTGCGGGTCGTGGGCAACCTGCCCTACAACATTTCCACGCCCATCCTGTTCCATTTGCTGGCAGCGGTGGATGCCATCGAAGACCAGCACTTCATGCTGCAAAAGGAAGTCATTGACCGCATGGTGGCGCAGCCGGCCACGTCGGCCTATGGTCGCCTGAGCGTGATGCTGCAGTGGCGTTACGCGATGGAAAACGTGCTGTTCGTGCCACCGGAAAGTTTCGATCCGCCACCCCGCGTCGATAGCGCCGTGGTGCGCATGTTGCCATTGGCCCAGCCGCCGGTGCTGGATGTGGCGCTGCTCAGCGAGCTGGTGCAGGTGGCCTTCAGCCAGCGCCGCAAGCTGCTGCGCCACACGCTGGGCCGCTGGCTGGACGACAAGGGCGCTGGCGGCACCTTCGACGTGCAGCGCCGCGCCGAAGAGGTGCCGGTGGCCGACTATGTGGCGCTGGCCCAGCAACTGCGCACACTGGCCTAGGCCCGGCGCCACATTGCGGTAAGCTGCGGGATATGAGACTCACCACGTACACCGACTACGCCCTGCGCACGCTGATGTATCTGGCGGTCAACCGCGACCGTCTGGTGACCATCCAGGACATTGCCAGCCTGCACAGCATTTCCAAGAACCACCTGACCAAGGTCGTGCACCACCTGGGTCAACTGGGCCTGGTGGCGACCATCCGGGGCCGCAATGGTGGGCTCAGACTGGGTCGGGAACCGGCGGACATCAACATCGGCTCCGTGGTGCGCCAGACCGAGACCGACTTCCACATGGCCGAGTGCTTCCACCGCGAGAATAACCGCTGCGTCTATGCCTCGGCCTGTGTGCTGGAAGACGCGCTGGGCGAGGCCACGGCGGCCTACCTGAAGGTGCTGGACGGTGTGACGCTGGAACACCTGGTGCGCAAGACCGCCGTGCGGCCCGATAGCGCCGCCGCGGTGCAGGCCATCCAGTTCTTTGCCAAGGCACCGCTGGCCAGCTAGGGTCCGCGCCGGGCAGCCGGCGCGCAGGCTCAGATCAGCTTGGAGTAGGTGGATGTGGTGGGCTGGCCCAGGTACTTGTCAAACACCATGCCGCTGGCGCGCACAAACAGGCGCCCCTTGGGTGTGATGCGAATGGCGTCGGGGGCGATGGTGATCAGCCCGGCTTCCTCATAGGGCTTGAGGCGCTCCAGCTCCGGGGCAAAGTAGCTGTTGAAGTCAATGCCGTACTTGGCGTTGACGGTCGCCACCTCCACCGGCGCGCTGCACATCAGCGTCATGATGATGTCGCGGCGCAGCACGTCGTCCTGGCTCAGCTCGAAACCCTTCTCGATGGGGAAGCGCCCGGCGTCCAGGTGCTGGTAGTAGCTGCTCACGGTGCGCACGCCCTGGCTGTAGGAGTCGCCCACCTTACTGATGGCCGAGACACCAAAACCGATCAGGTCGCACTCTGCGCGCGTGGTGTAACCCTGGAAGTTGCGGTGCAGGCTCTTGTCCAGCCGCGCCTTGTTGAGTTCGTCGTCAGGCTTGGAGAAGTGGTCCAGGCCGATGTAGACATAGCCGGCGTCCAGCAGGCGGCGCATGGACATCAGGAAGATCTGCAGCCGTGCCTCGGCGGACGGCAGGTCGCTTTCGATGATCAGGCGCTGGGCCTTGAAGCGCTGCGGCAGGTGGGCGTAGTTGTAGAGTGCGATGCGGTCGGGCGAGACACGGATCAGGTTGTCCAGCGTGCGGCCAAAGCTCTCCAGCGTCTGCTTGGGCAGGCCGTAGATCAGGTCGGCATTGATGGACTGGAAGCCCGCGCGGCGGCTCTCCACCACGGCGGCCTCGACCATGGCCAGCGGCTGGATGCGGTTGACCGCCTGCTGCACGGCCGGGTCGAAATCCTGCACGCCAAAGCTGTTGCGGTTGAAGCCCAGCGATGCCAGGTTGGCCAGCGTGTCGGGGTGCACGGTGCGCGGGTCGATCTCCACACCCAGTTCGGCGTCATCCGTGAATTCAAAGTGGCTGCGCACCATGGCCATCAACTGGCGCAGCTCACCGGCGTTGAAGAAGGTGGGCGTGCCGCCGCCCAGGTGCAGTTGCACGGTCTTGCGGTCCTTGCCCAATCGCGCCGATACCAGGGCCATTTCCTTGTCCAGGTAGCGCAGGTATTCGGCCACGCGCTCATGGTCCTTGGTGATGATCTTGTTGCAGGCGCAGAAGTAGCACAGCGATTCGCAGAACGGCAGGTGGATGTAGATCGACAGCGGCGGGTTGTTGCTGCGAGCGCCGCGCTGGTCCAGGTAGCTGCCGTAGGTCTGCTCGGTGAAGCCGGTGTGGAAGCGGTCCGCCGTCGGGTAGGAGGTGTAACGGGGGCCGAGCTTGTCGAACCTGCGGACCAGTTCTTCCGAGATTTCGATGTCGGTGGTAGGGAGTGTCATTTCAAGGTCCTGATGGTGGTTGGCATGGTAATGGGGTTGGCGGCGCGGCTACACAATGGTCAAGGCCGCTTGCGGGTTGCTGTTGCGTTGGGGTGCGCTGCGGGGCAGGGCCAGGGTGAAGGTCGCACCCTGGCCGGGAACGCTCTGGGCCTCAATATACCCGCCCAGCACACCGGTGACCAGGTTGTGCACGATGTGCAGGCCCAGCCCCGAGCCGCCCTGGCCCATGCGGGTGGTGAAAAAGGGCTCGAAGACGTGGACCAGATCGGCCTTCTGGATCCCGCGGCCGTCGTCCTGTACCTGCAGCGCCAGTTGTTCATCGGGCAGCGCATGCGCTGTGATCGCGATGGTGCCCCCGGAATGCAGGGGAAAGCCGTGCACGATGGCGTTGTTGATCAGGTTGGTCAGCACCTGGCCCAGGGGCCCGGGGTAGCTGTCCATTTGCAGGGTCTCGTCGATGTCCACGGTGACATTACAGCCGGCCGCGCGGATGGCCGGGCTCAGCGTGAGCAGGATCTCGGACACCAGGACCGACAGCGCGAAGGGCCGCCGCTGCGAGCTGGTCTGGTCCACCGCGACCTGCTTGAAGCTGGACACCAGGGCACCGGCACGGGCCAGGTTGCGGGTCAGGATGTCGGCCGCCTGGCGGGTGTCGTCCAGAAAGCCCTGCAGGTCGGAGCGTTTCATACCCTTCTCCATCAGGGACGCCAGTTCCTCGACGCGGAATTGCAGGGAGCTGGCCACCGTCAGGCCGTTGCCAATGGGCGTGTTCAGTTCATGCGCCACACCGGCGACCAGAGCGCCCAGTGCAGCCAGTTTTTCCGACTGCACCAGCTGGTCCTTGGCCGTTTTCAGGTTGGCCAGCGTCCGGGACAGCTCCAGGTTGGCACTTTCCAGATCGGCGGTGCGCCGCGCGACGCGGTCTTCGAGTTCGGTATTGAGCGTCTGGATTTCTTCCTGGGCACGGCGCCGCTCGGTGGTGTCGAAATAGGTGAACAGAACCAGCGTGCGCCGGGGCTCCTTGAAGGTGCGGGTCGAGACGGAAATCCAGCGCTGCTCGCCGTTGGCACGCAGCAGGGGCACTTCGACATCGGTGAGATCTGCGCCCTGCACGGACTGTTCCAGCAGCTTTTCACGGTCCTCGGGATGAACCCAGATTCCCAGCTCGGTGCCCGATTTGCCCTGCGCCGTGGCCGGATCGAAGCCGAAGGCCGCAAACCACGCACGGTTCCACTGGGTGGTGACAAAGCCGTCGCTATCGCTGGAGTAGCACATGGGCAGCGGCGACTGGTCGAACAGGCGCGAAAAACGTGATTCACTTTCCTGCAGGGCTCGCGCCGCCACGCGGGCATCGGTCACGTCGCGTAGCAGGGCAATCATGTAGCGTTCGCCGCGCGCCTCGAACGTCGCAGCGTTGACCAGTGCCTCGCGCACCTGGCCACCACGACCGTTGATCAGGATGAAGTATTCGTGCAGCGAGCCGGTGTTCTGGAAGGCCTGAACCAAGGCATTGCGCGCCGTGGGGTCGTGCCAGACTCCCACTTCGATGGACGTACGGCCCAAGGTGTCTTCGCGCCTGAGCCCGGTGATGCGTTCAAACGCGGCATTCACTTCCACATAGGTGCCATCGCTCAAGCGCGAAATGGACATGAAGTCCGGCGTCAGCTGGAAGGCGGCCTTGAACTGCTCGTGCACCGCGTTCTGGTCGGTCACATCGCGTGCGATCCACACGGCATGTGTGTCGGCCTCACCTTCCAATGCAATCAGCGAGGCGTTGACCATGCAGTCACGCACGGTGCCGTCGCGTCGGCACAGTTGCACCAGGGTGTCGTGTGCCACACCGGTGCGCAGGAGTTCGGCGACCAGTTTGTCGCGCTGTTCGGGATGGGTCCAGACGTTGAATTCGCCCATGGTGCGGCCCCGTACCTCTGCCGCACGGTAGCCGCTGATGGTCTCAAATCCCTGGTTGGTATCCACGATCAGGCCGTCGCGCAGCCGGGTCACCACGATCCAGTCGGAACTGGCATGGAACACCCGCGCGTACCGGTCGTCGCTGCTACCGCCCAGGCAGGCCAATAACCAACGTTTGATCGCTGCCGGTAGCAGGTTTGCCAGGAGTCCCATTCAAGAGGCGGGCCGTAGTTGTGTGGGAGCGATAGTACAGGATGGGCGGAAAAAAGCCCATCGCGGGGATGGGCTCGGGGCTGGCTGCTGCAGCACCGCCGCTGGTGCGGCGTGCTGCACGGTCGGGACTCAGGCCGCGGCCAGCCAGTACCCGGAGTTGAAGGGGCTGCTCATGCGCAACGCCAGGGGCGATACGTCCAACAACTTGTCGGTCGGCATCTTCTCGCCGGATTCGGCGGCCATCTCGATTCCTGCGATGGCGGGAGTCTGTGCGGTGGTGCCGTTAGCCTCGTTCGCCCGTTCTGCTTGGCTGGTGTGTGCAGAACGGGCTACAGAAAAGAATAGAAGCATCGGAACGGTATCTTCCGGTCTCCCCAATAATCCGCCGTGTCGCGGAAGATGTCCAGCAATTGCTCGCGGGCTTCCTTGTCGAACTTGGTGTTGGCCGGGATGTGCTCCAGCACCGCGATGAAACCGGGCTGCGGGCCCGACTTGTGCACCGGATCGGTCATGCTGTCGTAGAGGGCATCAAAGTTCTTGCCGACATGGGCCGGCAACTTGAATTGCTGGCCGATCAGGTCCAGCACGTCCTGCTTGGTCTGTGCTTCGGCCAGGTTGGCGTAGAGGAAGTGGTGTCCCAGCGTCTGTGCGGCTTCCTGCAAATCGGGCACGCGAAACGCCCGTATCGATTGAACGATGTTGGTTCTGACTGTTCGAAGTGGCATATCCATCCCCGCTTCACTTTCTAAAAATGTACAAATTCAGTTCAGGGCACGATCTTGCGAAAATTCGCATAGTGATCGGCCGAGTAGTAACACGCATCCGGTGCGGTGGTCGGGCCGCCGCACACAATTCGACGAGCACCCCGGTCACGTGACCGGGGCGTTTTAACGGTGTACTCGTGGTAGTAGCCGCGCTTTTCCGCGGGCAGCAAGCGTTCCCGATTGCCAAAAACCACCCCGTCCTTCTCAAACGGAAAGGGTCCGCCCTGGTGTATCAACTGGTAGGTTTCAATTCCCTGCGCCGGCAATTGGCGCAATGCAACCGTCGCGTTGGCGCTGGCCTGCTCTCTGGCCTGTACGCCGCTCCATGCCAGAGTCAGGACCAGCAAAAAGCCAGTAAGTACTAACTTGACAATACCTCTGAACACCATGACACCTCGTAAGTGACTCCGGGTAAACCCGAGTAATCCAAGGCATGCAGTGTCGCGTATTTCGTCCCAAAAAGCAAGACCTTGCCCAAATTTTAGGCAAGGTTTATGAGGTCTTTACATTCGTAAGTGTGTGCTAACTGTTTGTAAATTTATTGCCGATTGGCGTTTGCATCAGCCACAGTGAGCGCTGTCATATTGACAATGCGGCGTACGGTGGTGCTGGCGGTCAGCACATGCACCGGTTTGGCTGCACCCAGCAGCACCGGGCCAATGGCGATGTTGCCGCCGGCCGCGGTTTTCAGCAGGTTGTATGCAATATTGGCAGCGTCGATGTTGGGTAGCACAAGCAAATTCGCGTCGCCATGCAGGGTGCTGTTGGGCATCAGGCGCTGGCGGGCGCCGCCGTCCAGAGCCACATCGCCGTGCATTTCTCCGTCCACTTCGAGCCAGGGCGCCTGCTGTTGCAGCAGGGCCAGCGTCTGTCGCATCTTGACGGCGCTGGGCTCGTTGCTGCTGCCAAAGTTGGAGTGGCTGAGCAGCGCCGCTTTGGGCTTGAAGCCAAAACGGCACATTTCCTCGGCCGCCATGATGGTGATCTTGGCCAGTTCGCGCGCCGTGGGGTCGTAGTTGACATGGGTGTCCACCAGGAAGACCTGGCGGTCCGGCAACATCAGACCGTTCATGCAGGCGTAGATCTGAACGTCGTCCGCCGTGTTGCTGGCGCGTTTCCCGATCACCTGGTCGAGGTACTGCAGGTGCAGGGCGGTGGTGCCCCAGGTGCCGCAGATCAGGCCATCGACATCACCCTTGTGCAGCAGCATGGCGCCGATCAGGGTCAGGCGGCGGCGCATTTCGATCTTGGCCACCGGCACCGTGATGCCCTTGCGTTCGGTCATGCGGTGGTAGGTCTGCCAGAAATCGCGGTAGCGGTGGTCCTGTTCGACGTTGACCACGTTGTAGTCCACGCCCTGCTTCAGGCGCAGGCCGAATTTCTCCACCCGTTCAGCAATCACAGTGGGGCGACCAATCAGCGTGGGCAGGGCCAGGCGCTCGTCGACGACGATCTGGGCGGCGCGCAGCACGCGCTCGTCTTCACCCTCGGCAAAGGCCACGCGCTTCTTGAGCGCCTTCTTGGCGACTGTGAAGATGGGCTTCATCGTGGTGCCGGACGCGTAGACAAAGGTCTGCAGCTTCTCGCGGTAAGCGTCCATGTCGGCAATCGGGCGCAGGGCCACTCCGCTGTCGGCTGCCGCCTTGGCGACGGCCGGGGCGATCTTCATCATCAGGCGCGGATCGAACGGCTTGGGGATCAGGTATTCCGGGCCAAATGCCAGCTGCTCGCCGACGTAGGCCGCAGCTACCACTTCGCTCTGCTCGGCCTGGGCCAACTCGGCAATCGCGTGCACCGCGGCAATCTCCATCTCCAGTGTGATGGTGGATGCACCCGCATCCAGCGCACCGCGGAAGATGTAGGGGAAGCACAGGACGTTGTTGACCTGGTTGGGGTAGTCGGTACGGCCGGTGGCCATGATGATGTCATCCCGCGCCGCATGCGCCTCCTCGGGCAGGATTTCCGGCGTGGGATTGGCCAGCGCAAAGACCAGGGGCTTGGGGGCCATGCTCTTGACCATGTCGGCCTTGAGCACACCGCCGGCGGACAGGCCCAGAAAGATGTCGGCGCCGGCAATGGCCTCGCGCAGGGTGCGCTGGCTGGTCTTCTGGGCGAACTGGGCCTTGTCTTCGTCCATCAGCTCGGTGCGGCCTTCATAGACCAGGCCGGCCAGATCGGTGACCCAGATGTTTTCACGCGGAATGCCCAGCTTGACCAGCAGGCCCAGGCAGGCCAGTGCGGCGGCGCCGGCGCCGGAGGTGACCAGCTTGATTTTCTTGGGGTCCTTGCCGACGACTTTCAGGCCATTCATGATGGCCGCACCGACCACGATGGCGGTGCCATGCTGGTCGTCGTGGAAGACCGGGATCTTCATGCGCTCGCGCAGCTTGCGTTCGACGTAGAAGCAATCCGGGGCCTTGATGTCTTCGAGGTTGATGCCGCCGAAGGTCGGCTCCAGCGAGGCGATGATCTCGACCAGCTTGTCCAGATCGTGCTTTTCGTTGATCTCGATGTCAAACACGTCAATACCGGCGAACTTCTTGAACAGCACGCCCTTGCCTTCCATGACCGGCTTGGCCGCCAGCGGGCCGATGTCGCCCAGTCCCAGCACGGCGGTGCCGTTGGTAATCACGGCGACCAGGTTGCCCCGGCTGGTGTACTTGAAGGCGTTATTGGGGTCCTTGACGATTTCCTCGCAGGGCGCGGCCACGCCGGGCGAATAGGCCAGGGCCAGATCGTGCTGGTTGACCATCTGTTTGGTGGCGACAACGGCAATCTTTCCGGGGGTTGGAAACTCGTGGTACTCCAGGGCGGCCTGGCGCAATTGGGCCTTTTTTTCGGCGGAATTGGAAACTGGAGCCTTGGGGGTAAGGGGCGTCTGATATGGCATCTTGCATCCTCTGCGGCGCGGGGCCGATGCGAAGGCGCATGGCCCGGTGCCCTGTTATGGGCCTTGCATTGTAGACCTCGGTCCACAAGCCAACCGGCTGCGGCGCACCGTAATTGCCACAGGCCAATGCGGATCGGGCATAGGGTTATACGGGGGCCTCGAAGACCACGGTCACGGCCAGACCGCCCAGCTCAGCGGAGCGTCCGGCCCGCAATTGCATGCGGTGCACCGTTGCGATGCGTTTGACGATGGACCAGCCCAGGCCACTGCCGCTCTCGTTGTTGCCCGTGACCCGGAAGAAACGTTCACCCAGGCGCAACACGTCGGCGTCCGACAGACCATCCCCACTGTCCTCGACCGTCAGTGTGAGGCGGTTTCCCTGGCTGTGCACCGCCACCCGCACGCTGGACGCACGTGGGCAGTAGCGCACCGCGTTGTCCACCAGGTTGTGCACCAGGACCGTCAGCAGCGTGGCGTTGCCCGGCATCATGCAGGGCTGCCCGGCCTGCAGCTCCAGGCTCTGTTCCTTGGCCACTGCCTGGGGCGCCAGATCGGCCACGACCTGCCGGGCCACCGCGCACAGGTCCAGGTCCTGCAGGGCCGGGGCGGCCGACGCTTCCAGGCGCGACAGGGTCAGCAACTGGTCTACCAGGCGGATGGCACGGTCGCAGCCTTCCAATGTATTGAGCAGGGCATGCCGGCGCAGGCCGTTGTCCGTTTCACCCAGGGCCACCTGGGCTTGGGCACGAATCGCGGCAATGGGTGTGCGCAGCTCGTGGGAGGCATCGGCCGTGAAGCGGCGCTCGGATTCCAGCAGTGTGCCGATGCGTTCCAGCAGGCTGTTCAACTCGGCGACCATCGGAGCAATTTCTGTGGGTGCGTTCTGGAGTACCAGTGGTTCCAGCGCGTCGGGGCGGCGGCGCGCCAGGGCCGTGCCGAGCTCGCGCATGGGCGCTACGCTGCGGTAGATGGCCCACCACAGCGCCGCGGCCAGCAGCGGCAGGGCCAGCGCCATCGGCAGCAAGGTGCTGCGCAGAACCGCCCACAGGATGCTGGCACGCGAGGCAATCTCTTCACCGACATAGACCTGCACGTCCGGCTCAACGCCATAGGCGGAGAAGACGCGCCACTTGGTTCCCGCCTTGACGACGGTTTCAAAGCCGGGCTTGAACTGCCCTGGGTCGCGGCCCAACGGTGTCGGCGGCGCATTGATCGAGCGCATGGCCAGGCGGCCCTTGTGAAAGATCTGGAACGTGACCTTGGGAGCGTAGCGGTGCAGGGACGGAGCGTCGATGTGGTGGTCATCCTCCTCCAGCACGTCGGCCTGCTGCACGACCAGGATGGCCGCCGACTGGGCCAGGTGACTATCCAGCAGCTCGTCCAACTCATGGCTGACGTCGAACCAGGTCAATGTCGCGGTGGCCAGCCAGACCGTTGTCACCACTCCCAGAACCAGGGCCAACAGGCGGCGTTGCAGGGAGTGGGGCTTGGCACTCATGGCGAGGGAGTGTCCCGCACCAGCATGTAGCCAACACCACGCACGGTGTGGATCAACTGGTTGCCCAGCTTGCGCCGCAGGTTGTGGACATGGACCTCAATGGCGTTGCTGTCCACCTCCTGGCCCCAACTGTAAAGTTGCTGCTCCAGCTGATCGCGCGACAGCACGCGTCCGGCGGCCAGCATGAAGGCCTGTAGCAGGTCAAACTCGCGCGTGGACAGCGGGACCAGAACATCGTCCTGTCGCACCGTGCGCGAGGCTGGGTCCAGCACCACATTCTGGGCGCGCAGGCATTCCTGCGGTTGGCCGTGCGCCCGGCGCACCAGCGCCCGCAGGCGGGCCGCCAGTTCGTTGAGATCGACCGGCTTGATCACATAGTCGTCCGCGCCCAGATCCAGGCCGAGGATGCGCTCGGAAATCGTGTCCCGTGCGGTCAGCACCAGCACCGGTGTCATCACGTGGGCCTGACGGATGGAGCTGAGTACGTCCAGCCCGTCCCGGCGTGGCAGGCCCAGGTCAAGCACCGCCACGGTGTATTCCTGGGCACGCAGCTCGCGCTCGGCGGCCTCACCGTCGCGGACCCAATCCACCTGGAAGCCGAGCTGGCGCAGGCCGGCACGCAGGCCATCGCCCAACAGGGGGTCGTCTTCGGCAAGCAGAATGCGCATGGTCAGATTGTCCTACCAGATTTGGTTGTATCGGTTGTGGAGTTGGCGCTGGCCGGCTCCTGGGCGGAGGGCATTTGTTGCCACTGCCACCACCAGAAGCCCAGCGCCACGGCCAGCAGCAGGACGCCCAGCGATGGCCAGGTGCGGCGAATCCCTTCGCCGGGCGCACCGGTCTTGCGCCCGGTCAGCATGGCGCGCGCCAGGTTCTCCCGGTGCAGCCAGCTTGACAGCGCCACGGCGACGATGTGGATGCCCACCAGCACCAGCATGCCATTGGCAACCCCTTCATGGAGCTCGGCGACCCATTCGCCGGCGAGGTCGTTGTAGGTGGTCCAACCGGTCAGTGCGATCACCACGGTCAGACCCAATAAAACCAGAATGGCCAGCGCGCCGGCCGGGTTGTGCCCGGTGTGGTGCTCGGGCTGGCGCCGCACCAGGCTGCGCAGGTAGCAGGCCACGGCCCTGGGGCCGCGCACAAAGGACGCGAAGCGGGCATGGGTGGTGCCGACCAGGCCCCACACCACGCGAAACGCCACCAGACCGGCCATGGTATAGCCCAGCGTGACGTGGACCAGGCGCCAGGTCTCGCTCTTGGAGGTGGCGTAGGCGCCGGCAAAGCACAGCGCCATCAGCCAGTGGAAGACGCGCGTGGGCGCATCCCACACGACGACGGTTTGGGTGCCGGCGTTAACGCGGGATGCGGACGTTGTGTTCATTGAAGTCTCCGAATTCGGCCTTGGTGTGGCAGGCGCCACAGTTGGCCGCGCTCTTGACGGCTGGCAGCTTCCAGGTTGCGGGCGACACCTCGCGGTGCTTGCGTTCGAACCATGCGGTGCGGGTGATGCGGTCCTGCGCCGGCTCATCGCTGACACGCTTGTAGGTGCCGGCGTGTGCCTGGACCCACGTTGAGATGGTCTTCAGGCTGGCGGGGTCCAGCGAGGCGTCGGTGCCAAAGTGCCTGGGCAGGTTGGACAGGATGCGAGACCAGGATGCTGCCGGCATTAGCGTGGGCGGGTAGGCCACATGACAGGAGGCGCATTCCTGCTGGTACAGGGGCAGCAGCGGCACGCTGCGTCCATTGCCATCGGCAAGTGCGTTGTGGGCGTAGCCGAGGCAGGCTGTGCTGGCAATCAGGGTGCGCAGTAGCGCGGGGCGGTGGGGCAGGAACATGGAGGCTCTCCGGTCGGATGGAAGGGGGCTGACGCGGGGTCAGGGTTTGAGGGATACCAGCCACGCCAGCACGTCGGCTTTTTCGCCGGGGCTGCATTCGCGCCCGACCACGTCATTGCAGTTGCGGCGGAACCATTTTTCGGTCTTGGCGGAGTCGGTGAAGCGCTCGGCGTGGAAGGCCGGGGCCAGCGGCTGGATGGGCTTGCCGGTGGCCGCATGCTTGCCGGTCTGCGTGGGCACCGCACCGTGGCAGGAGGAACAACTCCAGTCCTTGCCGTGTCGGGTGGTGAAAAACGCCTGACCACGTGCCGCCACCGGCGGGTTGCCAGCCTGGGCGGCGTAGCCCGCCAGCAGTTCGCTGGGCGTGGCGGCGTGTGCGTGGGAAAGCAGGGCGGCGCAGACGAGCACAAGGGCGGCGGCGTGCAGGGGGAATGGTTTGGGTAACGACAGCATCATGGTGACTCCTTCGCCACTATGATGCGGTCGGCTTCTTAGGGCATTCTTAAGTCGGCGCTGCTGTCAGCCGGTTTTTTTTTGAACAAAAATGGGCGTAGCCCTCGCAGATAGTGCGTGAATAGCTATGATTTGTATAGCATGTCAACGTAATTCAGGGTCTTCTCTCCATGATGCAGCGCACGGTTCCATCGGCCTTGAGCCGGACGACCTCGGTACTGAGACTGGTGATCTGGGTGTTGTCGCTGTAGTTGTAGGGCGGGAATTCCTTGGTGAGGACCTTGAGTGTCTCTGCCCGGGCAAGAGCACCCGTGCCGACCAGAGCGCCCAGCAGCACAATCCAACAAACGGTGATCGGTGCTGGATGGGCCATGTATTTGCCCTTTCAGTCGGTTCGCGGCGTTGTACAAGTCCCTCCTATACCCGGTTGCACCTGATCTACCGCAAGGATTCATGCGCGAATGCGCGCATGATGGCGTTTCCACGATGCGCTCGGTGCCTACTGTGCCAACAACATCGGCTTTGCGTTGACGCGGCGTTTCTAGTGGACGGGTGACATGGCACCTGGCACTGGCAGTCACGGAGCGCTGCATAGGGTTTTTGGCATATAGCCCTCGTCGGATATGGGTATATAGCTATAAAATGTATAGCGAGCAAGGGTTGCCATACTTTCTTAAGATTCAGCCAGTAAGCTCTCCACCAGCGGCGCACAGCGCGCCGTCACGAACCATTGCACGCCGACCATGAACTTCCCCGACATCACTGACGACGCCGAAGACACGCCCCACACCACCGCCGAGCGCGCGGCTGCCGCATCGCGCAGCACCTGGGTCAGCGTGGGCGTCAATCTGGTCCTGACCGCCACGCAGATCGCCGTCGGTGTATTCGCCAAGTCCCAGGGTCTGGTGGCAGACGGTATCCATTCGCTGTCCGATCTGGTGGCGGACTTTGTGGTGCTGCTTGCCAGCCACCACAGCAAGAAGGACGCCGACGAGGACCATCCCTATGGCCACCAGCGCTTTGAAACCGCGGCATCGCTGGTGTTGGGCCTGTTGCTGCTGGCAGTCGGCGTGGGCATGCTGTGGTCGGCCTTTCGCAAGCTGGAAGCACCCGAGACGGTGCAGCAGGTCCACGCTGCTGCGCTGTGGGTGGCGGCGGGCGCGCTGATTGCCAAGGAATCGCTGTTTCGATACATGCTGGCGGTGGCCAAGCGGGTCAAGTCCAGCATGCTGGTGGCCAATGCCTGGCATGCGCGATCGGACGCAGCGTCCTCACTGGTGGTGGGGATCGGCATCGTCGGTAACCTGGCGGGTTACCCGATTCTGGACCCGATTGCCGCCCTGATTGTGGGCTTCATGGTGGCCAAGATGGGCTGGGAGTTTGGCTGGGCCGCCATGCACGACCTGATGGACCGCGCCGTGGATGAGGAGGAGGTTTCCGCCATTCGCCGTACGCTGGTGGAAACACCCGGGGTCAGCGGCGTCCATGATGTGCGCACCCGCAAGATGGGCGACATGATTGTGGTGGATGCCCATCTCGAAGTCGACGCCGCCATCTCGGTCGAGGCCGGTCACGACATCGCCGTGGAGGCCCGCCAGCGCGTGCTGCAGCGGCACCGCGTGCTCAACCTGATGACGCATGTGGACCCCTGGAAGCGCCCGGACCTGGACCACGCGCCGGCGGCACCTACAACCATGTAATGAATCTGCCATGGACGCTAGCCATTCGCTGCCCGACCGCGAAGCGGACAACCGCCAGGGGCTGAGCAGCGTCGAGGCGGCGCGCCGCCTGCAGGCCGAAGGTCCGAATCTGCTGCCGGGCAGCGCCCCCAAATCCACAGCCGCCATCGTGCGCGATGTGGTCATGGAGCCCATGTTTCTGATGCTGCTGGCCGCTGGCAGCATTTATCTGGCGCTCGGGGACCGCGCCGAGGCGCTGTTCCTGCTGGGCTTCGTGTTCGTGGTCATCGGCATCACACTGGCGCAGGAGCGCAAGACCCAACGTGCACTGGAGTCCTTACGTGACCTGTCGGCCCCGCGCGCGCTGGTCGTGCGGGACGGGCAGGAGCAGCGCATCGCTGGGCGTGATGTGGTGCGCGGCGACCTGTTGGTGCTGCATGAAGGTGACCGCATTGCCGCCGACGCGCAGTTGCTGGACGGCCAACTGGAAGTCGATGAATCCCTGCTCACCGGTGAGGCCGTGCCGGTGGCCAAGGTGGATGGCGCGGCGCTGTTTGCCAGCACTGTTGTCACCCGGGGTGTCGGGCTGGCCCGGGTGCAGTCCACCGGCGCCGCAACGGCGGTGGGGCGCATTGGTGCCGATCTGGCGGCCACCACCGAACCCACCTCGGCCCTGCAGCAGGGGTCTCGCCTGCTGGTGCGCCGGCTGGGCATCGGTGCGGTTGCGCTGGCCCTGGCCCAGGTGCTGCTGGGTTGGTGGTGGAACGACCAGCCGCTGCTGCAAAGTCTGCTGTCCGGCATCGCGTTGGCCATGGCCATCCTGCCCGAGGAGATTCCGGTCATCCTGACCGTTTTCCTGGCACTGGGTGCGTGGCGGATTTCCCAACAGCAGGTGCTGACGCGCCGTGTCACCGCCGTGGAGGCGCTGGGCGCCATCACCGTGCTGGCGGTGGACAAGACCGGCACGTTGACCATGAACCGCATGGCTGTGGCCGAGATCGCCACGGACTATGCCCACTTCCGGCCCGAAGGTGCCGACAGCCTGGCCGAGGAATTTCACGCGCTGGTGGAATTTGCGATGCTGGCCACGCCCGGTGATCCGTTCGATCCGATGGAGAAAGCCATCCAGCAATTCGGTCACCAGTGGCTGGACGGCACCGAGAATGTGCACGATGGTCGCGAGCCCGAGTTTGAATACGCACTCTCCGGTGAGATTCTGGCCATGACCCGGGTCTTTGCCAGCGCCGACCCGACCGAGCACCTGTTGGCCACCAAGGGGGCGCCTGAGGCCGTGGCCGACCTGTGCCATCTGGACGCCGGGGCGCGGGACGCCATCCGGCTGCAGGTGGAGTCCATGGCCGAGCGGGGCCTGCGGGTTTTGGGCGTAGCACGCGGACGCTGGAGCGGCGCTGCGGCGACGCCGGATGCGAGTCCGCCCTGGCCGCAAAATCAGCACGACTTCGATTTTGAATTCCTGGGCTTGGTTGCTCTGGCGGACCCGCCGCGCACAGAAGTCGCGGCCGCGCTGGCCGAGTGTCGGCGTGCTGGCGTGCGCGTCATCATGATGACCGGCGATCACCCGGCCACGGCGCGGGCCATCGCGCGCCAGGTGGGGCTGTCAGAGCGGCCCGATGTCATCACCGGCGCCGAGATCGAAACCCTGGACACCGCCGCTTTGCAACAGCGGCTGCGCCATGTCGACCTGTGTGCCCGCCTCAAGCCCGAGCACAAGCTGCGGCTGGTGCACCTGCTGCGCGCCGGTGGCGAGGTGGTGGCCATGACCGGCGACGGTGTCAACGACGCACCGGCGCTGAAGGCCGCCGACGTCGGCATTGCCATGGGAGAGCGCGGTACCGATGTGGCACGTGAGGCGGCGTCCCTGGTGTTACTGGATGACAGCTTTGCCCGCATCGTGGCCGCCATCCGGCAGGGGCGGCGCATCGATGACAACATTCGCAAGGCCACCCGTTTTGTCTTTGCCGTGCACATTCCCATCATCGCGCTGGCGCTGGTGCCCACACTGGTGCACTGGCCGGTGCTGCTGCTGCCGGTCCACATCGTGCTGCTGGAATTGTTGATTGACCCGGCCTGTTCCATCGTCTTCGAGGCTGAACCGGAAGACCGCGACCTGATGGAGCGGTCACCCCGATCGGTGGCGGATTCGCCGTTTGCCGCACGACCTCTGCTGATCGGTGTGTTGCAGGGATTGGGGGTGGCTGGCGTGCTGTTGGCCGGGCAGACCTGGCTGGCGGGGCATAGTGCGCTTGCGGCCGAGGGCCGGTCCGTGGTGTTCAGCGCGCTGGTGCTGTCGGTGATGCTGCTGATCCTGGCCAACCGCGACCCCGCCAAGCCCGTGGTGTTGGGCGTTGTGGCACCCAATCGCTGGTTGTGGCGCATGGCGGCAGGTGTCGGTGCGCTGTTGCTGGCGGTGTTTGGGATTCCTTGGTTGCGCGCGCTGATGGGGCTGGTCCCGCTGTCGGGCCACGGCATGGCGGTGGCCGCGGGCCTGCTGGCACTGTGTCTGGCGTGGCTGGAAGGGGTGCGACTATTCAGCCGCACGGGCGATCAGTCCCGCGGCTGACGGTGCAGGGTGATGACCTGGGACTGCGGTGTGCGGCGCAGGTCCACGACCTTGTCGCAGCCACTGCAATCGCAACCGGAGGCCGGCGTTGCGGCCCGCTGGAAGGTGACCCGCAGGGCTGACCCTAGTGGCAGTCGCACCAGGCGTGCCGCCAGAAATCGCCGCCATGCCGACGGCATCAGCGTCCACAGCGCGTACACGCTGCAGGCCAGCACCACGGAATAGACGATCAGGTTTTGCGTGCTCATGGTGTTCAGGCTCCCAGCCAGAGTGTCAGACGGTAGGTCACAAACGAGGCCAGATAGGCCAGTGCGAACATGTAGGCGGTCATGATGGCGGGATAGCGCCAGGAGTTGGTCTCGCGCTTGACCACCGCCAGCGTGGAGATGCACTGCGGTGCAAACACATACCAGGCCAGCAGCGAAAACGCCGTGGCCAGCGACCAGCCCTGCGCAATGACCGGCGCCAGGGAACTGGCCACCGATTCACCGGCCGCGGACAGGGAATACACCGTTCCCAGGGCGCCAACGGCGACTTCGCGTGCCGCCATGCCCGGCACCAGGGCCACCGAGATCTGCCAGTTGAAACCAATCGGCGCAAACAGCGGCTCCAGAAAATGGCCCATCATGCCGGCCACGCTGTACTGGATGGCCGCACCGGTGGCGCCATCAGGTGGGGCCGGGTAGGTGGACAGGAACCACAGCACAACCATCAGCGCGAAGATGATGGTGCCCACGCGGCGCAGGAAGATGCGGGCACGCTCCCACAGACCCAGTACCAGGTTGCGTAGGCCGGGGATGCGGTAGGGTGGCAGCTCCAGCATCAGGGGCTGGTAGCGGTTTTTCATCCAGATGCGCTTGAACACCCAGGCCACGGCCATGGCCGACACCACGCCGGCCACATACAGCACAAACAACGTCAGGCCGCGCAGGTTGAAGATGCCGACACTGCGGTCCGGCACAAAGGCACCAATCAGCAGTGCATAGACCGGCAGGCGCGCCGAGCAGGTCATCAGCGGCGCGACCATGATGGTGGCAAGTCGGTCCTGCCAGTTGGCAATGGTGCGCGTGGCCATGATGCCCGGCACGGCGCAGGCAAAGCTGGACAGCAGCGGAATGAAGGCGCGACCCGACAGGCCGACCTTGCCCATCAGCGTGTCCAGCAGGAAGGCCGCACGCGGCAGGTAGCCGGAGTCTTCCAGCACCAGGATAAAGAAAAACAGGATCAGGATCTGCGGCAGGAACACCAAGACGCCACCGGCGCCCGCAATCACGCCGTCCACCAGCAGGCTGCGCAGTGGGCCATCCGCCATATGGGACGTGGTCCACTCGGCGAAGAATGCCATGGCCGACTTGATGGCGTCCATGGGCACATTGGCCCAGGAGAACACCGCCTGGAACACCAGGAACAGTAGTGCCGCCAGAATCACCAGCCCCCACACCGGATGCATGGCCCAGGCATCCACCTTGAAGTGAAAGCGCTGGAACTGGCCTGCCGTGGGCGCGGCAATGGCCAGGATGCGGCGCACCTCATGCTGGATGTCGGTGCTGTTGCGTGGGGCGTGGTGCACGGCCGTCACCGGTGCGGCCAGCGGGCGGGCCAGATCCTGGTCGAGCCGGGCGAGCAGATTGGTATGGCCGTTGTGTTGCACCGCCACGGTTTCCACGACCGGGCAGCCCAGTTCGGCCGAGAGCTTGGCCACGTCGATGACCAGGCCGCGGGAGCGCGCCACATCGGTCATGTTCAGGGCCACGATGACCGGGCGTCCCAGGCGCATGAGTTCGAGCACCAGGCGCAGGTTCATGCGCAGATTGGTGGCGTCCACCACGGCGACGATGGCATCCACCGGCGCCTCGCCCACGCGGCGGCCTTCAATCACTTCCAGCGTGACCTCTTCATCCGGCGTGGCCGGATGCAGGCTGTAGATGCCGGGCAGGTCGATGATGGAGACACTGTGGCCACTGGGTAAGCGCAGCATGCCGATCTTGCGTTCCACGGTAACGCCAGCGTAATTGGCAACCTTCTGGCGCGCGCCAGTCAGCAGGTTGAAGAGAGCAGTCTTCCCACAATTGGGGTTGCCCACCAGCGCCACATTCCAGGGGCTGGCCGGGAGCGTGGCGGTGTGGGCATTCATGTAGGGTTGACCTCGATGCAATCGGCTTCCAGCCAGCGCAGCGCAAACATGGTTTCTCCCACCACCACGGCCAGGGGCTCACGTCCGCCCGGGCCGCGGTGCAACAGTTGCACCGGCTCACCCGGGATGAAACCCAGTTCGCCCAGGCGCTCCAGCGTGGCGTCTCCGGTGTGGCTGGAGGTGGCGCTGACACGCGCCACGGTGGCGTGCGCGCCCGTGGGGAGCTTGGTCAATCGCAGGGTACTCACAGGGGTAGTCCAGGCTGGATGGAATGGGTCATCTAAATGCGAGTGTATCTCATTTAGATCAAAAAGGCCAGCGCGGACTGGGGCCATGAACGACTTGCTATAGTGCGCCGACCATGACCCTGTCTGACCTGTACCCAATCGTCCGTTGGACCCACATCAGCCTGGTGCTGACCAGCGGCACGCTGTTTGCGGCACGCGGCCTGGGCGTGTTGCTGGGTGCACCGTGGGCCATGACCCCGGGTGTACGGCGATTGAGCTACAGCGTGGATACCGGGCTGCTCAGCGCGGCCCTGACGTTGCTTTACATCCTGGACCTGAACCCGTTTGCCGTGGCCTGGCTCAGCACCAAGATTGCCTTGCTGCTGCTCTACATCGTGCTGGGCACCTTTGCCCTCAAGCGGGCGCGCACAGCGCGCATGCGGCTGGCTTTCTATATCGCCTCGCTGCTGTGCTTTGCGTTCATGCTTACGGTGGCGCGTGCGCACAATCCCTTGGGACTTTGGGCCTGATCTGCCAGTTATTCATCTGGTCCTGGCAAAACGACCATTGGTCGCACGGTGCTGGCGAAGTGGGCGGTGCGTGACTATTCTTCGCGCATCAATCAACAGATGGAGTTTGGTATGACATTGGCGCAAGACCTGGAAAACCTCGAACAGATGCGCAACCGCGGCAGTCTCAGCGAGACGGAGTTTCAACAGGCCAAGGCACGGCTACTGCAATCACCCTCCGCGACACCCTTGACCAAGGTGACCGTCCTCAACGGACTGCGGCGCTCTACCACCGACCAGTGGATTGGCGGTGTCTGTGGTGGACTGTCCGCCTTTACCGGACTGGACGCCTGGTTGTGGCGTCTGGTATTCGCACTGATGCTGATCCTGGGCGGCACGGGCCTGGTGTTCTACGTGCTGTTGTGGATTCTGGTACCGCTGGAAACACCAGGCCCGTCAGCGACCCTGTCATCTCCCCACTGACGCCGGGACGCCGGGCCTACCGAGGCCCCAGAACGTAGTGGGCAAAGGCCTCGGCAGTCAGCGGTTTGCTGAACAGATAGCCCTGGAACAGATGGCAACCGTTTTGCATCAGAAACTCCTGTTGGCCACGGGTCTCTACTCCCTCTGCAATGACGGCAAAGTGCAGGCTGTCACCCAGGCCGATGACCATGCGCGCAATGGCCGCATCATTGGGATCGGTCAGCACGTCACGCACAAAAGACTGGTCGATCTTGAGCTGATCCAGTGGTAAACGCTTGAGGTAGTTCAGGGACGAGTAGCCGGTTCCGAAATCATCCAGCGAAAACCCGACACCCAGCGCCTTGAGTTGCGTCATCTTGCGGATGATGTCATCCATGTCATGCACCAGTGAGCTTTCCGTCAGCTCCAGCTTGAGTTGGCGCGCCTGCACGCCGGTGCGCTCCATGACCGACTGCACCTGCTGCACAAAATCCGGCTGGCGGAACTGGTGCACGCTGACGTTGACCGATAGGGTCAGTGCATCCAGACCCGGTTGGCGCGACCAGGCCACCAACTGGGCGCAGGCCGATCCCAGCACCCATGCGCCCAGTGGCAGGATCAATCCCGACTGTTCAGCCAGCGGGATGAAGTCGTCGGGTGGTACCAGGCCCAGCTTGGGGTGGCGCCAGCGCAGCAGCGCCTCGGCTCCGGTGACCTCGCCCCGTGCGGTTAGTTGTGGCTGGTAGACCAGAAAAAACTCCTCACGCATCAGGCCCTTGCGCAGATCAATCTCCATGGAGGAATGTTCGGCGATATCCGACACCATGACGTGGATCAGCAGGTAGACACCGAGGACCGAGAAACCGTTGTTGACCCAGGTGCCCCAGACTCGCATGCCATCAGGCAGTGCATAGTCGGTGGTCACTCCCATCTGGGAGCTGGCCAGTATGACAAACGCGACCAAGCAGGCCCCTGTCACGCTATAGCGCAGTACAGCCCCGTCATCGCGCAGGAACAGCAGGGACGCGACGGCCAGCACCAGCAGGAAGTGGTGGGTGGAGCGCGGCGCCTGATCGCTGGGCACATCCAGCAGCAGGGATACGGCGCAGATGATGACGAACATGCTGGCAACCAGCAGAAAGAACGCCCGGCGCGTGTGCTTGTGGTGGGTCAGCAGGCCGATGGTAAGGCCCATGGACAGGATCGCCAGATCCATGATCACAATGGCCCAGGCCCCCTTGGTCGAGAAGTAGATGCCCCAGCTCAATCCGATCACGACCATCAGTGCGGCGCCGATCCACAGCATCATGCGCACACGGCGTCGATGCAATTCGCTGGGACGTACGGGGACTAACGGTTCGGTGAGTGTCAGCATGTCGGGCGGTGAGTCCAAATCATTATGACTGTCGATCACAATTCCTGCTTGCCGTTAGACTCTCCCAACGACCCATGAACTCCGTTCCCTACAAGACCCGAACCGACCTTGCCCGCATTGCCAGCGACGCCATGCGCGAGCGGGGCCTGGAGTCCGACTTTCCTGCCGAGGCGCTGCGGCAACTGGCTGGCATCAGCGGTCCCGGCCAGGACGCCGATCCCCGGGTGCTGGACCGCACCGCCCTGCCCTGGTGCTCGATTGACAACGATGATTCGCAGGACCTGGACCAGCTGAGCGCCTGCGAAGTTTTGGGTGGCGGGCGTGTCCGGGTCTTTGTGGCGGTGGCCGACGTGGATGTGCTGGTGAAGAAAGGCTCTGCCATTGACGAGCATGCACGGGTCAACACCACATCGGTCTACACCTCGGCCCGCATATTCCCCATGCTGCCCGAGCGCCTGAGCACCGATCTGACCTCGCTCAACCCCGATCAACTGCGGCTCGCCGTGGTCAGTGAAATGGTCATTGCGGCCGATGGTTCGATGGAGCAGACCGCGGTCTACCGCGCCCGGGTGCGCAACAAGGCCAAGCTGGCCTACGACGCCGTGTCGGCCTGGATCGATGGTCGCGGCGCGCTACCGGCCGCTGCGCAGGCGGTGCCGGGCATGGACGTCCAGATCCGCGTGCAGGATGCAGTGGCACAGCGTCTGCGGGCGCGTCGCCACGCCCAGGGCTCGCTGGAGTTTGAGACCTTTCAGCCCCACGCGGTGTTCGAGGGAGAACGGGTGGTGGCCATCCGCCAGCAGGAACACAACCGGGCGCGCCAGTTGATTGAGGAGCTGATGATTGCTGCCAACATCTGCACCGCGCATTTCCTGATGAGCCGCGGCGGTGCGTCGCTGCGCCGTGTGGTTCGCTCCCCTGAACGCTGGGCGCAGATTGTGGCCGAGGCCCAAAAATACGGCGAATCCCTGCCAGCCCAGCCGGACTCCGCGGCGCTGGAAGCCTTTCTCGCCAAACGGCGCAGGCTGGACCCTTTGCGTTTCCCCGATCTGTCCCTGGTCATCGTCAAGCTGATGGGCTCGGGCGAGTATGTGGTGGAGCAGTCCCACGGCGCGCCGGTCGGTCACTTTGGCCTGGCGCTGCGCGACTACACCCATTCCACCGCGCCGAACCGGCGCTACCCGGACCTGATCACCCTGCGCCTGCTCAAGAGCCTGCTGCGCGGCGAGCCGTCGCCCTACACCCCGGCCGAACTGGCCACCCTGGCGGTGCACTGCACGCGCCAGGAAGATGCCGCCAAGAAGGTGGAGCGCCAGGTGCGCAAGTCCGAGGCGGCCTTGCTGCTGGAGTCCCAGATTGGCCAGCACTTCGATGGCATCGTCACCGGCCTGACCGACAGCGGCACCTGGGTGCGCATCTTCACGCCGCCGGTCGAGGGCCGGCTGGTGTCCGGCCGGCCCGATCTGGCCGTTGGGCAACTGGTGCGCGTGCAGCTCATGGAGACCAATGTGCAGCGCGGTTTCATCGACTTTGCGCTGTCCGGCGCCGGGCAATAGCGGGAAAGCGTCAGGCGGCCGGTGTTCCTGAAGGAATGTCGATGCCGGCGGCCCGCGCCTCGGCCAGCAGGGTGGCGAGTTCGGCCGCCGAGTGCACATTGAGGCGTTCGAAAATCTTGCGCCGATGCTCCTCCACCGTGCGCACGCTGAGTTCCATTTTCCAGGCGATGGTCTTGTTCAGTTCGCCGGCCGCCACCAACGGCATCAGGCGCACCTGCTGGCGTGACAGGCCGGTGATGAGCTGTTGTAGGGCATCGTGGCGGGCCATGCGGCCATGCCATTGTTCCTCCAGTTCCAGAGCACGTTGCATCAGTTGCACCAGCGCATCATCGGCGTAGGGTTTCTCGACAAAGTTGAACGCACCCTTGGCCATCGCGGCCACCGCCATCGGAATGTCGCCGTGGCCGCTGAGGAACAGCACCGGCATGCGCTTGTCCAGTTCCCGGCTGATCAGCGCGTCGTGCACCTGCAGGCCCGACTGCGGCTCCATGCGCACATCCAGCACAAAGATGCCGCGCCGAGGGTTGGTCCAGCCATCCAGTGCAGCCAGCAGCTCCGGCCCGCTGGCGAAGGTGACCACTTGCAGGTCGTGCTGGCGCAGCAGGAAGGCAATGGAGGAGCGCACCCCTTCGTCGTCGTCGCACAGGTAAATGGTTTGTTCCGTCATGGCAGGTTCACCTCCGCGGTGGGCTGTTCTAAGGGCAGAAAGAAACTGAAGCGGGCGCCGCCACCGGGCTGGTCCTGGGCATGCAGCACGCCGCCGTGTGACTCCAGTATGGACCGGCAGATCGCCAGGCCCAGGCCGGTTCCTTCCTGCTTGGTCGAAAAGAAAGGCTCGGTCAGGGTCTCGATATCCCGACCGCCCAGGCCGGGACCCTGGTCGGTGATCTCCACCGCAATCCAGCCCAGCACGCTGTCCAGCGGTGGTTGTGTGCTCAGGCTGGTGCGCACCAGCATCCTCTTGCCGTGGTCCGCTCCGGTCATGGCGTCGCAGGCATTGCGCAGCAGGTTGGAGACCACCTGCTCGATGCCGATGCGGTCCACCCGCACCGCCGGCAGATGGGGTGCCAGCTCCTGAGTGACTTCCACACCGGCGCGGCGGATTTCGCGCTGCAACAGCGCTACCGAATTGGCCACGATGGGGTTGATGTCGCAGGCTTCCAGCACCAGTTCGCGGCGCGCCAGGCGTGCGCGGATACGGTGGACAATGCCGCCGGCCTGCGTGGCGTGGCGCGCCAGGGCCTGGGCGGCGGCGACCAGGTCGGGTTCGGTATCGGGCCGGCGCTGCAGGGCCTTGGCAATGCCGGCGCTGTAACTCACGATGCTGGTCAGCGGCTGGTTCAGTTCATGGGCCAGCGTGGAGGCAACCTCGCCCAGCGTGGACAGGCGGGCATGGTTGGCCAGCACCTCGCGCTGGCGGCGCTCCAGTTCCTCCAGGCGTTTGCGCTCGGTGACATCGACGATGGAGCCCATCCAGCCGACCTGGTGGCCCCGACCGTCGACCAGCGGTGACTCGAACACCATGACGTCGATGAAGTGACCATCGCGGTGGCGCCAGCGGGTCTCGTAGCCCTCGCGCTTGGTTCGCGGTATTGCCGTACCGGATCGGGTCTGCATCGCCGCGTCAACAACCGGACCCTGGGCCACCAGCTCGTCAAGCGAGTAACCCACCAGCTCGCAAAAGGTGCGGTTGCCAAACAGCAGCCGCCCCTGCATGTCACGCGCGCGCAAGCCCACCAGCGCCGACTCCTCCAGTGACTGGCGCCAGGCCGCCTCCGTGCGCCAGGCCGACTCGGCGCGGGCCACCTGGTTGATCTGGCGGCGCAGCAGCAGGGTGGCGGCGGTGATCAAGGCCAGGAAGCCCACCATCAGCACCACCGGCAGCGTCGTGAACCATGGCGGCTGGCGCACGCGCTGGGTCAGGCGCAGGCGTGCATCCGGTATGGCCTTGAACAGCATCTCGTAACTCTCACCCAGCGCGGCATGCCCGGCACTTTCAGTGGAGGCGATGACCTGGTCCTGACCGCTCAGCAACTGCACCTCGTACTGCGCTGCCAACCACCAGAAATCCTTGCTCTTGATCAGGTCGGCCGGGTCATAGCGCGCAATCAACTGGCCAGTCTGGGGGCGTCGCGCATCGCTGGTGGGCGCCACCAGATGCAGGGTAATGCCTTCGCCCGGTGGCAGGCGCAGGACGCCGGGGCGAGGTTCCCGCTTGGCCTCGCCGACGATGCGGTTGTTGGCGTCCAGCCACAGCACGCTGATCCAGCGCCGGTCCAGTCCCGCAGCAATCTCGGGCAGATTGGCCAACTGGCGGTCGGCATCGGGACCGGCGGCGGGCAGGTGGATGGCTGCCGAGCGCAGCCGGGTGGCCTCGGTCTCCATGCGGCTGGACAGTTGCGCCTCCAGGCTCAGCGTATCGGCCACCACGGTGCGCCGCGCGATTTCGCGCTCCAACTGGTCGTTGTCCTGGGCCCAGACCACGACCAGCGCGGTGAAGGTGACCGACAGCAGCAGCGGCACCATCCACAGGAAGCGCCCCCACTCCGCCGTCCAGCCGGGTCGGGGGCCGTCGGAGTGGGGGGCAATGGCGGTCGCTGGCATGCGGATAGTCTAATGATGCGGCGCGGCTGTGGACGGTTTCCGAAGAGCTTGCCGGTGTACGCTACCTGGATGACGGATCACCACCGTTGAGTTGCGCCAGCCGTTGCGGCGTTCCCACATCGGCCCAGCGGCCGGTGTACAGCGTGGCGCTGATGCACTCCTGGTCTATGGCGGCGCGCAGCAGCGGGGCCAGGGCCGCCTTGACACCGCCCGGGTTGCCAGCGGGAATGTCGCACCAGGGCGCCTCGAACAGCGCGCGGCGGTACAGGCCCATGGTGCTGTAGGTGTAGCGTGGTCGTGGGTCGCCGGCCGGCAGGTTCAGCGCCATGCCGGACTCCAGGCCAAAGTCGCCTCTGGGGTTGTGCTCGGGGTTGGGCACCAGCCACAGATGGGCCAGATGGTTGGTGGCCAGAAAGTCGTCCACGGCCTGCGCCGGGAAGTCAAAGTCGGGCGCGAACACGTCACCGGCCACCACCCAGAACACGTCGCCCAGCAGCGGCAGCGCCCGGGCGATGCCGCCCGCCGTCTCCAGTGCGCCACCAAAATCCAGGCCTTCATGGGAATAGCGAATCGGCATGGCGGAGTTGGTCTGCTCCTGATTTGATAGCTGTTCATGCATACTCGACGAGGGCTGGAGCCTGAAAATGTCTCCAAACGTTTGGGGAATCTGCTCGCCCAGCCAGGCCGTGTTGACCACGGTGCAGGTGCAGCCGGACCGCGCCAGCGCCTCCAGCGGCCACTGCATCAGCGGCTTGCCCTGCACGCTTAGCAGCGGCTTGGGTGTGGTGTCGGTCAGCGGGCGCATGCGCTCGCCGCGCCCGGCGGCCAGCAGCATGGCGTGCAGGTGGTGGGCCGGATGGGTGGATGGCGGTTGGTGGGAATGCATGGCTGCGGATTGTGCCTTGCGGTGTCCGGCCCGGCGGTCGAATCGACTACAGTCATGCGTCCATCGGCGCGGGGAGTGCCGAACGCACCGGAGCAATATGACGCATTCCACAGGCCCGAGCGGGGCCGCATCCGACGAGGCCCTGCGCCGCCAGCTGCGCGAGAGCGAGGAGCGCTTTCGCACCCTGGTGGAGCTGACGCCGGAGCCGGTGCTGGTGCACCGGTTGGGCCAGATACTGTATGTGAACCCGGCCGCGGTGCGGGCCTTTGGCGCAGAGAGCGCCGAGCAGTTGGCGCGCAAGCGCACCAGCGAGCTGATCCACCCCGATTTCCTGGCGCAACAGACGCAGCGGATGCACCACATCGTCTCCCAGCAACCGATTGAACCCATGGTGGAGTCGCGCTTCCTGCGGCTCGACGGCTCGGCCTTTGATGTGGAGGTGCAGGGAACCTCCATCATTTACGACGGCGAGCCGGCCATTCACGTCTCGCTGCGCGACATCAGCCAGCGCAAGCAGGCGCAGCGCCAGCTGCAACTGGTGGCCAGCTTCTTCACACATTCGCGCGAGGGCATCGGCATCCTGGACGCGGGTTTTTGCTTCATCGAGGTCAACGACGCCTTCTTGCGCATGGCGGGCTACGCTCGGGGCGACGTGCTGGGCCGGAGCCTGTCCACCGTGCTGGCCACGGGCGAAGGGCCGGGGCTTTTGCCCTCCCTGGATCAGGCGCTGGAACGCGAGGGCTTCTGGTCGGGTGAGTCCCTGAGCCAGCGCAAGGGCGGTGGCATGTTCTCCGCGATGCTCAGCGTCTGTGCCGTGCCGGACGGCGCCGGGCGCGGCCGCAACTACATGGTGCTGGTGGCTGACATCTCGGCCATCAAGGAACACCAGCGCCAGCTGGAGCGCACCCGCATCCTGCGCGACATGCACGATGGTGTCGGCTCCCACATCAGCGCCGCCATCCGCCAGTTGCAGTCCCCCCAGGTCAACCACGAGGAGGTCCTGTTGACCCTGCGTGATTCGCTGGACCAGCTGAAGCTGTCCATCGACGCGCTGAATCTGCCCCCGGGTGATGTATCGGCTCTGCTGGCCAATCTGCGCTACCGGCTGGAAGGTCGTTTCAACGCCATGGGGTTGACCCTGGTGTGGGCCGTGGCGCCCCTGCCGTTGCTGCCGTCGCTGGGCGCAAGTGCCATGCGCCAACTGCAGTTCATTTTCTTTGCCGCGTTGTCCAATGTCATGCAGCATGCCGAGGCCAGTATGCTGCGCATGGAGGCCGAGCCCCTGCCGGTGCAGGGCGGAACCAACGGCCCCGCCATCCGCATTCGGCTGTGCGACAACGGGCGCGGCTTTGATCCGTCCGGCGTGCTGCGCAAGGGGCTGGTCTCGATGGAGGGCCGCGCCCAGGCCATCGGCGCCCAACTGGCGGTGCGCAGCCAACCCGGCGCCACGGTGGTTGAGATCGTGTTGCGTTAATCCGATTGCGTCCGATCCGTCGCGGTGCGGATGTCTGCCGTCAGCGCATGCCCACCGAAACCTTGCCAAACACGGTTTGTGCTTCCCGTGGCAGGCAGCGCCAGTAGTTTTCTTTGCCGCGTACCTCGCCCCCTAGTTTGGCGGCGGCATGCCAGCCCCAGCGTGGTTCAAACAGGAAGGCGCGGCCCAGCGCAATCAGGTCGGCGTCGCCGGCCTGCAGAATGTCTTCGGCCTGCTGCGCCTCGGTGATCAGGCCCACGGCCGTGGTGGCCATGCCACTGGCCTGGCGCACGGCGCGAGCAAACGGCACCTGGTAGTTGGGCCCCAGCACAATCTTCTGCGCAGGCGATACACCGCCGGACGATACGTGGATGAAGTCGCAGCCCAGGGCCTTGAGGCGCTGGGCGAACTCGGCGCTTTGCGCCACGTCCAGACCGCCTTCCACCCAGTCGCTGGCCGAGATGCGGATGCCCAGCACGCCCGAATAAGCGGCGCGCAGGGCGGCAAACACCTCCAGGGGGTAGCGCATGCGGTTTTCCAGGCTGCCGCCATAGGTGTCGCCGCGCTGATTGGCCAGTGGTGACAGGAACTCGTGCAGCAGATAGCCGTGTGCCGCGTGCAACTCGATGGCGTCCACGCCCGCGCGCTCGGCACGCTGCGCGGCTTGTACAAAGGCATCGCGCACCCTGTCCATGTGGGCGCGCGAGATTTCGGTGGGCGGCGTCTCGCCTGGCAGCTGCGGCAGTGCCGAGGGGCCAAAGGTCTCCCAGCCACCCTGTTGTGGCGGCAGCAGTTGCGCGCCGGCCCAGGGCAGGGCGCTGGAGGCCTTGCGCCCGGCGTGGGCCAGCTGGATGCACACGGCAGTGGGTGGCGCCAGTTGGCGGGCGCGCTGCAATGTGCTGGCGAGCGCGGCTTCGGTGCGCTCGTCCCACAGGCCCAGGCAGGCAGGTGTGATGCGGCCTTCGGGCAACACCGCCGTGGCCTCAATGGTGAACAGGGCCGCGCCGCTGTTGAGCAGGTTGCCCCAGTGCATCAAATGCCAGTCGGTGGCCTCACCGTTGACGGCGGCGTATTGGCACATCGGCGCGACCACGATGCGGTTCGGCAATGTCAGGCCGCCACGCGGCGACGGAAGGTGAAACGGGGTGAAAAGCAGGCTCATGGCGAAAGCATATCCCATACAACTTATGGGGTGGTCTGGCGGCTTTGCCGACGGGCCGCCCCTAGGCAAAGTGCTCCCCCTTGGGGGGCAGCGCAGTACGCGCAGCGACAAGCGTGGGGGCCAGGTACTTGCTGTGTATCATTGCCCTCGGTTCTGTGTTAACCCTAGCGAAGGAGTCTGCGCCATGGCACTGATGGATTTCATCAAGAAACAGTTCATCGACATCATCCAGTGGACCGAAGACGGTGACGGAACCCTGGCCTGGCGCTTCCCCATGCGGGACATGGAAATTCAGAACGGCGGCCAGCTCGTGGTGCGCGAGTCGCAGATGGCGGTGTTCGTCAACGAGGGCAAGGTAGCCGACGTGTTTGGCCCCGGCACCCACAAGCTCACCACGCAGACGCTGCCGGTGCTGACCTATCTGAAGAACTGGGACAAGCTGTTCGAGTCACCGTTCAAGAGTGACGTCTACTTCTTCAGCACGCGCCAGCAGATCGACCAGAAATGGGGCACGCCCCAGCCCATCACGATCCGCGACAAGGACTTCGGCGCCGTGCGCCTGCGCGCGTTTGGCAACTACGCCTTCCGCATCGCCGACCCCAAGCTGTTTCACACCGAAATCTCGGGCACGCGCGAGGAATACACGGTGGCCGACGTGGAAGGCCAGTTGCGCGGCCTGGTGCTGCAGAACATCAGCGCGGCAATCGCCGCCAGTGGCATTCCCTTCCTGGACCTGGCGGCCAACCAGATCGAATTCGCCAAGGCCCTGACCGCCCAGCTCGATCCCGAGATGGTCAAGCTGGGCTTGAAGCTTGAAGCCATGACGGTGCAAAGCGTCTCGCTGCCCGAAGAGTTGCAGAAGATCCTGGACCAGAAGATCGGCATGGGCATGGTCGGCAACGACATGGGCAAATTCATGCAGTACCAGACGGCGCAGGCCATCCCGAAGTTTGCCGAAGGCGCGGGCGGTGGCGGCGGCATTGCCGGCGATGCCATGGGCCTGGGCGCCGGTGTGGCGCTGGGCCAGGTGCTGGCGCAGAACCTGCAGGCCGGTTTGCAGGGCAATGCAGCTGCCGCGGCCCAGGCTGCGGCGGCGCAGGCGGCTGCCACCTTGAAGCCGGACGACATCCTTGCCACGCTGGAGAAGCTCGGTGAGCTCAAGGCCAAGGGGATTCTCACGGAGGAGGAGTTTTCGGCGAAGAAGGCGGAGTTGTTGAAGAAGCTTGGCTGATTTTTTTGTTGGCTGGCTTTCTTGTGGATTTTTTACCCTGTGGGGCTTCCTCACGTCCCCCCTCTCTCCCCCCGCCCTCTCTCGCCCCCGCCGGGGCGAAAGAGGGGGCCGAACAGCCCTATTTGGCCGCGCTTATAAACCAAGGGGAGTGCACGCGCCGAGGGCAGTTGGGAAGGGTGCGCCTTAGTATGTGCTCTGTTTTTTATAGCGTATCGCGCATATTTCACGAGGGCTACAACCAAAAATCATCACAAACGACCTGCCCCAGCCGGCCTGCCCATTTGCACTCCCCTTCGTTCATAGAGCAGGCCAAATCGGCTGTTCAAGCTCCCTCTTTCGCCCCGGCGGGGGCGAGAGAGGGCGAGGGGAGAGAGGGGGGACGTGAGGAAGCCTCGCAGAGCAAAACCCTCCCACGTCAGCGCTACCCAGCCATGGCCAAAAGCTAAAGCCCATGGCAACGGAAACCGTCCAGCGCCGCTACACCGCCCCCTGCCCCGGTTGCGGTGCGCCGGTGGAGTTCCGCTCAGCGCAGTCCACCCACGCCGTCTGCGGCTACTGCCAGAGCACCGTGGTGCGCCAGGGCGAGGTGCTGGCGCGCATCGGCAAGATGGCCGAGCTGTTCGACGACCACAGCCCGCTGCAGCTGTTGGCCACCGGCACCTACGACAAGCGCGCCTTCACGCTGATCGGGCGCCTGCAGTACAAGACGCAGGACGGCACCTGGGCCGAGTGGAATGCCCTGTTTGACGATGGCGGCAGCGGCTGGCTGGCCGAGGACAACGGGGCCTATGTCTTCACCCGGCCCGACACCCAGCAGCGCAACATGCCGCCGGCCGACCGCTATGTCGTGGGCAATCCGGTGGGCATCAATGGCAAGCCGTTCAGCGTGGCCAGCAATGTCTCGGCGGTGCTCATCAGCGCGCAGGGCGAGCTGCCCAAGCTGCCGCCGCTGGGTCAGCCGTTTGATGTGGTCGAGTTGCGCAGCGCCAGTGGCGAGGTCATCAGCATCGACTACACGGGAACAAAGCCCGTCGTATCGCAGGGCACGGCGGTGCTGCTGGACGACTTGGCCCTGAAGGGACTGAAGGACGAATCGGTCAAGGAAGAGAAGGGCCGCCAGTTCAACTGCCCGCATTGCGGCGCGCCAGTCACGGTCCTGCTTTCCACCAGCAAGAGCATCAGCTGCGGCAGTTGCAACAGCATCATCGATCTCAGCCAGGGTATTGGCGCGGAACTCAAGGTCGCCATCCAGGACGAGCCGGTGCAACCCCTGATCCCGCTGGGCACGTTGGGCCAGTTGCAAGGGCTGCAGTGGCAGGTGGTGGGTTTCCAGCATCGCATGGGCGTGGCGCCGGGGGATGACGAGCACTTTGGCTGGAGCGAGTACCTGCTCTACAACCAGAAGCGGGGTTTCAGCTTTCTGGTCGATTCCGAGGAAGGCTGGAGCCTGGTGCGCCCCACCACCGGTGCGCCCAGCATGGCCAGTTCCACCGCGCGCAGTGCCAGCTACCTGGGCACCACCTACACGCTGAAGTACAGCTACGAGGCCGAGACCAATTACGTCTGCGGCGAGTTCTATTGGGTCGTGCAGCGTGGCCAGAAGACCAGCAACAAGGACTTTGCCGCCGGCAAGCGCCTGCTGTCTCTGGAGCAAAGCCCCAGCGAGGTGGTATGGTCCAGCGGCGACCAGATTGCGTTTGACGTGGTGGCCAAGGCCTTTGGGCTGGAGGACAAGAAGGACCTGCTGCAGCGGGGCGATGCCGCGCCGTTCAGCGCAGCGCGCAGCGTTGGCATTGGCACCATCATCGTGGTGCTGGTCATCATGCTGATTTTGTTGTCACTGCTGAGCCGCTGTTCCCGTTGCGATCCGCGGGTGGAGAATTGCGCCTCGTCATCCAGCGCGCGCAGTTCGGGCGGTTCGTTTGGCGGATTTTCGGGCGGTGGAGGTCACAAGTGATACAAGGAGAGAGTCATGGACTTTGACATGTTGAAACCGGGCGCCATCGTGGCCTCCCTGGTGTTTGCGCTATTGGGCGTGGTGGTGTTCTGGCTGTGCTTCATCATCATCGACAAGATCACGCCCTATGACCTGTGGGGCGAGATCGTGGAGAAGCAGAACGTGGCGCTGGCGCTGGTCGTCGCCGCCATGAGCCTGGGCATCTGCGTGATCGTGGCTGCGGCCATACATTAGGCCCCAACGCTTGTCGCTTCGCGTACCACGTAGCGCCCGGCCGCTGGAAGTCACGCTGCTGGCCAGCGTGTTCGTGGTGGCCGCCTGCGGCCTGGTGTACGAACTGGCGGCGGGCGCGCTGGCCTCCTACCTGCTGGGCGACTCGGTCCTGCAGTTTTCCACCGTCATCGGCTGCTACCTGTTCGCCATGGGCGTGGGGTCGTGGCTGTCGCGGTTCTTCGAGCGCCAGTTGCCGGCGCACTTCCTGCGCATCGAACTGCTCGTCGCCCTGGCCGGCGGCTGCCTGCCCGGGCTGCTGTTCCTGGCCAATGCGTACATGCCCGGCGCCTTTCGTTTTCTGCTTTATACGCTGGTGGCCGTGGTGGGCATTCTGGTGGGGCTGGAGATTCCGCTGGTCATGCGCATCCTCAAGCGCGAGGTGGCGCTGAAGAATCTGGTGTCCCAGGTGCTGACCTTTGACTACCTGGGCGCGCTGGCCGTGTCGGTGGCGTTCCCGCTGCTGCTGGTGCCGCAACTCGGGTTGATCCGCACCGGGCTGCTGTTCGGCTTGATGAACGCGGCGGTGGCCTTCTGGACGCTGTGGGTGTTTCGCCATGAGTTGCGCCGTCCGGCGGCCCATGCCTGGGCCTGTGTTTTGACCGTGGCCGCGCTGGGCGCCGGCTTTGCCGTGGCCGACCAGATCACCACGCTGGCCGAAGACAAGTTCTACCACGACCGCGTTGTGCTGGCGGCGACATCGCCCTACCAGCGCATCGTGGTGACCAATGGTCGCACCGGGCACAAGCTGTTCTTGAATGGCAACCTGCAGTTTGCCGAGCGCGATGAATACCGCTACCACGAGGCCCTGGTGCATCCGGCCATGTCCGCCTTTGGCGCGCCGCGCCGGGTGGCCGTGCTGGGCGGCGGCGACGGCATGGCGGTGCGAGAAATCCTCAAATACCCCAGCGTGGAGAGCGTGACCCTGGTCGAGCTGGACCCCAACATGACGGATCTGTTTGCCAAGGACCCGGCCATGTCGCGGTTGAATGCGGGGGCTTTGCGCTCGCCCAAGCTGCACATCGTCAACACGGATGCGTTCCAGTGGTTGCAGGGCGATGGAAAGCCTGAGCCCGACCTGTTCGACATCTTCATCGTGGACTTTCCTGATCCCACCAATTTCTCCATTGGCAAGCTCTACACCAACAGCTTCTACTCGCTGTTGGCCCAACGCCTGTCTGCCAGTGGCTATGCGGTGATCCAGACCACCTCGCCGCTGGTGGCGCGTCAGAGCTTCTGGACCGTGGCCACGACCATCGAGTCGGTTGGCCTGCACGCCACGCCCTACCATGCCAACGTGCCCAGCTTTGGCGAGTGGGGCTACATCATCGCCAGCCACCGGCCCTGGCATATGCCCACGTCGCTGCCTGCAGGGCTTCGCTACCTGGGACCTAGCACACTGCCCCTGCTGTTTGACTTTCCGCTCGACATGGCGCGCGTGCCGGCCGAGGTCAACCGCCTGTCCAACCAGGTGCTGGTGACCACGTATGAACAGGAATGGGGAAAAGTAGGACCATGAAAGTTTTTGGAATCGCCGGCCACTCCGGCATGGGCAAGACCACGCTGCTGGAGCGCCTGATCCCCGAGCTGACCGGGCGCGGCCTCTCGGTCTCGCTGATCAAGCACAGCCACAAGTCCATCGACATCGACCGCCCCGGCAAGGACTCCTACCGCCTGCGCGAGGCCGGCTGTGGCGAGGTGGTTCTGCTGGGCAACGAGCGCTGGGCGCTGATGCACGAACTGCGCGGTGCGCCCGAGCCTTCCATCGACTACCTGCTGGGCCGCCTGGCACCCTGCGATCTGGTGCTGATCGAGGGCTTCAAGCACGGCGACTTCCCCAAGATCGAGGTCTGGCGCGCCGAGCTGGGCAAATCGGCCTTGTGGCCGCAATGGCCCGGCATCATCGGCGTGGCCAGTGACGGTGCGGAACCGCTGCCGGCGACACCGGCTGGCGAGGTGGTGCCCCTGGGTTTTGATTTGGCGGACATCCGCTCCATTGCCGATGCCGTGCTGCAGCATGCCATTGCACTCTGAAAGCATGCAGCTCGCAGGCCCCTTCGTTACACGGAGTCAGGGTGGCAAGGCGCATTCTTGATGGACCGCCGTCACTTTTTGTTCACCAGTCTGGGCGCGGCGGCATCGGTCAGCGGCTGTCACCGTGCGTCGGATACCGCCCACATCACCGGCAATTTCACCGGCATCGACCATGAACGCGGCCATTGGCTGCGCGACGGCCTGCAGAGCGGCCAGCCGTGGCCCGCACCGGCCAGGGTGTTCAAGACCCAGGTGCTGATTGCCGGTGGCGGAGTGGCCGGTCTGGCCGCCGCGCGCGCGTTGTGCCTGCGGGGCGAGGACGATTTTGCACTGCTGGAACTGGAAGACACGGCCGGCGGCAACAGCCGCGCCGGTGCCATCGCCGGCCTGGCCTGCCCGCAGGGCGCGCACTACCTGCCGCTGCCGGGTGACGACGCGCCGGAGGTGCAGGACCTGCTGGAGGAGTTGGGTTTGCGCACCCGCGTGGCCGGGCGCTGGCAGTATGACGAGCGCCACCTGTGCCACAGCCCGCAGGAGCGCCTGTTCTTCCACGGGGAATGGCAGGACGGCCTGCTGCCCGTGCAGGGCGTGGGCGAATCCACGCTGGCGCAGTACCGCCGGTTTGCCGCCCTGGTGGAACAGGCCCGACACGCCGCCCACTGGCATATGCCAGTGCAAAATGGGCAGGTAGCCCTCGTACAGACTGCGTTGGCAGCTATGACTTTCATAGCGTATCTGGACCAGCATGGCCTAGACGATGCCCACCTGCGCTGGTACTTGGACTATTGCTGCCGTGACGACTACGGTGCCGGCATTGCCACCGTGTCGGCCTGGGCAGGCATCCACTACTTTGCCAGCCGCCACGGCTTTCACGCACCGGGCGTCGAGAGTGCTGAGCGCGAAGGCCTGCTGACCTGGCCCGAGGGCAATGCCTGGCTGACCCGGCGTCTGGCCGCGCCGCTGGGCGAACGCCTGCACACCGGTCGCGTCGTGCTGCGCATTGCCAGCGGCCGCCACGGCGTGGAGGTGGATGCCTTCAACACCGCCAGCCAGAGCGTGGAGCGCTGGCTGGCCGAGCGGGCCGTGGTCGCGCTGCCGGTGTTCGTGGCGGCGCGCGTGCTGCAAAACCCGCCCGATTTCCTGCGGCAAGCATCGCGCAATGTGGCCTACGCTCCGTGGCTGGTGGCCAACATCCACATTGACCGGCCGCTGCATGACCGCCCCGGCCCGGCGCCGAGCTGGGACAACGTGCTCTATGGTGCGGCCGGCGATGGCATGGGCTATGTAGATGCCATGCACCAGAGCCTGCTGCCGGTTGCCGGTGCCACCGTGCTGACCCACTACCGCGCACTGGGGGATGTGCCCGGCGTTCCGGCCGGTGCGCCGGTGGGCACGGCAGGGCGCAAGCTGCTGCTGGAGCGCCCCTGGTCCGCTTGGTGCAACCAGATCGTGGCCGAGCTGTCGCAGGCGCACCCCGATCTGGCGCCCAAGGCCACGCGCATGGACATCACCCGCTACGGCCATGCGATGGCCATTCCACGGCCAAGCTCTAATGGCCAAATCGGTCACTGGCCCTCGCGGAATGTGCGTAAGACGCTATCAAAATCGGAGCATTATCCGGCGCGGCCGGTGCTCTCCTGGGAGCGCCTGCGTTTTGCCCACGCCGACTGGGCCGGCTACTCGGTGTTCGAGGAAGCCTTTACCGCCGGGCATGCCGCCGGGGGCTGATCACTCCGGCAGGCTGCCGGGCGCGCGTTGCGGCGGCGCTGGTAGCCACTCGCTCAGAAAGTCCAGAAAGGCCCGCGTGCGCGCTGGCATCAGCTTGCGCGAGGGAACGGCGGCAAAAACGGTCAGCCGGCCAAAGATCCAGTCGGGCAGCAGGTGCACCAGGTCGCCACTGGCCAGGTGCCGTTCGACCAGCAGGCGCGACAGCACGGCCACGCCGGCACCGTCCAGCGCCGCGCGGTAGAGCACGTCAAAACTGACCGACTGCAGGGCCAGCGGCATCTCCACCTCCACCGGCTCACCGTCACCACTGGCCGGGCGCAGGCGCAGGCGGCGGTTGCTGGTGCCGCCGCCCTGTTGCCACGGAAATTTCAGGTAATCGTGGCGCTGCAGGTCCTGCGGCTGCAGCGGGGTGCCGGCGCGCTTCAGGTAGGCGGGCGAAGCGCAGACGATCCACTCGGTGGTGGCCAGCGGGCGGGCCACGACGTTGGCGTCGTAGCCCTCGTCCACGGCCATGAAAGTCACGTCAAACTCGTCTACCCGTGCATGGGGAAAGGGGTCGATCGCGATCTCCAGCGCCACCTTGGGGTAACGCTGGCGCCACTTGCCAATCTGTGGCGCCAGAAAGTACGAAGCGAGCACCGGCGAGGCCAGGATGTGTACCGTGCCGTGCAGCTCCTGCGAGTTGGAACCCACGGCCGCCTCGGCGTCGTCGATCTCGTTGAGAATGCCGCGCACGCGCAGCAGGTACAGCTCGCCGGCCTCGGTCAGGGCCAGCTTGCGGGTGGTGCGCTGCATCAGCCGCGCCCCCAGGTGCAGCTCCAGGTCGCCAAACAGACGGGTCACGGCGGCGGGGGACATGTCCAGTGCACGGGCGGCGGCGGCAAAGCCACCCTCATCCACCACCTTCTGGAACACCCGCATGGATTGGAGTCTATCCATGGCCGCAATAAATGGTTTTGTTCATCATGATTATTTCATTTTACGCAATGGTGAATTACTGACCAGATGGTTTTTAATTCGGTCGAATCGGCCTAAAGTTCATCCCATCGATGAGCCGAAACCCAAATGAGACGACTCACCGAGGCTGGACAAGCCGGTGCACCAAGGCCCCGGACCTGCCCGGAAATGTCTATCAACCACTTTGAAGGAAACACCATGAAAAACACATTCGCTACCACCGCCCTGATCGTCGCTGCCGCACTGTCCGCTGGTTCCGTCTTCGCCGCCGACAGCGCATCCCGGACCCGTGCCGACGTTCGCGCAGAAGTTCTTGCGGCTCGTGCCAATGGCACGTTCCCCGCTTTCAGCGACGCGGAACCACGCTTCCAGGCTAACGAGTCCGGCAAGCGGACCCGTGCCGCAGTCCAGGCAGAATACTTCCAGGCGCGCAAGGACGGTACCTTGCTCCCCCTCGTGGACTCCGCATTTGCCCCGGCGCAATCCGCTTCCAGCGCGCTGACCCGCGCCGCAGTCAAGGCCGACTACCTCAAGGCCCAGAAAGACGGTACGCTGCCTTCCATTAGCGATCGCGTCTGATATCCCTTGCCTACAAATATCCCGCCCGCGTGGCGGGATTTTTTTTGTACCGCATGCCGGCGTTAGCGCGTCCCCGCCATGACTACACTGGAGCCCTGTTCAATCGAAGCCTGCGGCGATCATGGAAATTCTGGTTCTGGTGTTGATAGCGGGGTTTGTCGTGCGCAGCTTCCAGGCCCGCGACGAGCGCCGGCGCATGGCTCTGCTGGCCAGCCATCTGGGGCACTACCAGATCGAAAAACTCATGGAAACCCTGACCGACGGCTATATGCGCGCCCTCGGCGAAACCGACCCGGTCCGGCAGGACCAGATATGGAGCATGCTGTCCACCGCCGAGGCGGCCCTGGGCGAGCAATTCCAGCGTTTCACCGTCGACTTTGCCGCCGTGGACGCGGACCAGGCCCGGGTCAGCCGCCTGCCGCTGTCTATTTTTTACACCCGCAAGTGGCTGCCGGATGCCAGTTTCGACCTGCGCAAGGCCCTGGCCATCCACGCGTATGGCATACGCCAGGCTGCCGCTAATGATATGCAACGCAGTCCCAAGGACAAGGCCTTCACGCTGCTGGCCGAACTGTTCCTGATGCAGCACACCTGCCACTGGTTCTGCAAGTCCAAGGGGGTAGCCTCGGCGCGGCTGGTACTGCGCCACCAGACGCCCTACGAGAAGGTGCTGGAGTCGGTGGCTCCGGCCACGCGCCAGGCCTATTGCGCGCTGGTTGTCGGGTGAACGGCCGCTAAACTCGCCGCTGCGGCACGTTTTTGTGCTTGCGTTCTTTTCTTTATCCAGGGCTCCAACCATGCAGCATGTCGTGTTCAACCAAAAAGGTGGTGTTGGCAAATCCACCATCACCTGCAACCTGGCGGCCATCAGCGCCTGGCAGGGCTTGCGCACCCTGGTGATTGACCTGGACTCGCAGGGCAATTCCACCCGCTACCTGCTGGGCGCCGACATGCCCGACGACCTGCCCAATGTGGCGGAATTCTTTGAACAAAGCCTGAAATTCACGATCCGCGACAAGGGCGCCAGCGAATTCATTGTTCACACGCAGTGGGAGGGGCTGGATGTGATGCCGTCCAGCCCGCTGCTCGACGAGCTGCACGGCAAACTCGAATCCCGCCACAAGATCTACAAGCTGCGCGATGCCCTTGAATTGCTGGCCGAGGATTACGACCAGATCTACATCGACACGCCGCCGGCGCTGAACTTCTACACCCGCTGCGCGCTGATTGCCGCGCAGGGCTGCCTGATTCCGTTTGACTGTGACGAGTTCTCGCGCCGCGCCCTCTACACCCTGCTCGAAAACGTGCAGGAAATCCAGGCCGACCACAACGCCGAGCTCAAGGTCGAAGGCATCATCGTCAACCAGTTCCAGTCCCGCGCCAACCTGCCCCAGCGCATGGTGCAGGAGCTGATTGACGAGGGGCACCCGGTGCTGCAACCGTATCTGCGTTCGTCGGTGCGCATCCGCGAGTCGCACGAGCAGTCGCTGCCGATGATTTTCCTGGACCCCAACCACGCGCTGACCCAGGAATTTGTCGCGTTGCACGACGCGCTGGCGTAGGGCGTTATTGGTTTTTTTGGCTTCCAGCACTCGTGGATTGTGTGTAGGCTGCTGCTAATTTTATAGCATCATGTGGTGACCATGCCACCCCGTTGCAAGGCCTGGCGCGAGACCAGTGTCGGTTCCAACAACGCCACCAGCGCATCCATCAGCGCATGCGCCTTGGCCGAGTGGTCGGCGCCGAAATTGCACACATACACATCCACCGTGACCCCGGCCTGTTCGGGCCAGGTGTGCACACACAGGTGGGATTCGGCCAGCAGCACGGTGGCTGTCACGCCGCCGGGGCCGTGGTCAGTGGCCGGGAAGCTGTGGGCCAACTGGTTGACCGCCTGCAGGCCTGCTGCGTCCACCTCGCGCAGGCAGCGCGCCAGTAGGCGCGTGGCATCGGTGAGCCATGCGCCGTCGCATTGACAGTGGCTCAGATCGGCGGTGAGGTGCAGGCCTTGCATAGCGTGACTGTAGGCTATTTTGGGGGCCGGGCCGGGGCCGGTAAAATAGCGGGTTTCCCCCAGTCCCCCACCTTACCCGGAGTCGCCCAGCCCATGGCCACCATCCCCCCCACCCCGCAGTCGGCCCAACACATGGCCAGCGCCATCCGCGCCCTAGCAATGGACGCCGTTCAGGCCGCCAATTCCGGCCACCCCGGCGCGCCCATGGGCATGGCCGACATGGCGGTTGCGCTGTGGGGACAGCATCTGCGCCACAACCCGAGTAACCCTCACTGGATCAACCGCGACCGCTTCGTGCTGTCCAACGGACACGGCTCGATGCTGATTTACGCATTGCTGCACCTCACCGGCTACAAGCTGCCGATGAGCGAGTTGAAAAACTTCCGCCAACTGCACAGCAAGACCGCCGGCCACCCCGAAGTGGGCGTGACCCCCGGCGTGGAAACCACCACCGGCCCGCTGGGCCAGGGCCTGACCAATGCGGTCGGCATGGCGTTGGCTGAAAAATTATTGGCCAGCGAATTCAACCGCGAAGGCCATGCCGTGGTCGACCACCACACCTACGTCTTCATGGGCGATGGTTGCCTGATGGAAGGCATCAGCCACGAAGCCGCCGCCCTGGCCGGTGCCTGGCGCTTAAGCAAGCTGATCGCCCTATACGACGACAACGGCATCTCGATCGACGGCCAGGTTGCACCCTGGTTCATCGACAACACGGCCCAGCGTTTTGTGGCCTATGGCTGGAACGTGATCGGCCCGGTGGACGGCCACGACGCCGCCGCCGTCTCTGCCGCCATTCTTGAGGCCAAAAAGACCAGCGACCGCCCCACGCTCATCATCTGCAAGACCCACATCGGCAAGGGCAGCCCGAACCGCGCCAACACCGCCAAGGCCCACGGCGAGCCCCTGGGTGCCGAGGAAATCAAGCTGACCCGTGAGTCCATCGGCTGGAGCTACGCGCCCTTCGTCATCCCCAAGGAGGTCTACTCCGACTGGGACGCCAAGGAAGCCGGCAAGGCTGCAGAGGCTGTGTGGAAGGAGCAGTTCGCCGCCTACCAGGCCGCCCACCCCGCACTGGCCAAGGAGCTGCTGCGCCGCATGAAGGGCGACCTGCCCAAGAACTTTGTGCAGACCGCCGTGGACACCGTGATTGCCGCGCACCAGAAGGCCGAAACCGTGGCCAGCCGCAAGGCATCGCAACTGGCGCTGGAATCCTTCACCGCCGCCCTGCCCGAACTGCTGGGCGGCTCGGCCGATTTGACCGGCTCCAACCTGACCAACACCAAGTCCACACCCAATCTGCGCTTTGATGCCATGACCGGCGCCGTGGTGAAGAACGAGGCCGGCCAGGGTGGTCGCCACATCAACTACGGCGTGCGCGAGTTCGGCATGGCCGCCATCATGAACGGCGTGGCCCTGCACGGCGGCTTCATCCCTTACGGCGGCACCTTCCTGACCTTCAGCGACTACAGCCGCAACGCCATCCGCATGGCCGCGCTGATGAAGCAGCGCGTGATCCACGTGTTCACGCACGACTCCATCGGCCTGGGCGAAGACGGCCCCACGCACCAGTCCATCGAGCACGGCGCCTCCCTGCGCCTGATACCGAATCTGGACGTCTGGCGTCCGGGCGATACGGCCGAAACCGCCGTCGCCTGGACCGTGGCCCTGCAGAACAAGAACAAGCCGACCGCGCTGCTGCTCTCGCGCCAGAACATCAGCTACGCGCCCAAGGCCGAGTCCGCGCTGGCACCTGACGCCTGCGGCCTGGACGCCATCAGCAAGGGGGCCTATGTGCTGGCCGAGCCCACGGAAGTGGGCCTGAAGAAGAAGCCCCAGGCGGTCATCATCGCCACCGGCTCCGAAGTGCAACTGGCCCTGCATGCCCAGAAGCTGCTGGCCGAACGCAAGATTGCTGTGCGCGTGGTCTCCATGCCCAGCACCACCACGTTTGACAAGCAAAGCGCCGACTACAAGTCCGCCGTGCTGCCCGCCGGTGTGCCTCGCGTGGCAGTCGAGATGGGCTCCACCGACGGCTGGTGGAAATACGGCGTGTCCGCGGTGGTCGGCATCGACAGCTACGGCGAGTCGGCCCCGGCCCCGGTGCTGTTCAAGCACTTTGGCTTTACGCCCGAGAATGTGGCCGATACGGTGCAATCCGTGCTGGCAAAGAAGTAAGCGGCTTTTCGATTGGCATATTATTTTTTGAAGGAAACCACCATGACGATCAAGATCGGTATCAACGGCTTCGGCCGCATCGGACGCAACGTGCTGCGCAGCGCGCTGCAGAATTTCAGCGACATCGAAGTCGTTGGCATCAACGACCTGCTGGAGCCGGACTACCTGGCCTATATGCTGAAGTACGACAGCGTGCACGGCCGGTTCAAGGGCGAAGTCTCCGTGGACGGCAATACCCTGGTCGTCAACGGCAAGAAGATCCGCCTGACGCAAGAGCGTGACCCCGCCAACCTGAAGTGGAACGAAGTCGGTGCCGACATCGTCATCGAGTCCACCGGCCTGTTCCTGGACAAGGCCAGTGCCGAGAAGCACATCGCCGCCGGTGCCAAGAAGGTCATCATGTCGGCGCCCTCCAAGGACGACACCCCGATGTTTGTGTTCGGCGTGAACTCCAGCACCTACGCCGGCCAGGCCATCATCTCCAACGCCTCCTGCACCACCAACTGCCTGGCACCCGTGGCCAAGGTGCTGAACGACAAGTGGGGCATCAAGCGCGGCCTGATGACCACCGTGCACGCCGCCACCGCCACGCAAAAGACCGTGGACGGCCCGTCCAACAAGGACTGGCGCGGTGGCCGCGGCATTCTGGAAAACATCATCCCCTCCAGCACTGGTGCCGCCAAGGCGGTTGGCGTGGTGATTCCTGCGCTGAACAAGAAGCTCACCGGCATGTCGTTCCGCGTGCCCACCAGCGACGTGTCCGTCGTTGACCTGACCGTGGAACTGAGCAAGGAAGCCAGCTACGCCGACATCTGCGCCGAAATGAAGGCACAGTCTGAAGGCGCCCTGAAGGGCGTGCTGGGCTACACCACCGACAAGGTTGTGGCCACCGACTTCGTCGGCGAGACCTGCACCAGCGTGTTTGATGCCGACGCCGGCATCGCGCTGGACGGCACCTTCGTCAAGATCGTTGCCTGGTACGACAACGAATGGGGCTACTCCAACAAGTGCCTGGAAATGGTGCGCGTGGTGGCCAAGTAAGGCCCGTTCGCAGCCAGTTGATCGCCCCGGTGTGAACCGTGTTTGACTGGCTGCGTTCCAAGATTTCGTGGGCCGCCACTGTGCGGCCCGTTTTACTGGATCGGGCTGCGGCCCTGCAGCGTTCCGCCGCACTGTCGGGCCCGGATCGCGCCTTGGCATTGGCCGAGTTCGAGCAAGGCAACCGGCAACGTGAAAGCAACCAATTGGATACGGCACAGCAGCACTATCGACGTGCGCTGGCCCTGCATCCCGCCTATGCACCGGCCTGCGCCAACCTGGGCGCTCTGCTGAAGGACAGCGGAAAGCCGGCTGAGGCCGAGCAATACCTGGCCTTTGCGATCCAACTGGAGCCCCAACTGGTCCCGGCCCGCTTCAATTTGGCGATGCTGCGCGTTGACCAGGGGCGGTGGAGCGACGCGGTGGCTCACTTGCACGATCTGCTGGCCCTTTCCCCCAACCATGCCGACGCGCAGTATTGGCTGGGCAACGCCCTGACGGGCTTGGGCGATGTCGCGGGCGCCCGCCGGGCCTACCAAGCGGCCGTACGCCTGCAACCGGGCTATGTGCAGGCGCGTTGGGGCCTGGCCATGGCCCAGTTGCCCGTGGTACCCCAAGCGGAAGCAGAGCACGCCCAAGGCTGTGAGGCGTTTGGGCAGGAACTGGATCGGCTGGCCGGCAAGATGCTGGCCACGTACAGCGCCACGGGTCATCTGGCCGTCGGGGCGCAGCAACCCTACTACCTGGCCTACCGCGCTGCCAATCACCGTGACGTGCTGTCACGCTACGGCGATCTGTGCGCGAAGCTCATGGCGACGTGGGCCAAGAAGGTGGGAGTACCAGCGCCCGCCAGCGCACATCCTGGCAAGTGCCGCGTGGGCATTGTCTCGGCCCACATCCACAGCCATTCGGTGTGGCACGCCCTGGTGCGGGGCTGGGTGGAGCATCTGCCCGTCGAAGATTTCGAGATCCAGATCTTTCACACCGGGCGTGGGAGAGACGCTGAAACTCAGTGGGCTGAGCAACGGGTTGCACAGTTGCACCACGGCCTGGGTCACTGGAGCCAATGGGCCAAGGCCATCTCTGACGCGCAACTGGACGTGTTGATCTACCCCGAGATCGGCATGGACGCCACCACCGTGCGCCTGTCCGCGCTGCGCCTGGCGCGGGTGCAACTGGCGTCCTGGGGCCACCCCCTCACCACCGGCCTGCCGACCATGGACGGCTACATCAGCGCAGACGCCATGGAGCCACACGAGGCAGCGGATCACTACCGCGAGGCGTTGATCACCTTGCCACGACTGGGCTGCTGCTACCAGCTCTTTGGCACCGCGCCCGCACGGCTCGACTTTGCACAATGGGGTATTCAGGCGACGGACCGCGTGCTGTTGTGTGCCGGCACGCCCTTTAAGTACGCGCCCCAACACGACGCCGTACTGATCGACATTGCGCGGCGCTGCCAGCCCTGCAAGCTGGTTTTTTTCCGCAGCGAGCCCCGAGCGGTGTCGGATTTGCTGGAAGCGCGCCTGCGGTCGGCGTTTGAAACGCAGGGCATGGACTTTGATGCGTCGGTTGTATTCGTGCCCTGGCAGCCGCAGCCAGGCTTTTTTGCCTGGCTGGACCGTGCCGACGTCTACCTGGATACGCTGGGTTTCTCTGGTTTCAACACCGTCATGCAGGCCGTGGAACGGGCCACACCCCTGGTTGCCTTTGAGGGTGCTTTTCTGCGCGGCCGCTTTGCCAGTGCCGTCCTGCGCCAGATGGGGCTGGATGACTGGGTCGCCGAGTCCCTCGACCGTTATGTGGCGTTGGTGGAGCAGTTGGTTCAGGACAGGGCGGCACGCTCGGTGCTACGCCAGCATCTGCAGGAGCGCCGTGCCGCGCTATTCGGTGATCGCGGCACGGTGATGGCCCTAGGCGAGCATTTATTGCGCCTGAGCCGATAAGATTCAGGCCCCTGATCACACGCCCCAGTCCATGCAAATCGGTGTTGTCTACGCGGCCCTGGCCTATACGCTGTGGGGGCTGTTCCCCCTGTTCTTCAAGCAACTCGCCGGCGCTGGCGCGCTGGAGGTGGTGCTGCACCGCCTGGTATGGTCGCTGGTGTTCGTGTTGCTGGTGCTGGCCGTGCTCAGGCGCTGGGCCTGGCTGCGCGCCGTGTTCCGAACGCCGCGGGTGGTAGCCACGTTTGCCTTGTCGGCCACGCTGCTGGCGAGCAACTGGCTGGTCTACATCTGGGCGGTCAACAATGACCATGTGCTGGACGCCAGCCTGGGTTACTTCATCCTGCCACTGGTCAATGTGGCGCTGGGCTATGTGTTTCTGCACGAGCGCCCGCGCCGGGTGCAATGGCTGGCGTTTGCCATTGCCTGCACCGGCGTGCTGTGGCTCACGGTTCAGGGCGGGCGTCTGCCCTGGGTGGCGTTGACCCTGGCGTTGACGTTTGGTCTGTATGGTCTGTTGCGCAAGCTGGCGCCGCTGGGCGCGCTGGAGGGCCTGTCACTGGAAACCCTGCTGCTGGCGCCGCTGGCTGCGTTGGCGCTGGGCTGGATGACCTGGCAGGGCCAGGGCGTGATGGCACGCCATGACACGGCCCTGTTGGCCTGGTTGATGGCGGCTGGGCCGGTTACTGCCATTCCGCTGTTGCTGTTTGCGGCTGGCGCGCGGCGCATTCCGCTGTCCATGATGGGCATTCTGCAGTACATCGCGCCCAGTATTCTGGTGTTGCTGGGTGTGTGGCTCTACGGCGAGCCCTTTGCCGGGCCGCGGGTGCTGGGTTTTGTGCTGATCTGGACGGCGCTGGCGCTGTACACCGTGGAGGGCTGGTGGCGGGCCCGCTTCAGGCCTTGAGCAGCTTCTCCACCTGCATGCGTCCATCCGGGCTGGCCATCAGGACCAGGGCGGCGCCGGCGTTGATGAGGTGGTCGTCCGACGGGTTGAAGACCCATTTGCCGTGCTCGTGGGTGGCCATCAGCAGGTAGTCCTTGGACTTGGGTATCAGCTCTGCCACCGGAGCACTGACAAAGCCGGCCGGCACCAGCACCTGCTCCACGCGCAGGCTGTCGTCACTGTGCAGCATCTGGTCCATGAAGTTGACCACATGCGGGCGCACCATGGCCGAAGCAATGCGCATGCCGCCGGTGAAGTCGGGCGAGACAATTTCGTCGGCGCCGGCGCGCTTGGCCTTGTCGGTGTTGCGGATGTCGTGCAGGCGCACCACCACGCGCACCTTGGGGCTGAGCAGCTTGACCGACAACGCAATCATCAGGTTGTGGCTGTCATCTCCGGTGACCGCGAACACGCCCGCGGCGTTGACCAGACCGGCGCGGCGCAGTGCATCGTCATCGGCCGCATCGTCGTGCAGGTGCGGCGCACTGGGGTGGTGTTCCAGCCAGCCATCCAGCACGGTGCGGTCGCGTTCGATGACCACAAAGCTGCGTCGGGTCTTGACCAGCTCGTGGGCCACGTTGGAGCCCACGCGCCCGATGCCGCATACGATGTAATGGCCCTTCATCTGGGCGATCTGCTTTTCCATGCGTTTTTTCCTCAGGTCTGCGTTGAGATCGGCGTCAATAAATAGAGCCACCAGTGTTGAAAACAGATAGCTCAGCGTGCCGATGCCAATGGTTGCAATGAACACGGTGAACAGCCGGCCCATGGGGTGGGTGCTCAAGTCCACCGTCTCACCATAGCCAATCGTGGCAATGGTGATGAAGGTCATGTAGAAGCTGTCGATCCAGGTGGCGGTGGGGCGGCCTATGTAGTGGTAGCCCAGCGTACCGCCCGCAGTGATCAGCAGCAGGAGCAGGCCGCCATACAACAGGCCTGTGAAGTGCCTGCTGCGAATAACCTTTTTGAATCCACTGGGCCCGATGTTCATGTCTCGTCAAATTGTAATAAGGCCCTTGGTGGGGAGCCTTACTCTGCGTGGAACTGGTCGGCGTTCTTGCCCTTGAAGGGGGCGTAGAACGCCTTGATCGCGCGCATGTCTGCCTCGACGTCGCCCGTTGGGTGGAACACCGGCCCCAGGCCGCTGATCTTGCGCTTGTAGTCCATGTAGGCCATGACGATGGGCACCTGGGCCCCCACAGCGATGTAGTAGAAGCCGGTCTTCCAGTAACGCGCCCTGCCGCGCGTGCCCTCCGGTGGCACGATGAGCTGCAACGGGCCCTGGGCCGCCTTCATCGCCTCGACCGAGGCAGCCACCAGGTTGTTGGAGGTTTCCCGCGCCACCGGTATGCCGCCCAGCCACATCATGGTGTGGCGAAACGGAAAACCGAAGAGCTGGCGCTTACCCATCCAGTACACGTGCAGGCGCAGCGCGAAGGCCACCATCAGCGTGTAGGGCAGATCCCAGTTGCTGGTGTGTGGTGCGGCAATCAGCACGCATTTCTCGCCATTTGCGGGCAACTGGCCCTCCACCTTCCACCCTGTGAGCTTGAGAAACGCCAGCGACAGGGCGCGCAGCAGGGTGTTGACAACCGGCGTGTCAAAAATGGTGTGGTGCATGGGGGAGGATCGTCCGAAGGGCAGCGGATTGTCGCTGGATTCGTGCGGGGATTCCCTTACAGTTCAGCGCATGGATACCGCAATGAACGAAAGTCTGATGTGAAACAAATCGCCTGTCCCTGTGGCAGTGGCCTGGAGCTGTCCGCCTGCTGTGGCCCGTGGCATGGCGGCCTGGCAGCCGGTGCCCACGCGCCCACCCCCGAGGCGCTGATGCGCTCGCGCTACAGCGCCTACGTGCTGGGCCTGATGGATTACCTGCTGGCCACCTGGCATCCGTCCACCGCGCCCGGCGAGCTGGAGTTGCAGCCCGTGAAATGGCTGGGGCTGGAGGTGCGCAACGCCGCCAGCAGTGGGGACGCCGGTGTCGTGGAGTTCGTGGCCCGCTGCCGCAACAGCCTCGGTCGCGCCGAGCGCATGCACGAGGTCAGCCGCTTCGTGCGCGAAGGCGGCCGCTGGTACTACATCGACGGGCAGTTTCCCGCCGACGCCGATTGAGTTGCTGAATCAGGCCGACAGGTGCTTGCCGACAATGCCGGCCAGCTCGAACATCGTGATCTGGTCCTTGCCGAACACCGGCAGCAGTTTGGCGTCGGCATTGATGGCACGCTTGTTGGCGGCGTCCTGCAGGCCATTGGCCTTGATGTAGTCCCACAGCTTCTTCACCACCTCGGTGCGGGCCACCGGTGCGTCGCCAATCACCGCGGCCAGCGCGGCGCTGGGCTGCTTGCCGCTGGCGGCCGTGGTCTTGCGCGGTGCCTTGGGCTTGGCCGTCTCGGCTGCCGCGGTGCCGGTTGTGGCCTTCCTTGCAGGAGTTTTCTTGGCGCCAGCCCTCGTGGATGCTGCGCGTGAAGCTCCTGTTTTAGGAGCAACTGCAGACTTGGCGGCGGTTTTGCGCGGCGGGAATTTGCTGGGCGCAAACTCGAAATTCACCTTGCCGGCTTCCGCATCCCAGGCCAGCATGGCTTTGAAGGCGCGGCGGGTGCGCATGGACACAAATTTGTCCAGCAGATCGGTCTTGCCGGTGGCCAGCAGCTTTTGCATCTGCGCGCGCTCAATCGGCTGCTGCAGGATGATCTGGCCGCTCTTGAAGTCACAGCTCGGTGTGGGGTGGGCGTGCGTGGGCACGGAGCGGTCACAAACGTAGTTCTTGCCGTGCTCGAACACATGGCCGCCACACTTGGGACATGTGCCCAGTGGTTCCTGGCCACTGAAGTCGATGATCTCGCCGGACTCTTCTGCGGCCTTGTCATCACCAAAGTCGAACTCCAGCTTGTAGTTCTTGGTGTCCTCGTCGAACTTGATGACCATCTCGGCCACAAAGGGCCAGCCGGCCTTGGAGCGAAAGCCGTCCAGCGGACCGATGTGCTTGTCGCGCAGGAACTGCTCCACCTCGGCCTGCTCGAAGGTGCGGCCGGCGGGTGATTTGCCAAACGAGAAGCCGCAGCCCTCGGAGTCTCCGCTCTTGCCGGTGCAGGTGTAGCGGCGGTAGTTTTCCTTGACGATGCCGCCGCAGTTCGGGCACGGCGCGGTCAGTGTGGCGTAGTCGCCGGGAATGGTGTCGCGGTCGTATTCCTTGGCCTTTTTGACCATGCGCTCGGTCATGGATGCAATCTCGGCCATGAAGCTGGTGCGGCTCAACTTGCCGTGCTCCATCTGGGCCAGTTTGTATTCCCATTCGCCGGTCAGCTCGGCCTTGGAGAGTTCCTCCACGCCCAGACCGCGCAAGAGCGTCATCAGCTGGAAGGCCTTGGCGGTGGGTATCAGCTCGCGGCCTTCGCGCAGCATGTATTTCTCGGCAATCAGACCTTCGATGATGGATGAGCGTGTAGCGGGAGTGCCCAGGCCTTTTTCCCCCATGGCTTCGCGCAGTTCGTCGTCGTCCACCGTCTTGCCGGCGTTTTCCATGGCGCCCAGCAGTGTGGCTTCCGAGTAGCGGGCCGGGGGTTTGGTTTTCAGGCCCTTGGGTTCGACCGGGTCGCCCTTGACCTTTTCTCCTGCCTGCACCGGCACCAGGTTCTGGCCCTTGTCACCGTCCTTGGCATCGGCCACTTCGTCGGCGGCCTCCTTGCCGTAGATGGCCAGCCAGCCCGGCTTGACCAGCACCTTGCCCTCGGTCTTGAAGGAGTGGCCGACGGCCGTCGTGATGCGGGTGGTGACCTGGTATTCGGCACTGGGGAAGAAGATGGCCATGAAGCGGCGCACCACCAGATCGTAGATTTTTTGTTCGGCCTCGCTCAGGCCGTGGGGCGCCTGCAGCGTGGGGATGATGGCAAAGTGGTCGCTGACCTTGGCGTTGTCGAACACGCGCTTGGTTGGTTTCACGTAGTTGCCCTTGACCGCCTGGGCGGCAAACGGGGCCAGGTGCTTCATGCCGCTGTCGGCCAGCATGGCCAGTGTGTCCTTGACCACCGCCACATAGTCTTCGGGCAGGTTGCGCGAGTCGGTACGCGGATAGGTCAGGGCCTTGTGGCGCTCGTACAGGCTTTGCGCGATGGAGAGCGTAGTCTTGGCCGAGTAGCCGAACTTGCCATTGGCCTCGCGTTGCAGGCTGGTTAGGTCAAACAGCAAGGGGGATGCCTGCGTGGTGGGCTTGCTTTCCTCGGTGACGGTGGCGGGCTGGCCGCGCACAGCGTCGGCAATGGTTTGCGCCTCGCGCTGGCTCCAGACGCGGTCGGCCTTTTTCTCGGCGTCGTCCGCGTCCTTCTTCCAAGCCGGGTTGAACCACTTGGCCGGGTATTCGCCGGCCTGGGCGTGGAAGCTCGCGTGGATTTCCCAGTAGTCGCGGCTGAGAAAAGAGCGGATCTGCTCTTCGCGTTCCACGACCACCGACAGCGTTGGCGTCTGCACCCGGCCCACGGTGGTCAGGAAGAAGCCGCCATCGCGCGAGTTGAACGCCGTCATGGCGCGGGTGCCGTTGATGCCCACCAGCCAGTCGGCTTCGGAGCGGCAGCGCGCGGCATCGGCCAGGGGTTGCATCTGCGCATTCGTGCGCAGATGCTCAAAGCCGTCGCGAATCGCCTGCGGCGTCATCGACTGCAGCCACAGGCGGCTGACCGGCTTGCGCTTCGACTTGGCGATGGCTGTAGCGTCAGCTTCGCTGCCGAAGGCGTACTGCTCGATCAGGCGGAAAATCAGCTCCCCCTCGCGGCCCGCGTCGCAGGCGTTCACCAATTTGTCCACGTCCTTGCGCTTGGCCAGCTTGACGACGGCGTTCAGTCGCGTCTTGGTCTTGTCGACCGGCTTCAGGTCAAAGTGCGGCGGAATCACCGGCAGGTTGGCAAAGCTCCATTTGCCGCGTTTGACGTCAAACTCCTCGGGTGCCTGGATTTCCACCAGGTGGCCCACGGCGCTGGATACGACATAGGTGTCGCTCTCGAAATATTCGTCGTGCTTCTCGAATTTGCCCGCGGTGGGTGTGAGCGCCCGCACGATGTCTTGGGCAACCGACGGCTTCTCTGCAATAACCAATGTTTTCATCTGACTACAATCCAGTTCTCGCGTGCGCGTAGGCGCACGCACATACGTGAGCGCGCACGCACGCACGCCCATACGGTTCACCATACCAAATTTTGAGTCCCATTTCCTGACACACAGAAAAGAGAGCAAAAGTGAGCAAGACCATGCCCCGTGGCGATACCCGCCGTATTCAGACCCGCCGCTCTGGAGTGCACGGCAAGGGCGTGTTTGCACTGCAGGACATTGGCGAGGGTGAAACCATCATCGAATACGTGGGCGAAATCATCACCTGGAAGGAAGCACAGGCGCGCCACCCGCATGACCCGAAGGACCCGAATCACACCTTCTACTTCCACATCGACGAAGACCATGTGATTGATGCCAAGGTTGGCGGCAATTCGTCCCGCTGGATCAACCATTCGTGCGACGGCAATTGCGAGGCCGACGAGGTGGACGGGCGCGTCTTCATCAAGGCCCTGCGCGATATTGCCCCCGGTGAAGAGCTGTTTTACGACTACGGTCTGATGCTGGACGAGCGCTACACCAAGAAGCTCAAGGCCGAGCACCCTTGCTGGTGCGGCTCCCCAAATTGCCGCGGCACGCTGCTGGCACCCAAACGCGGTAAAAAATGATTTGGCCGGCAGAAGCCATCTGGGAGGCGGTCGAGCCGCTGTTGCCCGGCTTCTCGGTGGAAATCCTGCCGGAGATTGACTCCACCAACACCGAGCTGATGCGCCGCGCGCGCGCCGGCCGCCTGGAACCGGTGCTGCTGGTGGCCGAGCGCCAGACCGCCGGACGCGGGCGCCTGGGACGGGACTGGAGCAGCGATACCCAGGCCCAAGGCCGCACGTTGACCCTCTCGCTGGGGCTGCCACTGGCCCCGCAGTACTGGTCGGGCCTGTCGCTGGCGGTGGGGCTGTCAATCGTACAGGCGCTGCACCCACGGCTCCAACTCAAATGGCCCAATGACGTCTGGCTGGATGAACGCAAGCTGGCCGGCATCCTGATCGAGACCGCCAGCTTTGGCGCCGAGCGTTATGTCGTCATCGGCATTGGCATCAACATCGCCGCGCCCGACGCCGCGGGCTTGCGCACGCCGCCGGCCGGCCTGTGCGAACTGTTGCCCACGGTGCAGGCACCCGACATGCTGGAACACATCGTGGCGCCGCTGGTGCGCGCCGTGCAGCGCTTTGCGGCACAGGGCTTTGCCCCACTGGTGGCGGCCTACCAGGAGCGTGACCTGCTGTACGGGCGCGAGGTGGTGTGCAGCGACGGCGTCACCGGCATGGCGCACGGAGTGGACGCGGGCGGTGCCCTGTTGGTGCATACTGAAAACGGTTTGCGAAAAATTACCAGTGCAGAGGTCAGCGTGCGGCCTGTGCCCGAACCACCTGCCCACCATCCCTGAACCGATGCTGCGACTGCTTGTACTGTTCCTGATTCTGGCCAACGGCGTGTACTTTGCGTGGAGCGACGGCTGGCTGCGCACCTATGGTTTTGCCCCAACCCAGCAAAGCGAGCCCCAACGTCTGACGCAGCAGCTCAAGCCCGAGGCGCTGCGCCTGCTGAGTCCCGCCGAATTCAAGCGCGTGGAGGCCCAGGTGCAGGCCGATCTGGTGCCCAAGGAATGCCTGCAGGCCGGCCCCTTCGATGAGGCGCACACTGCGGTGTTGCGGCGCGCGCTGGAGTCGGCTCTGGCATCGGGGAGCTGGCAGTTTGATTCCGTGACAGTGCCGGCGCGCTGGATCGTCTACATGGGCAAGTTCGCCAATCCGGAGGCCATGGCGAAAAAGCGGGGTGAGCTGGCGGTCATGAATATCGTGCCCCAGCCCCTGACCAACCCGGACCTGGAACTGGGCTTTTCGCTGGGCGGATTTGACACCCAGGCCGCGGCGACGACGGAACTGCAGCGCCTGATGAGCCTGCGCGGCATCCGCACGGCCAAGGTGGTGCAGGAGCGCCTGGGAGGGCAGCAGAATCAGCTCAAGCTGCCAGCCCTGACGGCGGAGCAGAAGGCTCGGCTGAATGATGTCAAGCCGGCGCTGGCCGGGCGTTCGCTGAAGCCCTGCAGCTAGCCGCCTTCAGTCGACCTGTGCAAAGCGCACGGTAAAGCAGGTGCCGGGAGGAGACTGCCCTGGCCTGCTGTCTTCCACGGTGATGCTGGCGTGGTGCTGGCGCGCAATTTCCAACACGATGGGCAGGCCCAGCCCGGAGCCATCGGCCTCGGTCCCCAGCACGCGATAGAAGGGCTGGAACACCAGTTCGCGTTCGGCCGCCGGAATGCCCGGCCCCGAGTCCTCCACCTGCAGCACCAGCACCTTGCTGAACGGGTCCTTCAACACCCGGGCGGTAATCATGCCGGGCTTGTCGGAGTTGGACGGCGTGTAGTTGATGGCGTTGTCCATCAGGTTGCGCGCCATCTCCTTGAGCAGCGTCGGGTTGCCCATCAGGGTCACGTCCTCACTGCCGGGCTCGGCACCCTCGTAACCGACGTCGATGTGCTTGTCCATGGCGCGTGGCACGCAGTCGCGGATCACGTCCATCGTCAGGCGCACCAGATCGCAGGGCTGCTGGCTCATCGCCGTGCCGCTGCTCTCGGCGCGGGCCAGCGCCAGCAACTGGTTCACGGTGTGGGTGGCCCGGATGCTGGAGCGGCCAATCTGGCGCAGCGACTGTTTCAGGTCTTCGGCGTTGGCACCTTCGCGCTGGGCCAGGTCGGCCTGCATGCGCAGGCCCGCCAGCGGTGTCTTGAGTTGGTGTGCAGCATCGGCCAGGAAGCGCTTTTGCGTGGCGATGGAGTCCTTCAGGCGATCCAGTAGGTCGTTCACGGAGGACACCAGGGGCGCCACTTCCAGCGGAACGGTCTGCGCGTCCAGCGGACTCAGATCATCCGGGCTGCGGGCGCGGATACGCTCCTCCAGGTGGTTTAGCGGCTTGATGGCCTGCACCAGCGCCAGCCAGACCAGCAGCACGGCCAGCGGCAGGATCACAAACTGCGGCAGCATCACGCCCTTGACGATTTCGGTGGCCAGCACCGAGCGCTTGTCCATGGTCTCGGCCACTTGCACCAGGGCCGGTTTGCTGTTCGGCAAGTCGAGCTTGACCCAGGTGTAGGCCACCTTGATGTCGACACCACGGAATTCGTCGTCGCGCATGCGCACTTCGCCCGGGGCGAGCTTTTCTTCCTCGGGTGGCAGCGGCAGGTTTTTCTCGCCACTGAGGTATTCGCCGTTGGTGCCCAGCACCTGGTAGTAGACGGTGTCGGAGTCGTCGGCGCGCAGCAGTTCGCGCGCCGGCTGCGGCAGCACAAACTGGGCCTTGTTGTTGCTGCTGACCGTGACCAGTTGCGCCAGCGCGCCCACGTTGTATTCCAGCGCGCGGTCAAACGGCTTGCCGGCAATGCCCTGGGCCACCAGCCAGGTCAGCACCAGGCTGACCGGCCACAGCAGCAGCAGCGGCGTCAGCATCCAGTCCAGGATTTCGCCAAACAGGCTGCGCTGCTCGCGCTGAAAGATCTTCACGCCGCCGGATCGCCCCAAGGCGTGAAAGTCCCCTCGGGGGGCAGCGCAGTACGCAAAGCGACAAGCGTGGGGGTCATGTCAATTTGGGATTTTTTCCAGGCAGTAGCCCAGCCCGCGCACGGTGGCGATACGGATCGGGCCCTTCTCGATCTTCTTGCGCAAGCGGTGGATGTAGACCTCAATGGCGTTGTTGCTGACCTCTTCGCCCCATTCGCACAGGCGCTCCACCAGCTGGTCCTTGCTGACCAGGCGACCGGCGCGCTGCAGCAGCACTTCCAGCAGGCCCAGTTCGCGCGCAGACAGCTCAACCATCTTGCCGTCGATGGTGGCCACACGTCCGGCCTGGTCGTACACCAGCGGGCCGTGCTTGATGCTGCTGCTGGTGGCGCCCATGCCGCGGCGCACCAAAGCGCGCACCCGGGCTTCGAGTTCCTGCAGGCTGAAGGGTTTGGCCATGTAGTCGTCGGCGCCGTAGTCCAGGCCCTTGACGCGCTCGTCCACGCTGTCGGCGGCGGTCAGGATCAGCACCGGCAGCGAAGAGCCGCGTCCGCGCAGTTTTTTCAGCACTTCCAGGCCGTGCATCTTAGGCAGGCCCAGGTCGAGGATCAGCAGGTCAAACTCGGTATTGGTCATCAGCGCCGCGTCGGCCTCGGAGCCGCTGGCCACGTGGTCGACTGCGGCGCCCGCGCCGCGCAAGGCCCGCAACAAGCCGTCGGCCAGGACCTGGTCGTCTTCGGCAATCAATATCCGCATGGATGCTCCTTGTTGTCAGCGCGGCGGCGTCCAACCGGACGCGACGCTGGGTGTTTGCTCCCATTCTAGGCGTGCTGCCGGGTGCATGCGGCCATGCGGATGCGGTGCATCCGTGCTTACTGGCCGCAGTACGCTTCCAGTCCCAGGGTGATCACGGTGGCCACCTCGTTGCCTACGGCCTGGCGCAGTTCGGATTCTGCTTGTGCCACGGCGTCCTGGTAGGCGCCCAGCCACGCCAGGCCAATGCCGGTGAAGCAGACCCGCCGTGCCCGCGCATCGGTTGGGTCGGATGTGCGGGTCACCATGCCCCAGGCCTCGCACTGGTCGACCAGCGTGCCCATGGCCTGCTTGCTCATGCCGGCGCGCCGGGCCAGATCGGTGAGGCGCGAGCCCTCGGGCGCCAGGTGGCGGGTGATGTGCACATGGGCCGCGCCCACCTGCCCGCGCTGCGCCAGGTTGGACAGGCCCAGCGGCACGGCCGGATGGCTGGCCATCAGCGCCAGCACGCGCGCGTCGAACTGCTCCAGGGCCAGCCGCAGCCAGTGGCCGATGTGGGTCTGGCGCCAGTTTGGATCGTTGTCGGGAGAGAACGGAGGCATTTCAAAATGGTAATGTAAACTGACTAAAAAATCTATTAACAATGTTTGACCATTGCGCTTAAACTACTGTTCAAGTATCCAGGCTGTGATTAATCCCAAGCGCTGCTTCGCACCCAACCGTTGATTTTTAAGGAGATTTCCATGGACGCACCCGTCAAGAACCCCGGCAACCTGAATGGCGCCAACAGCGAAAAAGCCAAGGCCCTGCAGGTGGCCCTGGCCCAGATCGAAAAGCAGTTCGGCAAGGGCACCATCATGCGTCTGGGCGAAGGCGAAGTGATCGAGGACATCCAGGTCGTCTCCACCGGCTCCCTGGGGTTGGACATCGCCCTGGGTGTGGGCGGTTTGCCACGCGGCCGTGTCGTCGAAATCTACGGACCGGAGTCCAGCGGCAAGACCACGCTGACGCTGCAGGTGATTGCCGAGATGCAGAAACAGGGTGGCCAGTGCGCCTTTGTCGATGCCGAGCACGCGCTGGACATCCAGTACGCGCAGAAGCTGGGCGTCAACCTGCAGGACCTGCTGATCAGCCAGCCTGACACGGGTGAACAAGCGCTGGAAATTGTGGACAGCCTGGTGCGTTCCGGCGCGGTGGACCTGATCGTCGTCGACTCGGTGGCCGCACTCACACCCAAGGCCGAGCTGGAAGGCGAAATGGGCGACTCCCTGCCCGGCCTGCAAGCCCGGTTGATGAGCCAGGCCCTGCGCAAGCTCACGGCCCACATCAAGAAAACCAACTGCATGGTCATCTTCATCAACCAGATCCGCATGAAGATCGGCGTGATGTTCGGCTCGCCTGAGACCACCACCGGCGGCAACGCGCTGAAGTTCTACGCCTCCGTGCGCCTGGACATCCGCCGCACCGGCACCATCAAGAAGGGCGACGAGGCCATCGGCAACGAGACCAAGGTCAAGGTGGTCAAGAACAAGGTCAGCCCGCCGTTCAAGACGGCCGAATTCGACATCCTGTTTGGCGAAGGCATCAGCCGCCACGGCGAAATCATCGACATGGGTGTGACGGCCAACATCCTGGAGAAATCCGGCGCCTGGTACGCCTACAAGGGCGAGAAAATCGGCCAGGGCCGCGACAACGCCCGTGAATTCCTGCGCGAAAATCCGGCCCTGTCGACCGAGATCGAAAACAAGGTGCGCGAGTCGCTGGGCATTCCGTTGCTGGCGGTGACGGCGTCGGAACCTGAAGTGAAGGCCAAGGCCCTAAGCAAAAAAGCCGAATAGCCCTTGTGAAATCTGCGTAAGCAGCTATAAAAAATAATAGCTACTCCGAGTCATGGCCACGCCACCGTTGTCCCTGAAAGGCCGGGCGCTGCGCCTGCTGGGCGCCCGGGAGCACTCCCGCGCCGAGCTGGAGCGCAAGCTCACCCAGCACGAGGAGGAGCCCGGTAGCCTCGCCAAGGCGCTGGACGAGCTGCAGGCCAAGGGCTTCATCAACGAGCAGCGTGTGCTGGAGTCGGTGTTGCACCGGCGCTCGGCCAAGCTGGGCACCACCCGCATCCGCCAGGAACTGCAGGCCAAGGGCCTGGCGCCCGAGGCGGTGCTGGAGGCAGTGGAGCAGTTGCGTGCCACCGAGGTGGAGCGTGCGCGCGAGGTCTGGCGCAAGAAGTTTGGGGAGCCGCCCGCCGACGCCGCCGAGCGCGGCAAACAAATGCGCTTCTTAGCCAGTCGCGGCTTCGGCGGAGACGCTATCCGCCGCGTGGTGTCCGGCGGCGCAGACGATTAGGTGATTTCGTTCGCCCGCTGACGACGTGGGTATGGGTTTTGCTCCGTGTCCCCCGCCCTTTGGGCTCCTCCTTGACCTGCGCAAAACCCATACCCGCGCCATCAGCTCGAGAGATGATGGAGCGAGGGGAAATCGACAGGCGTTGAAGCGCCCTGCCGGTCCGGAGCGAGCACACCCCTGCTCTTTAAATTCCCAACATCAACTTGAGGTTTTGCACCGCCGCACCGGACGCGCCCTTGCCCAGGTTGTCCAGCCGCGCCACCAGCACCGCGTGGGCAAAGCCATCTGCCTTGGCGTCATTGGCAAACACGCGCAACTCCATTTTGTTGGTGTCAGCCAGCGCCACGGCGTCAAGCTTCAGGTCCGCCGTGGCAGGCTCCACGGTCACCCACTCGCTGCCGGTGTAATGTTTTTGCAGCGCTGCCTGCAAATCCTGGGCAGTGGGCTTGCCCGGCAGGGTGTCCAGGTGCAACGGCAACTGCACCAGCATGCCCTGTTTGAAGTTGCCGACCGAGGGCACAAACAGCGGGCGGCGTGTCAGGCCGGTGTAGTGCATGATTTCGGGGATGTGCTTGTGCTTGAGGCCCAGCGCATACAGCTCCATGGCAGGAGCGTTGCCGGCCACATAGGCTTCGATCATCGTGCGTCCGCCGCCCGAGTAGCCGCTGATGGAGGGCAGGCAGACCGGGAAGTCGGCCGGCAGCAACCCGGCATCGATCAGCGGGCGGATCAGCGCGATGGCGCCGGTGGCATAACAGCCCGGGTTGGCCACGTGGCTGGCGTGCACCACGGCGTCACGCTGGCCGGCGGCCAGTTCGGGAAAGCCATAGACCCAGCCCTTTGCTGTACGGTGGGCCGTGGAGGCGTCGATGACCTTGGGGCCTTTTCCGCCGTTAGCCCTCGTCAGTCCGTCGATCATTGCTACAGATTCAATAGCAGCGTCATCGTGCAGGCAGAGCACGACCAGATCGGCCTGGGCCATCAGCGCCTGTTTGGCACTGGCGTCCTTGCGCAGGGCCGGGTCGATGCTGATGAGTTCCACGCCGGCCATGGTTTGCAGGCGTTCGCGGATTTGCAGGCCGGTGGTGCCGGCCTCGCCATCGATAAATATTTTTTTCATGCCATTGCCGCCACAGCGGCTCCACAGAGAGAAGCGAATCGGGGCCCAAACCGGTCTGTAAGGCAGTTACAAGTTTGGTGCGTTGCAACATGATACATTTCGCAGTTGATGTGTCCAGTGTCAGATTTGCGGCAGATTTGTGTTGCAGACTGATGAACATTGTCCAGCCCCCAAAGAGACGTCATGAAAATCCACGAATACCAAGGCAAAGAAATTTTGCGCCAATTCGGTGTGCCCGTACCCCGCGGCATCCCGGCCTTTACAGTCCAAGAGGCGGTCGAAGCTGCCCAGAAGCTCGGCGGCCCGGTCTGGGTCGTCAAGGCGCAGATTCACGCCGGTGGGCGTGGCAAGGGCGGCGGCGTCAAGGTCGCCAAGTCCATCGACGACGTCAAGCGTCTGGCCGGTGAAATCCTGGGCATGCAGCTCAAGACCCACCAGACCGGCCCCGAAGGCCAGAAGGTGCGTCGCCTCTACATCGAAGACGGCGCCGACATCCAGAAGGAATACTACGTATCCATCGTGACCGACCGTGCCTCGCAAAAGCTGGCATTCATCGCGTCCAGCGAAGGCGGTATGGACATCGAGGAAGTGGCGCACTCCACTCCCGAGAAGATCATCACCGAGTTCATCGATCCGCTGACCGGATTGGGCGAAGCCCAGGCCAAGAAGATCGCCGCCGGCATCGGCATGCCCGAAGGCTCCGTGGCCCAGGCTGTGGACATCTTCCAGAAGCTCTACAAGTGCTACATGGACACGGATGCGTCCCTGGTTGAAATCAACCCCCTGAACCGTGACAGCAAGGGCAACGTGATGGCCCTGGACGCCAAGTTCAACTTTGACGCCAACGCCCTGTTCCGCCACCCCGAGATCGTGGCCTACCGCGATCTGGACGAAGAAGACCCGGCCGAAGTGGAAGCCTCCAAGTTCGACCTGGCCTACATCAGCCTGGACGGCAACATCGGCTGCCTGGTCAACGGCGCCGGCCTGGCCATGGCCACCATGGACACCATCAAGCTGTTTGGCGCAGAACCTGCCAACTTCCTGGACGTGGGCGGCGGTGCCACCCCCGAGAAGGTGACAGAAGCCTTCAAGATCATGCTGAAGAACCCCAAGGTCAAGGCCATTCTGGTCAACATCTTTGGCGGCATCATGAAGTGCGACACCATCGCCACCGGCGTGATCACCGCCTGCAAGGCCGTGAACCTGAGCGTTCCGCTGGTCGTGCGCATGAAGGGCACCAACGAAGAGCTGGGCAAGAAGATGCTGGCCGAGAGTGGTCTGCCCATCATCAGCGCAGACAGCATGGCCGAAGCGGCCCAGAAAATTGTGGCAGCGGTCAAGTAAGGCGGAGCACGAATATGTCTATCTTCATCAATAAAGACACCAAGGTCATCACCCAGGGCATTACCGGCAAGACCGGCCAGTTCCACACGGAGAAGTGCCAGGAATACGCCAATGGCAAGAACTGCTTCGTCGCGGGCGTGAACCCCAAGAAGGCCGGCGAGTCGATCTTCAATATTCCAATCTATTCTTCCGTGAAGGAAGCCGCTTCGGAAACCGGCGCCACCGTGTCCGTGATCTATGTGCCGCCGGCAGGTGCTGCTGCGGCCATCTGGGAAGCCGTCGAAGCGGATCTGGATCTGGCGATCTGCATTACCGAAGGCATCCCCGTTCGTGACATGCTGGAAGTGCGCAACCGCATGAAGGCCAAGGAAGCCGCTGGCGGCAAGAAGACCCTGCTGCTGGGCCCTAACTGCCCCGGTTTGATCACGCCCGACGAAATCAAGATCGGCATCATGCCCGGTCACATCCACCGCAAGGGCCGCATTGGTGTGGTGAGCCGTTCCGGCACGCTGACCTATGAAGCCGTGGCGCAGTTGACCGAAATCGGTCTGGGCCAGTCTTCCGCAGTCGGCATTGGTGGTGACCCCATCAATGGTCTGAAGCACATCGACGTGATGCGCGCCTTCAACGAAGATCCCGATACCGACGCCGTCATCATGATTGGCGAAATTGGCGGACCCGATGAGGCCGAAGCGGCCCGCTGGTGCAAGCTCAACATGAAGAAACCCATCGTCGGTTTCATCGCTGGTGTGACGGCGCCTGCCGGCAAGCGCATGGGCCATGCCGGTGCCCTGATCTCTGGCGGCGCCGATACGGCCGAAGCCAAGCTGGCGGTGATGGAAGAGTGTGGTTTCAAGGTCACACGCAATCCGTCCGAAATGGCCAAGCTGCTCAAGGCAATGCTGTAATCCTTCGCTGCCAGTGCAGAAGCGGCGGGGCCGCTACACTGCGCACAAGACCATGGAAGCGCTCCAAGCGACATGTTTGGGGCGCTTTTTGCATTGAAGGACAGAGGTTGGATCAATGGATTGGCTGAGTAGTGCGGACTTCTGGATTGGGCTGCTCAAGATTGTGTGGATCAATATCATCTTGTCCGGCGACAACGCCGTGGTGATTGCCCTGGCGGCCCGGTCCTTGCCGCCGGGGCAGCAAAAGAAGGCTGTTTTCTTTGGCTCCGGCGCAGCCGTGGTGTTGCGCATTGCCTTGACCGTGGTGGCCGCCAAACTGCTGGAGTTGTCATTCCTGCAAATCGTCGGTGGTCTCCTGCTGCTGTGGATCGGGGTGCAGTTGCTGAGCGAGGAAGAGGAGGATGGACCCGAGTCCAAGGGCAGCGGCGGCTTGATGGCCGCGGTGCGCACCATCCTGATCGCCGACCTGGTGATGAGTCTGGACAATGTGATTGCCGTCGCCGCCGCCGCCAAGGGTGACATGGTCCTGCTGATTTTGGGCTTGGCCATCAGCATCCCGCTGGTGATCTCCGGTAGTACCCTGATGATCCGTCTGATGGAGCGCTTTCCCGTCATCATCCTGCTCGGTGCGGGCCTGATTGGCTGGGTGGGCGGCGAAACCATTGTCAGTGATACCGCGCTCCAAGGTGTTGCCGTGGCCTATCCGAGTCTGCACTATGTGGGAGCGGTGGCCGGTGCGGCGCTGGTTCTTCTCCTGGGCAAGAAACTGCAGAAGCGGCACGCACAGTGATGCAGACGCTATCAAAAAAGAGTCTGCGGGCATGAATAAGTCCCTTGTCGGAATGGGCGGCATCTGCTAACGTAAGCCCGAGCCTCGGCCGCTGGGTCGGGAGCCATGGTGGAGCGTTGCTGTCTGAAAGCGACTGCATATAGGGGGTAGGCAGGCAAGTGGCGAAATCTTTCTCATCTCAATCGGGGGCTTTCTGGAAGGCTGACTGGTTTGCCGGCGTTGCGATCCTGGTTGTTGCCATGGTGCTCCACGTTGCCACCGATTTCATCAGTACCCTGGAGCGTCGGTTTTACGACTACGCCAGTACCAGCACTTCACGCCAACCCTCGGACCGCATCGCGGTCATTGCCATTGATGACCAGAGCATTGCCAATCTGGGGCGCTGGCCCTGGCCGCGGGACATCCATGCCAAGCTGATTGACCAACTGGCCGCAGCCAAGGCCAAGACCATTGTCCACACGGCATTCTTTTTTGAACCACAGGTCGACCCGGGTCTGGTTTTTATCCGCAAGATGAAATCGGCTCTGGGTCCGGACGCAAGCGCAACCAATGAACAACTGACGCAACTGATTGCCGAGGCCGAGGTGGCGTTGGACACAGATGCGATGCTGGCTGCCAGCATCAGGAATGCGGGCAATGTGCTGCTGCCCTCTTTCTATGCATTGGGCGACCAGCAGGGCAAGCCGGACAACCCATTACCCCCCTTCGCCATGAAGAGCTCGCTGGATGATCCCAATGGGTTCTCCATTCCTGCCACGCGAGGCCAACTACCTATTGCGTTGATTGGCGATGCCGCCGCTGGCATCGGGCATCTGAATCAGGTCCAGGACGTGGATGGCGCCGTTCGCCAGGAGCCTTTGCTGGTGAACTATTTTGGCAAGGCCATCCCGTCGATGGCGTTGCTGGCCGCGGTCAAAAGCCTGAACCTGTCCACGTCCGACGTGCGGCTCAATCAGGGTCAGTCGGTGCAAATTGGCAAACTGCGGGTGAAGACCGATGAAGCGGCCCTGATGCGGCCGCAGTTCTATAAAGGCCGGGATGGCAAGCCGGCCTTTGCCGTGGACTCTTTTTATGATGTGTTGACTGGCAAGATCCCCGCCTCCAAGTACACTGACAAGATCGTGATCATTGGGGCAACGGCGGCCGGGGTGGGTGTGCAGTTTCCTGTTCCGGGCAATGCGGCATTGTCACCTGCCGAAACCATCGCCCACATCACGTCCAGCATTCTGAGCGAGCATTTCATTGTCCAGCCGACATGGGGTGTTTGGGCTCAGTTGGGATTGTTGTTGCTGGTGGCGGCCTATGTCGTGGCGGCGTTGCCGCGGCTGTCTGCCGGTATGGCGGCCGGTGCAACCTGCGCTTTGTTCGCCGGAATGCTGGCACTGGAATTCGGTCTGCTGTCTGCTTCTGCCATCTGGCTCAAGTTGGTGTTCCCGGCTGCCGTGCTGGTATTGGGGCATCTGGCACTCACAACCAAGCGCTTCCTGGTCACGGAAGCCGGCAAGGTGCAGGCTGACGAGGAGTCGGCAGAGACGAATCGCATGATGGGGCTGGCGCTGCAAGGCCAAGGGCAACTGGACATGGCGTTTGACCGGTTCCGCCGCGTGCCCATGAACGAAGCCGTAATGGGCAATCTGTACAACCTGGCCATGGACTTTGAGCGTAAGCGCCAGTTCAACAAGGCCGAGGCCGTGTACACCCATATGTCCGCCTTTGACAAGAGTTACCAGGACATTCAGGCCAAGCTCAACCGTGCGAAGAATTTGTCCGAAACCGTGATGCTGGGTGGTGGGAGCAGCCACCCCGGCGGAACCATGTTGCTGGACGACGGGGCAGTGGAAAAGCCCATGCTGGGCCGCTACCAGGTGGAAAAGGAATTGGGCAAAGGTGCCATGGGCGTGGTGTACCTGGGCAAGGATCCCAAGATTGGCCGTGTGGTGGCCATCAAGACCATGGCCCTGAGCCAGGAGTTTGCTGGCGACGAACTGGTGGATGCCCGTGAACGCTTCTTCCGCGAGGCGGAAACCGCGGGCCGTTTGCAGCACCAGAATATCGTGACCATCTTCGATGCCGGAGAGGAACACGATCTGGCCTACATCGCCATGGAGTTCCTCAAGGGCAAGGATCTGGCCGACCATTGCAAAGGCGATCAGTTGCTGCCCGTGCCGGTGGTACTCAGCATCGTGGCACGCGTGGCCGAGGCGTTGGCCTATGCCCACAAACAGCATGTGGTGCACCGCGACATCAAACCCGCCAACATCATGTACGAGGCGCAGAGCGACACCGTCAAGGTCACCGACTTTGGCATTGCACGGATCACGGATTCGAGCAAGACCAAAACCGGGTTGGTCCTGGGAACGCCCAGCTTCATGTCACCCGAGCAACTGGCCGGCAAGAAGGTGGATGGGCGCTCAGACCTGTACTCCCTGGGTGTGATGCTGTTCCAGATGCTGGCCGGAGTTTTGCCCTTCCGTGGCGACTCCATGTCGGAGCTGATGTACAAGATTGCCAACGAAGAGGCGCCCGACATTCGGATCATCCGCCCGGACCTGCCGCAGGCGTTGGCAGATGTGGTGGCCTTGTCGCTGAGCAAGCGGCCGGAAACGCGCTACCAGACGGGGGACCAGTTTGCGGCGGATTTGCGTAACGTCATGGGGCTGCTCGGTGGTGCTGTTCCAGCTATGGACGCCAGGCCCTTTGAGAAGGTTGACTTTGCTGAAACCATGCCGGCAACCATAGCCCAGTTCGAGAAAACCGTCGTCCAGAAGGCCGTTGCGCCCGGAACTGCTGCAGCGGATGGCGGTTCGGATCCAGAGAGATAAGAGTTCATGATTTACCAATTTTGTGCGAAGTCGGATACAGGCAGAGCGCGCGACAACAACGAAGATTCGGTCGCGTACGACGAGGCGACGCTGACCGCCGTGTTGGCCGATGGCATGGGTGGCTATAACGCGGGTGAAATAGCCAGCGGCATGGCGACGGCCTTCATCAAGTCGGAACTCAGTCGCTGGCTCATCGAAGCGGGGGACAGCGCCAAGGCCAGGGAAGTGCGGCGTGCCATGGAGATTTGCGTGGACAACGCCAATCGCTCGATCTTCAACTCCGCGAACTCCAATGCACACTACGCTGGCATGGGGACCACTTTGGTGGTTGGCGTTTTTCGGGACGATAAGCTGGTGCTTGGACACATTGGAGATTCCCGCTGCTATCGGCTGCGCGCTGGGGTGCTGGAGCAGATCACCAAGGACCATTCCCTGCTGCAGGAGCAAATGGATGCCGGGCTGATCACGCCAGAGCAGGCGGCGACTTCTTCCATCAAGAATTTGGTCACGCGGGCGCTGGGGGTTGACGAATCCGTGCTGATGGATGTCAATGAGTACACGGTGCAGGTTGGTGACATCTACCTGATGTGTTCGGATGGGCTGTCTGACATGATTGATGATGCCGCAATCGCTAGAATTGTTGCGCAAGAGATGGCACTGGAGCAAAAGGCCGCGCGACTGATCGACTCCGCCAATGAAAATGGCGGTCGTGACAATATTTCCGTGCTGATGGTGGAAGTCCATGAAGAGATGGAAAAGCGCGGTTTAATCGCCCGGTGGCTAGGGAAGTAAGATGCCAAAACGTTTTCCAGAAACACATTACAGGAAAAGGAGTCGATCATGCCGAAAATGATCGTTTCGATCGATGAGGTCGTGATCAAGGAAGTACAACTCACCAAGGACAAAACCACCTTGGGGCGCAGGCCGTACAACGACATCGTCATCGACAATCTGGCGGTGAGCGGCGAGCATGCCGTGCTGCAGATGACCGGTAGCGAGGTGTTTCTGGAAGACCTTAACAGCACAAACGGAACCTATCTGAACGGCAAAGCCATCAAGAAGCAGCAACTGCAAAATGGCGACAGCATTGAGATTGGCAAATACAAGATCAAGTTTGTTGGCGATGGCGAGGCAGACAGTTTTGACAAAACCATGGTGGTCAAGGCCAGGCCCAGTGCGCCACCGCCTCCTTCGCCGCGCGCGGCGGCTCCGGCCAGTGGGGGTGATTCCCTGGGGCTGGGCGCATTCCATGCGTCCATCAAGGTGCTGTCGGGTGCAGCATCGGGACGCGAGGTGCCTTTGACCAAGGTCGTGACCACGATTGGCAAACCGGGTGTGGCGGTGGCGGCCATTACCCGCCGTCAACATGGCTTTGTGGTGCACCACGTGGAAGGCGCGGGGAACCCCATGTTGAACGGCACTCCGATCAAAGCCGATCCGGTGGCTTTGAAAAATGGGGATCTCATTGAGTTGGCAGGTACGCAGATGCAGTTTGTGCAAACCTGACGGTTTGTGAATTTCCGGCGGCGTCCGTTGCGTGCCCGTTTTCAAGGTGATGTGGCATGAAAACCCTAGCAAAGCATTGGCAACGGATCGCAGTGACGCTGATACCGCTGGCATTTGCGCTGCTGCATGCCACGGGCCTTGCACCCATCGGGGTTCTGCAGCGGCTGGATAACATCATCTACGATGCCCGCTTGCGGGCAACGATGCCAAAGACGCTGGACGAGCGCATTGTCATTGTCGATATCGACGAAAAAAGTCTGGCCGAGGTAGGCCGCTTTCCCTGGGGAAGAAACAAGCTCGGGCAGCTGACGGATGTGCTGTTTGAGCAGCAAAAAATAGCGCTGCTGGGGTTCGACATCGTGTTCGCCGAGCCCGATGACAGTTCTGGGCTGGGGCGTCTGGGTGAACTGGCCCGCAACGAATTCAAGGACCAGGCCGGGTTTGCAGAGCGGGTACGACAACTGCAGCCCGAGTTGGATTACGACGCGGTCTTTGCCAAGGCGCTGGAAAACCGATCCGTGGTGCTGGGGTATTACTTCACCAACGATGGGGAAGGTCGCACTGCAGGCGTCTTGCCAACACCCGTCATGTCCAAAGAGGATTTGAAGGGTCGCTCCGTGGCTGCGTATTCATGGATCGGGTACGGAGCGAATATTGGCGTCTTGAACAAGGCTGCGCCTGTCGCTGGTCACTTCAATCCCATCGCCGACGGTGATGGCGTTATTCGCTCACTTCCCTTGCTTGCGGAATACAAAGGCCAATATTACGAATCACTATCGCTGGCCATGTTTCGTCGCTTGGTGGGTTCGCCCCGGGTGGAGGCTGGCTTCTCCGATGAACAATGGTTGTCTCGTAACTACCAGGGGCTGGACCGCATTCTATTGAGGGAAGGCAAGGCGGGGCTTGCCATACCCGTCGATCAGCATGTCGCCACCTTGGTGCCTTTTCGAGGACCGGGTGGTCCTAAGGGCGGTTCATTTCGCTACGTGTCAGCGGCGGATGTCTTGGCTGGGCGGCTACCCCCGGGCAGCCTGAAAGACAAGATCGTCCTGGTCGGCACGACAGCGCCCGGTTTGCTGGATCTGCGGGTCACTCCTGTTGGAGAGGTTTATCCCGGAGTGGAATCACATGCCAACCTGATTTCGGGTTGGCTGGATGCCAAAGTGACGCTCAAGCCCGACTACGCCCTGGGGTATGACGTGGTTGTTCTCACGCTTGCCGGTCTGCTGTTGGCGATTGGGTTGCCTCTGTTGTCGGCACCGCGTGCTGTCATCTTGAGCGTGGGAGTGCTGGTGCTTGTCGCCCTCGTGAACACCTGGTTGTATGTATCGTACGGATTGGTGATGCCCCTGGCGGCGGCCAGCGTCATGACCCTGACCGCGTTTGCCTTGAACATGAGCTACGGCTACTTTGTGGAAACCCGATCCAAGCGAGAGTTGGCGCATCTGTTCGGAACCTATGTGCCACCGGAGTTGGTGGACGAAATGGTGAAGGACCCCGACAGCTACAGCATGAAGGCAACAAGCCGGGAGTTGACGGTCATGTTTTGCGACATGCGCGGCTTCACAAAAATGTCAGAGCATATGGAGCCCACCCAGTTGCAGGAACTGCTGACGGGGGTCTTCAGCAAGTTGACCAGCCTGATCCGGGCCAATCGGGGCACCATCGACAAATACATGGGAGACTGCGTCATGGCGTTCTGGGGCGCTCCGGTGGATACGCCTGAGCACGCGCACCTGGCGGTCATATCGGCCATGCAAATGGCCGGTGCGGTGCGTGAAATCAATCTGGATCACCGCGCCAGGGGATTGCCAGACATTGGGATTGGGATTGGACTCAACACAGGAACCATGTGCGTTGGTGACATGGGGTCCAATATCCGTCGTGCCTATACCGTTATTGGGGATGCCGTTAATCTGGGCTCCAGGCTGGAAGGTTTGTGCAAGACTTACGGTGTTGATATCGTCGTCAGCGAAACGACGCGAAAGTTGGCTCCTGATTTTGCATGGCAGGAGTTGGATCGGGTCCGGGTAAAGGGCAAGGAACAAGCGGTCGCCATTTTTTGGCCCATGGCACCTGTTGCGCAATTGGACGAATCTTCCAGTACCGAACTCAAGACCTGGACGGCGTTTGTGAAGGCATATCGCGCGCAAAATTGGGATCAGACCGATGTCTTACTGATCAACTTATTGCGCATGAATCCCAAAAAGTTTCTCTATCAACTATACGCAGAGCGGGTAGCCTCCATGCGTCTACTCCCGTTTGACCCCGAATGGGACGGGGCAACCAATTTCGAAACTAAATGAGGCTCTTGCTGTGAAAGTACGCGTACTGGGATGCTCGGGTGCCATTGCCAAAGATTGCAGGACTACCTCGTTCCTGATCGATGGCGAGATTCTGGTGGACGCAGGTACTGGCGTGGGGGACTTGACGTTGGACGAAATGCGCAACGTCGATCATGTCTTGCTCACCCATTCACATCTGGATCACGTTGCGGCCTTGCCTTTGATGGTGGACGCCATTGCGGCTCAGCGCAAGGAGTCTTTGAAAATATACGCCCTGGCGGGAACTATTCAGGCACTCAAGGCACATATTTTCAACAATGTCATTTGGCCGGATTTTTCCCGAATTCCCACCCCCCAGGCACCGTTTATCAGCTTCCACGAAATCCATGTCGGGCAGACAATACAGTTGTCTGACAAATACATCGAGGTGTTGCCGGCGGTTCATACAGTGCCGGCGGCGGGTTTCGCGATCACCTCAGGCCACGGCTGCTGGGTGTTTACCGGAGACACGGAGCGGAACCAGGCCTTTTGGGATCGGGTCAATCAGTTGAATGTTGCCATGCTGGTCATAGAAACGGCATTCAGCAATCGGGAAAAGGACCTGGCTCGACGCAGCCTTCATTTATCGCCCACGGTGCTGGCCAACGAGCTGGACTGCATAGCCAAGGGTAAAAATTACCCTATTTACATTACCCACACGAAGCCGGCAGAAACGGAACTCATCATGGCGGAGATCCAACGGTTCGACCAAACCCAACCTTTTGGTCCCAATGTGACCCATGACATTCGCAGAATGCGCGCTGGGCAGGAGTTTGAAATATGAGTGCAGTGTTACCGAGTGGATCATCGGAGAAAGCTTCGGAGCTGGCATTCTTCGAGTCGCAAAAGCTGCCGTCACAGAAGCGGGGCATGACCTTTGAGGCACTGTTCTATCGCCAATTGCACCACGTCACTGCGCGCATCCATGACACGGAAAACCTGGAGCAAATCATGCTCGAGGCAAGTCAGGACATCTGCAAGTTGCTGAATGCGGACCGGCTGACGCTGTATGCCGTCAACGAAGACCAGACTGCCATTGTCTCCAAGATCAAGACGGGGTTGAACAGCAGCAGTGATTTGAAATTGCCAATTTCACCCCAGAGCATTGCGGGGTATGTGGCTTTCAGTCGCAAACTGTTGAATTTGCCGGACGTGTACGACGATGAGGCACTCAAGCAAATTCATCCGGCCTTGACCTTCTTGAAAGTGGTGGACAAACGTTCCGGTTATCGGACCAAGCAAATGCTGGTTGCACCGATTTTGGAAGGTGACACGTTGCATGGGGTGCTGCAGGTCATCAACAACAAAAGCGATGAGCCTTTTGGTGATTTGGAGGTTGATGGCGTTGCAGAACTGTGCAAGACGCTAGCCACCGCGATTCGCCAACGTGCCAATGGTGCCAATGCCGTACCCCGAAAGAAGGCCACTAAATACGATGGTCTGGTAGCGGATGGGCTGCTGACGGATGGCGAACTGAGCCAATGCATCCAGGATGCGCGCACCGAGGGGCAGTCGGTCGAGCACCTGCTGATGGCGCAGTACAAAATCAAGCCAGTGCAGATTGGCCCATCACTGGCCAAATTTTTTGACGTACCCTACGAAGCGTTTAACCCCGGTCGTATCCGCTCGGAAATGCTGCACGGAGCGCTCAAGCGCGAGTTCATCGTAGAGCAGGGTTGGATTCCACTGGAAGAGGCGCCGGAGGGGTTGGTCATCATGTGCATGGACCCTGAGGCAGTGAGGGGTTCGCGCGTAGTGCCGCAGGTGTACCCGCGCATTGCCAAATTTGCCTACCGGGTCACCACGCAAACCGAATTCCAGGAGACATTGGCGCAACTATTTGGCGCTACTGCAGACAGCGGCACGATTGACCAACTACTGGCCGATATGGACGGCGGCCCCGTCGATGACGGTTTCAACGACGAGTCCCTAGAGTCCGCGGCGGCCGACAATGAACTCGTCAAGTTTGTCAACAAGGTCATCATTGACGCCTACAACCAGAAGGCCTCCGACATTCACATCGAGCCGATGCCGGGCAAGTTCAAAACAGGCATCCGGTTTCGGATTGACGGCGGCCTGGTGCCTTATGTGGAGGTCCCGGCGCATTTCCGCCAGGCCATGGTGACACGCCTGAAAATCATGTGCGATCTGGATATTTCCGAGCGGCGCAAGCCGCAGGACGGGAAGATCAAGTTCAAGAAATACGGGCCGCTGGATATTGAGTTGCGTGTTGCGACCATTCCATCCGCTGGCGGTGTTGAAGACGTAGTCATGCGGATTTTGGCGGCTGGCGAACCCATTCCCTTGGAAAAACTGGGCCTCACGCCGCACAACAAGGCGCGCCTGGAAGCCACCGTGAGCAAACCCTATGGCTTGTTCTATGTGTGCGGCCCTACTGGCTCCGGCAAGACGACCACACTGCATTCCATCCTCAAATTTCTGAACACACCAGATACCAAGATCTGGACGGCGGAAGACCCGGTGGAAATAACCCAAAAGGGTTTGCGCCAGGTTCAAATCAACAAAAAGGCCGGGATTGACTTCGCCCTCATCATGCGGGCATTTTTGCGGGCGGACCCCGACATCATCATGGTGGGTGAGTCGCGCGACAAGGAAACCGTGTCCATGGGCGTTGAGGCGTCTCTGACGGGCCACTTGGTGTTCTCAACCTTGCACACCAACTCGGCGCCAGAGTCCATCACCCGCCTGATGGACATGGGCATGGACCCATTCAATTTTGCCGATGCCCTGCTGGGCATTCTGGCCCAGCGTCTTGCCAAGAAGCTGTGCGATTGCAAGGCAGCCTACGTGCCGGATGCAGACGAGTTTCGTCTATTTGTGACGGAATACGCCGAGGAGCTGCGCCATTCCAAGGCGTGGATGGCTGATCCCGACGGGGAGAGAAAGAAGCTGGTCGATAGCTGGCTCAAAACCTACGGCGAAGACGGTCACATCAAGCTCTATAAGGCCGTTGGCTGCGACAAGTGCAACAAGACCGGCTACAAGGGTCGGATCGGTTTGCATGAATTGCTGGTGGCCGACGATGGTGTCAAGAAGCTGATTCAGGAGCGGGCACGGGTGGCCGAACTGTTCGCCTCTGCCGTTGAGGGCGGCATGCGCACCCTGAAAATGGATGGCATGGAAAAGATCATGATGGGATTGACGGATTTGAAGATGGTGCGGCAGGTGTGTATCAAGTGATGTCAGTCATGACAAAAATGTCATTTGTGAGCGTCATGTGTCGAAAAATGCCGCTGATTAGCCTCATTCGTGTCGAAAAAGGGGCTTGGTAGCCGCACTTGCGTGCCTGGAATGCGTGGCATGGAATCTGCTAATTGATTCCTGCTGTTTTTTTCAACCAAGGAGTTTCAAATGAAGCGTTCTCTGCAAAAGGGTTTTACCCTGATCGAATTGATGATCGTCGTCGCGATCATTGGTATTTTGGCTGCCGTGGCTTTGCCTGCATACCAAGACTACACCGTGCGTGCAAAAATGTCTGAAGCCATTTTGGCGGCCTCTGGCTGCCGTACTTCGATTACAGAGGCTGTTCAGTCCGCGTCCGGCACCGCACTACCTGCTGCTAATGCGTGGGGCTGCGAATCTGGAATTACAGACGCATCCGGCAATGTTACGCAGAGCCCGTCCAATTATGTTTCCAAAGTCGAAACAACCAATGCCGGTCTCATTACAGTGACTACCCAAAATATCAAGAACGTTCAAGCCTCTGATGGTACTATGTCTTCAAACGGCGTTATTCAACTGGCACCATATTGGAACAAAGCGGGGACTCCAACGGCTTTGACAAATGCTGATGTTGGTGTAACCATTTACCAGTGGAAATGCGGCCCCATTGCTGGCGCTACCGGTGTAAGCCCCAAATTCCTACCCGCATCTTGCCGCGGTTAATAGTGAGTACAGCACGGTTGTATAACAACTGATGACCAATGCCCCCTGAAGGGGGCATTTTTTTGGGCGGTATTTGGGCATGCACTACGCACTGGGTTTAGGGTTGTTGCTGTTAAGTTTTTTCCAAAACTTTTCTACTGTCCCATGGCGCGCTGCGCATAGTGAAATTTTTGCTTTCTTAGCGGTATTGCTGTTGAGCTGGAGTGCAGTGCGCAGCCGTACCTTGCACGTATGCCAAACCCCACCGGTCACCGGGTTGCTGTGTTTTTCCATACTTATCGGACTTCAGTATTTTGCGGGCTTGATATTCTTTGCTGGTGACGCGATTACTTTGTTGATCTATGTTCAGCTCTGTTTGTTTGCGTTACTGACAGGTCAGGTGCTTGCCGAAGACCCGAAGTGGCCGCTGGCATTGGCACTTACACTTATTTTTGCAGCGGTGGGATCTGCACTGATCGCCTTGGCCCAGGCTTTGTGGGTATGGATTGGCTCTGGTTGGATATGGACGGCACCATGGTACCGGCGCCCTGGTGCCAACCTCGGGCAGCCCAACCTTCTGGCGACTCTGTTGGTTATGGGCACTGCCAGCCTGATCTATCTTGACCAGCGCTTGAAAATGAGTCGCCCGCTCTTGATGCTTTTGAGTTTGATGTTGTTGATCGGCATGGGTATCGCAGAATCACGGACCGGACTACTCAGCGGTGTCGCATTGTCGGTTTGGTGGTTTGGGCGGAGGAAGGTGTTTGCACTCATGCCGCAATGGCAGTGGATAGGCGGTAGTGTTGTGGCGCTAGTCGCTGTGATGTGGATTTGGCCGCCTTTGATTACCTTCATTCACGCGGGTGGATTGTCTGCGGATAGTGTTGCGCTGGATACCACCGCTGGTATGCGTACGGTGATGTGGCCTCAATTGTGTGAGGCTATATGGCTACGGCCGTGGATAGGGTGGGGGATACGAGGCACATCCGTTGCACTGAGCGCTGTGTTGGGAACACAGCCGGTGAGTGAGCCGTATACATATGCGCACAACATCATTCTTGACATGGCCATCGGCATGGGTCTTCCTCTGGCGCTGCTCGCTGTGAGCGCGTTGGGTATTTGGGGTTGGACCCGGCTGTGCAGAGTCCGCACGCCCGAGGACTGGTATGCGGTGGGGTTGCTAATCCCCTTTGTTATGCACTGTATGTTTGAATACCCTTATGCCTATGCCTATTTCTTGGTGCCGGTCATGCTGGCCATTGGCTTATTGGAATGGGACAATTCACCGCTGATTGGAAAAAGTATTCCGAGACGAATTTTTGCGGGCAGTCTAGCCCTATTCGCCGGCCTACTCGTATGGATGAGTGTGGAGTACATAGAGGTTGAAGAAGACTTCCGAGTTGCCAGGTTTGAAGCTGTGAACGTAGGTGAGACGCCCGCAGAATATGAGCGCCCCCATATTGTGTTGCTTACGCAGCTTAGGGCCTTATTGGAGGTGACGCGCACAGTGCCTCGCCCCAATATGTCGCACGAAGATCTTTTGCTTTTGCAATCAACTGCATCCCGCTTTCCCTGGGTTCCAGTCCAAAATGGCCTTGCGCTTTCCATGGCCCTTAATGGCGACGTGCCCGAGGCGCAGCGCCAGCTAAGAGTGATGCGTGCAATGCATGGTGAAAAGCGGTATGCGGCGATTCGTGCGCAATGGGATGCATGGGCACAAGACAAATATCCACAGTTGCGTGGGCTAGCGCCGCCGTAGTAGATGGTCGAATCACAGTGTCTGCCGCACCAGCACAATCCGGAATGGTGGACACGACCAGTAACTACTTCTTGCTGTTTGGCACACGCCCGATGGTAAAGCCATTGCGGTGAAAATAGCCGATCTGATCGCCCATCCAAGCGGCCGTGTCCCTCCAGTGAATCGTTCCATGCCCACACTCGGTGTCTTTTGCCTGCTCACGCTGCCGTGGCTCAATCCCTTTACGTTTGGGCCAACACCTGCCGTGGCGCCCTGGCTGTTTTCCATGGCCTGCGCTGGTGCCGTGCTGGGAATAGGTGCAGCCACGGGGGGCACTACAGCATATGGCATGGGTAGGCAGCAGGCGTGGGTGCGTGCCATTGCAGGTGCCTGGTTGGTCGCCGCCTCGATCAGCGCCGTCATCGGGTTGGTGCAGTATTTCGGGGTGAGCGCCGTCCTGGCCCCCTGGGTGAATGGCACTGGGCTGGGGGAGGCGTATGGCAATCTGCGCCAACGTAACCAGTTTGCCACGCTCATGGCAATCGGTCTGGCGGCATTGGTGTGGTGGGTGGCGCAAGGCGCTTCCTGGCGATTGGCTGGCGTGATTGCTACCTTGCTCGCGTTGGGCAGCGTTGCATCGTCATCGCGGACGGGCCTCTTGCAATGGGTGTTATTCATAGGGCTTGCGGCGAAGTGGCGCGGGGATCGCCAACCGGCGTTGCGGCGCGTGCTGTTGGTGGCCGCGCTGGCTTACGCAGTTGGCACTTTGGTTCTGCCGTGGCTAGCCGGACTGGACCCGCTGACCAGCGGTGCCTGGGCCCGGCTGCGCGCAGGTGACGAGGCTTGCATGGGGCGCCTGACGCTGTGGTCCAACGTGCTGCATCTCATCGCACAAAAACCCTGGTTCGGCTGGGGCTGGGGCGAATTGGACTACGCGCATTTCGTGACCCTGTATCCCGGTGCGCGCTTTTGCGAGATTTTGGACAACGCGCACAACCTGCCGCTGCATCTGGCAGTGGAGCTCGGGTTACCGATTGCCATAGCGGCCTGCGGCTCCGGGCTGTGGGTGGTGCTACGGGCCAAGCCCTGGCGCGAGGCGGATGCGACGCGGCAAATGGCGTGGGCGGTGTTGGCGCTCATCGGCCTGCATAGCCTGCTGGAATACCCGCTGTGGTACGGTCCGTTTCAGATCGCTGCAGGATTGTCTATCTGGCTGCTGTGGTGCACCCCTGGCACGGGAGTGAGGTCGGTCCGTTATATAGTGAAATATCGCCCTCTAGCCTTCGTGTGGATTGCGTCAGCAGCTACTATTTTGATAGCGTTTTGTGGCTACACGGCATGGGACTATTGGCGCGTCAGTCAGTTGTATCTGATCAGCACAGAGCGCGCCAGTGCGTACCGGGACAACACGCTGGACAAGCTTCGCGGCTCCTGGCTCTTCAAGAGTCAGGTGCAGTTCGCCGAGCTGACGACCATGCAGCTCGCGTCAGACAATGCCGCGTACGCGTTCGATCTGGCGCAACAGTTGCTGCATTTTTCACCTGAGCCGCGGGTGGTGGAAAAGTTGATTGAGAGCGCTGTGATGCTCGGGCGCGATGACGAGGCAATCTACTACCTGGCACGTTATCGTGCGGCCTTTGCTCAAGCCCATGCGCAATGGGCGGCCGCATCAGCCCGCCACGAAACTCCCTGACTTGCCGCCGTGCTTTTCCAGCAACCGGACACCGGAGATGGTCATGCCCCGGTCCACGGCCTTGCACATGTCATAAATGGTGAGCAGCGCGACCTGCACGGCGGTCAGGGCTTCCATCTCAACGCCGGTTGGCCCCACGGTTTCAGCGGTAGCAGAGCAACTGACATGCGCTGCCTGGCTGGCAGTGGCATGAACCACCGTGAATTCCACGGCTACGCGGGTCAGTGCGATGGGGTGGCACAGCGGAATCAGGTCGCTGGTTCGCTTGGCGCCCTGGATGCCGGCAATGCGGGCAATGCCCAGCACATCGCCTTTCTTGGTGGTGCCGGACTCTATCAGCGCCAGGGTCGCCGGTAGCATCTCGATGCGACCTCCGGCGACGGCGACGCGGTGCGTGGCCGCCTTGGCGGCAACATCGACCATGTGGGCATGACCAGCGGTGTCAAAATGGGTGAGCGTGGACATGTGTAGACTTTACCCGAGCTTCATCGTCGGGAGCTGAACCTTCAACCAACTTGACGCATCATACGAACATGCTGTTGACGACATCTGCTTTCTGGCGTGACCGCCTGCGGGCAAGCGCCATCCATCTCGGGCTCAGCCTGACCATCGCACTGCTGGCCGCGTTGCTGGTATTTGGCATCTGGTATCCGTATCCGTACCGTGAGATATCGGGCGGGCGGGAGCTGTTCCTGTTAGTCGTGAGCGTGGATGTGATCCTGGGGCCGCTGATTACGCTGACCGTGTTCACTCGCAGCAAGCCCGTGGGTGAACTTCGCAGGGACTTGGCCACTGTCGTGTTGATTCAGCTGGCTGCACTGAGCTATGGTCTGTGGGCCGTGAGCGTGGCTCGCCCGGTGCACCTCGTTTTTGAAATCGACCGTTTTCGTGTCGTGCATGCCATAGACATCCCGCCCGAGTTATTGGATAAGACGCCGCCCGGTGTGGTTGCTTTGCCGCTCACCGGCCCCACCCTTCTGGCGGTGCGACCCTTTCGTGATCAGAAGGAGAATGGGGACGCCACCCTGGCCGCCCTGCAGGGCGTGCAACTGGGGTTCCGGCCCGACCTGTGGCAACCCTACGCCGACGCGATTCCCCAGGTTTTGAAGGCTGCCCAGCCGGTGCCGGCACTCAAAGCGCGTTTTGCTGATCGCGCAACAGAGATAGACCGCGTGTTGGCTGCTGCGGGAGTCAAGCCTGACAGCGTGGTTTACCTGCCTCTGGTGGGCCGTAGCTTCTTCTGGACCATTTTCCTGGATCCCGTAGATGCCCATATTGTGGCCACCATGCCGCTGGACCCATTTTGAAACTATTGAATAAACAAAATAGGGCTCTGACCCTCGTCGCTATTGTGCAGACAGCTATAGTTTTGATAGCTACGTCCGGCCCTGCCGGGGTGTCTGCAGAGTCTGCCAGCGATCGGGTGAGCGCCCCCACAGCCACCCTGCCCAACCTTGGCGACGGCACCGACATGACCCCCAGCGCCGAGCGCAGCCTGGGCGACCGCATCGCCCGCGAGCTGTACCGTGATCCCGACTACGTGGATGACCCCATCCTGGTGGAATTCGTCCAGGGCATCTGGCAACCCTTGCTGGCAGCGGCCCGCCAGCGCGGTGAACTGACGCCGGAACTGGATAGCACTTACGCCTGGGAGGTCATCCTCGCGCGTGACCGCACCGTCAACGCCTTTGCCCTGCCTGGCGCCTATCTGGGCTTGCACCTGGGCCTGGTCGGCGTGGTGACCAGCCGCGATGAACTGGCTTCGGTGCTGGCCCACGAACTCAGCCACGTCACCCAGCGCCACATTGCTCGGATGATGACGCGCCAGAGCCAGCAGGCGCCGTGGATGCTGGGCGCCATGATTCTGGGTGTCCTGGCTGCCGGCAAGAGCCCCAACGCGGCCAATGCCATGATCGTCGGTGGGCAGGCGGTCGGAGCCCAAAGCCAACTCAACTTCTCGCGCGACATGGAGCGCGAAGCAGACCGCGTGGGCTTTGGTGTGTCCACCCAGGCGGGATTTGCGCCTCAGGGGTTTGTCAGCATGTTTGCCAAGCTGCAGCAGGCCTCCCGGCTCAACGATGCCGGCAATTTCCCTTACCTGCGCAGCCACCCCTTGAGCACCGAGCGCATGGCCGACATGCAGTCGCGCATCGATTTGCCGACGGGTGACGCCCCCATTCAGGCGAGCGCACGGCACAACGAGCAGGAATTCGACCAGGCCATGATGGCCGCCCGGGCGCGTGTGTTGTCCAACTCGGCGGTAGATGCTCTGCGCACCTGGGCGCTAGAAGCCGATCCTCCCGTGCTGCGCCGCCAGACGCAGGCGCAGCAGGCGGCCACCCTGTATGGCGCCACGCTGGCCGCCATCAAGCTGCGTGATTACCCACAGGCCCAAGCCATGTGGGTGCGCCTGAACGACAGCGTGCGCAAAGATGCTGCCGCTGCCCGTCTGGCACGTTTGCTGGGAGTGGAGTTGATGTTGGCCACAGACGACAGCGAGCAGGCCATCAAGCTACTCAACAGCGGTGAAGGTGGGCAGGACGCCGGTGGTCGGGTGGAGCTCTTTTTTGCAGCCCAGGCCCAATTGAAGCTCAGCACGCCTGCCGCAGGCGCTACGCCAAGCCCCAAGGCTGCCACGGCGCTGGCGGCCACCGCCCAGCGTCTGCAAACCTGGGTGGCCGACCATCCGCGGGACGCGCAGGCCTGGCAACTGCTATCCAGCACTTATGCCGCCCAGGGGCGCACGCTGAGCGCGATACGGGCGCAAGCCGAAATCAGCGTGGCCCAACTGGACTATCCGGCAGCGCTGGCCCGTTTCAAGACGGCCCAGGAATGGGCGCGCAAGGAAGGCTCACGTACCGACCATTACGAGGCATCCATTGTGGACACCCGCACCCGGAAGATCGAGTCACTGGTTCGGGAACAGGCGCTGGAGCGCTGAGTCGATGACGACACTCAGCATGGAGTAGATCAACGAACCGATCAACGCCGCGCCAAAGCCGCTGACATTAAAGCCCTTCAATATGCCGGCTGCGGCCCAGAACATCAGCGCGTTGATGACGAACAGGAACAGCCCCAGCGTGACCACGGTGACCGGCAGCGTCAGAATGACCAGAATGGGGCGCAGCACGGTGTTGAACAGGCCAATCACCAGGGCGGCGATCAACGCCGCGGAATAGCTCTGGATTGCTACGCCGTTGTACAGATAGGCCACGGCCAGCAAGGCGGCGGCGCTGAGTAGCCATTTGGTAATGAGTTTCATGCGGGGAGAATAGCACTTCAAACGCTCTTCCGGCTATGATTCGCGTCCTTCCCTGGACCACGTAACGGCGCCAACCTTGGCACGCATCCACATCACCGACATCGAATCGGCCATCAACTACTGGCGCGAACGCGAGCCATCGCCGGATGGCGTTGTGTTGCCGGTGCCGACCCGCGCGCTGGCGGAGGTCTATGCGCGCATGGTCTACGCCCACGATGTGCTGGTGGACGAGGCCGCCCTGCCAGAAGCGGCATTGGCGGCCTGGCTGGACTGGTACACCACGACGCCGGACACGCCCTGCATCGCGATTTGTTCCACCAGCCAGGGCGATGCACTGTGCAAGGGCTGTGGCCGCACCTTTGAGGAGGTGCAACTCTGGCCGCAGATGCGTCCGGTTGAAAAGCGTGCCACGTGGCGGCGCATCACCGCCGAGGGAACGGCCTGGCGGTTCCACAAATATGCGGAGCGGGCGGCCGAGGGGGTGCTAGTCAGCTATTAAATCAATAGCTGATAACGCTGATTTGACGAGGGCTGGATGGCTATTTCCAGCGAATGGCCTCGATGTGCGCCGTGGCCTTGTCGTCGCCCAGCGTCAGCGTGCTTTCCTGGATCGTGGCCTGCAGTTGCATACTGCGCTGCGCCAGCTTGGCCAGCGCCTGCGCGCCCTCGGTGGGCACGCGCCAGACCTGCAGTCGGTCCAGGCGGGTCAGCTTGTTCTCGATGCCCTTCCACCAGACTTCCGCCGCGTGGTTAAACGCGTAGACCACCACCTGATCGGCCTTCTGGCAGGCCTTGAGCAAGGGTTTGTCTTCCGGCTGGCCGACCTCGATCCACAGGCGCTTGCGGCCGGTGAAGTCGGTCAGCGACACGTCCGGATCTTCCGGGTCGGACAGACCGGCGCCAAAGGCCAGCGTGCCGTCGCCGTTGCAGACGTCCTGCAGCGCATGGGCGTGTAGCGCCAGTGCGGCCAGGCGGATCATCATGCGCTCGTCGGTCTCGCTGGGGTGACGCGCCAGGGTCAGGGCGTGGTCGGCGTAGTAGCCATGGTCAATGTCGGCAATCTGCAGATTGACCTTGAAGATCGTGGATTTGAGCGCCATCAGACGCGCTTTGCCAATTCCGCAGCCTTGCCGGTGTAGCTGCCGGGCGTCATGGCCAGCAGACGGTCTTTTTCGGCCTGAGGGATGTCCAGCCCGGCGATAAAGCCCTGCATCAGCTCGCGCGTCATGGCGGCACCGCGGGTGAACTTCTTGAGCTGCTCATACGGCTGGGGCAGGCCGAAGCGGCGCATCACGGTCTGGATCGGCTCGGCCAGCACTTCCCAGGATGCATCCAGGTCGGCGGCAATCGCTTCTTCATTGATTTCCAGCTTGTTCAGGCCGGCCAACAGCGATTGGTAGGCCAGCACGGCATAGCCCACGGCCACGCCCATGTTGCGTAGCACCGTACTGTCGGTCAGATCCCGCTGCCAGCGGCTGATGGGCAGCTTTTCGCTCAGGTGTTTAAGCAAGGCGTTGGCTAGGCCCAGATTGCCTTCCGCGTTTTCGAAGTCGATGGGGTTGACCTTGTGCGGCATGGTCGACGAACCGACTTCGCCTTCCTTGAGCTTTTGCTTGAAATAGCCCAGAGACACATAGCCCCAGACGTCGCGCGACCAGTCGATCAGGATGGTGTCGACGCGGGCAATGGCGTCGAACAGCTCGGCCATGTAATCGTGCGGTTCGATCTGGATGCTGTAGGGTTGGAAGGTCAGGCCCAGGCCCAGCGGCTCAGGTGTCTCGATGACCTTGCGGCTGAAGGCTTCCCAGTCGAAATCGGGCCAGGCCGACAGGTGGGCGTTGTAGTTGCCCACGGCGCCATTCATCTTGCCCATGATCTTGATGCTGGCAATTTTTTCGCGGGCGGCGGCCAGGCGCACCACCACGTTGGCCACTTCCTTGCCCACGGTCGTGGGGCTGGCGGTCTGGCCGTGGGTGCGGCTGAGCATGGGCACATCGGCAAACGTGTGGGCCATGCTGCGCAGCTTGGTGATCACGGCGTCCAGCGCCGGCAGCAGCACCAGGTCGCGCGCGCCCTTGAGCTGCAGGGCGTGGCTGGTGTTGTTGATGTCCTCGCTGGTGCAGGCAAAGTGCACAAATTCCTGGGCTGCCAGCAGTTCGGGGCGGGCCTCAAACTTGGACTTGATCCAGTATTCCACTGCCTTGACGTCGTGGTTGGTGGTTTTCTCGATGGCCTTGATGGCTTCGCCGTCGGCTTCCGAGAAGTTTTTGACCAGGCCCAGCAGGTAAGTACGTGCTCCGGGTGTCAGCGGCTTGAATTCGTCAAACCCGGCATCGCTGAGAGCGATAAACCAGGCCACTTCGACCTGAACACGGCGGTGCATGTAACCCTGTTCACTCATCAGGGGGCGCAGGGAGGCCAGCTTGGCGGCGTAGCGGCCATCTAGCGGGGAAAGGGCGGAAATGGAAGAGAAAGTCATGGGCGAATTGTAGGTTGTACGCCACCATTGGCCCCCAAAAGGCCTTCTGAGCAACCCAATGGATAGAATGAAAGCTCCCGTAACAGTTGAGCACACATGAAATTACTCGGATCCACCGCCAGCCCCTATGTCCGCAAAGTGCGCGTCGTCATGGCGGAAAAAAAGCTGGACTACGCCTTCGTGACCGAGGACGTCTGGAGTGCCGACACCACGATTGCCGAGTCGAACCCGCTGGGCAAGGTGCCCTGCCTGATCATGGAAGGCGCCGAGGCCCTGTTTGACTCGCGCGTCATTGTGGAATACCTGGATACCCTGTCCCCGGTTGGCAAGCTGATTCCCGCCGTGGGCCGCGAGCGGGCCGAAATCAAGACCTGGGAAGCCCTGGCTGACGGCCTGATGGACGCCGCCATCCTGGCCCGTCTGGAAGCCACCTGGACCGGGCGCACCAAGGCCCAGCGCAGCCATGCCTGGATTGACCGCCAGTTGGGCAAGGTTAATGCCACCCTGAAGGCCATGAGCCATGGTCTGGGCGACAAGCCCTTTTGCGGCGGCATCCATTTCAGCCTGGCCGACGTGGCGGTTGGTTGCGCGTTGGGCTACATCGACTTCCGCTTCCCGCAAATCGACTGGCGCAGCGAATACCCCAATCTGGTCCGTCTGCACGACAAACTGATGCAGCGCCCCAGTTTTGCCGACACCGTGCCGGCCTGAGCGGCTAACCCTTCTTACCAGGGGCGGTCGGACGCCGGTGCTGCGGTCAACGGCAGCAGCCGCTCCAGATTAACCTGAACCTTCACCTCCCGATGCGGCACGCTGGCCACGATGCGGTAGTCGCGCGTGCTGGTTTCCCGAATGGCAGGCTCCATGGTGGGCATGCCGCTGCGGCTGACCAGCACTGCTACACGGGGGGTGCTGGTGTTGAGCCCACGTTTGACCACCACCGCAATTTCGTCGGTGGCCAGTCGCACAAAGGTGCCAGGCTGGTAGATGCCCACGGCCTTGATCAGGGCGGCACCGGCCTCGTCCACCTGGCGGTTCTCGTCAAAGTAACAGGCCTGCATCGCCGCTGCCGGAGAAATCGGGGTGCGCGAGGCCCGTGGCGCCAGGCGGGCAGCAAACATGTCGGCGCGCTGGACCAGGCGGGCAATCTGTTGCGCCGGGGCACGTGACTGCAGAGGGCCTGGCATCTGCGTGTGGTGGCTCATCACGGCTTCCAGCCAGACCAGGTCATCCACGCCCATTTCGGCCAGGATCTCGGCCGAGCGGGCTGCGTGGGCGTCAATGATCTTGCGCTGCGCCAGCGTGGGCGCTTCAAGCTGGCGGTTCAACTGGTCCTGCAGCACGGTCATGCCCAGATTCATGGTCAGGGCCGCTCTGCACAACTGGGTTTCCCGTTCTTCGGGCCACTTGAGGACCTCACGGGCTGCCAGGCCGCACATCATGCTGACCAGCATGCTGTGGGTGGCGCTGTACATGTGAACTTCGGTGGCCGACAGGTGGATCAGCGCGAACAGCGTGCCATCCGGGTTGCGGCGTGAATGCCGACTCAACTGGTCATTGAGCCGCAATAATCGTTCCATGAACTGGGTGGCATTGCTGTCACGCAGCAGCGTGTTGGCCTGCATCTGCAGGTCCAGCCAGTCTGGACGGTCATTTTCCTGGGCGTTGCGAACGGTCAGCATGTCGGCGCTGATCTGGGCATTGGCGATTTCGCCCAGGGACTTGTTGCTGCGCACCAGCTTGTGCAGGTTTTCCACATAGGCACGGTGGTGCGCCTCGGAATCGGCCACGTCAATGTACAGGCCACCTCCGCGTTGCACCATGGCCGCTAGGTCTTCACGGGAATCGATGATGAACGAGCGCTTGGCCAGCAGAACCCCGTTCTTGTCCATCAAAGGAAAAGGCAGTGGCTGGTGGACGCGGATGGATTCGACGCTGACGGGGACAAGGTGCATGGGTGGGTCGCAATTATGCCTATCAGATCGGCAGACTGGCGCCAGTCTTGAGCCCGCACAGGCGCCTGCTAGCATTGCGGCCATGCATGCTCACGACCTTACACCCGCATTTTTATCCAAAATCTGCCACCGCGGGGATTTACCGCAGCACCTGGCCCATCTGCCAAAGCCCTGGGTGTTCACCAATGGGGTGTTTGACGTGCTGCACCGTGGCCATGTGATGTACCTCGCGCAGGCCCGCGCGCTGGGCGGCAGCCTGATCGTGGCCCTGAATACCGATGCCTCGGTGCGGCGGCTGGGCAAGGGGGAGGACCGGCCGCTGAACCAGGAGCTGGATCGCGCCATCGTCATGGCCAGCCAGCAGGCGGTCGATCTGGTGACCTGGTTCGATGAGGACGCGCCGGTGCAGATCATCTCCGAGATCCGCCCCGACATTTTGGTCAAGGGTGGCGACTACGACATGGACACGTTACCCGAGACCGCGCTGGTGCGGTCGTGGGGTGGCCGCGCCCAGGCATTGCCCTTTGTTGAGGGCTATTCAACCACCCGGTTGTTGCAAAGAATCCGCGCTCACCGGTAGATTTTGCCGCCGGAGCTACGCTATTTGGAGTGACGGGGCACAGTCAAACACCGCAGCCCACAGGGCCAATCCGGCGGCGCGCTCCGTTGTCACCGTGTCCTGATCGACCTGGGTAGCCTCTTCGTTGAGGCGTGCCCGGTGCTGAATCTGGCGTAGGGTCCGGTAGGCCTGCGCCGCGTCGTCGCCCACCGGCGCGCTGAGCAGGCCACAGGCCTGGGCTCGCTGCAGCAGCGCGATGTTGCCGGCGTTGGCTCGCAGTTCGGGATGGCGGCATCCCTGCGACAGGACCAGAAACTGCACCGCAAACTCCACGTCCACCATGCCGCCGGGGCTGTGCTTGACGTCAAACTGCTCGCCGCGCACCGGGTGGGCGGTGCGCACCTTGGCCCGCATGGCACCAATTTCGGTGGCCAGGCCCTGGCTGTCGCGCTCCGAGCAGATCACGGCTTCGCGCACGGCATCAAAGCGTGCGTGCAGCTCTGCACCGCCCAGCACACAGCGGGCACGCGTCATGGCCTGGTGTTCCCAGGTCCAGGCGGTGTTGCTGCCGCGTTGTTGCTGGTAATTCGAATAGGCCTCGAAGCTGGTCACCAACAGGCCCGAGTTGCCGTTGGGACGCAGGGCCGTGTCGATCTCGTACAGGTCGCCCTCGCCGGTCTTGACGGTGAGCCAGTTGATGAGCTTGCGCACCAGGGCTGCATACACCTCGCCGGCGCGCTCGTCCGGGTCGTCGTAGACGAAAACGATGTCCAGGTCGCTGCCATAGCCCAGTTCCTTGCCGCCCAGCTTGCCGTAGGCAATGATGCCAAAGCGGCAGTCCGCCTGGTGGCGGTTTTTCAGGCGCTCCCAGCACCAGCGGGTGGTGATGCGCAACACGGCTTCGGCCAGCGCGCTCAGGTCATCGGCCACCTGCTCCACCGTCAGGCGACCCTCCACGTCGCGGGCCAGGATGCGAAACACCTCGGCGTGGTGGGCTCGGCGCAGCAGGTTCAAGAGGGCTTCGTCGTCGTCTTCGCCGCTGTTCTGCAGTGCCAGGCGTCGGTGCTCCAGCTCCTGCTCAAAGTCTGCCGGATCAAAACGCTCTTCGAACATCGCGTTACCAGCCAGCTCGTCGATGACGCCGGGATGCATAAGCAGATAGCGCGCGGGCCAGCGAGCCGCACCCAGCATGTGCAGCAGGCGCTCATGCACGTTCGGACGTTCCAGCAGCAGGGCCAGATAACTCTCGCGGCGCAGCAGCGGTTCAATCCAGTCGGCCAGGCGTACGGCGGCATCCTCGCTGACCTTGCCATCGACCAGCCACTGCGCGGTGCGCAGCACCAGACGCGCCAGGCGGGCGCGGGACTCCTCGCGCAGCGCCAGCACACGGGGGTGCTCGCGCCAACTGGAGACCCGCTCGCGAAAGCGCCCGCTCAACTGCGCCAGCAGTTCGTCAAAGTCGCCACTGGCAGGGGGGGGGGCTGCACTGGAGCAGCCCTTGCATTCCTTCTGGGCGCCGCCCAGCAGGGCGTCAAACTCCTGGGCTACCAGTTCGCGGTGGCTGTCCAGCTCGTGTAGAAATTCACAGCTGTTGGCAAACCCCAGGGTCTGGGCGATCCATTCCAGCTCGGCATCGGCGGTGGGTAGCACATGGGTCTGCTGGTCGTCCAGGTACTGGATGCGGTGTTCCACCCGGCGCAGAAACACGTAGGCCCGTGCCAGCGCGTCGGCGGTGGTCTGCGGCATCAGGCCGGCGCGGACCAGACGCTGCAGGGCGCTTAGCGTGGGGCGCGTGCGCAGTTCCGGGAACTGGCCGCCACGCACCACCTGCAGCAATTGCACGGTGAATTCGATCTCGCGGATGCCACCGCGCGAGAGCTTGACGTCGTTGTTGCGTTCCGGCTTGCCGGCACTGCGTTTGGTGGCGTGATCGCGGATCTGGCGGTGCAGCACGCGCAGTGCGTCGAACACGTTGTAGTCCAGGTAACGCCGGAACACAAAGGGCACGACGATGCTGCGCAGACTCAGGGCGCAGGTCGAGCCCAGGGCCTGTGTCGGCGCCACAACCCGGCTCTTGAGCCAGGCAAAGCGCTCCCACTCGCGGCCCTGAACGTGGAAATACTCCTCCAGTGCCCCCAGCGACACCACTGGCGGCCCCGAATTGCCATTGGGACGCAGGGCCAGGTCGACCCGGAACACAAAACCGTGCTCGGTGGTGTCGCCGACCAGGGAGTAGATGGCGCGCACCATCTTGCCAAAGTATTCCTGGTTGGACAGGCGTCCACGCCCATCGGCATCGCCGGCGGTCTCGCCATCCTGGTCGTAGATGTAGATCAGGTCGATGTCACTGGACACGTTGAGTTCGCGCGCGCCCAGCTTGCCCATTCCGACGATGCACAACGCGGCGCGCGTGCCCTGTGGTGTCAGCGGCGCGCCGTGCTGGGCGTCCAGAGTCTGACAGCTCTCCTGGTAGGCCGTGTCCAGGGCGAATTCGGCCAGTTCGGTCATGGCGCCGGTCACGGTCGACAGCGGCGCGTCCTCAACGCAATCCAGGTGGATCAGGCGCTCGACGACCAGCTGGCGCAGCGTGCGCAGGCTGGTGCTTGCGTCATGGCCGGTCGCGCGCAAGGTCTCATACAGGGTCTGCATGGTTTGCCGGGTTGGCGCACCTGGCGACAACAGGCCCAACTGCTCGGCGTAGCGGCGGCGGATACGTTGGCTGAAACGGGAACCATCGCTCAGGTCCGGGTGTCCATTGCGGGTCATAATTCCTGACATGCTGCTCCGATTGCGATGACTGAACTGACCCCAACCCCTTCGCCCTTGCTCAGGGTAGGCGCTTTTGCCATTCGTGCAGCTTTCTGGTTGGTGGCGTCAGCCTGGATTGCTTTGATCATGGTCTGGGGTGGACTGCATTTCGTGATTGTGCCGCGAATTGCCGAGTTCCGTCCGATGCTGGAGCAACAGGTCTCGCGCATACTGGGCGTGGCCGTGCGGGTGGGCGACATCGTGGTACGCACCAATGGCCTGATTCCTTCGCTCGAACTCAAGGATGTGCGCCTGCTCGACGCCCAGGGCCGCGAAACCCTGAAGCTGCCCCTGGTGCTGGCGGCGCTGTCGGCACGTTCCATCATGGGCTTGGGGTTGGAGCAGTTGACGGTGGACAGCCCGGAACTGGATGTGCGCCGCTCCGCCGATGGTCGCATCTGGGTAGCCGGTATCCCTTTGCCCAGTGGGGATAGCGTGGATGGCTCCGGGACCGACTGGGTGTTGTCCCAGCCCGAGCTGGTGATTCGCCACGGCACCGTGACCTGGACCGACGAGTTGCGCGGCGAGCCCTCGCTGGCCCTGACCGATGTGGACTGGGTGCTGCGCAACCAGCACCGCGTGCACGCCATGCGCCTTGACGCGAATCCACCGGCGCATTGGGGCGCTCGCCTGAGCGTTTCGGGCATCTTTCGCCAGCCCTTGCTGTCTCGTCGCGCCAGCCAGTGGCGTGAGTGGGATGGACAGATGTATGCTGACTTTGCGCAGGTGGACCTGGCAGAGCTGCGCCGCTATGCCGATCTGGGCGTCGACCTGGCCCAGGGCAGCGGTGCGGTGCGTGCCTGGGTCGATGTGCGCCATGGTGGCGTGACCGGGGCCACGGCCGACCTCGCGCTCGACGGCGTCAAGGCCACGCTCAGCCCCAAACTGGAAGCGCTGGCCTTGCGCGGGATTACCGGCCGACTGGGTGTCAAGTTGCTGGAAGGCGGGTTTGAAGTCTCCACCCAGGCCCTGCAATTCGAGACCCAGGATGGCCTGCGCTGGCCCGGCGGCAATGTGCGTCTGACCCTGGTGGATGGGGATGCACGCAAGCCCGCCCATGGTGAGCTGGTGGCCGACCGCCTGGATCTGGCCGCCATGGCGCAGATTGCCCAGCGCCTGCCCTTGTCGGACGCGGCGCGGACCCAACTGCAGCAACTCGCCCCCAAGGGCCTGGTGGAGCAGGTGCAGGCCAGTTGGCAGGGGCCGCCCGAGCAGCCGACCCGCTACAGCGCCAAGGGCCGCGTGGCGCACCTAGAGATGGCAGCCAGAACCCTGGAAGGCGGTGGGCATGTGCCAGGTTTTCAGGGCGCCAACATGGACTTTGACCTGAACCAGTCCGGCGGCAAGGCCACCGTGGCCCTCAACGGTGGCACCATCGACCTGCCTGGCATCTTTGAAGACCCGCTGCTGCATTTTGACCAGTTCAGCGGCGATGTGCAGTGGAAGCTGGATGGCGCGCAAATCAGTCTGAACCTGCCCAATCTGCGCTTCAGCAATGCCGATGCGCAGGGCGAAGCCCAGATCAAATGGCAGACCGCCGATGGCGCCGCCGTTGGCGCGTCAAGCTTTCCCGGACTGCTGGACCTGCAGGGCAGCATGAGCCGTGCCGACGGCACCAAGGTCCACCGCTACCTGCCCCTGGGCCTGCCCAAGGAGGTGCGCGACTATGTGCGCGATGCGGTGGTGGCGGGGGTGGCCTCGGGCGTCAAGTTCAAGGTCAAGGGCAATCTGCACGATTTTCCGTACACCACACCCAAGCAGGGCGATTTCCGCATTTCGGCCGACGTGCACAACGCCACCTTCGCCTATGTTCCCGCCTTTCTGCTGGCCAAGGATAGTGTGCAATGGCCGGCGCTGACACAGCTGTCGGGGGAACTGGTTATTGACCGTGCCACGTTGCGGGTCCTGGGCGCCCATGGCGGTTTGGCGGGTCTGCCGGGCCTGCGCGTGGTCAAGGCGGACGGCGTGGTGGACAGCCTGTATGGCGGCGCCACCGTGACCGTGAATGCCGAGGCCCAGGGTCCGGTGGCCGAAGTTCTGGGCCTGGTCAATGGCTCGCCGCTGGGCGGCCTGATGGGCAAGGCCCTGGAGCGTGCCACGGCCAGTGGCTCGGCCGATTACCGCTTCCGGCTGGCCTTTCCGATTGCCGCGGTGGAACGCGCCACGGTGCGCGGCAGCATCGCGCTGGCGAACAATGACCTGCAGGTTACATCTGATACGCCGCGCCTGACACGCACCCGCGGCAGCATCGCCTTCTCGGAGTCCGGTTTTTCCGTCACGGGCGCGCTGGCCAAGGCGCTGGGCGGCGATGTGCGCATTGACGGAGGTCTGAGCTTCACCTCCAGCAACGCGCAGGCCGCTGCGCCCGCCAAGCCGACCGTGGCCCCGGTGCTGCGCATCCAGGGCACGGCCTCGGCAGAAGGCCTGCGCCAGGCCCGCGAGCTGGGTTTTGCCGCGCGCCTGGCGCAGTACGCCAATGGTTCTGCGGCCTATACCGCCACACTGGGTTTTCGCAGCGGCGCGCCCGAGCTGCAGATCAACAGCAACCTGGTCGGCATGGGTTTGAATTTGCCGGCACCGTTTACCAAGGCGGCCGATGCGCCGTTGCCGGTGCGCCTGGACATGGCCGCGCTGCGCGGCGCGGTCGGCGAAAGCCCGCCACGCCAGCAGGACCAGTTGCAGCTGGATGTGGGCAAGCTGCTCAACATCGTCTACGTGCGTGACGTATCCGGCACGGACGCCAGGGTGCTGCGCGGTGCCATGGGCGTGGGGCTGGCGGCCGACGAAGCTGCGCCGCTGCCTTCCGACGGCGTGGTCGCCAACGTCAACCTCGCCACGCTAGACGTGGATGCCTGGTCCGATGTGCTGTCGCGCGCCGCCGGGGCGGACCTGTCGGCCAACACCATCGCCAGCCCCACCAGCCATGCCAGCACCGGCTACCTGCCCACCAGCCTGGCGGTGCGCGCGCACGAACTGACGGTAGGCGGGCGCAAGCTCAATAACGTGGTGATTGGTGGCGGGCGCGACGGCTCCCTGTGGCGTGCCAATGTCGATGCGTCCGAGTTGAATGGCTATGTCGAGTACCGCCAGCCCCAGGGCGCCACCGGCGGACGCCTGTATGGCCGCCTGGCGCGCCTTGTCATTGCCCCCAGCGCGGCGCAGGACGTGGAAAGCGTGCTTGACGAGCAGCCGGCCAGCATCCCGGCGCTGGACATTGTTGTCGAGGACATGGAGTTGCGCGGCAAGAAGCTCGGGCGCGTCGAGATCGAGGCCGTGAACCTGGGTGCCTCAGCGTCGGCCGCTGTGCGTGACGTACCGCGCGAATGGCGGCTCAACCGCTTCAACATCATCACCCCCGAGGCGGTGCTGACGGCCAGCGGCAACTGGACCAACATCAGCCCGACCACCGGTGCAGCCGTGCCGCGCAACGTCAAGGACCGCCGGCGCACGGCCATGAACTTCAAGCTCGACATTGCCGACTCCGGCGAGCTGCTTAACCGCTTTGGCATGAAGGGCGTGGTGCGTAAGGGCAAAGGCCTGGTGGAGGGCCAGGTGGCCTGGCTGGGCTCGCCCATCACGCTGGACTATCCCAGCCTGAGCGGCAGCTTCAATGTGAACGTGGAGACCGGGCAATTCCTCAAGACCGACCCCGGCATCAGCAAGCTGCTGGGCGTGCTCAGCCTGCAGGCGCTGCCGCGGCGCCTCACACTGGACTTCCGTGACGTGTTCAGCGAAGGCTTTGCCTTTGACTTCATCCGCGGTGATGTGACCATTGCCCAGGGCATTGCCCGCACCAACAACCTGCAGATGAAGGGTGTCAACGCCGCAGTACTGATGGAAGGCCAGGCCGACATCGCCCACGAGACGCAAGCCATCAAGGTGGTGGTGGTGCCGGACATCAATGCCGGCGGCGCATCGCTGCTGGCGTCCTATATCAATCCCGTGGTGGGCTTGAGCACCTTCCTGGCCCAACTCATCTTGCGTCGTCCGCTGATGGAGGCGGCGACCCAGGAATTTTTGGTGGACGGCACCTGGGTCGATCCCCACGTCACCAAGGTCGAACACAAGACGGTGCCCGTGCCCGCCAAACCCAAGGAGTCCCAACCATGAAGGTTGCTGCCATCCAGATGGTGTCCACCGGCACCCTGTCCGACAACCTGCAGCAGGCCCGTGCTCTGCTGCAACAGGCTGAGCAGGCTGGTGCTGAACTGGCCGTGTTGCCGGAGTACTTTTGTCTGATCGGCCAGCGCGACGCCGACAAACTGGACATCCAGGAACCTTTTGGCAGTGGCCCCATCCAGCAGTTCCTGGCGGATGCCGCGCGGGAGCTGGGCCTGTGGCTGGTGGGTGGCACCATGCCGATTGCGGCCGCGCGCGCGGACCGGGTCTTTAACAGCTCGCTGGCCTTCAACCTGCAGGGTGCGTGCGTGGCACGCTACGACAAGATCCACCTGTTCCGCTTTGACAATGGCAGCGAGGCCTACGACGAATCCCGCGTGCTGGACCGTGGCGCGCAGCCGACTCGCTTTGCGCTGCCATCCAGGGACGGCCACACCTGGCAGGTCGGCATGAGCGTGTGCTACGACCTGCGCTTTCCCGAGCTGTACCGCGGCTATGCCCGTGACGGCGTGGACCTGATCCTGGTGCCCAGTGCCTTCACCCACACCACCGGAGCGGCCCATTGGGAGGTGCTGCTGCGCGCGCGCGCCATCGAGAACCTGGCCTTTGTTGCCGCCGCCGCCCAGGGCGGCACGCACCCGAATGGCCGGCGCACCTGGGGCCAGTCGCTGCTGGTCGATCCCTGGGGCCAGATCCTGGCGCAGCAGGCGCAGGAGCCGGGCGTGGTGTGTGCCGACCTCGACCACGCCCAGTTGCTGCAATGCCGTGCCCAACTGCCCGCCCTGCAGCACCGGGTGCTGTAGTGGTGGCACCAGGGTATCTTCGAAATGCTATAAATTCAGTAGCTGATCACGCACATTCCACGAGGGCTAGCGGGTGTTTTTGCTTGAGGTCGGGGGGGCGGAATCGGGTTGTGCCGGCTCTGCGTCCGGCAACTCGCCATGCTTGCGGCCCGAAAACATGGTCCACCAGATGATCCCAATGAGTATCAGCCCCGCACCCAGGGCTTCGAGCAATAGCAATGTCATGATGAACCGGCTCCTGGCCTGTGGAGGAATGGCGCTGATTGTAGGAAGCCTGGCCGCCTGCGGCAGCGCGCCGCTGAGTCGCCCCACGGCGCCTGTGGACGAGGTGCTGCGCCCCGCTGTGTCGCCAACAACATCGGGTCCGGTGCCCGGAACCCTGTACCAGGCCAGGAGCCGCTGGGTGCCTGCCGCCTGGTCCGATCTGCCGGGATTTGCCGATGATGCGCTGTTCGAAGCCTGGAATGCCTGGCTCAAGAGCTGCGAGCGCCCCGGCGGGCCGTTTGCCCCGCTGTGTGGCGACGTGCGCCGCCTGAGCATCGCCAGTGCCGATGAGCAGCGCGCCTGGATGCAGGAGCGCCTGCAACCGTATCGGGTCGAGTCGCCACAGGGTGAGCCCACCGGCCTGCTGACCGCCTACTACGAGCCGGTCATGGAAGCCAGTCGCCTGCCCAGCGCCACCTTCAATGTGCCGCTGTACCAGCCCCCGAACAGCCTGGCCCAGCGCAAGCCCTGGTACACCCGCCAGGAAATCGACACCCTGCCCGAGGCCCAGGCCGCACTGCAGGGTCGTGCCATTGCCTACATGGCCGATCCGGTGGATGCGCTGGTGCTGCAGATCCAGGGCTCCGGGCGCATCCGCATCAGCCAGCCGGATGGCAGCCAGCGCTGGGTGCGCCTGGCCTATGCCGGCACCAACGACCAGCCCTACCGCAGCGTGGGCCGCTGGCTGCTGGACCAGGGGCTGGTCAAGGACGCATCCTGGCCCGGCATCAAAGCCTGGTTGGCGCAGAACCCGCAGCGCCAGCAGGAGCTGCTGTGGAGCAATCCGCGCATGGTGTTTTTCCGTGAGGAAGCCATCAGCGACCGCGATTCCAGCGATGGCCCGCGCGGCGCCCAGGGCGTGGCGCTGACGCCGGGGCGCTCCATCGCGGTGGACCCGGCGGCCATTCCGTACGGCACGCCGCTGTGGCTAGCCTCCAACGGCCCCCAGACCAGCCTGCAAAAGCTGGTGTTGGCGCAGGACACGGGCAGCGCCATTACCGGTGCGGTGCGGGCCGATTATTTTGTCGGCTGGGGGCCGGAAGCCGGGGAGCTGGCGGGGCGCTTGCGCCAGCCCTTGCAGTTGTGGGCGTTGTGGCCAAAGCAGGCCAGATGACGTTACCATGGTCACTCTCTTCGTTTCAGCCTCTAAACCACGGAACACGCCATGAACACATCCACCATGCGGGACATTGACGAACGCACCAATCTGGCGGCCAACAGCATGTTTGAACTGCTGCTGTTCCGCCTGGGTGAGGCCCCCGGCAGCCAGCGGCGCGAACTGTTTGGCATCAATGTGTTCAAGGTGCGCGAGATTCTGGTCATGCCCGAGATCACGGCCATGGTCAACATGCCGCCCACCGTCATGGGTGTGGCCAATATTCGCGGCCAGATGATCACCGTCATCAACCTGCCCAAGGTGGTGGGCTGCAACCCGACCAAGGGCCTGGGCATTCTGCTGGTCACCGAATTTGCCCGCACTACGCAGGCCTTTGCCGTCGAAGAAGTCAACGAGATCGTGCGCCTGGAGTGGAAGCACGTGCTGTCCGCCGAGAACAGCGGCGGTGGTCTGGTGACCAGCATTGCGCGCCTGGACGGCAACGCCGAGAACACCCGCCTAGCTCAGGTGCTGGACGTGGAGCAGATCCTGCGCGACGTCATGCCCAACGAGCACGCGTCGGAAATCGACGGAAATCTGGTCGGCACGGTCAAGCTGCCACCGGGCACAGTGGTGCTGGCGGCCGACGATTCGGCCGTGGCGCGCATGATGATCGAGCAGGGCTTCAAGGCCATGGGTATCCCCTACATCATGACCAAGACCGGCAAGGAAGCCTGGGACATGCTGGAATCGATTGCGGCCAAGGCCGCCGCCGAGGGCAAGACGGTGCAGGACAAGGTCTCCGTAGTGCTGACAGACCTGGAAATGCCGGTCATGGATGGTTTCACGCTGACCCGCAACATCAAGCAGGACGCCAAGTACAAGGGCATCCCGGTGATCATCCACTCGTCACTCACCGGCACCGCCAACGAGGGCCATGTGAAAAGTGTGGGCGCCGATGCCTACATCGCCAAGTTCGTTGCCGAAGAGCTGGGCTCAACCATCCGCCAGGTGCTGGCCCGCCAGGCTTAGGCGTCAGGGCGGCACAGCGCTGTGCCGCCCTGACGCCTAGCGCAGGGTCAGCCGCACCTGCAGTTCGCTGGCCTGCCGGCTGTTCTGGCTGTCCTGGTCCGACTGGGCCACCGTCACCCACTCCCCGAGCGGGACCATCAGCGTGCTGGCGCTGCTGGTACTGGCCGCCTGCGTGGCCGACAGTTCCAGTTCTGCCACGTCCGAGCCGTCCCAGCGCGGGGTGGCGCCAAAGCCGGTCGATGCATCCAGCAGCACGATGCCCGGCACCTGGATCGGTACACCGTTGCGGAACTGGGTCTGCATCAGGCGAAACGGCGTGCTGCTGCGCAGCGTGATGGCCGCGCTGCGTCCGTTGAGCACCAGCACCCTTTGTTGCGTGGTGCTGCTGTGCTGGTCCTGCCGGTCGCGCAGTTGCAGGCGTAGCTGCACGTCGCTGTTGCCCTGGTTGTCCAGTTCGATGCTGCCGCTGGTCTGGACGCCATTGCGCTCCTGGCCGCCGCGCTGCATCTGGCGCACTTCGATCTGGATGTTGCGCAGTGGCAGCTGGCTGGGATTTGCTCCTGAATTGATAGCTGTCTGTGCAATGACCACGAGGGCTGGAAGCCAAAATGCCAATAAGCCAACGATCAGCCGGCGGTAAGGGTGGTTTGCCATTTTCATGTTCATTGGGTGCGGGGCTTCAGGTGGCCCAGTGGCAGTGCGCTGCTGGCCTTGACCTCGCCCAGCGAGAAACTGGTGTGCAGGTCCTTGACGTGGGGCAGGTTGATCAGGCTCTCGCGTGCAAAGCGTGAAAAACTGTCTAGGTCCTGGCAAATGACCTGTAGCTCGAATGTGCCGGAGCCGCTGATGTAGTGGCAGCTGACGATTTGCGGCAGCTTCTGGATCGCGGCCTCCAACTCGCGGGTGGAGTCGCCGGTGTTGCGCTCGGCGTCCAGCCGCACAAAGGCCAGCACGCCCAGGCCGATCTTCTGCCGGTCCAGTTCGGCGCGGTAGCCCTTGATGAAGCCGGACTCTTCCAGCGCCCGCACCCGGCGCCAGCACGGAGCGGTGGACAGTCCCACGCGCGACGCCAGTTCGGTGTTGCTCAAGCGGCCGTCGTTTTGCAGCTCGCTCAGGATTGCCAGGTCAAATTTGTCAAGTTGTTCCATTTATGGGTATTTTGCAGCAATATCCTTTCTGCGGCCAGCCCTGATCGGGCACACAACGCAAAGACATATCAGGCAGAACTCCCTACACTGATTGGCAACCTATAACGCCAGCACCGGAGACACCGCCCCATGAATGCACCCCTGCCCGACCACATCCTCAAAGCGTTGCAGACCGTCACGCTGGACGACAAATACGCGCTGGACTACGGCCATGCCTTCATGAGCGGGGTGCAGGCCCTGGTCAAGCTGCCCATGCTGCAGCGCGTGCGGGACCAGCGGGTGGGCAAGAACACCGCCGGCTTCATCAGCGGTTATCGCGGCTCGCCGCTGGGCACCTACGACCAGTCGCTGCAAAAGGCCGAGAAGTATCTGAAGGCCCACCACGTGGTGTTCCAGCCCGGTGTCAATGAGGAACTGGCGGCCACGGCGCTGTGGGGTACGCAGCAGTTGGGCTTTGCACCGCCGGGCAGCAACAAATACGACGGCGTGTTCGGCATCTGGTACGGCAAGGGTCCGGGTGTGGACCGCTGCTCCGACGTCTTCAAGCACGCCAACATGGCCGGCACCACGCCCTGGGGTGGCGTGATCGCGGTGGCCGGGGATGACCACATCTCCAAGAGCTCCACCGCGGCTCACCAGAGCGACCACATCTTCAAGGCCTGCGGCACGCCGGTGTTCTTCCCGGCCAATGTGCAGGAGATTCTGGACCTGGGCATCCACGCCTTTGCGATGAGCCGCTTCTCCGGTGTCTGGGCCGGCATGAAGACGATTCAGGAGATTGTGGAGTCCAGCTCCACCGCGATGATCGACCCGGACCGGGTGCAGATCACAATCCCGACCGACTTTGTGATGCCCCCCGGCGGCCTGCACATCCGCTGGCCCGATGCCGCGCTGGAGCAGGAAGCCCGCCTGTTCGACTACAAGTGGTACGCCGCGCTGGCCTACATCCGTGCCAACCGCCTGAACTACAACGTCATCGAAGGCCCGAATGACCGCCTGGGCCTGATCGCCAGCGGCAAGGCCTACAACGACACGCGCCAGGCCCTCTTGGACCTGGGGCTGGACGACGCCACCTGCCGGCGTGTCGGCATCCGTCTGCACAAGGTCGGAGTGGTGTGGCCGCTGGAGGCCCAGCTCACCCGTGAATTCGCCACCGGCCTGCAGGAAATTCTGGTCGTCGAAGAGAAGCGCCAGGTCATCGAATACCAGTTGAAGGAAGGCCTGTACAACTGGCGCGCCGACGTGCGCCCGCGCGTGCTGGGCAAGTTCAACGAGGCCGAATCCGACGCATCGGGCTTTGGCAGCGGCGGCGAGTGGGGCATGGCCAACCCGCATGCCAACACGCTGCTGCGCGCCAATGCGGATTTGTCGCCGGCCATCATCGCCCGCGCCATTGCCCAGCGCCTCAAGAACCTGGGCGTGGACGCCGACATCGCTGCACGTCTGGATACCCAACTGGCCATTTTGGCCGCCAAGGAAAGCGCCATGCAGGCGCTGGACATCAGCCGTGCCAAGGCCGAGATCAAGACCGGCGACCGCCAGCCCTGGTTCTGCTCGGGCTGCCCGCATAACACCTCTACCCGTGTGCCCGAAGGTTCGCGCGCCATGGCCGGCATCGGCTGCCACTTCATGACGGTGTGGATGGACCGTTCCACCGTGGGCTTCACGCAGATGGGCGGCGAGGGCGTGCCGTGGGTCGGCCAGCAGCCCTTCAGCAACGACCAGCACATGTTTGCCAACCTGGGCGACGGCACCTATTTCCACAGCGGCCTGCTGGCCGTGCGCCAGAGCATTGCCGCGGGCGTCAACATCACCTACAAGATTTTGTACAACGACGCCGTGGCCATGACCGGTGGCCAGCAGGTCGGCGAGCGCCCGGAAGGGCACTCCGTGGTGCAGATCGCCCAGAGCATGCGCGCCGAGGGCGCCGCAAGAATAGTCGTGGTGACCGATGAGCCCGAGAAATACCACGGCGTGGAGCTGGCAGAGGGCGTGGCGGTGCACCACCGTGACGAGCTGGACACCATCCAGAAGCAATTCCGTGAAATCAAGGGCACGACGGTCATCATCTACGACCAGACCTGTGCCACCGAAAAGCGCCGCCGCCGCAAGCGCGGCACGCTGGTGGACCCGGCCAAGCGCGTGGTCATCAACGAGCTGGTGTGCGAGGGCTGCGGCGACTGCAGCGTGCAGAGCAACTGCGTCAGCGTGGAGCCGCTGGAGACCGAGTTCGGCCGCAAGCGGCAAATCAACCAGAGCACCTGCAACAAGGATTTCAGCTGCGTCAAGGGCTTTTGCCCGAGCTTTGTGACTGTGGAAGGCGGGCAGTTGCGCAAAAAAGCCAAGGGCGCCATCACCGCCGCAGGCAACAGCACCGCCCTGCCCGCACCCGCGCTGCCAGCACTGGGCGACGCCGCCTGGGGCATCGTCGTGGCCGGCGTCGGCGGCACCGGCGTCATCACCATCGGCCAGTTGTTGGGCGTGGCCGCGCACCTGGAGGGCAGGGGTATCGTCACGCAGGACGCTGGCGGCCTGGCGCAAAAGGGCGGCGCCACCTGGAGCCACGTGCTGATCGCCGCCACGCAGGACAACATCCGCACCACGCGCGTTGGCATGGCCGCGGCCGACCTGGTGATTGGCTGTGACCCCATTGTGGTGGCCGGCAAGGAAACCACGCTGCGCATGCGCCCGGGGCGCACCCATGTGGCACTGAATTCTCACAGCGCTCCCACGGCTGGCTTTGTCGCCAACCCGAACTGGGTCAATCCAGGCGAGCAATGCCTGCTGGACATCGCCCAGGTGGTGGGTGACGACGGCGTCGGCGCGTTCGACGCCGATGCCATTGCCGTGCAGTTTCTGGGCGACAGCATTTACACCAACCCCATCATGCTGGGTTACGCGTGGCAAAAGGGCTGGATTCCACTGGAACTGGCCTCGCTCGAACGGGCGATTGAACTCAACGCCGTAGCGGTGGACAACAACAAGACCGCCTTTGCCTGGGGCCGCAAGGCGGCGCTGGACTGGCCAGCCGTGCAGAAGCTGCTCAACCGGGGCCAGGTGGTGCAGTTCACGCTGCCGGTCAAGGAGTCACTGGACGCCATGGTGGCCAAGCGGGTGGATTACCTGACCGGTTATCAGAATGCGGCCTATGCCGAGCAGTACACCGGCTTTGTTGAACTGGTGCGCCGTGCCGAAGAAGGCCTTGCAGGCTCCGTCCCCGCCAACGGTTCCGGCAAGCCAGCCGCCCTGCCGCTGACCCAGGCCGTGGCCCGCTACCTGTTCAAGCTGATGGCCTACAAGGACGAGTATGAAGTGGCACGCTTGCACACCGATACGGCCTTCCTGGCCAAGGTTGCGGCACAGTTCGATGGCGACTTCAAGTTGCACTACCACCTGGCACCGCCGATGTTGGCCGCACGCAACGCGGCTGGTGAGCTGCAGAAACGCAGCTACGGCCCCTGGATGCAGACGGCGTTCCGCTGGCTGGCGCCGCTGAAGGTGCTGCGGGGCGGAGCGCTGGACGTGTTTGGCTACACCGCCGAGCGCCGCCAGGAGCGCGCCCTGGCGCAGGAGTACCGCGCCGCCCTGGAGGCCATGCTGCCCCTGCTGAGCGCCGGCAACCGGGACGCTGCCGTCGCCTTTGCCCGCCTGCCGGAGCAGATTCGCGGTTTTGGCCAAGTCAAGGCGCGCCACCTCGTAGCGGCGCGCCAGCAGTGGACCGCGTTGCTGGAGCAGTTCCACCGCCCGGTCTGATGCGCAAGCCGGGGGCCAAGTCCTCCCGGAAAGGCCCCACGCAAGCCTGGGCGATTACAATCAAGGGTTGCCCAATTGGGTATGCGCCGCCTTCTCTGGGGTGGTGGGTGTTTGTGTTCCCTGTTTTGTGGAGTTAGCCCGTGTTTATTTCCTCTGCCTTTGCCCAAACCGCTCCCGCTGCTGCAGCCGGAGGCGATATGCAATCCTCGCTGATGAGCATGCTGCCCCTGGTGCTGATGTTTGTGGTGCTGTACTTCGTGATGATCCGACCCCAGATGAAGAAGCAGAAAGAGCACAAGGCCATGATCGAAGCGATCACCAAGGGTGACGAGGTGGTCACGGCCGGTGGTGTGCTGGGCAAGATCAGCAAGCTCGGCGACAGCTACCTGGGCCTGGAAGTGGCCAATGGTGTCGAGATCCAGGTCCAGCGCAGTGCCGTGGTCCAGGTCTTGCCCAAGGGCAGCATCAAATAAAGTCCGATCATGAACCGTTACCCGGTGTGGAAATACGCGATCATCCTGATCGCACTGGTGGTGGGCGGCCTGTACGCCTTGCCCAATCTGTTTGGTGAGGCCCCTGCGGTCCAGGTGTCGGTTGCCAAGGCCATCCTCAAGCTGGATGCGGCAACGCTGACCCGCGTCGAGGAAGCGCTCAAGGACGCCGGTATTGCGCCGGATGCGGTGGCGCTGGATGGCGCCTCCATCAAGGCCCGCTTTCCCAGCACCGATGTGCAGCTCAAGGCCAAGGATGCCATCCAGAAGGCACTCAACCCCGATGCCGCAGATCCTTCCTATGTGGTGGCACTGAACCTGCTGTCGCGCTCACCCGCCTGGCTGACATCCCTGCACGCATCGCCCATGTACCTGGGTCTGGACCTGCGCGGTGGCGTGCACTTCATGCTGCAGGTGGACATGCAGGCCGCGCTGTCCAAGCGCGCCGAGTCGCTGGCTGGAGACATTCGCACCGTCCTGCGGGAAAAGAATGTGCGCCACGGTGGTATCAACCGCAATGGCCAGACCATTGAAATCCGTTTCCGTGATGCCGCCACCGCCGATACTGCACGCGGCATTATTCAGGACCAGTTCACCGAGCTGACCACGGTGCAGTCCGCCGAAGGCACCGACATCAAGATGGTGGCATCCATCCAGCCGGTAGCGGCACGCAAGATACAGGAACAGGCGCTCAAGCAGAACATCACCACCCTGCACAACCGTATCAATGAACTGGGCGTGGCCGAGCCGGTCATCCAGCAGCAAGGTCTGGATCGCATCGTTGTACAACTGCCTGGTGTGCAGGACACGGCCAAGGCCAAGGACATTCTGGGGCGCACTGCCACGCTTGAAATCCGCATGGTGGACGAGGGAACCGAGGCCCGCGCCGCCGAGCAGGGTACTGGCGCGGTGCCGTTTGGTTCCGAACGTTATCTGGAACGCAGTGGTGCTCCTATCATCGTCAAGAAGCAGGTGATTTTGACGGGCGATAACCTGACCGATGCCCAGCCCGGGTTCGATCAGCAAACGCAGGAGGCCGCGGTGCACCTGACGCTGGACGCCAAGGGCGCACGCATCTTCCGCGACGTGACGCGTGAAAGCGTGGGCAAGCGTATGGCCATCCTGTTGTTTGAAAAGGGCAAGGGCGAGGTCGTGACCGCACCGGTGATCCGCTCCGAAATTGGCGGTGGCCGGGTGCAGATTTCCGGTCGCATGACCACCGTGGAAGCGGCGGACACGGCGCTGCTACTGCGCGCAGGCAGCCTGGCCGCTCCGATGGAGATTATCGAAGAGCGCACGATTGGCCCGAGTTTGGGTGCCGAGAATATTGCCAAGGGCTTTCACAGCGTGGCCTGGGGCTTCAGTGCCGTGGCCGTTTTCATGTGCCTGTACTACCTGTTGTTTGGCATGATTTCCAGCATCTCGCTGGCGGTCAACCTGCTGCTGCTGGTGGCCGTGCTGTCCATGCTGCAGGCCACGTTGACACTGCCCGGCATGGCCGCCATGGCCCTGGTGCTGGGTATGGCGATTGACGCCAACGTGCTGATCAACGAGCGGGTGCGCGAAGAACTGCGCAACGGCGCCTCGCCGCAGTCCGCCATCCACGCCGGCTACGACCGCGCCTGGGCCACCATCATCGACTCCAATGTGACCACGCTGATTGCCGGTCTGGCCTTGCTGGCCTTTGGCTCCGGCCCGGTGCGCGGCTTTGCCGTGGTGCACTGCCTGGGCATCCTGACCAGCATGTTCTCAGGGGTCTTCTTCTCGCGCGGCGTGGTAAATTTATGGTACGGTCGACAAAAGAAGCTAAAGAATGTGTCCATTGGTACGGTTTGGCGGCCTGATTCCGGCAATCAGGTCACGACAAACTAAAGGGAAACGGCATGGAATTCTTCAAAATCCACCGCGACATTCCGTTCATGCGGCATGCGCTGGTGTTCAATCTGGTGTCCTTCGTCACCTTCCTGGCGGCGGTGTTCTTCCTGTTCTCGCGGGGTTTGCATCTGTCGGTGGAGTTCACCGGTGGCACGTTGATGGAAGTCAGCTACTCCCAACCGGCTGACCTCAATGCCATTCGTACCAGTGTGGCGGCCCTGGGGATCAACGATGTGCAGGTGCAAAACTTTGGCACGGCCCAGGATGTGCTGATCCGCATGCCGGTGCAAAAGGGCAGCAGCTCCGGCGCACAAAGCGAGCGGGTGCTGGCCACCTTGAAGGCCGCCGATGCCGGTGCGACGCTGCGCCGCACCGAGTTTGTGGGGCCGCAGGTGGGCGACGAACTGGCAGCCGACGGGCTCAAGGCCCTGGCCTGTGTGGTGGCCGGCATCATGCTGTACTTGGCGATCCGTTTTGAGTGGAAGTTTGCGGTGGCGGCCATCATCGCCAACTTGCACGACGTCATCATCATTCTGGGATTTTTTGCGTTCTTCCAGTGGGAGTTTTCCCTGCCGGTGCTGGCTGCCGTGCTGGCGGTGCTGGGGTACTCGGTGAACGAATCGGTCGTGATCTTTGACCGGATTCGCGAGAACTTCCGGCGATTTCGCAAGATGAACACGGTGCAGATCATCGACAGTGCGATCACTTCCACCATCAGCCGCACCATCATCACCCACGGCTGCACCCAGTTGATGGTGTTGTCCATGCTGTTGTTCGGTGGCGCCACACTGCACTACTTTGCACTGGCACTGACCATTGGCATCTTGTTTGGTATCTATTCCTCGGTGTTTGTGGCTGCCGCTATCGCGATGTGGCTGGGCATCCAGCGGGAAGACCTGATCAAGGGCCCGGTGAAAAAGGAAGGTGATCCCGCCGACCCGAATGCAGGCGCCACCGTGTAACCCCTCACCTACCTATGGCCCCTGCACCCGGTTCTTCCAGTCTTTCGCCCCGGCAGCAATTCGCTCGGGCGGTGCGTGAGCGTTTCCTGGCCGAGGTCGGTCGGGCCATGACTGAGATCAGTGCTGCTGTCCAGGAGCAACTCACCACGTTGATGGATGAGCCCTGCAATGCCCGCGAGAGCCAGGAGCGGCGCGACACCTGGATGGCCTACAAGAAGTGCCGTCCCTTGTGGCTTGAAGGCACGATGAAGGTGTGGACTGAGTGCCTGGACCCGCCCAAGAAAAAGAAGACGCAGGACCTGGAGACCGACGGTCTGCAATTGGTCGGTACAGATGTGGTCGAGAACAAGATTCTGGCCTCCCGTCTGGTCATGGCGGTTGCGGAAAAAGTCCATTCACCATTGGAGGACCTGCGCCTGCGCATGCAGTTTTTGGAGGGTACAGAAGAACTGCCTGGCCACGATCTGTTGCGCCCCGAGGTGCTGGTGCTGTTGATGGTCGAGCAATGGGCCAACTCCGGCATGCCCGGGGACTCTTGGTCCATGGTCAATGAAGTGGTCCAGAAGCTGTTGATCGAACGTCTGAAAATTGCCTACGTCAACGCCAACGAGATTCTGATCAAGAAGGGCGTCATGCCCACGATCGAACTCAAGGACCGCGTCAAGAGCCCGGTGCGGAGCGCTTCGGCACGCCCACGTTCCCCTCCGGCAGGTGCGCCGGTGCCGGGCAATCCGCAGCAACAGCAACCAGAAGCTGGCTCCACGGGTCATGGCGACTTTGGCCAGGGTGGCGGATATCCACAGGGTTCCTACCCGCAAGGCGGTGGGCATGGCGGCCATCTATCCGGGCCGGGCGGTATGCACCAGGGTGACTCTTTTGGCCCCAGCGGGCACGGTGCTGCGGGCGGCTACCCGGCGAACGGTGGCGCCCAAGGGGCAACCGGACAGCGTTCAGGTGGGGGTTTCTTTGGTGGTCGTTTGGGCTGGGGCGCGCGTCCGGCTGCTTCCCCGGGCGGCGGACAGGGGCCCGAGAGCGCGATTTCCTCCGGTCCCGGGTCCTCATCGCCTACGCCGTTTTGGAAGCAGTCGTCCGGTATGCAGCACGGCGCCAACCAGGGCTATGGCGCGTCGGAAGAAACCCGCATGATGACGGCGGTTACACCGATGGCGCGTGCGCGCAGCCGCGCCCAAGGGGTCATTGGCCAGATCCGTCGCTTGTTTATCAGCCATGGTGGTGGTGACTTTGTCGGCACGGAACAGCACCACGCGCCGTCGCCCGCGTTGGCGGCCGCCATCGCTCCACCGCAACCCGGCCAGCGGCCTGCATATGCATCGGGTGGCACGCTGTACGAGGATTACAGCCCTGCCGGTGTGGCCCGCGTGGCCGTTGATCTGCGGGAAAAAACCACCGAACTGAAGAAGAAAGCCGAGACCAAAGGCGAGAAGGCGACCATTGAAATCGTCGCCTTGATGTTTCAGGCCATTCTGGCGGAAGAACGCATCCCGCCGGGCATTCGCGTCTGGTTCGCGCGACTGCAGATGCCGGTGCTGCGGGTTGCACTGGAAGACCCCGATTTTCTGGGTACCACCACCCACCCGGCGCGCCTGTTGATTGACCGCATGGGCTCCTGTGTCATGGGCTTTGACTCTGTCGGCGTGCAGGGTCAGGCCATGGAGCAGGAAATCAAGCGCATCGTGCAGGTCATCGAGCAGTATCCGGAAACCGGCAAAAAGGTCTATCAGGTGGTGTATGAGGAGTTCCAGAAGTTCCTCTCCAAGTTCCTGACCGAAAAGGGCGCTACACAGAAGGTTGTAAGCGTTGCCCAGCAGGTGGAGCAGAAGGAAACCCTGGCGATCCAGTACACCATCGAGATGCGCAACATGCTCAAGGACATGCCGGTGCGCGACGAGATCCGGGAGTTCCTGTTCAAGGTATGGGCCGAGGTGTTGGCCGTCGCTGCCGTGCGCAAGGGGCCGCAGCACAAGGACACACTTACGCTGAAGAAATCCGCCACCGATCTGGTGTGGGCGGCCAGCGCCAAGCCCAACCGGGCGGACCGCGCGCGGGTCATTCAGGACCTGCCCAATCTGCTGTTGCGCCTGCGATCGGGCATGACGCTGCTGGCCATGGCACCAAGCGAGCAGGATGCCAATATCAAGATCGTCAGCGACACACTGGCTGACGCCTTCCTGTCCAAGACACAAGCCATTCCGCAGGCCAAGATTGACGCGATGGCGCAGCGCCTGGGTAATCTGGAAGACTTTGTATCAGAAGACGGCATGGGCGACCTGCCGCTGGATTCCGAGAGCATCGAGATGATGCTGGGCATTGATGCCTCCGCCATTGAAGTGGTGGGCAACGGTGGCTCCAAGCCCACCGCCGCCATGCTGGCCTGGGCGCAGGAACTGCAACTCGGCTCCTGGTTCACACTGGACCACAACAACCAGATCACCCAGGTGCAGTTCGCCTGGCGCAGTGACCGCAAGCATCTGAACCTGTTTGCGGCGACCTCCGGCAAGAGCTTTCTGATCCAGGGCGGACGCCTGGCAGCCTATTTGCAGGCCGGACTGCTGCTACCGCAGGAAGAAGAGACGCTGACCGTGCGCGCCACACGCGACGCCCTGTCCAAGATCGAAGCCAACCCGGAACGCCTCTTGGCCTGATTAGCAACCCGCGTAGCTACGGAGTGTGGGGGCCAGTTTTCAGTGCGCGACCCGGTCGCTGCTGTCGTCGCAGAGTTCGTCCAGCACCAGTGCATCGGGTTCGTGACCAAAGCTCCAGTACACCATCAGGATGATGATCTTCAGGTCATCCAGCGACACCGGCGCGCCCGGCGCTGCCATGGCGCGATCAATCACCACTTCGCGCATGGAGGCGGGCAGCACACCGGCCGACTCCAGAAAACTGATGAAGCCCAGACACTGTTGTCCCAGTTGGTTCTGTTCCGCCACGGGATAGATGCGCACGCTGGTTGGGCACGGCTCTCGTAGCCAAGGCTCGGGGGGCACCAGTTGTGAAGTGCCGGCAAAGCCCTTGGAACCCCGGGCCGCGGTGTTAAGGCCCGTAAGCCAGGTCATGGCATCGTCAATCTCGTCGGACTCGAAGCCAACGGCATTGAGTTTGCGTTCCAGATGGGCTGGCTCGGGGCAGCTGTCACCGGCGTAGTAGTTTTCGTAAACGAAGACAAGCACTTCAAACATGGCGCCAATATAGCGCAGAAAAACGGGCATCGCTCCCGGCGTCGGACTTTCCCCCCTATTTCTCGTTTTGGGTCGGGGTGCCGCCAAAATGCGTTTCAGCCGCGGGCCATGCGCTGGAACAGCCCCCCGGGTAACCGGGTCAGTTGGCCCTCAATTTCCAGCTCCATCAGCCGCGCCTGCAGGGTGGGCGTGTCGAGTCCGGTGCGAGCCAGCAGGGCATCCAGGCCAACCGGGCTATGGCCCAGCGCCTGCAGCAAGCTATCCTCAGAGTCCACAGGCTCTGGCGTCGCTGGAGACAGTGCGAGTGGGGTGGCACCGGGCTGCAATTCCTCCAGCACGTCCTGCGCGCTTTCCACCAGCTTGGCTCCCTGCCGGATCAGGGCATGGCAGCCCCGCGCCTGGGTTGAGTGGATGGAGCCGGGGATGGCAAACACCTCCTTGCCTTGCTCGCTGGCCAAGCGCGCGGTAATCAGTGAGCCCGATTTCAGGGCGGCCTCCACCACCAGGGTGCCGCTGGTCAAGCCGGCAATGATGCGGTTGCGTTTGGGAAAGTTGGCCGACAGCGGGGGCGTGCCCAACGGGTACTCACTGAGCAGCACGCCCCGCAGGGCGATGCGGTGGGCCAGATCGCGGTGCTGCCTGGGGTAGACACGGTCCAGCCCGGTTCCGACTACGGCAATGGTGGCCAACTGGTCCTGCGGTGCGCCGTCCAGAGCGCCTTCGTGTGCGGCACCATCCACGCCCAGTGCCAGGCCCGAGACGATCGTCAGTCCGGCCTGCGCCAGCGCCTGAGAGAACTGCCGGGCGTTGACCGCTCCTTGGGGCGTTGGATTGCGGCTACCCACCACGGCCAGGCTGTGGGGCATGCGGCTGGCCAGACCGCCATCGGTCCAGGCGGCCTGCGCGCCCATGCCGTACAGCAGCAAGGGCGGGTCTTCCATGTGCAGCAGGGATTGGGGGTAGCTGGCGTCGCCCAGCGTCATGACGCGGCGGTGCCGGGGATCGGCCTCCAGCCACCGCCAGGTGGTCTCCAGCAGTTCCGGCCACCCGGGTGGGATGGCTTGCAGCGCGGCGGCTTGCGCGGTGCTGGCTACCTGCTCCAGCGCCCCACGGGACGCTTCAAAGATGTGCTGCGGCAGGCCCAGGGCGGCCAGCAGGCGCCGTGCCGTGGTGTTACCGACGCCGGGGGTCAATTCCAGGCGCAACCACGCGCCAAGCTCTTCGCGGTCCATGTCGGACGCTAGGCCACCATGGTGTGCATCAAGGTCGACAGAGCCCTGCCAGGTTTACTGGCGCGGGTTGACCAGGCGATCGCCGACACGCACGCCATCGGTGATTTCCAGGATCAGCGCGTAGGACACACGCTCGAAGGTGCGGAACACCATTAGCAAACCATTGCGCTCGTCGGGCAGCTTCATCGGGGAGGGGCTGCCTTCGGTGCGATCCACCACGCGGGCGCCGTCCTTCAGGATGGCCAGCACCAGGCCAGGGTCCATGCCGTCTGCCGTCCCCATGTTGATGGCCACGACCTGGTTCTGGCCGGCATTGGTGACCGCATTGCCATACACCGACACAATGCGCCCATCGACCTTGGTATCGGGGGCATGGGGGATGTAGGTCTGCATCTGGCGCGGCGGCTCGGGCAACAGGCGGTCACCAACGCGGATTTCTTCCTTGGCCCCTACCACGTCGATGGTGGCAGGCACAAAGTCTGCACTCTTGCTGCCATCGCGGTTTTCCACATCGGATGTGCCTTCGCCGCGCACCAGTACGGCCTTGCCGACGTAATGCGCTTCATAGCCCAGCACCTCGCCGGTGTTGGGGTCCTTCAAGGGTGTCGCGTCGCGGAAGATGCGGAACAACTGGGATTTGCCCTGGTCATCCAGCAGCGGCGCGTTGTCGGGACCCCGCGCGTAGGCGCGGTCGCCGCGGGTGATCAGCACCCGGCTCTCCAGCGCCGACACGATGCGGGGAGCCGCTTGCAATCCGGCCTCGTCCACCACCACTGGTTCGGCCAGGAAGGCTTCGATGATGTGCGACTTCAGGGTTGGCAAAGCGGAATCGGACAGCATCTCATACCGCGTGCGGGGTGACACGCGCACCGTGGGCGGCTCGGTCGATGCCTGGTCACCCTCGACTTTCAGGCTGGCCATGCCATCCTTGCGCACCAGCACCAGGACCTGCCCGGGGTAGATCCGATGCGGATTCTTGATGTCGGCCAGGTTCATGCCCCAGAGTTCGGGCCAGCGCCAGGGACTCTTCAGGTACAGGCGGGAGATGGCCCACAGGGTGTCGCCGGACTTGACGGTGTAGCGCTCCGGCGCATTGGCGGCCAGCTCGCTCAGGGGCACGCCCTTTTGCGCCACGTCGCTGGCGGTCTGCTTTTGCGCTGCGGAAACGGGATAGTGCTGGGCCCACGCCGGCGCGGCCACCAGTGCACTGGCAATGGCGGTCAGCGTGGCCAACTTGCCGAGCGCTACGGTGGATTTGGCCATCAGGTGTGTCGTCATATCGTGCAATGGTTCCAGGAAATAACTTGATAAGTTACGCGCGATTTTGCGCTCAAGCCCTTGATTCGGCAACGTTTTTGGCCTTAAGCCGCTGCGCCGCCGCCCAAAAGTGGCGAAAATAGCCACATTTGCCAACTCTCGCGGGACACACCCGCAGCCGCCCGCAGCGCGGCCACCCTGAAGAAAACCATGGCCTTACTCCCCATTCTTTGCTATCCCGATCCCAAACTGCACAAGGTCGCCAAGCCCGTGGCCGACGTGGATGCGCGCATCCGCAGCCTCGTGGCCGACATGATCGAAACCATGTACGAGGCCAAGGGCATTGGCCTGGCCGCCACGCAGGTCGATGTGCATGAGCGCGTGATCGTCATCGACGTCTCCGAGGAGCGCGATGCGCCACTGGTGCTGATCAACCCCGAACTGCTCTGGACCAGCCCGACCACCCACCTCAACGAGGAGGGCTGCCTGTCCGTGCCCGGCATCTATGACGGTGTGGAACGCTTTGATGCCGTGCACGTGCGCGCGCTGGACCTGGACGGCAAGGCACGCACCATTGAGGCCGACGAGTTGTTGGCGGTATGCATCCAGCACGAAATGGACCATCTGATGGGCAAGGTGTTTGTGGAATACCTGTCGCCACTCAAGCGTGACCGCATCAAGAAAAAAATGCTCAAGGCCCAGCGCGAGGAGTCGCGGTGAAAGTCATCTTTGCCGGCACGCCGGAGTTTGCCCGTGTCGCACTGGAGCGCCTGCACGCCAGCGGCCACACCATTGCCCTGGTGCTAACCCAGCCGGACCGCCCGGCCGGGCGCGGCATGAAACTGCAGGCCTCTGCCGTCAAGCAATTCGCGCTGGAGCGGTGCCTGTCATTGGCGCAGCCGCGCAGCCTGCGCCTGGACGGCAAATACCCCGATGACGCCGCAGCAGCGCGCAAGGCTATCGCGGATGCGAATGCCGATGTCATGGTGGTCGCCGCCTACGGCCTGATCCTTCCCCAATGGGTTTTGGATGACATGGCAGCGCCAGGAAAATTCGGCTGCCTGAACATCCATGGCTCCCTGCTGCCGCGCTGGCGCGGCGCCGCGCCCATCCACCGCGCCATCGAGGCCGGCGACACCGAGACCGGCGTGACCATCATGCAGATGGATGCCGGGCTGGACACCGGCGACATGCTGATGATGCACAAGCTCCCCATCACGCCGACCGACACCACTGCCACCCTGCACGACCGCATGGCCGACCTGGGTGGCAAGCTGATCGTGCTGGCACTGGAGCAGGCCGCCGCCGGTCACCTAAAACCCGTGCGCCAGCCCGCGGAAGGTGTGACCTACGCCCAAAAAATCGAAAAGCACGAGGCCGCCATCGACTGGCGGCTGGACGCCGCAACCGTCGTGCGCCGGGTGCGGGCCTTCAATCCGTTTCCGGGCGCCACGGCCACGCTGAACGGTGAAACCATCAAGGTCTGGGGTGCCCGCGTGGGCGCTGCGTCGGACACGCCCCCCCCGACTCGTGACTGTGGGCGAATTGTGGCGGTAGCCCTCGACGGTATTGCGGTAACAGCTATGAATTCAATAGCAATTTTAACGGAGCTGCAGCGCCCGGGTGGCAAGCGCCTGCCCGTCGCGGACTTCCTGCGCGGCTTTGAGGTGCAGCCCGGTATGCGCTTTGATTTGCCCTCAGACGCTGCTTGCGGGCCCAGCCCATGATCCTCGCGCGCGCACACCACGGCCACCCGGAGTTCCGCCGGGGCGTGCGCGACATGCTCAGCGTGGCACCGGGCATCGCCGCCTGGGGGCTGATGACCGGTGTGGCCATGGTCAAGTCCGGCATGAGCACGGTCGAGGCCCTGCTGATGGCCACCATCGTCTTTGCCGGCAGTGCGCAACTGGCCTCCATCCCGCTGATCCTGGCCGGCGCGCCGATCTGGGTGATCCTGGCCACCGCGCTGTGTGTGAACCTGCGTTTCGTGGTGTTCAGCGTGCACATGCGCCCCTACGTCATGCACCTGCCACTGCGGGAGCGGCTGGTGGCGGGCTACCTGACGGGTGACCTGACTTATGTGCTGTTCGTCCAGCGTTTTCCCCATCCCGGCGCGGATGATGCCGAGCGTACCGGGCAGATGGCCTACCTGGTGGGCAATGGCGGCATCAACTGGATCAGCTGGACGGTGTGCAGCGTGCTGGGCGTGGTGCTGGCCAATGCCATTCCCACGCAGTGGGGTCTGGGTTTTGCCGGCATCCTGGCGCTGTTGGGCATGCTGTGTTCGCTGGCTTCCAGTCGTTTGCGCTGGGTGGCCGCGGTGGTGGCTGGCACGGCAGCCGTCGCGGCCTTTGCGCTGCCGCTAAAGCTCAACATTCTGGTCGCCATTGCCGCGGCCGTTGTGGTCTGTCTGGCACTGGAACGTGCCGCGCAGGGCCGCCCGGGGCAGGGGACATGAGCGGCTTTTTCATCGGGGAGACCGACGGCTGGACGGTGCTCACGATTGTCGCGCTGGCGGGGATCACGGTGCTGTCGCGTTCCCTGTTCTTCATTTCCGAAAAAGACTGGCCGTTGCCGCAGTGGGTGCAGCGCGGCCTGCAGTACGCGCCGATCGCCGCACTGGCGGCAGTCATCGTGCCCGAGGTTGTGATGACGCAGGGCATCCTCATCCACACCCTGCGCGATGCGCGCCTCTATGCGGCCGCAGCCGGCGTGGCCTACTTCTTCTGGCGCAAGGGTGCCGGGCAGGTGGTGCTGGGCACCATCGTGGTCGGCATGGCGGTGTACCTGCCGCTGCACGTTGGTTTTGGCTGGTAGCTGAAATCCGGCCGGCGGGCGGCTTTTACAATGGCGGCAGAGCCCGCACGCGTTTTTCCATCCATCCGAGGTATCCCCCATGAACTTCATCCGTTTCTCCGATCTGTGCGCCAGCGGCCAAGTGGCCGGCAAGCGCGTCTTCATCCGCGCCGACCTGAATGTGCCGCAGGATGACAGTGGCGCCATCACCGAGGACACGCGCATCCGTGCCAGCATCCCCTGCATCGAAATGGCACTCAAGGCCGGCGCTGCCGTGATGGTGACCAGCCATTTGGGCCGCCCCACCGAAGGCGACTTCAAGCCCGAAGACTCGCTGGCCCCGGTAGCCGCACGCATGGGCCAGCTAATGGGCCGCAGCATTCCCGTGCTGGCCAACTGGGTCAACGGCGTGCAGGTAGAGGCGGGCCAGCTGGTGCTGCTGGAAAATTGCCGCGTCAACAAGGGCGAAAAGAAGAACAACGAAGAACTGGCGAAGAAAATGGCCGCCTTGTGCGACATCTTCGTGCACGACGCCTTTGGCACCGCCCACCGTGCCGAAGCTTCCACCTACGGCATCGCCCAGTTTGCACCCATCGCCTGCGCCGGTCCCTTGCTGGCCGCCGAAATGGATGCAATTTCCAAGGCTCTGCTGGCGCCTAGGCGCCCGCTGGTGGCCATCGTTGCCGGCTCCAAGGTGTCGACCAAGCTCACCATTCTGAAGAGCCTGGCCGCCAATGTGGACCAACTGATCGTCGGTGGCGGCATTGCCAACACCTTCATGCTGGCCGCCGGCCTGAAGATCGGCAAGAGCCTGGCCGAACCGGATCTGCTGGCCGAGGCCACCGCCGTCATCGAGGCCATGAAGGCCCGTGGTGCGGCCGTGCCCATCCCCACCGATGTGGTGACCGCCAAGACCTTTGCCGCCGATGTGCCCGCCACCATCAAGGCCGCCACCGACGTGGACGACGACGACCTGATCCTGGACATCGGCCCGCAAACCGCGCAGGCCCTGGCCACCCAGTTGAAGGCCGCCGGCACCATTGTCTGGAACGGCCCTGTGGGCGTGTTCGAGTTTGCCGCGTTCGAGAACGGCACCAAGGTGATTGCCCAGGCGATTGCCGAGTCCAGCGCTTTTTCGATCGCCGGCGGTGGCGACACGCTGGCCGCCATTGCCAAGTACGGCATCGAGAAACAGGTGGGTTACATCAGCACCGGCGGTGGCGCCTTTCTGGAGGTGCTGGAAGGCAAGACGCTGCCGGCCTTTGAGGTGCTGTCACGCCGCTTTGCCGGTTAAGACGCTATTAAAACAATAGCTGACTACGCAATATCGACGAGGGCTAGCGGGCTATTTTCTTCCGAACGTTTGCCGCAGACGGCCTAGAATAGTTCGACGTCGCCCACCTTGAGGTCGACCTTGAGCAGGCCGCGGCGCACCAGATCGGACTCGCTGCAGACCAGGTTGCGCCCATGGTGTTTGGCGTAGTACACGGCCTGGTCGGCGCGCTCGCAGGCGGCGGCCGGTGAATCCCCGGCCAGGATTTCGGTCACGCCCACGCTGGCGGTGATGCGCCCGGCCTGCGGAAACTCGAAGTTCGCCATGGCGACCCGAAAGCGCTCCAGCGCCGCCACCGCCGCATCGTGGTCGCCGCTGCGCAGCACCACCACAAATTCCTCGCCGCCAAAGCGGTAAACCCGGTCATAGGCCCGAAACGAGGTCTTCAGCAGGCGCGCCACCAGGATCAGCACCTCGTCGCCGATCAGATGGCCGTAGGTGTCGTTGACCTGCTTGAAATGGTCGATGTCCACCATGGCCAGCCAGAAGTTGGATGGCGATGTGGTGGCGCGGTGTTCGGTGCTGACCGGTGCCAGATCGGTCGTGTCCAGCGGTTCGATCGGGCGCAATGTCTTGTAGAACAGGTCGTCGAACGGTTTGCGGTTCCACAACCCGGTGAGAGCATCGCACTCGCTGTAATCGAGCATGTCGAGCATGTTGCCGTACATGGCCAGTAGTCGGGTCACGGTGGCGTTGTCTTCGTCACCCAATGCGGCGTGGCTCTGGATTTCCGCCACACCCCAGGCAGTGGCGCCTTCGGCCAGCATCACCGGATAACGACTGAGGTAGTAGGCGCGATCGGCGTTGGGGGGGCTGGCCACACGTTCCACCCGGTCCAGGCAGTGCGCGCGCTCGGGCTCGTTTTCCAGCGGCGTCATCATGTGCAACTCGGTGCGCATTGGGTCCGACAGCATGCGCACCGGTGTGCCGGCCTCGGCCCGGGTCAGGGCCATCCAGAAGCGTTGGCCCTCGTCGTGCACCAGGCTGTAAATATCGACCTGTTGCGCCCCAATGGTTTCGGCCAGTGCCTGGGTGATGCTGACCAGTAGCTCGTCGCGCCGACGCTGGCCGCTCAGGCGGACCAGATGGTCAACCAGGTGGGTGGAGCGGGAGACAACGCTATTTTCCATTGCCCAATATTAGACAACACGGACGCCGGCCAGAGTCATACACCGACCGCTGCATCCAGGGTTGCGCCGCAGGCCCTGCCGCGCCCACTTTGTTTGGCGTTGTAGAGCTGCTGGTCGGCCAGTCGCACCAGGGTCTGGGCATCGCCGACCGAGTCCAGTGTGCGCGTGGCCAGGCCAAGGCTGGCAGTGACGACCCCGTCGTGGCTGGAAAAGGCGTGGGGGATTTTTCGAGCGCGAATCTGGTGTTCCAGTTCCACGGCCAGCGCAAAAGCATCGTCGAAGGGTGTGTCGGGCAGGATGCAGGCGAATTCCTCGCCGCCGTAGCGCGCCACCAGATCGGCCGGGCGCTTCAGGCCGGATTTCAGGGTGCTGGCAATCTGGCGCAGGCAATCGTCCCCGGCCTGGTGGCCGTAGCGGTCATTGAAGGACTTGAAATGGTCCACGTCCAGCATGATCAAGGACAGGGGCGCGTTGCTGCGCGTGGCCCGTGCCCATTCCAGCGGTAACTGCTGGTCAAAGTAGCGGCGGTTGAAGACGCTGGTCAGTCCGTCCAGAAACACCAGCTTGCGCAACAGGTCGGACTGGAACTTCAGGGTCAGGTGGGTCTTGACCCGGGCTCGCACCACCGAAGGGTTGATCGGCTTGGCAATGAAGTCCACCGCTCCCAGGCTCAGGCCATGGGTTTCCTGGGCCGCGTCGGTGTGGGCCGTGACAAAAATCACCGGGATATTGCAGGTGGCCTCGTTGGCCTTGAGCTGGCCGCAGACTTCAAAGCCGTCCATGCCGGGCATGACCACGTCCAGCAGGATCAGGTCGGGCGGGTTGTTCTGGCACAGGGACAGCGCCTGCGCGCCGCTGGTGGCCATGAAGACCTGGTAATCACTGCCGAACACCTGGTGCATGACCTGGATGTTGATGGGTTGATCATCCACCACCAGCAACTTGGGCTTGCCATGGGCGCTGACCATCAGCGCGTCCATTGGGGTGTCAAGTGTGATCATGGGCGGGTGGTAGCGGCACGGTTGTCGGGGCAGGTCATCCATTGAACCACACCTTTTGCCTTGCCTGAAGCGGCCCAGCATCTGGGCGTGGCAACGGGGCAACGCCGTCGGTCGCGGATTGACTCGGGCTTGTAACCGGAGTGCCGGGGGTTCCGTGTGAAAATGGCTGTCACACAAGGAGACTGATTCATGCCACGTCGCGCTACCAAGATTGTTGCCACCCTGGGCCCCGCCTCCAGCGATCCCGCATTGCTGGAGCAGATGATTCGGGCCGGCGTCAACGTGGTGCGCCTGAACTTTAGCCACGGCACCGCGCAGGACCATATTGGCCGCGCCAAACTGGTGCGCGAGGCCGCCCAGCGCGCCGGCCGCGAAGTGGCCATCATGGCCGACCTGCAGGGCCCCAAGATCCGCGTCGGCAAGTTTGCCCAGGGCAAGGTGTTCCTGGAGCCCGGCCAGAAGTTTGTGCTGGACGCCGCCCGCACCGAGCTGGGCGACATTGACGCCGTGGGGCTGGACTACAAGGCCCTGCCGCGCGAGGTCAAGGCCGGCGACGTGCTGCTCTTGAACGACGGCCTGATCGTCATCACAGTGGACGCCGTCAAGGGCGAGGCGGTTCACACCACGGTCAAGCTGGGTGGTGAGTTGTCCAATAACAAGGGCATCAACAAGCAGGGCGGTGGCCTGACCGCGCCGGCGCTGACGGCCAAGGACATGGACGACATCCGCACCGCCATGAGCTTCCAGGCCGATTACGTGGCGGTGAGCTTCCCCAAGAATGCTACCGACATGGAAATGGCGCGCCAGCTGTGCAATGTGGCCGCTGCCGAGTACAACCACAAGCCCGGCCTGATTGCCAAGATCGAGCGCGCCGAGGCGATTCCCCGTCTGCTGGAAATCCTGCTGGCCAGCGACGGCATCATGGTGGCCCGTGGCGACCTTGCCGTCGAAGTGGGCAACGCCATCGTGCCGGGTCTGCAAAAACGCATGATCAAGCTGGCTCGCGAGCATGACCGCGTGGTCATCACCGCCACGCAGATGATGGAATCCATGATCACCAACCCAGTGCCCACCCGCGCCGAGGTGAGCGATGTGGCCAACGCCGTGCTGGATGGCACCGACGCCGTGATGCTGTCGGCCGAAACCGCTGCCGGCAAGTATCCGCTGGAAACCATTGTCGAGATGGCCAAGATCTGCCACGCCGCCGAAGGCCATGAAGACTTTGAGCTGGAGGCCGACTTCACCGGCAAGAAATTTCAGCGCATCGACCAGACCATTGCCATGGGCGCGCTGTTCACGGCCCACCACCTGGGTGCCAAGGCGATCGTGGCGATGACGGACAGTGGCTCTACCGCCCTGTGGATGAGCCGCCACCTGATCCGCGTGCCGATCTATGCGCTGACGACCAAGGTGGCCACTCAGCGCAAGATGGCGCTGTACCGCAATGTGCGCCCCCTGTTTGCCGACACCAGCGCCGACCGCGACACCGCGCTGAAAGAGGCGGAAAACCACCTGAAGTCCCGCGGCATCGTGCAGACGGGCGATGTCTACGCCATCACCTGCGGCGAACCCATGGGCTCGCCCGGCGGCACCAATATGCTGAAAATCTGTCGCGTGGAATAAGGCCCCCACGCTTGTCACCGCGTGTACTGCGCTGCCCCCCGAGGGGGCGCGTTTTGCCTTGGGGCGGCCCGGCGGCAAAACCGGTGTTCGTGGTCCGGTCGCAGTTGTAAGTCCAGGGTTTCCCTGGAGGATTAAAATCCGCTCTTTGGTACAAGTTACCAAGCGGTTACCAACTTTCCTGGGGATTTCACTATGGCACTCGTTTCAATGCGCGAACTGCTGGACCACGCCGCCGCCAATGGCTACGGCATTCCGGCCTTCAACGTCAATAACCTGGAGCAGGTGCAGGCCGTCATGGCCGCGGCCGACGAGGTCGGCGCGCCCGTCATCCTGCAAGCCAGCGCCGGTGCCCGCAAGTACGCCGGTGAGCCCTTCATCAAGCACCTGATCCTGGCTGCTTGCGAGGCCTATCCCCACATTCCGCTGGTCATGCACCAGGACCACGGCACCAGCCCCAAGGTCTGCGAAGGCGCCATTGGCCTGGGCTTTGGCTCGGTGATGATGGACGGCTCGCTGATGGAAGACGGCAAGACGCCCTCCAGCTTTGACTACAACGTCGAAGTCACCCGCAAGGTCGTCGCAATGGCGCACAAGAGCGGCGTCACCGTCGAAGGCGAACTCGGTTGCTTGGGCAATCTGGAAACCGGCGATGCCGGCGAGGAAGACGGCATCGGCGCCGTTGGCAAGCTGGACCACAGCCAGATGCTGACCGACCCCGAAGAGGCTGCCACCTTCGTCAAGGCCACCCAGCTCGACGCGCTGGCCATTGCCATTGGCACCAGCCACGGCGCCTACAAGTTCAGCCGCAAGCCCACTGGCGACATCCTGGCCATCAGCCGCGTCAAGGAAATCAACAAGCGCATCCCCAACACCCACCTGGTGATGCACGGCTCCAGCAGCGTGCCGCAGGACCTACTGGCGATCATCAACCAGTACGGCGGCAAGATGAAGGAAACCTACGGCGTGCCGGTCGAGGAAATCCAGGAAGCCATCAAGTTTGGCGTGCGCAAGATCAACATCGACACCGATATCCGCCTGGCCATGACCGGCGCGGTGCGCAAGTTCCTGGCCGAGAACCCTGACAAGTTCGACGCCCGCGAATGGCTCAAGCCCGCCCGCGAGGCCGCCAAGGCCATCTGCAAGCAGCGCTACCTGGAGTTCGGTTGCGAAGGCCAGGGTGCCAAGATCAAGGGCGACAGCCTCTCGATCATGGCCGCCAAGTACGCCAAGGGCGAGCTGGCGCAAGTGGTTCAGTAAGCGATAATTCGCCGGAATGGTTCCAGGCCCGTTGACTGTTCAGCGGGCCTTTTTCTTTTGTTGTTTCTCTTTGCGCCCACCATGAGCTCCACCGTACACACCTCCGCCCTGCACTCCCTGACCCTGCTTGCCCGTGGCAAGGTGCGTGACAACTACGCCGTTGGGCTTGATCGCATCCTGATGGTGGCCAGCGACCGCCTCAGTGCCTTTGACGTCATCATGGGCGAACCCATTCCCGGCAAGGGCAAATTACTGACACAAATGGCGCTGTTCTGGTTCGACAAGCTCGGTCCCAAGGGCCTGAACCTGTGCCCCATCCACCTGACTGGGGACGCGCCCGAAAGCGCCGTCCAGCCCGATGAAGTGGCCCAGGTGGAAGGCCGCTCCATGCTGGTCAAGCGCCTGAAACCCGTGCCGATTGAGGCCGTGGTGCGCGGCTACCTAGCCGGCAGCGGCTGGAAGGAATACCAGGAGAACAGCGCGGTCTGTGGCGTCATGCTGCCCGCCGGCCTGAAGAATGCGTCCAAGCTGCCCGAGCCCATCTACACCCCGGCCGCCAAGGCCGCGGTGGGTGACCATGACGAGAACATCACCTTCGAGAAAACCGTGGAGATGATCGGCCTGGACCTGGCCACCCGCATCCGCGACATCAGCATCGCGATCTACAAGGCGGCTGCTGAATTTGCGTTGACCAAGGGCATCATCATTGCCGACACCAAGTTCGAATTCGGCCTGGATACCGACGGCACGCTGACGCTGATGGATGAGGTACTGACACCGGACTCCTCGCGCTACTGGCCGGTGGAAAGCTACCAGGAAGGCACCAACCCGCCCAGCTACGACAAGCAGTTTGTGCGCGACTGGCTGGAGCAGGCCCTGGTGGACGGCAAGCCCTGGAGCAAGACGCCACCGGCACCGCGTGTGCCCAATGACGTCATTGCCAGGACAGCTGCCAAGTACCAGGACGCCCTGCAGCGCCTGACGTCCTGAGCCGCCAGCGTCAGGACGCGCGCTGGCTGCGCACCGGGCGCTTGGCGGGTGCTGGTGCCGCCGCCTTCTTTGCTGGTGCCTTGGGCACCACTTCAAACGACCCGGTCAACTGGCAGGCCAGGTCCATCACACGCGTCGGTTCCACGCCCAGCGTGCCGATCAGGAACTCGATGATTTCCGAGCGCGGGTTGGACAGTGTGGGTTCGATCATCATCACCGCCGCCGCCACTGCCAGCGCCCGTTCGCGGCTGGTGGGGGTTGGCAGCAACTGCTCCAGTGCGTTGAGCGCCTCCACTGGGGCCACGGCCGTGATGCGGGCCTGGGCCTTGAGCAGGGCCGGCCAATCGGTTTGCGCAGCGGCGGCGCCAATGGTGCCCGCCGGCAATTGGGCCAGGAGTTTGGCCAAGCGGAAACTGCGCCGCTCAAACGCGCCGATGGACACCATACCGGCCAGCACAATGCGGCACACGGCTTCGGCAAAACCGCCCTCCGAAATATGCTCCAGCACCGCCAGGCGGGCCACTTCCAGCTCCTGCAGCGCGCGGGCATGGGCCCTCTCGGCATCGGGTGCATCCGGCTTGAACCAGGCGCCCAGGCCCAGGGGGCCGTAGAGGGTGCGGGCCAGTTCCACCGAGGAGGTGTCGCGCTCATCGCGAAACTTGTTGAGTGCCTCGCTGATCTGGGTGTCGAGCTTCTTCTCCATCTGGCGCAGGGGGTGGTCGTCATCCACCGTCACACGGTGGGCGCGCGCCTGGCGCGCCTGTTCGCGGATGAAGGGCGCCAACGGAAAGGCATCGGAAAACAGGTCACGCTGCAGGCGCAAGGGGTGCATCTTGCCCAGGGCATCGGCGACTGCTCGGGTGGTCACCATCTTCACCCAGGGGCGCACCAGGGACTTGTACAGCGTGGCGTTGAGCTCGGACACCTTGGCGATGGTGGAGAACAGCGCCTCTTCGTCGCGGCCTTCCGGATTGAGCGCCAGGATGTCCTTCATGGTGCGGTGCTCGTAGTGCACCGTGTAATCGCCGGGCTCCAACTGCTCCCAGCGCAGAGTTTCCTTGCCGGCCTTGGCCTCCAGCTTCATTTCGTACAGACCGGGTGGCAGGCTCTCGATCACGTCCAGCGAGGTGACCAACTGGTCGTGTTCCTTGCGCGCGATGTCGCCGCCGACAAAGATGCCCAGGTGCCCCACGCTCTCGTGCCGCACGTAGATGATGGTGCGCCCGGCGGCGGCAATGGCGCGTTCGTCGCCCCAGGTGTCGATGATCCAGTCCAGCGCCTGCGGCACCGGCGTGATGTTGTCTCCGTGCGAGGCAAACACGACGATGGGCGAGGTGATGGCGCGCAGGTTGATGGCTTTGTCGCCATCCATGACCTCGCCGCGTGCCAGACGGTTGCCGACAAACAGGTTCTCGACGATGGCCTCGATTTCAGCGCCGGTCATGCGGAAGAAACCGCCCCACCATTTTTCGAACTCCAGGAAACGCTCGGCCTCGGTGTCGACGTTGGACCACAGCTTGTAGTAGCGGTTCCACAGCGTATTGGCCGGGTTCAGTTTCTCGAAGTTCTCCACCAGATAAGCACCGTCAAAACGGTCAGCACCCAGGTCGGCCGTCAGCGAGGCCAGCCAGGAGCCGCCCAGAGCGGCACCGGAGTAGCGCATCGGGTTCAGCGTCGACGCGCCGGCCCAGTAGGACAGGGGCGCGCCCACCACCATCAGCGGGCCAAACAGCTCGGGCCGCGTGGCGTTGAGCGCCATCATCGCCCAGCCCGCCTGGCAGTTGCCGATGACCACCGGCTTGGCCTTGCAGTCCGGGTGGCGGGCAATGACCTCCTCGATGAAACGCGCTTCGGCGTGCATCACGGTGAACAGCGTCTGTCCCTCTTCGGGTTGGGGCCGGAAGGTGATGAAGTACACCGCGTGGCCGGCCTTCATGGCCACGCCCACTTCGGAATCGAACTTGAAACCCCCGATGCCGGGCCCGTGGCCGGCGCGGGGGTCGACCACCACCACCGGACGCAGTGCGGGGTTGACCGGCATGCCGGTTGGGGGCAGCAGGTGCAGCAGCGCGTAGTTGCAGCGGTCCTTCAGGTTGCGCCCGTCGAGCACCGTCTCGAAATCGAATTTCAGAAGCGGAGGCGTGCCCTTTTCCAGGTGCTCCCGGTAGGCGTTGCCGCGGTCCAGCAGCGTGTCCAGAAACAGGACCGTGCGCTGCGCAAAGTCGGTCAGGTAGTTGTCGCCGATGGCAGTGAACGGAGAGTAAGAGGCCAGTGTCTGGGGGGCTTGGGCTTTGCGTGAGGTCACGGGTGTGTCCCTAAAAAATTTCGCTGGATGGAGTCCACCACCGTTTCGGTGGCAAACTCAGTATATAGACATACAGTGGAGGAACCGTCACCCATGGAACTCAAGAGCCTTCTGGACCAGCCCAACAAGCTGCCCACCATTCCCAAGGTCGCCCAGCAGTTGATCGAGAGCTTTAGTTCCGAGGATGTATCCGTTGACGAGATCGCCAACCAGCTGTCCGCCGACCCGGCCTTGAGCGCCAAGCTGCTGCGTCTGGCCAACTCGGCCTACTTCCACCTTTCGCGCACCATTGGCACGGTGGACGATGCCCTGCGCATGCTGGGTTTTGTGATGGTGCGCAACCTGGTGCTGGGCAACAGCATGACCGCCGCCTTTCGCAATACCAAGGGCATCGATCTGCCGCAGTTCTGGCGCTACAACCTCTACACCGCCTGCGCCTCACGCTGGCTGGCCAGCCGCGAAGGCGTCAACGGCGATCTGGTGTTCACGGTGGGCCTGATGCACGGCATCGGCCAGTTGCACCTGCACGCCGCCGTGCCCGAGGCCATGGCACCGCTGGACAGGAAGTGCCATGTGCTGGATGCCAGTCGCGCCGAGCTGGAACAGCAGACGCTGGGCTTCCACCACGGTGATGTGGCGGCGGCATTGGCCAAGCTCTGGAATTTCCCGGACCCCATCATCGTCGCGCTGCAGGCGGTGCCGCAGCCGCTGGCCGTGCCCGAATTTTCCGAAGCGGCCGGCTGGGTCCACATGGGTGCCTGGCGCGCCCGCACCGAGGTGCTGGGTATGAGCGGCGAAGACGCGCTGGCCACGTACCCAGCGGATGTTGCCCGGCGCCTGAATCTGAAGCCCCACTGGGCGCCAGTGCACCAACAGGATCCCGCCGATCCGGGTGACGGCGCCATGCCCGCGCTCAGGGCACTGACCGAAGGCCTGGAGGCCATGCTCAGTTGACGCGTGTGTGATCGTGGCGCCATTCTTGATGTGCGTCAAGAAATTGCAGGAGTGCGGCACGCCTAGGGTCTGCGATCTAGGGTTTACCCGAGTTTCCTTTGGCACAATGGTCCGCAGTGCCACCTTTTTGGATAGCTGCCATGAACATGATCTCCACGGAAGAATTCATCGAAAACGTCACCTACGACGAACTGACGATAGGCCGCAGCGCACGCATGCTGCGCACGCTGACGGTGGGCGACATCCAGGCCTTTGCCGCCGTGTCGGGCGATACCAATCCCTCGCATCTGGACCCCGAATACGCCAGTGACGGCCTGTTCCAGGGCGTCGTGGCGCACGGCATGTGGGGCGGTACGCTGATCTCGGCCCTGCTGGGCACGCAGTTCCCCGGCGCCGGCACCGTCTACCAGGACCAGGTGCTGCACTTCATCAAACCGGTGCGGGTGGGCGACACGATTTCGGTGACCGTGACCGTGACCCGCAAGGATGACGCCAGCAAGGCCGTGGAAATGGACTGCCAGCTGGTCAACCAGAAGGGTGAGCGCGTGCTGCACGGCACGGCCCGCGTGCTGGCGCCGACCAGCAAGGTGCGCCTGCCCAAGACCAGCAGCCCGAAGATCCAGCTGTTTGATCCCGAGGCACGCTTCAAGGACCTGCTGGCCCTGGGCAAGGATCTGGAGCCGGTGCGCTGCGCCGTGGTCCACCCCTGCGACATCGGCTCGCTCAGCGGTGCCATGGACTCGGCACGCTACGGCCTGATTATCCCCGTGCTGATCGGCCCCGAGGTGCGCATCCGCCACCTGGCCGAGGAAGGCGGCATTGACCTGACCGGCGTGGAAATCATCTCCGTGACCCACAGCCATGCCGCCGCCGAGATGGCCGCCGAGATGGCCGCCAAGGGTGAGGTCGAGGTGCTGATGAAGGGCAGCCTGCACACGGATGAGCTGATTCACGAAGTGCTCAAGCGCCCGGCCCTGCGCACCGGGCGGCGCATGTCGCATGTGTTCCGCTTTGACATCCCGCTGTACAGCAAGCCGCTCTTGATCACCGACGCTGCACTGAACATCCACCCCACGCTGCAGGAAAAGGTGGACATCATCCAGAACGCCATCGACTTCGCCCGCATCATGGGTGTGAACACGCCCAAGGTGGCGATCCTATCGGCGGTGGAAACCGTCAACCCCAGCATCCCTTCCACGCTGGACGCAGCCGCGCTGTGCAAGATGGCCGACCGGGGCCAGATCACCGGTGGAATTCTGGATGGCCCATTGGCCTTCGACAACGCGATCTCCAGCGAAGCGGCCGAGATCAAGCACATCCATTCGCCGGTGGCCGGCCACGCCGACATCATGGCCGTGCCCGATCTGGAAAGTGGCAATATGCTGGCCAAGCAGCTGGAATACCTGGCCGGTGCTTCCGGCTCCGGCCTGGTGCTGGGTGCGCGCATTCCGATCGCGCTGACCAGCCGCGCCGATGGCCCGACCAACCGTGTGTCCTCCGCACTGCTGGCCCTGCTGGCCGCGCACAATGCCCGGCGCACCCACGCGCGCAAGAACTGGAACGACAAGGCTTGAGCCAGGAGGCACCCATGGCCATACTCGCTGTCAATGCCGGGTCTTCGACCCTGAAGTTTTCCCTGCATCCACGCCATGGCGCGGACGTGCGCCCCAGCGTGCTCACCGGCAACATCCAGGGTCTGGAACCCGGGGGTACGCCCGAGATGGGCTGGTCCTTCAACGGCGCTTCACACCAGCAGGCGCTGGCCACCGGTGCTGGCAGCTCGTTTGCCCGCGCGCTGGCCGCGCTGCGCACGCTGTTGGCCAGCGAGCCGGGTGTGCCGCGCATCGAGGCGGTGGCGCACCGCGTGGTGCATGGTGGCGCCGAATTCCGCACCAGTGTCATCGTGACCGACGCCGTGCTGGAGAGCCTGGCCAAGCTGAACTCGCTGGCGCCGCTGCACCAGCCGCACAACCTGGAGGGCGTGCGCGCCTTCCGCCAGGCCTTCCCCGAGCTGCCGCAGATTGCCTGCTTCGATACCGCCTTCCACGCCACGCTGGCCGAAGTGAACTACGCCTTTGCATTGCCGCAGTCCCTGGCCGATCAGGGCGTGCGCCGTTACGGATTTCACGGCCTGTCCTACCAGTTCATCATGGATACGCTGCTGCAGCAGAGCCCACGCGCCCGTGGCCGTGTGCTGATGGCGCACCTGGGCAATGGCGCCAGCCTGTGCGCCGCGCGCGATGGCAAGAGCTGCGCCACCACCATGGGTTTCTCCGCACTGGACGGCCTGATGATGGGCACGCGCACCGGCAACCTCGACCCCGGCGTGCTGCTGTACCTGCTGGAGCAGGGCTGGGATCACAAGCGTCTGCAGACGCTGCTGTACAAGCAGAGCGGCTTGCTGGGCGTGTCCGGCATCTCGGCCGACATGCGCCGCCTGCGTGCCGATGGCTCGGCGCAGGCACAGAAAGCGATTGCGCTGTTCACCCACCGCGTGGTGCGCGAAAGCGGGGCTCTGACCGCCTGCATGGGCGGCCTGGATGTGCTGGCCTTCAGCGGCGGCATTGGCGAGCACGACGCCCAACTGCGCGCCGATGTCTGCGCCAGCCTGGGCTACCTGGGTGTGCAGATCGACACCACACTGAACCAGGCCGCCGTGGGCAGCGAAACCATGGCAGTGCATGCGCCCAGCAGCACAGTGGAAGTCTGGGTGGTTCCCACCGACGAAGGGCGCGTGGCCGCCCGCGATGCGGCTCGTCTGGCCCAATGACTTTTGGTAAAAATGGCTATTAGCCCTCGTAGATAGTGCGTGGCTAGCTACTAAAAATATACCACCATGGACTGTCTACGGGTTTGCACCATGTCACAGCCCGCTACCACCACAGCGCTGCCGTGACGCCCAACAATCGGTTTCCCATCCAACCACACGAGGAGACCGACATGGCAGCGAAAAAGATTTTGATGATCTGCGGTGACTACTGCGAAGACTACGAAACCATGGTGCCGTTCCAGGCGCTGCTGGCCGTGGGCCACACGGTGCACGCGGTGTGCCCGGACAAAAAAGTCGGCGACGCCATCAAGACTGCCATCCACGACTTCGAGGGCGCGCAGACCTACAGCGAAAAGCCCGGCCACAACTTTGCGCTGAACGCCACCTTTGCCGACATCAAGGCGCAGGATTACGACGCGCTCGTGCTGCCCGGCGGCCGCGGCCCCGAGTACCTGCGCACCTACCCGGCCGTGGTCGCCGCAGTGAAGCATTTCTTCGATACCAACAAACCGGTGGCCGCCATCTGCCACGCCGCCCAACTGCTGGCCGGTGCCGATGTCATCAAGGGTCGCACCTGCTCGGCCTACCCCGCATGTCGTGTCGAAGTGGAGCGCGCCGGTGGCACGTATGCCGATATCGCCATCGACGCCGTGCACACCGACGGCAACCTGGTCACCGCTCCCGCCTGGCCGGCACATCCGGCGTGGATTGCACAGTTTCTGGTGGTGCTGGGAACCAGGATCACGCACTGAAACCTGCGTGCCCTGCGGTCTGCACGGATTGACGGGCGGCAGCCTGACCCGCATGATGGCACCCCAGTGAGCGAGCAGGAGGCCCACCATGTGCCAGGTTTTCATCAGCGCCGATCCGCATCTGTACGATTGCCGCGTGCGCTCCGTGCGCCTGCACGGCGTGGCCACCAGCATCCGGCTGGAAAACCTGTTCTGGAACGTGCTGGCCGACATTGCCACGCGGGATGGCATGTCGGTGCCGCAGCTGTGCACCAAGCTCTATGACGAGCTGGTGCAGGAGCGCGGCGAGGTGGACAACTTCGCGTCCTTCCTGCGCGTCTGCTGTGGGCGCTACCTGGCGCTGCAACTCTCGGGCGGCATCCCGCAGGACGTCCGCATTCCCATCAGCAGTCTCAACGCCCAGCGCGTGCTGGCCACCGAGCACCGGCCGCTGCATTCCGGCGGCGCGCTGCAGGCCCGCGCCGCCTGAGCGCCCTTCAGTTCAGCGCCATGCTCAGCTTGCGTCGGTAGCTTGAGATCAACTGGGCCTGCGGGTCTTCCACGGCCACGGCCTTGCCGGCGATCTCGATGCTGCCGGCGGTCTTGTTGGCGGCGGTCGGGTCAGCCTTGGGCTTGGAGGGCGTGAGCAATTCCAGAATGGCCACATAGGTCTTGCGCGGCACGGCATCGCCCCAGGCTTTGTCGCGCATGATGATTTCCAGCAGTTCGTCCATGGCGGCGGTCCAGTTGCCGCCCACCATCAGCACCCGGGCCTTGGCCAGCCGGGTGTCGAAGTCGCGTTTGTTGGTGGCGATCAGGGCGTCGAACTGTTCGGGCGTCCAGGCGCCGCGGTCGTCCTGCACCACGAAATGGATGGCGTCCAGAAACTGGCCCAAGGCCTCAAAGCGCAACTGGCGGGGAATCTCGGTGAGCTTGGGGGCCAGTGCTGCTGCGGCGTCGTCCAGCAAATCGCTCTCGATGAGCAGCTTCACGTAGTCGTAGCGCGCGTCGTCGTTGCCGGGGTTGATGGAGAGTGCCTCGTGCAGCTTGTGCAGTGCGGCCTGCGGGTCGCCGGCGGCGATCAGGGCCTGGGCATCTTCGGCGTCCGATTGCGCCTCCAGCGCCTCGGGCGAGGGCAGGTGCTTGTCCAGAAAGGCCTTGATCTCGCTCTCGGGCTTGGCGCCCATGAAGCCGTCCACCGGCTTGCCGCCCACCATCAGCACGCAGGTGGGAATGCTGCGGATGCCAAAGGCCTGGGCCAGTTCCTGCTGTTCGTCGGAGTCAATCTTGACCAGCTTGAAGCGGCCCTCGTATTCGGTTTCCACCTTCTCCAGCAGCGGACCGATAACCTTGCAGGGGCCACACCACGGGGCCCAAAAATCCACCAGCACAGGGACGGAAGCGGAAGCGGCAACAACTTCGGCGTCGAAGTTTTCAATGGTGACGTTGATCATTTTGGGTAGCTCAAGGCGAAAAAGTAAAATTCAAGGATGACAAACATCCAAATCGGCGTCGTCATGGGCTCCAGCTCCGACTGGGACACCATGCAACACGCAGTCCAGATTCTCCAACAGTTTGGCATCGCGCACGAAGCCAAGGTGGTTTCCGCCCACCGCATGCCCGACGACATGTTCGCCTATGCCGAGGCGGCCGTCGGGCGGGGCCTGCGCGCCATCATTGCCGGAGCCGGGGGCGCTGCCCACCTGCCGGGCATGCTCGCGGCCAAGACCACGGTGCCGGTGCTGGGTGTGCCGGTGGCCAGCAAGCACCTGTCGGGCGTGGATTCGCTGCACAGCATCGTGCAGATGCCCAAGGGCGTGCCGGTGGCCACTTTTGCCATTGGTGCGGCGGGTGCGGCCAATGCCGCCCTGTTTGCCGTGGCCATACTCGCCGCCGACCACCCGTCGCTGCGGGCCCAGCTCGATGCCTTCCGTGCCCACCAGACCGAAGTGGCCCGCGGCATGACGGTGCCGCCGGTGCTATGAGCCCCCACGCTCCACCGTTGCATGGGTCGCTGCCCCCCGATGGGGCTGACCTGCCTTGGGGCGGCCCGGCGGCCGGTCGGATGAGCCATTCCAGCGCCGAAATCACGCTGGGCGTCATGGGCGGTGGCCAGCTTGGGCGCATGTTCGTGCATGCCGCCCAGCGCATGGGCTACTTCACCGCCGTGCTGGACCCGGACCCCTTAAGCCCCGCCGGGCGCGTGAGCCACCACCACATCCAGACTGCCTACACCGACCCCGCCGGCCTGGCGCAACTGGTGCAAGCCTGCGCCGCGGTGACCACCGAGTTCGAGAACGTGCCCGCTCCCGCGCTGGCGCAACTGGCACAGACCGTGCGCGTGTCCCCGGGCGCCGATGCCGTGGCCATTGCGCAGGACCGCGCCCAGGAAAAGGCCCACTTTGCCGGTTGCGGCGTGCCGGTGGCGCCCTACGCCGTGATTGAAACGGCGCAGCAGCTCGCCGCCGTGGCCGACGACCTGCTGCCCGGTATTTTGAAAACCGCCCGCATGGGCTACGACGGCAAGGGCCAGGTGCGCGTGTCCACACGGGCCGAACTGGCCGCCGCCTGGGACGACCTGAAAAACGTGCCCTGCGTACTGGAAAAAATGCTGCCCCTGCAACTGGAGTGCTCGGTCATCGTGGCGCGCGGTGCCGACGGCACCTGCGTCAACCTGCCGGTGCAGCGCAACCTGCACCGTGCTGGCATCCTGGCCGTGACCGAAGTTTACGAAGGAAATCTGCCGCCAGCCCTCGTGGAACGTGCGGTAGCTGCTGCAAAATCCATAGCAACCGACTTGCACTACGTGGGCGTGCTGTGCGTGGAGTTCTTTGTGCTCGACCCCGCCTCGCCCGCTGCCCAGGCCCTGGGTGGCCTGGTGGTGAACGAGATGGCGCCGCGCCCGCACAACAGCGGCCACTACAGCCTGGACGCCTGCGACGTCTCGCAGTTCGAACTGCAGGTGCGCACCCTGGCCGGTCTGCCGCTGACGCAGCCGCGCCAGCACAGCCCGTCCATCATGCTCAACTTGCTGGGCGATATCTGGCCGGCCGGAGGCACCCCCCCCTGGGCCCAGGTGCTGGCCCTGCCCGGCACACACCTGCACCTGTATGGCAAAGCCCAGGCCAGCAAGGGCCGCAAGATGGGCCACCTGACCATCACCGGCGCCACGCTGGAGCAGGTGCGCGCCACCGCCCTGCAGGCCGCCAGCCTGCTTGGCATTGCGCCGTTTTGAGCGCTGCTGTAGCAGCCCGTACCATGATCCTGCCCGCTTCTGCTCCTGAATCCATAGCTGCCTGCGCTGATGCGCTGAGGGCTGGTGGCCTGATTGGCCTGCCAACCGAGACCGTCTACGGCCTGGCAGCCGATGCCGGCAATGACGCCGCCGTCGCGCAAATCTTTGCCGCCAAGGGCCGCCCGGCCGACCACCCGCTGATCGTCCACGTGTCGGCGCAGGACGGCGGCATGTCCGGCGTGGCGCACTTTGCGTCCCAGGTGCCACCGTTTGCCCAGCAACTGATGTCGGCCTTCTGGCCGGGGCCCCTGACGCTGATCCTGCCGCGCCGCCCTGGCGTGGGCACGGCGGCGGCTGGTGGGCAGCCTTCCGTCGGTGTGCGTTGCCCGTCCCACCCGGCGGCGCAGGCCGTGCTGCGGGCGTTGCATGATGCGCCCGCCGGAGTGGAGCCGGTCTGGGGGCTGGCCGCGCCCAGCGCCAACCGTTTTGGCCGCGTCAGCCCGACCACGGCTGCGCATGTGGACAGCGAACTCGGCCCCGGTTTACTGATCCTGGACGGTGGCCGCTGCGACCTGGGCATCGAGTCCACCATCATCGACTGCACCCGCGGCGCGCCGGTGCTGCTGCGCCCCGGCTCCATCACGCGCGAGCAGGTGGAGCAGGCCTGTGGCCGCAAATTGCTATCAAAAGAAGAGCTGGCTGCGCAGGAGGCACGAGGGCTAGCAGCCCCAAAGGCATCTGGAACTCTGGAGTCGCACTACGCGCCCAACGCCACCGTGCGCCTGATGGATGCCAAGGCCCTGCAGACCGCGCTGGACCTGCTGGATGGCGCTATCGACGCCGTGGCCCGGCCATCGATTGCCGTGTATGCACGCACCCAGCTGAAGAAGGTGCCCCGCCCCATCGTGCTGCGCACCATGCCGCAGCACGCGGCCCCGACCGCGCACGAGCTGTTCTCGGTGCTGCGCGAACTGGACGCCACCGGCGTCAAGCTGATCTGGGTGGAAACGCCCCCCGACACGCAGGAATGGGAAGGCGTGCGCGACCGCCTGCAGCGGGCCAGCGCGAGCTAATTGCGCCCGGCGGCGCTCAATGCGCCAACCTGAAGCGCGTCCCCCGGAAACTGAACTCCGAACTGCCGTGCCGGATCTCCACCAGCGTCACATCGGGTGCCACCTGGCTACCTTGAGGGAGCACCTGGCCGTTGATGAGCAGCAGGCGTTGTGACGGGTTGTCGGAGTAGACGCTGCCGTTGACGGCCAGTGCCGGAATCTGGCCGCGGATGTCGACAGGCAACTCGCTGAGCAGGGGGGCGGGTGCCGCAGTCGCGGCTGGTGTGGCAGTGGATGTCGGTTTGACGCTGGCCACAGTAACCGATACCGGTTTGGCTGGCGTGCGCGGTTCGGGCTTGGCAATTGGTGGCGCGGCAGGCACCGCAGCAGAGACGGACACCGCTGGGATCGGCGCCACTGCCGTCGGTGCGGGTGTAGGCTGTTGAACCACAGGAACTGGCGCCGAGGCAGTGATCGCAACCGGAACATGCTGCTCCCACATGACGGCAGCAACACCGGCCAGTACCAGGCCGGCAATCACCGCCAACCAAACGCCTTTGTGTCGGGTCGGGGTTCTCGGGGCTGGTGCTGGCGTCACCTGGCGCGCGTGCAGACCCGGCACAGCGCCGCGTTCGCGTTCGGCGTCGGCCTTTTTCAGGGCATCAAGAATGTAAGACATGGCTCAGGGGGATGGGGTCAGCAGGCGCGGTGCCGTGGCGCCCACCGCGGCTTCGAGTTGCATCAGGGTCAGGGGGCCGGGCTGGCCATCGGCCTTCAGGCCCGCCGTGCGCTGGAAGGCGCGCACCCGCGCCTTGAGTGCCTCATCCAGCACCAGGGGTTTGGCATCGAGGGCCGACGCGGCGCGGCGCGGCGCAAGGCCATCGAGCTGATCCAGCCGGCTGGATAGCTCCTGAATGGCGGCGCCAGAGCTACCGCCGCGCGCCACCGGCCCGTAGCCGGTCGGAGCCTTCCAGTAGGTGGCAAAGTCGCCGTGCCACAGGCGGCCCAGCGCGATCAGCCCCACGGTGTGCGACTGGCCGGCGATCTGCAGCGTGGCGGTCTGCGCGCCCAGACCGACCAGCAATGCGTGTACCGGTGCCGCGCCCTCGGCCTGCAGCGTCAGGATGCCGGGGCGTCCGAGTTGGAGCAGCGTTGGCACGGTCAGGTTGGTCGTGCGGTAGCACTGCAGCGGCTGTGCGGCCGCGGTCTGGCAGGGGTCGCTGCCGGACTCGACAGGCATATGCCACACGGTGGCCAGCTCACGCCAGGCCACGCGCATATCGCCCGACAACCGTGGCAACAGCGCTTCCGGCGGCTCAATGGTGCGGGCCGCACTGGCGGCAGGAGACGCGGGCTGGTTGGTCGGGCGCGATGCGGAATCCTTCACCGCTGCGGCGGCGAGGCTCGCTGGTTGTTGGGGCCGCGCCTGCCGTGCCGGCCACAACGCCAGACCGGTCAGCGCGGCACCGGCCAGCAGACAGGCTCCGCCCAGCGCCAGGGTACGCGGCGTCAAGCCCGCCCAGCCAGGCGCGGGCGGGGTGGTGCCAAAGACCTCGGCGGCCGCCTGATCCACGACGGCACGGCTGACCTGGTGCAGCCCGTTGGCCCAGGCCCCCAGCAGCGAGCGCCCGCACAGCAGGTTGATGCGTCGTGGCACGCCGCGTGCCAGTTGGTGCACCCGTTTCAGCGCGGCGGGCTCGAACGGCAGCACGCCGTGGTGGCCGGCCACGGCCAAGCGGTGCGCGATGTAATGCTCGGTCTCCGCTTCGCTGAGGGCATCCAGGTGGAAGCGGGCGATCACGCGCTGTGCCAGTTGCTCCAGCTCGGGACGCTCCAGCATGCTGCGCAGCTCGGGCTGGCCGATCAGCACAATCTGCAGCAGCTTGCGTTCGCTGGTTTCGAGGTTGGTCAGCAGGCGCAACTGCTCCAGCACATCGGCCTGCAGGTTTTGTGCTTCGTCGATGATCAGCACGCAGCTCTGGCCGTTGGCGTGGCTTTCCAGCAGGAAGGCGTTGAGCGCGTCGATGTAGGCCTTGACCGTGGGTGGCTGCAGCGATTGGCTCGCCACCGGGATGTGGAACTCCTCGCAGATTGACTGCAGCAGTTCGGTAACGGTGAGCTTGGGGTTGAAGATGTAGGCCACATGGCAGCCGGTAGGGATCTGCTCCAGAAAGCAGCGGCAGATGGTGGTCTTGCCGGTGCCAATATCGCCGGTCAGCAACACAAAGCCGCCGCCGGTGCCACTGCTGGCGCGATCCGATCCGGCCACGCCATACAGCAGATGCGCCAGCGCCTCCCGGTGGCGCTCGCTCATGAACAAGTAGCGCGGATCGGGGGTAATCGAAAACGGATCCTGCGTCAGGCCGAAGTGTTGCGAATACATAGGTGTCAAGCATAGCCGGGAGCCGGTCCGCGCCACGGAGGTTGGAAACCGGGGATAGTCGAAGTCTCAAAAGCCTTATGGGTTTTCGCAACATAATCCTGCGCATGGATGTAGTGCACGTCGTTTCTGGTTCGAGTCCGCTGGAGGGTGTAGACAACGACGCAGGGGTGAGTCTTCAGAGACTGGATGTACAGCCCATTTCAGGCTTGGCCACCATCTTGCGGATGCCCGCTGCGCAGTTGCCAGAACTGATTCGAACGGCGCATGCGAACCCAGACGTGGCCAATATGTGCATGCAGATGTTCTACGTACTCATGGCATTGGGGAAGAACGACTTTGCAATAGAAATGCAGCGCCGGGCACTTCACATACGAAGTGTGTATCGAATTGCCGGCACCCGCACGCCAGCCATACGACTATTGGCGTTGATGGGCCCCGGAGACATGCTGGAAAATACGCCCATCGAGTTTCTGCTGGAGAACAGTGATGTATCGCTCGATATTCTGTATTTCCAACCGGATGAGCCGCTGCCTGAAACCATCCCCGATCACGATATCGCCATCGTGGCGCTTGGCGAGTCCGAGAAAAATCTGCCGTTACTCCAACTGTTAGATGCACTCTCCGTGCGATGGCCCAAGCCACTGTTGAACGCACCTCGGTGCATTCTGCGTTGCGCCAGGGACTCTGTGTATGCATTGCTCAGCGATATTCCTGCTCTCATCGTGCCACGCACCGAAAGAGTAGCGGGAGGAAGCGTCAAACCACCCCGGTTCCCATTTACGATAAGACCGATAGACACCCATGCTGGTCATGGGCTTATGAAATTTGATGCTGGCGGCTCGCTTGAGCAGTACTTTCGGGATTTCCCAAGTCAGGCGTATTACCTGTCTGAATATGTTGACTATCAGTCGGAAGACGGCTGCTTCAGAAAACTCAGAATCGCCTTGATCGACGGAGTCCCTTATCTCTGTCACCTGGCTATTTCAGAACAATGGATGGTTCACTATGTGTCGGCTGAAATGGAACTGAGTGCACAAAAACGCGCAGAAGAAGCCATGCTGATGTCTCATTTCGGTGAAACTTTCGGGGTTCGCCATGCGTCGGCTTTGCAAGCCATCTACCAACGGATCGGACTGGACTACGTCGTCATGGATTGCGCTGAAACACGATCTGGAGAACTGCTCTTGTTTGAAGTGGACAGTCGCGCCCTCGTTCATGCAACCGACCCTGTGGATGTTTTTCCATACAAACCCCAGGTCATGACGAAGGCGTTCAACGCATTCAGAAGCATGCTCCGCAACAGACTGAATCTGCTTTGAGCGGCTCAGGCCCTGCGGTGTATGTAGTAGTTTCGTCGGTGGTTTTAACCCGGGGAATGTCAGAAGTTCGCGCGGCGGCGGAAGTCTTCCATGAAGTTGGCCAGTTTTTCGGTCGCGGCCAGCGTCACCGCGTTGTACAGGGACGCACGCACACCGCCCACGGCGCGGTGCCCCGCCAATCCGGAAAAGCCCGCTGCCGCCGCCTCAGCGTGGAACTGGCGATCCAGTTCGGGCGACGGCAATGTAAAGCTGACATTCATCAACGAGCGGTCGACAGCAGCGGCTCGACCTTGGTAAAACCCGTCGCTGGCATCCAGCATTTGGTACAGCAGGGCCGCCTTGCTCCGATTGATCTGGTCCATGCGCGCCAGCCCGCCAATGTCGTGCAGCAGCCAACGGGTTACCAGCAAAATAACGTAAATTGAAAATACCGGCGGCGTGTTCAGATTGGAACGTGCCTCGATCTGTTTTTTGTAGTCCAGAAAAGTTGGCAGGTTGGTGGGTGCTTGATCCAAAAGCGCATTGCGCACGACAACGACGGTGACTCCGGCGGGGCCGATGTTTTTTTGAGCGTGCGCATAAATCAGGTCAAAACGTTGTGCCTCGCACGGCTTTGACAGGAAGTCGGACGACATATCACACACGCGTGGCACGTCATCGCGACCCAGCACACGGTTGAACTGCAAGCCTTCCACGGTTTCGTTGGAAACGTAATGCAGATAGGGCGCATCGGGCGAGTACTGCAACTCATCGTCCTGCGGCAAGCGTTGAAAGGCGTCACACTCTCCGCTCCAGATGACCCGTACCGGCCCCTCCCGGCGGGCCTCCGGTACCACTTTGGCACTCCAGTAGCCCGTTTGCAAATACTCTGCAGGTTGAGTCTTGCCGCGTAGCAGTGTCATCGGCACCATGGAAAACTGTTGTGTTGCCCCGCCTTGCAGCAACAGGACGGAATATCCGTCGGGCAAGCCTAATAGTGTGCGGACATTGCTCTCCACCTCATCCACCACGGCTGAAAACCAGTCGGAGCGGTGGCTGATGCCGAGCACCGACAAGCCCATGCCCGGCACTTCGATGATGGCTTGTTGTACCTGTTGCAACACGCTTTCGGGCAAGGCGCCAGGGCCTCCCGAAAAATTAAGCGCATTGTTCGGTTTGGTTGACTTGAGTGCTGAGGATGTAATGGCGTAGCGCATGTTGCACCTTTTGCATGTGAGTTTTTTTAAATGGGAACTGGCTCTCCAGATCCATGGCATGGATCACCATTGAGTGGTCGATCTCAAAAATCAGCAACTTCCCATCACGGGTCTCGGCACAGTCGATGCATACGTAGTCGAGTTGACTGCGCGCAAAAATGGTGTGCAGTGCTTCATGGTGCCGTCGTGCGAAGTCCGCAAAGTTCGACATGAATGCCGCTTCTTCGGCGCGTTTCCAGGCCTCTTCGTACATACCGGCGTTGAGGTAGTGCACCATCCAGTGGGTCGACACGGCCATATGGCAGGCAAAGGGTTCGCCTTGCACCAGTGCGATGCGGATCTTGCGGAAGTACCCGTCCTCGCCGCTGTAGTCGATGAACGGTGCGACAAAGAAGTCGGCAGCATCTGCGCCATGCAGATAGATTGCCAGTTGTTCCTTGTCCGTTATCTTATCTAGACCATGGCCCCCGTGTGAATTCACCGGGCGCACAATAATCGGGAAATCAAAACCTGCAGCGTGAACTGGAAAGTTGTCCGTCGTCACAGCCATCAGGCGCTGATTGCCATTGGCAATACTTTGCAGTGTGTCGCGTGTGCAATGCACCGTCATGGGCATCAGTATGCCGGGTGCATTCTGCAAGAGCTCGCTGGCAACCGCGCGGTCTGTATGCAATATGTGCTTTGGCAAATTGATAACCGGCTTGGGCCAGTTCTCCAGGCACGTCTGCAGTTTCTGTAGCAAGGCTATGGTATCGCTGGCGACACCGATGCCGACCATCACAACATCGTGATCAGGGAGTTGTTGTCGCCAGTTTGCGGCTGTCTGCACGGTCGACAGTGCCTGTGCGTCCACAAAGTGCAGGATCAAATCCAAATCACTGTGTTCGAACAGGCAATCCAGGGGTGTGTTGGCTGATAGATCACCATCTGCCACGAGGAGTAACAAACGCAAACACGCAGGTTGTTGGGTCGCTGGCAAGTAGTAGTTTCGCTGCAATGCAAGGGCTTGCTTTTGCAACGCCAATCCAATGTCGCGCTGGCCCATGCACTGGGTCGCGATGGCAAGGTTCATCCAAAGATTGGCATCGTCGGGTGAGGCGTTGGCAGTTGCCAACAAGCGTTGACCGAAAGCCTGCAAATCGTCCCCCGCAATGGAGCGGCGCAAAAACGGAGCTAGCCCCAGAAATTGGCTTTGTAACAGGTTATCTACGCGGGTTTCAGGAAGGGGCATGGCACAGGCCAATCGTGGTGAATACTAAATAGCGCCAAGTATCGACCGCGCGTATTCCGCTAAATCCCTTAACAAACCCACTTTCATGCCGCTGTTTCCAGCGTACTTTTGCCTGGAAATAAAAAAAGCAGCCCGTAGGCTGCTTTTTGGTGGGCGTGAATGCCCGGATCAGAAGCGCATGCCGATGGCCAGGCTCACCGAGCTGGGGTTCAGCGTGGTATCCAGCGTCTGCCCGGTGGACAGTGTGGTGCGGGTGCGCAGCGGGGTGTAGGTGTAGCTGGCATCGATGAACCAGCCGTCCTTGAGCTGGAAGCTGGCGCCCAACTGGAAGGTGGCCGTCCATTTGGAGTCGATGGACAGCGTGGTCGGGTTGGCGGGTGTTCCTCCCGTCAGCGCCGTCAGCGTGGAGGTGGACTTGGCGCCGTAGAACGCGGCGTAGGTGATGCCGGCGCCCACATAGGGCCGCACCGGTGCATTGGGTTCCAGAAAGCGCCATTGCGCCATCAGCGTAACCGGCAGGGCCTTCACATCGCCGATCTTGCCGGCACCCAGAATGGCACCGTCGCCCGAGATGTCGTGCTGGAAGGGAACGGCCAGCGGCAAATCGATGGCGAGGTTGTTATCAACCATGTAGGTAATGCCACCGGAGAAGCGGGAGGAGTTGCCAATGCTGGCCTTGGTGCCGGGCAAGCTGGGCGCCGTCAGGTCATCACTGGTGACATTGGGCGTGATCGTGGTGCCACCGGCACGTACCAGCCAGGAGCCGGCGCTTTGCGCCTGGGCGGCGGCCGCACAGGCCAGCAGCGCGGGAACCAGTAGGAATTTCACTGTTGTTGTGTTTTTCATGATGGGTGTACTCCGTGAATTACAGCCAGCCCGCCTTGGCGAGTTGCAGGTTGATGGATTGGCCGATCAACTGGTTCATGGCCGGAGTGAAGTGGAATTGGTCCGCAAAAGCGTAGCCCTTCCACCAATTGGGAGAGGTCTCACCCACAGGGATGTTGGCCGACATGCTGGCCGAGTTGCAGGCGGCAACGGTCTGGGGGAAGTCCAGCGCGGCCAATCCAACACTGCTGATGCCGCCAGCTACTTTCGGGCAGGCCGGTGTGGTGATATTGGTCAGGGAGAACTGCGCGGGGTTGGCGGTAATTTTTGCGCCTTCGTTGTAAAAGTCCCAAATTTGCACGTTGGTGCCTGCTAGGCCCTGTGCCAGGCTGGCGTTCAGCGCTTGCGTCCATGCGCGTACCGCACCTTGCACGGCATCGCGCTGCGCGGTGCCACCGGCCGCGGCAACGGCGCCCAGCACGGCCTGGAACCGCGGTGAGGTCGTAATGTCAGGCGCATTGACGACGACGACCTTGGCGACGCCCATGGCGACCACGTTGGCCTTGATTGAGGCCGCCAGCGTCTGCCCGACGGCTTGTGCGTAGGCGCCCGCGGCGGTTCCCAGGCTGGTGGAGGTGGGGGTGCTGCCGACGATGGCCGCAACAGTCGCTGGTGGCAGCAGGGTGCCCAACAGGTTCATGTAGGTGCCGATGCCGGCTGGCGTCGTGGCGCCCAGATAGGCTCCGGTCAGGTCGGCCAAGTCGTTGCCGCCACCGTCAATGATGACCAGATCGGTTGCCGCCAAGGTTGCGGAGCCTGTGGCCAATTGGTAGGTGATGGACCACGGCACGGTGGCGCTGGGTGCCGATGTGTTGGTCAGGTTGTTGACGCGGCCGCCGGCCACAGCAAAGCTGGTGCAGGCCGTGTTGGGCACGAAGGTGGAGGCAGCGGAATTGAAGTTGAAAAACGGGCACAACTTGTTGACGCCAAAATTGGCGGCAACGACTTCCGGAAAGATGAGAAACGGGTTCGCAGGGTCGGAACTCTGGATGGTGAACTTGTAGCCAAAGGTGCCGCTGTCCATGAGGCTGTCACCAAAGACCTTGACCGAAGGCGCCACGGTCTTGGGCGTGGTGTTGGAACCGTCGCTGGCTCCGCCGCATCCCGCCAAGACGATTGCGCAGCTGGCTGCGACCGCTGCCCATTTCCATTGTTTCATTGTTCTCTCCAATAAATAGAACGACCGTTCGTTTTTGAACGATAAATCATAGAATGGAAGGCTTTCCCGGACCATGGGGTAAACACTGACCGGGTTTGGAGTGTTTGACTTAATTGTGTAAAGACGGATTTGCCCGCCGATCAATGTTCTTTGGCGGCCCATTCCACCAGCGCGTCAATGGCCGGGCGCGCGGCGCGGGCATTGGGGTGGTTGACCAATGTCACCAGTACCCAGCGCTTGCCAGCGGCGCCACGCACATAGCCGGCGATGGCCACCACATCGGTCAGGCTGCCGGTCTTCAGGTGGGCGCTGCCGCTGGCGCGTGACTGGACCCGGCGCAGCGTGCCGTCCACGCCGGTGATGGGCAGCGAGGCCATCAGTTCCGGCATCAGCGGTGAGGCGTAGGCGCTCTGCAGCAGGAGGCCCAGCGCCTGGGCGCTGATGCGCTCGTTGCGCGACAGGCCGGAGCCGTTGTCCAGAACCGGCATGTCGGTGGTACCGATGCGCTCCTTCCACCAGCGTTGCACCACGGCGCGTGATGCATCAAAGCTGCCGGGTTGTAAGGGTGGCTCGTCGGCATCACCGGCTGGGCTGGGCAGTACCCGGCCTAGCGTCAGATACACCTGCTGGGCCATCACGTTGTTGCTGAACTTGTTGATGTCGCGCACGATCTCGGCCAGCGGTGCGGAGCGCACCTCAAACGCCGGCCGTGGCGCGCTGGCGCTCTTGGGCAGGCTGCCTAGGCGCACGCTGCCCGCCAGCTTGCCGCCCATGTCCTGCCATAGCCCCTGCACGGCGCGGGCAGCAAAACTGGCAGGGTCGGCATAGGCCACGGCCCAGACCTTCTCGCCACAACTGACCGGGTAGCCACCAAGCAGGCGGATGCGGTTGGGGTCGCTGAAATCCGCTTTCAGCGCCGCGCGGTAGTCGCCGCAGTCGCCGGAGAGCAGGGGCACCGTGGCCTGCATCTGCACGCCGGCCAGCGGTGGGTCGTATTGCACCCGGGCCACGGTGCCGCTGGCCTCGGGTGTCAGCGTCATCACCACGGATTTGAAGTTGATCAGCAGCGCGTCGGGCGCGGCGTTGTAGGGGCGCAGCGGCTCACCGTCAAAGCTGGATGGGTCGGTGGGCGGCACCTCGAATGCGCTGCGGTCCAGCACGATGTCGCCGGCGATTGTCTGGATGCCCAGGCCCTGCACGCGGCGCAGCAGCAGCCACAGGCGCTCCAGCACCAGCTTGGGATCGCCCTGGCCCTGGATCGTCAGGTTGCCGTGCAGCGTGCCGTCGCGCACCGCGCCGTCGATGAACACCGGCGTGCTCCAGGTGTAGGCCGGTCCCAGCAGGTCCAGCGCTGCATAGGTGGTGACCAGCTTCATGACCGAGGCTGGATTCATGGGCACGCTGGCGCGGTGGCTGATGCGTGGCGCGGCCTGGCCCTGCGCATCCACCAGCAGCACGGACACGGCGTCCCGCGGCAGTTTGGCACGGGCCAGGGCCGCGTCCACTTCCGGCGGCAGACCCTGGGCGTGGGTGGCCACGGCCAGCAGGCCGACCAGGGTTGCGGCGCAGGCGCGCAGAGCAGCGAGTCGTGAAGCGGTGGACAGCATGCGCGGGATTATCCGGCGCACGGCGTGGCGCTGGACCTTCCCCGATAATCCATGCGATGTCCACCGCGTTCAAGAACCCTTTCGCTGCCCTGTCGCCCAAGGCCATTGGCGTGATTGCGGCGGTGGTCACGGTCACCATCTGGACCTCGTTCATCGTCATTGCCCGCGCCTCGGCCGACCCGGCGCGTGGCGGTGTGCTCAACCCGTTTGACATCGTCTACGCCCGGCTGCTGGGGGCCGGCGCCATTCTGCTGCCCTGGGGCTGGTGGTTGGTGCGCCGCGACCGGCGCACACAGGCCTGGGCCGGCTCGTTGTTGGGCTTGTCGCCGCTGCCGCTGCGCCAGACGCTGATCACCGGCCTGTTTGGCGGCCTGCTGTACGCCATGCTGGCCTACAGTGGTTTTGTTTTTGCGCCAGCGGCCCACGCTTCGGTGCTGATGCCGGGCAGCCTGCCGCTGTGGACGGCGCTGCTGGCGGTGCTGATCCTGGGCGACCGCATCACGCCGACGCGGGCTTTGGGTCTGGCGCTGATCGTCGGTGGCGACCTGCTGGTGGGCGGCAGCAGCCTGTTGCACGCGCTGGACGGCAGCGGCATCTGGCGCGGCGACGTGCTGTTCATCCTGGCGTCCATTACCTGGTCGACCTACAGCGTGCTGGCGCGCCGCTTCTTGCTGGACGCAGTGCGCGCCACCATTGCCATCACGGCGCTCGCCTTTGTCATCTACGTCCCGGTCTACACCGTGCTGCTGTGGCTGCACCAAGTGCCGGGAAAGGCGCTGGTTGCACCCTTGCACGACATGGCCTTCCAGATGTTCTTCCAGGGCGTGGGTTCGGTGGTGGTGTCGGGTATTGGCTTCACCAAGATGATCCAGCATTTTGGCCCGGTACGCTCGACGATGATCACGGCCCTGGTACCGGGGCTGTCGGCCGTGTCGGCCGCGTTTTTTCTGGGTGAGCCGCTGGTCTGGAATTTGTGGGCCGGCCTGGCCCTGGTGACTTGCGGCATTGTCTTTGGCGTGCGGGGTCTACCAGCAGATGCTATCAAACCGATAGCTGCTCACGAAGGTTCTACGAGGGCTGGAGGCTGATATGGCATCAAGTGATGGATGGAAAGCATGAATCTGCTGGCGTTTGATACCGGAACCGAGAGCATGTCTATTGCGGTTGCCCGCACGGTCGACGGACAGGTGCGCCAATGGCAGTACAGCGCCGCCGGCGGTGCCAAGGCGTCCACCGATCTGATCCCCGCAATTCTGGACCTGTTGCACCAGGCGGGCCTGCGCCTGCAGGAGCTGGACGCCATCTGCTTTGGCGCCGGGCCGGGTTCGTTCACCGGCCTGCGCACCGCGTGCTCGGTGGCACAGGGGCTGGCGTTCGGTGCCGGCGTGGCGGTGCTGCCGGTGGACTCCCTGCTGGCCGTGGCCGAAGAGACGCGCCACACAGCCTGGGCGCAGCAGCCCAGCGGCGTGGTGACCGCCCTGCTGGACGCGCGCATGGACGAGCTGTATGGCGCCACCTATGCCTGGGACGCACAGGGGCACTGGACCGAATTGCGCGCCAGCACGCTGGTGCGCCCGGAAAACGTGGCACGCTGGCCGGCGGATGCATCGACCGAGCCCTGGTTGCTGGCCGGTAATGTGTTTTCCGTGTATGGCGAGCGCGTGGCCGCCGATGCGCCGGCGTCAGCTTCGGCCCAGCGGATTGCCGCGTTGCCCACGGCCAGCGCGATGCTGCGCCTGGCCCCGCAGTTGATTGCCGCGGGCAGGACTGTGGCGGCCGAGCACGCCTGGCCCAGCTACATCCGCGACAAGGTCGCCAAGACCACGGCCGAACGCATGGCCGAAAAGGCAGCTATAGCCGCAGGAAACGGACGATGAGCGCACAGGTGGCGCCAGTGGAGGCGCAGTTCAAAACCATGCTGCCGGAGCATCTGGATGCAGTGCTGGCAGTGGAGCAGCGCACCTATGCCCACCCGTGGAACCGCATCAATTTCCTGGATGCACTGCAGTCGGGTTACCAAGCGCAAATGCTGGTGGCCGGCGATGTGCTGCTGGGCTATTTTCTTGCCATGGAGGGCGTGGAAGAGGTGCATCTGCTCAACATCACCGTGGCGCCAGAATGCCAGGGCCAGGGCTGGTCGCGCATCATGCTGGACGCACTGACGCTGTGGGCACGTGGGCGCGCAGCGCAGTGGCTGTGGCTGGAGGTGCGGGTCGGCAATGTGCGGGCCATGCGCGTCTACGAGGCCCACGGCTACCAGCGCGTTGGCTACCGCAGGGATTACTATCCAGCCGGCCACGGCCAGCGTGAAGATGCGGTGGTTATGGGATTGCGACTGTAAAGTGCGGCTACCTCGCCAATTCATGTGAAGTTGTTTTCATGCGCGTGCTTGTGATAGAGGATGACGCGGATACGGCCAGTTCCCTGCGCAAGGAACTGGGTGATCGCGGCTATGCCGTTGTTCACGTGGCCGATGGAGTCGCGGGCCTGCAAGCGGCAAGGGAAGAGCGATGGGATCTGCTGATCGTTGACCGCATGCTGGGCGCGGGGTTGGATGGGCTGTCTATGGTGGTCTCCCTGCGGGCATGTGGCGTGAAGACGCCGGTCCTGATTCTGAGCGCACTGGCCAGCCTGGACGAGCGGGTGCGCGGACTGCGCGATGGCGGCGACGATTATCTGACCAAGCCCTTTGCATTCCCGGAGCTGCTCGCTCGCGTGCAAGCCTTGATTCGACGCTCGGTACTTTCGGAGCAAGGTGGTGAACTGTGCATCGCGGATCTGAAGCTGGATCTGCGAACTCGTCGTGTCGAGCGCAACGGCCAATTCATCATGTTGCAACCCCGGGAATTCAGTTTGCTGGAATATCTCGTGCGACACCATGGCCAGGTGGTGACGCGGGCGATGCTGCTTGGAGACGTATGGGGCTTTCATTTTGATCCCAAGACCAATGTCATCGACGTTCAGATCAGCAGACTGCGCAACAAGATAGACAAAGATTTCAGCCCTGCGTTGCTCCACACCGTGCGCGGAAGCGGCTACATGCTGGGTGTTCTGGGTGAATAGGTTCAGACACTCGGTTGTCTTGCGCCTGGCCGTTATGTGCGGAGGGCTGGTTGTGGCGGCTACCGCGTTGCTGTCAACGGTTTTCTATATCGGGACGGTTGGCATTCTGGATCGGGACGCTGACCGAAAAATCGCGCTCACGACGAAACAGCTTGTAGAAATTGCCAACCCCAAGGACTGGCGGATCGTGGCTGCGCAAATTCATCAATATATGGAGGATGGCGTCGATTCGGACACGGAAATCTATCTACTTTCGGACGCAAATGGCCGCATCGTTACGGGGAATATCCCGGCATGGACCGATGCAACAACGCCGGCGGACCAACTCGTCGATCATGCGGTCATGCGAGAAGGCAGACAGTCCCATGCCCGCATCCTGCTGCACCGTTTCGCGGATGGCACGCTACTGGTCGTGGGTCGCGATATGAGCGACCTGGCCGAGATTGGCGCACTCATCGCCGGCGCGATCTGGACCGGAGGGGCGCTGGCGCTGGTGCTCTCCATCGTCGGCACGATGGTGTTCCATCGAACGCTCGAAAACCGGATCGGGGCCATACGCCAGACTGCGCGTGACATTCAACTTGGAAACCTCAGCAGACGGATAGTGACATCCGACAAACTGGATGAGTTTGGCCACCTCAGTGAGGACATCAACCATATGCTTGATCGTATCGAGACCCTGATGGAGGGTGTGCGCAGTGTTTCCGATACGGTTGCCCACAACATGCGGACCCCGTTGAGTCGCATACGTATGCGCTTGGAAGAAGCGGGGCGCGCCCAATCGGACCCCGGCGCGCGCGAGCTCGCGCAAATATATGCCATCGAACAGATCGATGGTTTGACGACGTTGCTTGACAAGTTGCTTCAGATTGCCGAGGCGGAATCGGGCACGCGGCGACAGCCGTTCGCGTTGATCAATCTGGGCGATGTCATAGCGCCGATCATCGAGTTGTACGATGCCGCCGCTGACGCACAGCGCATCTCCTTGATTGCCCGTATCGAAGGTTCGCCAGTTATTCTGGGCGATAAAGACTTGTTGGCCAGCGTTCTTGCCAATTTGCTCGACAACGCGCTGAAGTACGCGGGTGATTCCACCACGATTCAGGTGATGGCAACGCACGATGTGCAGACCGTTACCCTGGTTGTGCAAGACAGGGGCCCCGGCATTCCGTTCATTGAACGCGAAAAAGTGTTGCGCCGCTTTTACCGACTCGATAGTGATGGTCACGGCAATGGCCTTGGCCTTTCAATCGTTGCCGCCTTGATCTCCTTGCATGGAGGTGATGTCGTTCTTGAAGATGCGGCCCCCGGTCTGCGTGTGCGCATCATCTTTCCGAATGCCGCCACCACCTCAACATTACCAAATGGTAATGTTTTGCATGCTTAGCAGATCCGAACTGCTTCATAGAATCATCCAAGCCCCATGCCGGGGCAGTCGCTTGAATACCGAATTCAGGGACGAATTGCCGAATTGATTCAGAAAGCCAATTTCCATGCCAATGCACACCCATAAATCGATGCGAAGACTCCTGGATTTCCAGTTACTTGCCTTTGGAGTGATGGCGGCTTTCGCGCTGTTGCTGCCGATGGAGAGCCAGGCGGTTCCGGCCTTCGCGCGCCAGACCGGTCAGAACTGTGTGGCTTGCCATGCCGGGGGGCAGTTCCCGGAACTGACGCCGTACGGACGAATGTTCAAGATGACTGGCTACACCATTGGCGAGCGCACGTTGCCCTTGTCCGTCATGGGCTTGGTCAGTAGTTCCAGCATAGCCAATGCGCCCGACGGAACGGCGAAACATTCGACCCCGATCTTTGCGACGGGCAGTCTGTTCGCCGCCGGGAAGATCAGCGACAACGTCGGCGCATTCACGCAATTTACGTATAACAACTACGCGGTCGACAATGGGGACGGCACATTTTCCGGACATACGAGCGCCGATAACATGGATATCCGTTTTGCCGATCACTTCGTGAGCGACAAACAGGATTTCATCTATGGCGTGAGCCTGAATAACAACCCATCGGTCACCGATCCATGGAGCAGCGCCGCCGCCTGGATGCAGTACGTCCCGGTTCCCTCGCCATCGAGCTCCCAGTTTATTGATGGCAATACGCCGTTTCCGAAATTTGGCTCGGGTGGCAATATCGCGGGTTTGAATGCCTACCTATTCTGGGGCAAGACGGTCTACGCGGAAGTGGGCACGTATCGCACCGCGGATCAGGGGTTTTCCTTCATGAGCGCTGGTATTGCGGATGCCGACAAAACAAAACTCGATGGCAATAACAATCCCTACTGGCGTCTGGCGCTGTCGCATGAGTGGGGGCCGCACAACGTCATGGTGGGTGCATCGGGAATGATTGCGCATGTGTATGACGCCGGTAGCGATACGACGGATCCCACCAATCTGGGGCAATTCCGCAACAACGGCGTGGACGCCCAATACCAATACCTGCTGGATCCCCATACCGTCACCGTGCAGTTGGCGTATATGCAGCGGGTTCAGACGTATTCGGATGCGACCTTGCTCGCTGCCGGTCTCGATTCAGGCACGTCGGATTCGACAAACGTTGCACGCGCCAAGGCGTCCTACATCTATCAGGCCAAATACGGCGGTAGTCTGGCTTACTTCAATCAGACCGGCACGACCAACAACCAAACCGATCCCTCAACCAGCGGTCTCACCTACGAGGCGTTCTACATCCCCAGGCAGAACATCCGACTTGGAGCACAGTACACCACCTATACGAAGTACCAAGGGGCAAGCAGCAACTATGACGGGACGGGGCGCAACGCGAGCGACAACAACTCGCTGTTTCTCTACGCCTGGTTTGCTTATTGATCGACCTTCTTCGGCGAAGAACATCAACATTTTTGCGGCGATTGAAATTCGCTCCCTTGGAGATTCAGCATGAAATACAGTTCCATCGTTTTGGCGATTGGCGTCGTCGCACTGAGCGCGGGTTGTTCGAGCATCGACAGGTCTCGGGACTTGGCGAATCCCAAAGTGCGCGCGGAGACGCTTGCGCAGCAGGTTTGTTCGCTTTGCCACGGTGTCAATGGACAGTCGATTAATCCCAATTTCCCCAACCTCGCCGCGCAACAGCCCTCGTATTTCATGGCGCAAATGAAGGAGTTCAGAGGTCACAACCGACTCGACCCCGCCGGCTTTGAATACATGTGGGGACTCAGCCGGAGCTTGACTGACGAACAGATCAAGGGCTTGGCGGACTACTTCTCCAAGCAGCCACCGGCTGCATCGCCTTCGTCAGGCACCGAGGCGGTCAAGGCCGCCGCGGGGAAGAGCATTTTCGAAAGCGGAGTGCCTGATAAGAACATTCCTCCCTGTGGAGCCTGCCACGGCCCCCTGGCGGAAGGTAACGAACAATTCCCTCGACTGGCCCACCAACACGCGGATTACCTGGTCAAACAGCTGATGGTTTTCCAGCGAACGGACGAACGCCCCGAAGGCAGCGTCATGAAAACCATTGCGCATGACCTGACGCCCAAGAACATGGAAGATGTGGCTGCGTATCTTCAGGATTTTCCGGCAAGGTAGTCACCCGGTTGCAGGGGCCAAGTGTCGTCGCGTTGTCCAACTGCGAATGCCATGGCGCGCTCGCGGTCAAACTTGCACAGACCACAGATTTCATCGTTGGTGCAAACGGCATTCACCACTCCAAGGTGAATCGGTTCATCGCGCACCCGGTTGTTCGCGACATCCCCCGTGTCGATGACAATATGGGCTGTACACACGGAATCCGACGATGGACCTTGAACTCGATACACGCCAACGCGCCATGATGCTGGAGATGGGTGTGCACGTCTGGTTGCCCGAGGTCGGTCTGACGGTTGATTCTGCTACCGAGGTGTCCGTCCCTGTGGGGGGGGCTCGCCAGACAACAGTCCCCGCCGCCGAGCCCAATCGCGCGGTCACCCCTGCGGGAACGCGGGCAGCGCGAGATGCGGCGGCGGTTGCGCTCAAAGCCGCACTCGGCGAACCCTTGGCCTTGCAGGCGCTGGATTGGTCGACGTTGGCCGAAGTCGCAGCCTCCTGCCAGGCCTGTGGCCTGTGCACTGGGCGCAAACACACAACCCTGTGCGACCCCGGGCAAACCCTCCAGGCCGACTGGATGGTCGTGGGCGACCCGCCGGACGAAGACGAAGACCGCCTCGGCCAGCCCTTTGCCGAACAGCCCGGTGTGCTGATGGACGCCATGCTCAAGGCCGTGGGCGCCAGCCGCAGCGGCCAGGCGCGCCAGGGTGCCTACCTGACCAATGTCGTCAAGTGCCGCCCGCCGGTGGGGCGCGTGCCCCAGGCCGCCGATCTGGCGCAATGCGCGCAGTTCCTGCAGCGGGAAATTGCGCTGGTGCGGCCCCAGGTGATTCTGGCCGTTGGGCGTTTTGCCACGCAATTGCTGCTGCAGGAGCACCCGGAACAGGCCGCACTCCCACTGGGCAAGCAGCGCGGCACCGTCTACCGTTACCAGGGCATTCCGGTGGTGGTCAGCTACCACCCCAAGGTCCTGCTGCGTGCGAGTGCCGACAAGGCCAAGGCCTGGGCCGATCTGTGCCTGGCTCTTGATCTCCTGGAAGCATCAAGCTGACCCCTCAAAAACTACAATGCAAGCCATGACCTTCCTAGAGCAATTGCGCGCTGCCGAGCAGCAAAATGGTTCCCTGCTGTGCGTGGGGCTGGACCCCGAACCGACCAAGTTCCCCCAGCACTGGCGCGGTGACGCCAGCCACATCTTTGATTTCTGTGCCTCAATAGTCGACGCCACAGCCGACCTGGCGATGGCCTTCAAGCCGCAAATTGCGTACTTTGCCGCGCACCGGGCCGAGGCCCAGTTGGAGCGCTTGATTACCCATATTCGCAACGTCGCACCCCAGGTACCGGTCATCCTGGATGCCAAGCGCGGCGACATCGGCAACACGGCCGAGCAGTACGCCATCGAGGCCTTTGAGCGCTATGGTGCCGACGCCGTGACGCTATCGCCCTTCATGGGCTTTGACTCGGTGGCGCCTTATCTGAAGTACCACGGCAAGGGTGCCTTCCTGCTGTGCCGCACCTCCAACCCCGGTGGGGATGACCTGCAGTCGCAGCGCCTGTCGTCGGTGGACGGCCAGCCGCTGCTCTACGAACACATTGCGCGCTTGGTTCAGGGCCCCTGGAACCTCAATGGCCAGCTCGGTCTGGTAGTGGGTGCTACCTACCCGGCGGAGATCGAGCGCGTGCGCGCGATTGCCCCCACCTTGCCGCTGCTGATCCCCGGCGTTGGTGCCCAGGGTGGCGATGCGGTGGCCACCGTCAAGGCCGGCTGGCGCCAACAGGACGGCCAGACCGTGGCACCCATCGTTGTCAATTCGTCACGCGCCATCCTCTATGCCGGATCAGGTGCGGACTTTTTCGATGCTGCACGCCGCGAAGCGTTGCGCACCCGCGATCTGCTCGCCGCCGCCCGTTACACGCCGTAACACTTGATGCGCTGGACGGCGCATTTGTCACTGTGGCATGCGATGTTCGTCGTTAAGCTGTTTTACTTGTTGAAACAGGGGCAACCACGATGCGTGTCACAGAATTCAAGCATGGCGAACCGGCGATTGCCGTCGATACCCATCCTGGCGACAAGTCCGCACTCGCTGCTGTGCTGGCTGCGTCCGCACTGGTCAGCGCCTGTGGTGGAGGCGGCGGTGACGGCACCGCAGCCACCGCCCCCAGCGGGAACGGCCCGGCCGACCTGGCGAGCGGCCGCAGCTACACCACACCCGCCAGCGACGAGGACGCGGCGCGCTTTCTGCTGCAGGCCCAGTTTTCCGCCTCGGATGCCGACATCGCCGCCGTGCGCGCCAAGGGCTATGCCAGCTGGCTGGCGGACCAGTTTGCCGCGCCACCCGGCCAGACCGGTTTTGACTGGCTGAACCAGCGTGGCTATGCCACCATCAGTAGCAGCACCAGCTATTACGACAACAGCTACCCCGGCGACTACATGATCTGGAACCAGCTCATGACCGCCAGCGACGCCGTGCGCAAGCGCTGTGCGCTGGCGCTGTCCGAGTTCTGCGTGGTGTCGCTCTCCGGTCTGGACTTCAGCTGGCGCAGCCACGCCATCGCGGCCTGGTGGGACATGCTGGCATCCAGTGCCTTCGGCAACTACCGCACGCTGCTGGAAAACGTCACGCTGAATCCGGCCATGGGGTACTACCTCAATACCAAGGGCAACATGAAGGAGAACGCGGCCACGGGCCGCGCGCCCGACGAGAACTTTGGCCGGGAGGTGATGCAGCTCATGAGCATCGGGCTGTACCACCTCAACCTCGATGGCAGCGTGCAGCGCGACGGCAGCAGCAATCCTATCGAAACCTACTCGCAAAGCGACATCACCAACATTGCCCGGATCTTTACGGGCTGGGACTTTGACCAGACCCAGACCGTCAACACGCTGGAGCCGGTGAGCAACCGCGCCATTCCCAACACGGCCTTCACCCGGCTGCCCATGCGGCTCACGCCGGCCAACCATTCCACGCTGGCCTCCACCTTCCTGGGCACCACGGTGCCGGCCAATACCGACGGGACCACGGCACTCCGGGTCGCGCTGGACACCCTGTTCAACCACCACAATGTGGGCCCCTTCTTTGGCAGGCAGATGATCCAGCGGCTGGTGACCAGCAACCCCAGTCCCGCCTACGTGGCCCGCGTGGCCAGCGCCTTCAACAACAATGGCGCGGGCGTGCGGGGCGACCTGCAGGCCGTTTTTGCGGCAGTCCTGCTCGACGACGAGGCGCGCGGTCCGGACGGTCTGACCCAAAGCGGCTATGGCAAGCTGCGTGAGCCGATGCTGCGCCTGGTGCAATGGGGCCGCACGTTTGGCATCCGTTCCGCGCTGGGAAGCTGGAAGATCGGGGACACCAGCAATCCGGCGACCCAATTGGCCCAGAGCCCGCTGCGTTCGCCCAGTGTGTTCAATTTTTTCCGGCCCGGCTATGTACCACCCTCCACAGCACTGAGCGCCACCGAGACACCGGCGCCCGAATTCCAGCTGGTCAACGAAAGCAGCGTCGGCGGCTACCTGAATGCGATGCAGACCATCATTCGCAACGGGATCTACGTCAACGCACCGGACCTGCCGCAGAACACCAGCGATGCCAGCAACGGCTACGACATCACCGCGTCCTACACGGCCGAGTTGAACCTCGTGCTGGACCCCGCCGCGCTGGTCCGGCGAATGAATCTGCTGCTTTGCGCCGGTCAGATGTCGACGGCCAATCAGACACTGATCGTGAACGCACTCAATGCCACGTCGTTGACCGCCAGCAGCACGGACAGCGCCAAGCGCGACCGTGTTGCCGCCGCCGTGCTGTTGGTCATGGCGTCCAGCGAATACCTGATCCAGAAATAGGAATGTCCATGCACCCAAGCCAGCCCGAGAACCACCGCCGCCGCGCCTTCTTGCGCCGCAGCGCCCAGTTGGCCCTGAGCGGCACGGCCCTGCCGTTTGCCCTGAACTTGGCCGCCATCGGCGAGGCCGCCGCATTTGACGCCACCGACTACAAGGCCCTGGTCTGCATCTTCCTGTACGGAGGCAACGACTATGCCAACACGGTCGTCACCTACGACGATGCAAGCTACAACTTATATAGCGGAATACGCGGTGGTGGCGCGGGCCAGACAGCTGGCGGCATCGCAATCGCCAAGTCGGCGCTGGCCCCGACGCTGCTCAACCCGCTGACGCCGCTGGCCGGTGGCCGCCAGTACGCGCTGCACCCCGCGATGACTGGGTTGGCCAACCTGTTCAACAGCGGAAAGGCAGCGGTGCAGCTCAACGTGGGGCCTTTGGTGGTGCCCATGACCCGTGCCCAGTACAACGGCTCGGACCGCAGCAACTTCCCCCTGCCGCCCAAGCTGTTTTCGCACAACGACCAGCAGTCCATCTGGCAATCCTCCTCGCCCGAGGGCTCCACCGTCGGCTGGGGCGGCAACATCGGCGACCTGGCGCTGGCCAGCAACGCCAACTCGCTGTTCACCTGCATCAATGTCACCGGCAACGCGGTGTTCCTGTCGGGCGACAGCGCCCTGTCCTACCAGGTCAGCCCCGGGGGCGCCGTGGCCATCAACGGCGTGAAGAACAACGTCTATGGGTCCGGCGCCGTCAGGAGCGCGCTGGCCGCCCTGGTGCAGCAGCCGCGCACCCATGTTCTGGAGAACGAATACAACCGGGTCACGACCCGCGCCATCGGTGCCGAGGCGCAGGTCACCTCCAGTCTGTCCGGCGTCACGCTGGCCACCCCCTTCCCCGGCAACAACACGCTGGCCGACCAGCTCAAGATGGTGGCGCGTCTGATCGGCGCACGCAGCGCGCTGGGCGCCAGGCGCCAGGTCTTCATGGTGTCGCTGGGCGGCTTTGACCTGCACTACAACCTGATTGCGCTGCATCCCGGCCTGCTAGGCCGGGTCAGCGACGCCATGACCGCGTTCTACAACGCCACGGTGGAGCTGGGCGTGACCAGCCAGGTCACGGCATTTACCGCCTCGGACTTTGGCCGCACACTGGTGTCCAACGGCGACGGCTCCGACCACGGCTGGGGCAACCACCACGTCGTGGTGGGGGGTGCCGTCAAAGGCGCGGCCTTCTACGGCACGCCGCCACCAGTCAGCGTCGGCAACACCGACGCCGCACAGGACCAGTGGCATGTGGGGCAGGGACGCCTGCTGCCCTCCACTTCGGTCGACCAGTACGCCGCCACCCTGGCCACCTGGTTCGGCGTGGCTGATGCCGAACTGGCCGGCATCCTGCCCAATCTGCGGCATTTCGGAACGGCGGCGGGTCGCCCAGATTACCCGACCAATCTGGGATTCATGGCCTAATAAGGCCCATGATTGATCTCTACACCGCCGCTACACCCAACGGCCACAAGGTCTCCATTGCGCTGGAGGAACTGGCCCTGCCCTACACCCTGAAGGTATTGGACCTGGCCGCGGGCGAACAGAAGACGCCCGAATTTCTGGCAATCAACCCCAATGGCCGCATCCCGGCTATCGTCGACCGTGACGCGGACGACTTTGCCGTGTTCGAATCCGGCGCCTGTTTGGTCTACCTGGCCGAGAAGACCGGCCAGCTCATGCCCAGTGACGTCAAGGGGCGTTCTTTGGTCATGCAATGGCTGATGTTCCAGATGGGTGGAATCGGCCCGATGATGGGCCAGGCCAATGTGTTCTACCGCTATTTCCCGGAAAAGATTCAGCCGGCCATCGACCGCTACCAGGGCGAATGCAAGCGCCTGTTCCGCGTGCTCGACGGCCATCTGCAGCACCACGAATTCCTGGCCGGCGACTACTCGATTGCCGATATTGCCAACTGGGCCTGGGTGCGCACCCACCGCTGGTCCGGTGTAGATGTCGAGGACCTGCCACACCTCAAGCGCTGGCTGGCGGTGATCCGGGCGCGGCCAGCGGTGCAAAAAGGAATAGCGAGTCCACCGTCCAAGATGGATTTGACGCGTGACGGTGACGAGAAGGCCAAGGAATTCTCGGAGCAGGCCCGCACCATGGTGGAAATGGGCCAGTCCCGTCAAGCAGGAGTCTGAACATGCAGTTGTACACCGCCCACGGCGCACCCAATCCCCGCCGCGTCCTAATGTTCCTGGTGGAAAAGGGCATCACCGGCATTAACCTGGTCAATGTGGACCTCAACGCCCACGAACACCAGGGTCAGGCCTACCGCGCCAAGAGCCCGCTGGCCAAAGTGCCGGCGCTTGAACTGGATGATGGCCGTGTGCTGACCGAAACCCGCGCCATCTGCACCTATCTGGAGGGGCTTTACCCCGAACCCAATCTCATGGGAACCACCTTCGAGGAGCGCGCCTTCATCGAGATGGCCGACCGGCGGGTCGAGTTCTACCTGTTTGGCGGCATCGCCAACGTGGTGCGCCATACCCACCCGGGCCTGGCGCCACTGGAGCAGCCGCAGTTTCCCGAGTTTGGCCACGCGCAGGTGGCCAAGGTGCGCGAGGTAGCAGCCTGGTTTGACCATGTGCTGGAGCGCCAGCCCTGGATTGCGGGCGAGCGTTTCACCATTGCCGACATCACGGCGTTCTGTGCCATCGAGTTTGCGCGCCTGATGAAGTTCCAGCCCGGTCGTGAAGGCATGCCCGCGCTGCAGGCCTGGCGCGACCGCGTGGTCGAGCGGCACAGCGCACAGGCCAGGTAGCGCTGCGCTGCCTGGCGCGCTACAACAGGCGCTGTAGGTAGCGCCCGGTGTGGCTGGCCGGATTGGCGGCAATATCCTCCGGCGTGCCCGCGCCCAGGACCGTTCCGCCGCCGGAGCCGCCCTCGGGCCCCATGTCAATCAACCAGTCCGCGGTCTTGATCACGTCCAGGTTGTGCTCAATGACGACGATGGTGTTGCCGGCATCGCGCAACTGGTGCAAGACTTTGAGCAGCAGATCGATGTCGGCAAAGTGCAGGCCGGTGGTCGGTTCGTCCAGGATGTAGAGCGTGCGTCCGGTGTCGCGTTTGGACAGTTCCAGTGCCAGCTTGACGCGCTGCGCCTCGCCGCCGGACAAGGTGGTGGCGGCCTGCCCCAGCTTGATGTAGGAGAGGCCCACATCCAGAAGGGTCTGCAGTTTGCGCGCGATGGTGGGCACGGCCTGCAGGAAATCAAACGCGGCTTCCACGGTGAGCTCCAGGATCTGGGCGATGTTCTTGCCCTTGTACAGCACCTCCAGCGTCTCGCGGTTGTAGCGCTGACCGGCACAGACATCGCAGGGCACATACACGTCGGGCAGGAAGTGCATCTCCACCTTGACCACGCCGTCGCCCTGGCAGGCTTCGCAGCGGCCGCCAGCGACGTTGAAGCTGAAACGACCCGGTCCGTAGCCACGCTCGCGCGCCGTGGGCACCTCGGCCATCAACTCGCGGATCGGGGTGAACAGCCCGGTGTAGGTGGCCGGGTTGGAGCGTGGCGTGCGGCCGATCGGCGACTGGTCCACATTGATGACCTTGTCGAAGTGCTCGATGCCTTCGATGGCCTCGTGCGCCGCCGGTTCCTCATGGGCGCGGTAGATAGTGCGGGCAACGGCGGCGTATAGCGTGTCATTGACCAGTGTGGACTTGCCGGAACCCGACACACCGGTCACGCAGGTGAACAGGCCCACGGGAAAGTCCACGCTCACGTTCTTCAGGTTGTGGCCGGTGGCGCCAACCACGCGCAGGGTCTGCAGTTCGCCCTGCGTAGCGAGGTGGTGTGCCTCGCGCTCGGCGCGACGAATCGCTGCCGGGCTGGGGGCGTAGCGTTGCCCCTTGTCGGCGGGCTTGTACGGCTGCGCCTGCACGGTCGGCAGCCACGGTGTGCGGCGCTTGGGCACCGCAATTTTCAGAGTCTGCGCCAGGTACTGGCCGGTCAGCGACTGGGCGTTGGCCTTCACGGCCTCAAAGTCGCCCTGCGCGATGACGCGGCCACCGTGCACACCGGCACCCAGACCCATGTCGATGATGTGGTCGGCCGCGCGCATCATGTCCTCGTCGTGCTCCACCACCAGTACGCTGTTGCCGATGTCACGCAGGTGTTTGAGGGTGTCGATCAGGCGGTCGTTGTCGCGCTGGTGCAGGCCGATGGAGGGCTCGTCCAGCACATACATCACGCCGGTCAGGCCCGAGCCAATCTGGCTGGCCAGGCGGATGCGCTGCGATTCGCCACCGCTCAGTGTTTCTGCGCTGCGGTCCAGGCTCAGGTAGTTCAGGCCCACGTCGTTGAGAAACTTCAGGCGCAGGCCGATCTCGCGCACCACCTTGGCGGCAATGTCGCCCTTGGCCCCGTGCATGGCCAGGGTCTGGAAATAGGCGTAGCTCTCGCGCAGCGTGGCGCGGCTGATTTCAAAAATGGCGCGGGCCTGGTCGCCTTCGCCGATCTTCACGTGGCGGGCTTCCAGTCGCAGGCGCGATCCGTTGCAGGACTGGCAGGGCTGGGTGCTGCGGTAGCGGGCCAGGTCTTCGCGTACCAGGGCGGAGTCGGTCTCGCGGTAGCGGCGCGCCATATTGGGCAGGATGCCTTCGAAGGGATGCTTTTTGCTCAGCTTCTTGCTCTGCGAGGCACCCGAGTCCATCACATAACTGAACTTGATTTCCTCCTCGCCGGAGCCCTGCAGGATGGCGACCTGCACCGCGGCGGGCAGGGATTCAAAGGGCGCATCAATGTCGAACTTGTAGTGCTTGGCCAGGCTCTCCAGCATCGAGAAGTAGTAGCCGTTGCGCCGGTCCCAGCCCTTGATGGCGCCGCTGGCCAGGCTGAGCGTGGGAAACGCCACGACCCGAGCCGGGTCGAAAAAGTCCTGCTGACCCAGGCCATCGCAACTCGGGCAGGCGCCCACCGGTGAGTTGAACGAGAACAACCGTGGCTCCATTTCGGAGATCGAGTGGCTGCACACGGGACAGGCAAACTTGGCATTGAATAAATGCTCTTTTGGCCTGTAGCCCTCGTCAATAATGCTTGAGGCGCTATCATTTTCGATAGCACTCTCATCCATCTCGACCGCAATCGCGCGGCCATTGGCCAGACGCAGGGCGGCCTCGAAGCTCTCGGCCAGGCGCTGCTGCAGGTCCGGGCGGACCTTGACCCGGTCGATGACGACATCGATGTCGTGCTTCTCGGTCTTCTTCAGTGTGGGCAGGTCATCGAAGGCGTAAATGGCGCCGTTGACCCGAAAGCGCACGTAACCCTGGGCCTGCATCTCGGCAAACACGTCCAGGAACTCGCCTTTCTTTTCGCGCGCCACCGGCGCCAGGATCATCAGCCGCGTGTCCACTGGCAGGGCCAGCACGGCGTCCACCATCTGGCTGACGGTCTGGCTTTGCAGCGCCAGGCCGTGGTCCGGGCAGTAGGGCGTGCCGGCGCGGGCGAACAGCAGGCGCAGGTAGTCGTGGATCTCGGTCACCGTGCCGACTGTGGAGCGCGGGTTGTGGCTGGTGGCCTTCTGCTCGATGGAGATGGCCGGCGACAGGCCCTCGATCACGTCCACGTCGGGTTTGTCCATCAGCTGCAGGAACTGGCGCGCGTAGGTGGACAGGCTCTCCACATAGCGGCGCTGGCCTTCGGCGTACAGCGTGTCAAAGGCCAGGCTGGACTTGCCGGAACCCGACAACCCGGTTATCACCACCAACTGGTTGCGCGGGATGTCCAGGTCGATGTTCTTCAGGTTGTGGGTGCGGGCACCCCGAATGCTGATGGTCTGCTGCTGCAAAGCCCGGGCAAGGTAGGTGCCGTCAGTAGGAGAGTTCAAGGTCGTGGCCCACGGAAGAGAGAGGATGAACGGCGTCTGGGAAACCCACCATGATAGTGACTGTTGGAATCTGGCACTGTTGAGCGTTTGCCCGGCGGGAGGTCTACACGGCTGCCGCGAACTTTTTAATGACTCCTGAGATGGCGTGCTTGGGGCTGGCCTGCACTTTCATCAGCAGCGGGTGCCGGGCTTCGGGCAGGTCAAAGCGCTGGCACAGGTCGGCCTGGATGCGTTGCAGCAGCGCAGCGGCCACTTCGGCATCCGCCAGCGCCCGGTGGGCGCGCCCGGCGTTCGGTAGCTGGTGCAGGGCAGCCATGGCACCCAACGAGTGGCTGCGGGCCTCGGGGTAGAGCCGGCGCGACAGCAGTACGGTGCAGGCAAAGGGTTGCGGCGCGGGTAGATCCAGGCGCGCCAGCTCGGCCACCCAGTAGCGCCGGTCAAACGAGGCGTTGTGCGCCACCATCGGCGCGTCGCCCACAAAGCGGCTGGCCTCGGCCATGACCTCGGCTGCGGGTGGTGCTGCCTGGATCATGGCATTGCTGATGCCGGTGAATGATTCGATGAAGGACGAAATCCGCACCCCCGCGTTCATCAGGCTCTGGAACCGCCCGACCACCTTGCCACCCTCCAGCATCACGATGGCCACCTCCGTGGCGCGGTCGCCCATGGCGGGCGAGAGGCCCGTGGTTTCGAAGTCGATAACGGCGATGCGGGTCATGGTTTTTGCGACCAACCCATGGCGCTCTCCAATTCGTGATTTTTCATATTGTGACTATCGTATCGGCAGGGGCAATGTGGTGGCCAGTTCCGGCAGGCCTTTAATGTCTCGTCGGATGTTTTCAGGCAGATGCGCGACAATGGAGCCCTCTTCGCCAGCCCACGAATAACTGCCTTGTCTTCGACTACTACTTTGTCCCCGGATGCCGGGGTGCCCCCCCGTTCCACCGCCATGACCGCGCAGGAGCGCCGCTCCAGTGCTTCGCTGGCGCTGATCTTTGCGTTGCGCATGCTGGGGTTGTTCCTGGTGCTGCCGGTGTTTTCGCTGGAGGCGCGCAAGTACCCGGGGGGCGATGACCCGGCGCTGGTGGGCATGGCCATGGGTATTTACGGTCTGACCCAGGGCCTGCTGCAGCTGCCTTTTGGGGCGGCTTCCGACCGGTTTGGCCGCAAGCGGGTCATGGCGATCGGTCTGGCTATTTTTGCCATTGGCAGCGCGATGGCGGCCCTGGCGCCGACCATGGCCTGGCTGGTGGTCGGACGGGCCGTGCAGGGTGCGGGTGCCATTTCAGCGGCCGTAACGGCCCTGCTGGCGGACCAAACCCGGGATGTGGTGCGGACCAAGGCCATGGCCATCGTCGGCGCCAGCATCGGACTGGTGTTTTCCGTCTCCCTGGTGCTGTCGCCGCTATTGAATACTCTGTTGGGTCTCAGCGGCATGTTTGCGCTCACTTGCGCGTTGGCGCTGGCCGGTATTGTCGTGGTGGTGTGGTGGGTTCCGGCAGAACCGGTCCAGCATGCGGAGCAGCCGGTTGTCAGTCTGTCGGTGAGCCTGGCCGCTGTGCTGCGCCACCCGGCCCTGCTGCGTTTGTATTTTGGGGTGTTCGTGCTGCACGCGGTGCAGTTGTCCATGTGGGTGGCATTGCCGACCCTGCTGGTGCAGGCGGGGTTGGTCAAGGACCACCACTGGTGGGTTTACCTGCCGGCCGTGCTGGGCTCGTTTGTGGTCATGGGTGCCACGCTGTTCCCGCTGGAGCGCCGTGGTTACTTGCGGGCCGTGTTCCTGTCCGCCGTGGGGCTGATCGGTCTGGTGCAACTGGGCCTGCTGGGTGTTGCGTCCAGTGCTCCCACGGTGATGGAGCTAGCGGTGCTGCTGTTCGTGTTCTTTTGCGGCTTCAACGTGCTGGAGGCCAGTCAGCCCAGCATGGCCTCGCGCATTGCGCCGGGCAATGCCCGTGGTGCTGCCCTGGGTGTGTACAACAGCCTGCAGTCACTGGGCCTTTTCACCGGCGGCGCTTTAGGTGGCTGGCTGGTCAAGAGCGCGGGCCCCCATGCCCTGTTTAGCACCTGTGCCGTGGCTATGCTGGCCTGGCTGGTTGTGGCCTGGCCCATGCAGGCATCCGGGGCGGCGTCCGCGGCTTCCCCGGTTGCCAAGGCCGGCTAAACTCCCCCTTTCCGCAGTGAATTAGGAACACCATGGCATCCGTAAACAAAGTCATTCTGGTCGGCAACTTGGGGCGTGACCCGGAAATCCGTTACCTGCCCAGCGGCGAGCCGGTCGCCAATATCACCATTGCCACCAGCAGCAAGTACAAGAACAAGTCCGGTGAAATGGTGGAAGAGACCGAGTGGCACCGCGTCACCTTCTTTGGCAAGCTGGCCGAGATCGTGGGCCAGTACCTGAAAAAGGGTCGTTCCGTTTATGTGGAAGGCCGCATCAAGACCCGCAAGTACACCGACAAGGACGGCATCGAAAAATACGCCACCGACATCATTGCCAATGAAATGCAGATGCTGGGTGGCCGCGAAGGCATGGGTGAGCCATCGGGCGATGAAGGCGGCTACGAGAGCGCTCCCCGCCGCCCCGCGCCGGCACCCCGTGCCGCCGCAGCGGCCCCGGTCGCCCGCCAGGCACCGCCCCCGCGCCCGGCCAGCGGCTTTGATGACATGGACGACGATATTCCGTTCTGAGGCCTGCCTGCACGATGACTCATGCATCCACGTCCGGATACTGAGCCATGCACCGCTTTCTCGATAACGTCATCTGGCACACCCTGACCGGGTACCACGCCGCCTACGCCAGTGGTGTGGGTGACGCCCGCCGCTACGCCAGCGGGTTTTCGCCGATGCTGGGGTTTGCCGACCCGGCGCGCCCCCGGCTCGACGAGCTGGCGCCGTATTGCACGCCGGGCGAACACCTGTACTGCGGTGGTTGGTCCGGCAGCGCGCCAACCGGCTGGCGAATCGAGGAGGAGTCCACGATGTTCCAGATGGTCTGGCAGGGCGATTCGCCCGATGTCAATGGTGAGCTGGCGCTGGTTCGGCTGGGCCCGGTGCATGCGCCGCTGGCGCTGGAACTGGCCACACTGACCCGTCCGGGGCCGTTTGGTCTTCGCACGCCGGAGCTGGGTGAATACTTTGGTTGTTTTGACGGCACGCGCTTGATTGCCATGGCTGGTGAGCGGCTGTACGCCGGCACGTTCCACGAGATCAGTGGGGTGTGTACTCATCCCGACTTTCAGGGGCGGGGTCTGGCGCGTCGGCTGATGACACACCTGATTCGCCGCCAGATGCAACGTGGCGAGACGCCATTCCTGCATGTCATGCGCGACAACGCCGGTGCGCACCAGCTCTACCAGCGCATGGGCTTTCGCGACAGCTGCGAGTCCGTGGTGCGGGTCATTGTTCCGATCTGATACCGGAGGCGTTGGCTCAGAGCGGTTGCACCGGCGCAACGCGCGCGGGGCCTGCCACGCGGCCATACAGACGCACCGCCATGCGGTACAGAACCCGCACCAGCAGCAGCGTCAGGATCGCCTCGGCAAAGGTCTGCAGGAAGGCCAGCAGGCCGTTGCGGTACTGCAGGCGGGCGCGGAACTTGGCCACCATGCGGTCACGTGCAATCTCGATACTGTCGTAGAAGGTAGGTACCACCAGCAGGGTTAACAATGTCGAGGTGATGGTGCCGCCAATGATGGCAACGGCCAGCGGCTGGTAGAACTCGCCACCCTCGCCCAGGCCCAGGGCCACTGGGAACATGCCGGCAATCAGCGCAAAGGTCGTCATCAGGATCGGGCGCAGGCGTACGCGACCGGCATCCATCAGGGCTTCCTCGCGGTCGACCCCCTCCGCCTCGCGCTTGCGCGCCGCATCGAGCAACAGGATGGCGTTCTTGGCAACCAGCCCCATCAGCATGATGACGCCGATGAAACTCATCAGGTTCAGCGTGCTGCGTGTGACCAGCAGTGCCAGCACCACGCCGATCAGTGACAGCGGCAGCGACAGCATTACGGCCAGCGGTGCGGTGAACGAGCCAAACTGCATCACCAAAATCAGGTACATCAGCCCGATGCCCGACAGCAGCGCAATCAGCATCTGGGTAAACAGCTCCTGCTGGTCCTGACCGGCGCCACCCAGCGACAGACCGTAACCCGGTGGGTAGTCAAAGGACTTGGCCAACTTGATGGCGTCGTCGGTCACTTCACCGTTGGACCGGCCCTGCACATTGGCCGACACGGTGATGTTGCGCTTGCCATTGGTGTGCTCGATGCCAGACGGCCCCTTGCCCATGCTGACGGTGGCGATCTGGTCCAGCGGCACCATCAGGTTGGTGCCGGACACGGCGATGGGCAGGCGCTCGATGTTTTCCTTGCTGACACGGTCGTCCGGGTGCAGGCGCACGGCCACGTCGCGGGTCTCGCCGGTGGGGTCCACCCAGTCACCGACTTCGATACCGGCAAAGGCCACGCGCAGGGCCTGCGCCGCGTCGTTGGCGGAGATGCCCATGGAGTTGGCCAGGCCGCGGTTGAGCTCAATCTTCAGCTCTTTCTTGGGGTCTTGCTGCGACAGGCCCACGTCGACCGCACCGGGCACCAGGCGCAGCTTGTCCATGTAGGCGCTGGTGATCTCCAGCAACTTGCGCGAATCGGGGCCGGTGAAGTCGATCTGCACGGGCTTGCGCGCGCCGTTGTTCAGGTCGTCCATCACCGTGTATTCGGCGCCCACCAGGGTGCGGATTTTCTCGCGCAGTTCAACGGCAATTTCCTTGGCGCCGCGCTTGCGGGTATTGCGCTTGCCAATGTCCACATAGATACGGCCACCGCTGGAGGTGATGTTGCTGTTCGTGTCTTTGGTTTCGGCAATGCTGCGGGCGATCTCGGCGGCGCGCTCCATCTTCAGCCTTGCGTATTCAACAGACGACGATGCCGGCGTACGCACTTCAATCATCAGATTGCCCGAATCCGACGCGGGCAAAAAGCTGCTGCCGCCCACCGTAGCCTGCAAGGTCAGCGCGCCGACCAGACTCAGCACCGCAATGGCCGTCATCCAGCGGCGATGGTGCAGGGCCCAGGCGATCACGTTGCCGTAGCGGTCGGCCTGGTGGTCAAACCAGTCGTTGAAGCGTTGCAGGTGGCGGCTCAGGCCGGTCTTGGGTGCGCTGTGGTAGTCCGGTGGGTCGCCCCAATAGGCGGAGAGCATCGGGTCCAGCGTGAACGAGATGGCCAGACTGACCAGCACCGAGCAGGTCACGGTCAGGGCAAAGGGTCGGAACCATTCACCGGACACGCCGGGCATGAAGGCCACCGGAATGAACACCGCAATGATGGAGAACGTGGTGGCCGCCACCGCCAGGCCGATTTCTGCCGTGCCCTCCAGCGACGCGGTGCGCCGGTCCGAGCCGCGCTGCATGTGGCGCACGATGTTTTCCCGCACCACGATGGCGTCATCAATCAGTACGCCAATGGCCAGGGACAGGCCCAGTAGCGTCATGAAGTTGAGCGTGAAGCCGCACAACCAGACGGCGATGAAGGCAGCAATGACCGAGGTTGGCAGACTCAGGGCGGTGATCAGCGTGGAGCGCCAGGAGTTCAGGAAGGCGTACACCACAAAGATGGTCAGCACGGCACCCAGCACCAGGGACTCGATCACGTTGTTGAGGCTGCGTTGTGCATCGACACCGCCGTCGCGGGTGATTTCCAGCTTGGTTCCGGGGTGGTCTTTGTCGAGGTCGGTGTTGATTTCCTTGACCAACTTGCGGATGTCGGTGGCCACGCTGACCGTGCTGGCATCGCGTGAGCGGGTCACCAGAATACCGACGTTGGGCTTGGCGCTGCGGATGCTCAGCGAGTCGATGTCGGCAAAGCTGTCCTGGATGGAGGCCACCTGTGCCAGGCGCACGATCTGGCCGTTAAAGCGTTTGACCACAATGTTCTGGAACTCCTCGGGCGACTCAATGCGACCCACCAAGCGGATGCTCTCTTCATCCAGCGTGCCGCGCACCTTGCCCACCGGGGCGTTGGTGTTCTGGGCGCGCAGGGCGTTCACCACGTCGCCGACCGACACGTTGTATTCGCGCAGCCTCTCGGCGCGCAACAGCACGGACAACTCGCGTTTGAGCGAACCATTGATGGTGACGGTGGCCACGCCGGGGATCGACCGCAGCTTGTCGGCCAGCACGTCTTCGGCCAGGCGCGAGATTTCGGCATGGCTTTGCTGGCTGCTGGACAAGGCCAGGTTCATGATGGGCTGGGCGGCAGGGTCGAAATGGCGCACGATGGGTTCGCGCATCTCGGTGGGCAGCTTGTAGCGCACGCTCGATATCACGGTGCGGACATCGTCCGCCGCCTCGATCATGTTCTTGTTGAATGAGAACTCGATCCAGAAGCTGGCATTGCCTTCGCTGCTGGTGGAGTAGACGTTGGTGGCGCCCGGCACGCTTTGCATCGATTTTTCAATGCGGTTGACGATTTCGCGTTCCACCGAATCAGGCGAGGCGCCGGGGTAGGCGATGAAGACCTGGATGCCGGGTACTTCTACATCGGGGTTCTGGTTGACGCGCAACTTGCTCAGCGCCAACAGGCCCAGGGCCATCAGCGCGATGATCAGGACGATGGTTGCCGTGGGGCGCTTGATACTGAAGTCGGAGAGAAACATGCTTATGTCCCCTTGGCGGTCGACGATGCGGCAGAGGCTGCTGCTGTCGGAGGCTTGGTGGCGACCAATTCAGCGGTCTGGCCTTCTTTGAAGCCGGAGCTGGGATTGCGCAGGATGGTGTCGCCCTCACTCAGGCCGCTGCGTATTTCTATATTGCCGGTACGGGGGTCGCGGGCGCCAATCTGCAACGCCACCTGGTTCAGGGTGTTGTTCTTGACGCGCCAGACGGACGCTTTGTCACCGGCCTTCACCAATACCGACTCTGGCAAGGTCAGCGCCTGCACGTTGCTGGATTCGATCGTGCCTTCGGCATAGAGGCCGGCCACCTTGGGCTGCGCGGCATCGCTGAAGCTGACCAGCACTTCGACCTGGCGCGTCACGTCATTGGCGCTGGGGTCCACGCGGGTCACCTTGCCACGGAACTCCTGGTTGCCGTAGCCGTTGATGCGAAAGCCCACCGGTTGGCCTACACTGACCAGGCTGATCTTGTCAGCCGATACGCGGCCGGCAAAGCGCATGCTGGTGGGGTCGATGACCTTGAGCAACTCCTTGCCAATGGATGCGGTATCACCGGCAGATACCTTGCGGTCGCTGACCACCCCGTCAAAAGGTGCGCGGACGATGGTGCGTTCAAGTTGCTGGCGGGCCAGAACGGCCCGTGCGTTGGATGCCGACAGTTCGCTTTGTGCACCGTTGCGGCGCACCTCGGCGTCGTCCAATGCCTGCAGCGATGTCATGCCCGATGCGCGCAGGGTCTTGAGGCGCTGCAGGTTGCGTTCGGCCTGGTCCAGCGACTGCGCGGCATTGCGGGCGTTGTCTTCCGCCGAACCCAGGTTGTCGCGGATGGCGGTCTGGTCCAGGCGCACCAGGATGTCGCCCCGGCGGACCACATCGCCGTTTTCCTTGAGCACCTGCAGCACGACGGCCGATACCTCGGCCCGCAGGTCCGCCTTGCGCTCGGGCTGGATGGAGCCGGTCACCACCGGACCGGAGGCCAGCGCGTTGGCCTCGACCCTCAGGATGTCTTCGGCACCCACCACCAGTTTGACCGGGGCGGTGCTGGCATCTTTCTTGTCCCCTTTCCCCGGGGATTTGTCGCAGGCCGCAAGGCCTGCAACCAGTGCAGCAGCAAGGAACAGGGGTCGCAGCATAGGGGATTCTCCGTGAGGCATTCAATGGGTTGGAAGACGTTGACGTTTGACTTTGGTCAAAGTGCAGATGCCAAGGCCGCGATTATGGGGTTTTTCGGTGGATGTTGGCCCCACTCTAGACCGGCTTGGCCAGGCGTGTATCGGCTGTGTGACCGAAGGCAGCCTTTATGGGATGATCTGCCGCTTTTCGGGCGTGAATGGTGACGATGGCCCCGGAAGATGACAAACGGATAGAGAGCCCGTTGGCGGGTCGGGCCCTGAGCAGACGCTGCTCCAGGAACGGCAGGCTATGCCCGGCTACGGATGCTGTAGTGCGGCAGACGCAGGCTGACCAAGATGGAGAGGCCCGCAATCGCGGCGCATAGCACGAAGGCGGCATGGGTGCCGCTGACCAGGCCATGGCGTGCCGCCTCCAACAGCGGTGCGGCATCCAGACCCAGCCGGTGGGCCATTTCTACCAGGGCGGCCTGGTCCTGTTGGCGGATCAGGATCTGCGGTGACGACACCAGTGCGATCAGCGCTTCGTCGTGCACATGCAGGGACTCCAGCGCTGCCAGGATGTACCGGGCATAGAACGCATTGACCAGCACACTGGCGATGCCGACACCCACCATGCTGCCAATCATGCGTGTGGACTGGCTCAGCGCGCTGGCCACACCCATGTGGGCGCGTCCGGCCACGGCCATGATCTGCAGCGTCAGGTTCGGCAACTGAAAGCCCAGGCTGATGCCACACAGGGCGAACACCAGCATCATCAGACTCTTGGGCGTATCGGCCTGGAGCTGGGTCAGCAGCAGGCAACTGAGCAGCATGCCCAACTGGCCCCAGGCCACGATGCGCTCGGCGCGGTGCAAGCGGGGCAGCAGCCGCCCGTTGACGATGCTGCCGATGGTGATGAAGACCAGCAGCGGCGTCATGACCAGGCCCGCCTGATTGGGCGATAGGCCAAAACTCCCCTGCAGCAGTAACGGTGTGTAGAAGATCAGCATGAACATCGTCAGGCCCGTCAGAACGCCCAGCAGCATGAGCTGGCGCGCCCCGCCGTTGTCCAGCACGCTGGGGGGCACGATGGGTGCCTTGGTGTGGTACTGGTGGCGAAAGAACGCATAGGTCAGAACACCGGTTGCACCCCACAGGCCCAATGACACCACACTGGCAAAGCCATGACCCTGGCTGTACTCGGCCGATACCAGCAGGCAGCTCATGGCCACCAGCAGCAGCAAGGCACCCAGCCAGTCGATGCTGCGGTCCTTCTCCTCATGGTGCACGATATGCGGAAAAAACACCCAGACCATCACCAGTGCCGCGACGGCAACCGGCAGGTTGACGTAGAACACAAAACGCCAGCTCACATGCTCGGTGAGCCAGCCACCCAGCCAGGGGCCGACCGCCAGCGCCACACCATAGCTGGACGACAGCAGCACCTGCCAGCGCACGCGCTGGGCCGGATCGGGGAACAAATCCGGAACACAGGCCGATGCAACCCCCAGCAGCATGCCGCCGGCCAGACCCTGGAACCCGCGCGCAATGACCAACTGCAGCATGGTCTGTGAAAACCCGCAGGCCACCGAGGCGAGCGCAAACAGCACCACGGCGACCAGCACAAAGGATTTGCGCCCGTACAGATCGCCCAGTCGCCCGGTGATCGGAATCATGACCGCGTTGCCCAGCAGATAGGCGGAGGCCGACCACTGGTACAGGTCGTAGCCGCGCAGGTCGGCCACGATGCGCGGCATGGCAGTGCCGACCACCGAGGTGTTCAAGGCAATCAGCATGAACGCCAGGCAAATGCCCAGAATGGCGGCCAGAGAAGCGCGAAAACTGCGCTCGGACTGTTGTGTCATGTGTCAGGCCTCCGGGGTGGCAGGCATCTGTTGCAGTGCCTGGGTCAGCAGGCCCAGCGCCTCGGCGATGCGGGGCTGCGCGTCGGCTGCAATGCCTTGCAGCGCCGTCTCGGCATGGCCGGCCAGCAGGGCATCGACCTGCGTGGCGTGCAGGACCCCGGCCGCGGTCAGGTGGATCTGCATGCTGCGCCGGTCGCTGGGCAGTGGAATACGCTCCACCATGCCGTCTTCCACAAAGCGGTCCAGCAGGCGGCTGATCCAGCTCTTTTCAAAGCCGGCGACCCGGCCCAGCTCGCTCTGGGTCACCGGCCCCAGCTTGCGCAGCAGCGTTAACAGACGGACCTGCGGCGGCAGGCCATGTGCCACCAAGATGCGGCGCTGCTGGGTGGAGTACAGGCTGACCAACTCCCGGAGTTGGCTGGACAGTGAGGATGGCATGGGACGGCAATTAGTTGCTATAAGCAACAGTTTGCCAGAATTGGTTGCCAAAAGCAACCGGGTGACCATGGATCGGCGAAGCCGGAGCTGTGGTCCACGGTTCTTGGTGCATGCCAATTCAGGCTGGAGGCCTCGTAGAATATGCGTATACAGCTACTAAAATAGTAGCATTCATTCTGTCGCTCTTGATCACAATGCCAATACCACCCAGCAGCGCCAGCGCCACACGACCCTTACGTGCGCCGTAGTTTTCCTGCTGTCTTCCATGTCCGAAAGCCACCCCGATATCGTCCTGTGCACCCTGAACGCCAGGTACATCCACGCTTCGCTGGGGCTGCGCTACCTGCTGGCCAACATGGGCGACCTGGCGAGCCGCACGGTGCTGCGGGAATTCACCATTCACCGTCCACCACAGGAGCTGGCCGACGAACTGCTGGCCTTGCAGCCGCGCATCATCGGCCTGGGGGTCTACATCTGGAACGTGACCGAAACCACCGCGCTGGTGCGCCTGCTCAAGGAAGCGCGCCCGGATGTGAAGATCGTGCTGGGTGGTCCCGAGGTCAGCCATGAGTGGGAGTCGCAGGAGATCGTGCAACGGGCCGACTACCTCATCACGGGTTGGGGCGATGTGAGCTTCCCCGCGCTGTGTCAGTCCCTGTTGCACGGCCCGCGTCCGCTGATGAAGGTGATTGCTGGCGTGCAGCCCGACCTGGCCGACATCGCGCTGCCGTATGACCACTACACGGCAGCCGACCTGGCACACCGGCTGCTGTATGTGGAGGCCTCGCGCGGCTGCCCGTTCAGTTGCGAGTTCTGCCTGAGTTCGCTGGACACGACGGCCCGGGCGTTTCCGCTGGACGTGTTCCTGGCTGCGCTGGACAGGCTGTACCGGCGCGGCGCGCGCAACTTCAAGTTTGTCGACCGCACCTTCAACCTCAAGGTGGATGCCTCGGTGCGCGTCCTGCAGTTCTTTCTGGAGCGGCTCACGCCCGATCTGTTTCTGCACTTCGAGGTGATCCCTGACCACTTGCCGGCGCGCCTGAAGGAGTTGCTGGTGCAATTCCCACCCGGGGTCCTGCAACTGGAGGTGGGCATCCAGACCTTCGATGTGGAGGTGCAGCAGCGCATCTCACGCCGCCAGGACAACGACAAGACCGTGGCCAACCTGGCCTGGCTGGTGCAGCACACCCACGCGCACCTGCACACCGACCTGATCTTTGGCCTGCCGGGTGAGAGGCTGCAGGGTTTTGCCGACGGCTTTGACCGCTTGCATGCGCTGCGTCCGCATGAAATCCAGCTCGGCCTACTCAAGCGTCTGCGCGGCACGCCGATTGCACGACACACGCAGGCCTGGGACATGCAATACGCCGCAGAGCCACCCTACACCGTGCTGCAGACGGGCGCCGTGGATGCGGCCACGGTGCAGCGCTTCACGCGCCTGGCGCGCTACTGGGACCTGGTCGCCAACTCCGGGCGTTTCGCCGCGACGCTGGAGATGCTGCTGCAGGAGTCGTCGGCCTTTGCTGCCTTTCTGGCCTGGAGTGACTGGCTGTGGCAAACCACGGGCAAGACCCATGGCCTCACGCCCGAAGACCTGGTGGATGCGCTGTTCACCTACCTCACGACCGAGCGCAAGCAGTCGCATGACGCGGTGCGTTCCCCACTGCTGGCCGACTACGTGGCCAGCGGCGCGCGCGCCATGCCGCACTGCCTGCGCGAGGTATTGCCCCACCGGCCGGCGTTGCCCCGCCCCCGGGTGCGGGCGCAGCGCCAGGACCGCCACGCGCTGCCGACTGTGGACACCATTCCACTGGTTATTACGGCTTGACCGGTGGGGGAGTGGAGTTGATACTCGCGGCCATGTCGATGCCCCCTGACGAATCCGTTCCACCTCCAGTGCCGGCCTCCGTGCCTGCGTACCTGACGGCGCCACTGCCCGATCTGGAAGCCTGGACGCGCTATTTCCGCGACGCCGAGAAGCCCATCCGCTCCAGCACTGCACTGGCGCTGGAGCGGATGCGTGCCGAGCAGGAAACCGTCGATGCCCACATGCTGGCCGATGTGATCCAGGGTGATCCGTTCATGACGGTCAAGCTGCTGGCGCACGCCGCAAGCCTGCGCCGTCCGGGCAAGGATACCGATACCGAAACCATCACCAGCACCCTGGTCCTGATGGGGATCGCGCCTTTTTTCCGCACGTTTGGGCCCCAGCAGACCATCAAGGACTGGCTGCACGACCAGCCTCAGGCGCTGGACGGCCTGCGCCTTCTGATGCAGCGGGCCTACCGGGCCTCGCGCTTCGCCTTGGGCTTTGCGGTCCACCGGGGCGACCCGGATGTGGAGCTGATCCAGTTGGCGGCATTTTTATATGATTTTCCGGAAATGCTGATGTGGTGCCATGCACCCACACTGCAACAGCGCGTCCGTGACGCCCAGCGTGCCGACCCCACCCTGCGCAGCGCTGCCATTCAGCGTGAGGTGCTCCACATGGAGCTGGACGATCTGCGCCAGGCCCTGTTGAAGCTGTGGCACATGCCGGAGCTACTGGTGCGCATCTCCGACAACCGCCATACCGACCTGCCCATTGTGCGCAACGTCGTGCTGGCCCAGCGGCTGGCACGCCACACCATGCAGGGTTGGGACAATGCCGCCGTGCCGGACGATATCAACGACATTGCCGAACTGCTCCACTGCACGCCGCGGGTGGCACTGGCCTACGTCCACAAGATCGAATAGTTAGCGCACCAGCTGGTTGAGCTGGATGATGGGCAGGAGTACCGCCAGCACAATCAGCATGACCACCAGGCCCATGGCCACGATCAGCAGTGGCTCCAGCAGCGTGGCCAGTTGCAGGGCGCGGCGCTGCACCTCAGTGCCAAGCTGCCTGGCGGCACGCTCTAGCATCACCGGTAACTGGCCGGTCTGCTCGCCCAGCCGGGCGAACATGGCCAGCAGGCCGGGAAAGCGTTTCTTCTGTGCCAGGGCCGAGGCCAGCGGCGCGCCTTCGCGCACCAGTACCAGGGCGTCCAGCGCATCGGTGCGCATGGCGCGGTTGGAGACGGTATCGGCGGCGGCCTGCAGGGCCTTCAGAATCGGCACGCCGGCCGCCGCCAGCATCGCCAACGTGCCGGCAAAGCGCGCGGCGTTGTAGCCGCGGGACAGCTTGCCCAGCACCGGCAGCGTCAGCCACGCGGCGTCGAAGCGTTCACGAAATGGGGCGCTAGCCCATGCCAAACGGGCGCAGATAGCTATAAAAATGATAGTAATCAACAGCAACCAACCCTGGGTGCGAACAAAGTTGCCCAGGCTCAGCATGATCACCGTCAGCAGCGGCAGTGCGCGCTTGCTGCCGGCAAAGACCTCGGCCACCTGCGGCACCACATAGCCCAGCAGGAACATCACGATGACGATGGCCACCAGTGTCACGATGGCCGGGTACAGCGCCGCGCCGATGAGCTGGGATCGCAGGGCCTGGCCCTGCTCCAGGTCGTCCGCCAGACGCTCCAGCACCAGGCCCAGGTTGCCGCTGTGCTCACCCGCACCCACCACGGCGCAATAGGTGCTGCTGAATTCCCGGGGATGCTGGGCCAGGGCCGTGGCAAAGGCCGTGCCGCCATTGACCTCGGCGCGCAGGGCAGCCACCAGATGGCGCTGGCGCTCATCATCGGACTCTTCGGACAGCGAGGTCAGCGCCCGCTCCAGCGGCAGGCCGGAGGCCACCAGACCGGCGATCTGGCGCGTCCAGATGGCCAATGCCGTCGCGTTGAACACGCGGCTGCTCCACAGCGTGGTGCCACGTGTGCTGGTGCCGGGCGTGGTGCTGGTGCCTGCCGTGATGGGTTCCACCACCATGGGCACCAGGGACTGGCCACGCAGCGCGCCGCGCGCCGCCTTGGCGGTATCGGCTTCGATGACACCCTTGCGGGTGCTGCCATCGGCGTCAAGGGCTTCAAATGCGTATGCAGGCATGGGCCGATGTTATCCGCTGATGTTGTCCCGTCCAGAGATACAGAAAATGCCGTATGTGTGGATTTGGCGCAACAGTTGGTGATCCCCTATCGGCACTAGGGATAACCCTTGATTCAGATCAACCGGTATTTTTCTTGAAGGAGTTCAATGCGCCTTGGGAATGTCCCCAACAATAAATTATTTCACCCCTATGAAAAAGCAAGTCATCGCTGCCGCCGTTTTGTGCTCCCTGGTGTCTGGAGCCGCTTTTGCCGCCGACCAAGCCGAAGGTCCCTGGATGGTCCGCGCCCGCGCCGTCAGTCTGAACAGCAGCAACACCGACAACACCGGTCTGGGTCTGTCCATCAACAACAAGTGGATTCCTGAAGTGGACATCAGCTACTTCTACAGCAAGAACGTGGCTGTGGAGCTGATCCTGACCGTGCCCCAATCGCACACGCTGACCTCCACTGCCCTGGGCAAGGACATCGGCACCGTCGAACACCTGCCCCCAACCCTGCTGTTCCAATACCACTTTGACAGCAACGGTGGTGCCAAGCCGTACGTCGGCGCTGGTATCAACTACACCCGCTTCACCAAGACCGACATCCTCGGTGGTGCAGCCACTCTGAACAAAGACAGCTGGGGTGGCGCCCTGCAAGTCGGCGTGGACGTCCCCCTGTCCAAGGGTCTGTACCTGAACTTCGACCTGAAAAAGGTCTACATCGGCTCGGACGTCTATGTTGGTACGGCCAACGCCGGCACCTTCAAGGTTGACCCCGTGCTGTTCGGTATCGGCCTGGGCTGGCGCTTCTAAGCACCGCCGCGTTTCTCAAGGGTTCTCAAAACGAAGCCCTGCCGCGTTCTGCGCGGCAGGGCTTTTTCCATTTCGGACGCCCGGCCTACTACCCGCGTTTTTCACGTCATCCGGGTTTCCCACCATGACGCGTACGTGACACCGGATTACCATTCATTAAAACGCACGACCGTGCTTTTTTGATTTGAGCCACTGCCTACCGGTAGCTGGCCCCAGGTCAGCCCGCGACAGCGCCCCCACCCAAGAGGTCGCACTGCCTTTTCAGACGGATTCCTTTAACCCAACGGGTCGCATGACCCAACTGGAGACTACCTTGAAGAAAATCGTGATGACCTGGCTGGGTGCCTGCATGCTGGCCCTGGCGCTATTTCCGGCCTCCGCGTCTGCGGCGGGCTACACCCAGACCAAATACCCCATCGTGCTGGTGCACGGCCTGTTCGGTTTTGACAATATCGGCCCGGTGGACTACTGGTACGGCATTCCCTCGGCCCTGCGCGCCGACGGTGCCAAGGTCTACGTGGCCCAGGTGTCTGCGGCCAATAGCACCGAAGTGCGCGGCGAACAGCTGCTCACGCAGGTCCAGCAGATCCTGGCCGCTACCGGCGCCGCCAAGGTCAACCTGATCGGCCACAGCCATGGCGGCCCGACCATCCGCTACGTGGCTTCCGTGCGCCCGGACCTGGTTGCCTCGGCCACCTCGGTGGGCGGCGTCAACAAGGGCTCTGCGGTGGCAGACGTGCTGCTGGGCGTGGCACCTCCCGGATCGCTGTCGAATTCGATTATCGTGTCGGTGACCAATGGCCTGGCCACGGTCATCAACTTCCTGTCCGGCGGTTCCGGCCTGAGCCAGAACTCGCTGGCCGCAGCCCAGTCGTTGAGCACTGCCGGTTCGCTGAAATTCAACGCGGCCCACCCCGAGGGTGTGCCCACCACAGCCTGCGGCGAAGGCGCCTACACGGCACGCGGCGTGTCCTACTTCTCGTGGAGCGGTGCCAAGCCCTACACCAATGTGCTGGACATCATGGACCCTGCCTTGGCCTTGACCTCGCTGGCCTTTGGTGGCGCCAAGAATGACGGTCTGGTGGCCAGTTGCTCCACCCACCTGGGTCGCGTCATCCGTGACGACTACGCCATGAACCACATGGATGAAGTCAACCAGACCGTCGGCCTGGTCAACCTGTTCGAGACTAACCCGGTGACCCTGTACCGCCAGCACGCCAACCGGCTGCAAGGTCTGGGTTTGTAAGCGCCCATGCGATTGCGCCCAGCCCCCGTCGGTCTCGGGTTGTTCGCCCTGGCCTTGGTGGCGGGCGGATGGGCCTGGTGGTTCGGCAGCGAGGCACCTGAGGCTGTCGCACCGCCACCCGCCCCGCAGCCCGGCAAGCCGGCGCCTTTTGCCCGCTCGTTGCAGGACACCCTGCCCGATGGCGACCTGCAAACGCTGCAAACTGCTGGTGGTGCAGGGGGTGGCAGTTTCCTTGCCTATGGGGAACTGCGCCGTCTGTTCGATTACTACCTGAGCACCGTGGGTGAGCAAAGCATCGAGGCCATCACCGCCCACATCAGCGGTGAATTGCAGCGGCGCCTGCCGGCACCGCAGGCGCAAAAGGCCCAGCGGCTGCTGGGGCTTTACATCGCATTCAAACGTGAGCTGGTGGCCCTTGAAGCCAAGCCCGAACTCTTCGGCAATGCCGTCGCGGCCATTCGCCGCCGCATGCTGGCCATGCAGGACCTGCGTGGCCGCTACTTCAGCGCCGATGCGGTTGAAGGCATGTTTGGTTTCGAAGATGCCTACGACATGGATGCCGTGGCACGTCTGGAGATCAGCCAGGACCCCGCACTGACCGCGCAGCAAAAACAGCAGCGGCTCGCCGCACTGGACGCCGCCATGCCGGAAACCCTGCGCAAGGAACGCGATGCCAGTAACCAGGTGGTGCGCATCGAACAACAGGCCCAGGCCCTGCGCGCCCAAGGCGCCAGTGAGGACGATGTCTACCGCATGCGTGCCAGGGAACTGGACCCCCAGGCCGCCGCACGCCTAGCGGAAGTGGACCGGGAAGACGCTGCATGGAAAGGCCGCATCGCCCGCTATCAGGACGAACGCGCCCGGTTGTTGAAAGCCAATGCCACGGAGTCCGAGCGCCAAGCCAGCATCGCCCAGTTGCAGCAAAGCCTGTTCAGCGAGGCAGAACGCCCCCGGCTGGTGGCTTACGAATAGACGCGATGTAGGTTGCTCGCGCCTAGTGGGCCAGACGCTTGCCATGCGGCAGGCTGGCCAGGCGTGCGTACAGGCTACGGCAGTAGCCGGTGATCTGCAGGCATTTGTTGATTTCATCTACCGGCAATGGGCCGGAAACCACCACGATATCGTTGGCGCTGTCGATGGCGCCGGCGGCACGCAGGCGGCGTCTCGTGTTGCTGGCCCAGGAGTGAATGCGCGAAGGGTTGCCATGCTCATGCAGCTTGCCGGTGCGGGCATCAAAGGCAATGGCCACCGTGTCCGTCAGCAGACGCAGGCGGTGTTCGCCCGTGACCTTGCTGGGCGGTGTGCTCAGGTCGTACAGGTGGTAGTTGCCTTTTTTAAGCTGGTATTGCAGTGCCATGTTATGCCTCCCGACGAGCCGCCTCTAGGGTGGCATGCGCCCCCTTGGGGGTCCATAGATTTCCTTGATGGAACCTATTCTGGTTTGCGCGCGGCAAAACTAAAGTGAGAGAAAGGCATGAAATTGCAAGCAATTGTGACTTGCGCTGCCCGTGTGCGGGCCCTGCGCTCAATCCCGGGTGACACGGATCAGTTCCTCACGTGAGGTGATGCCGTCCCGCACCAGCCGTTCGCCGTCGTCGCGCATCAGTGTCATGCCACCGGCCAGCGCTGCGGCGCGGATGTCGGCCTCGGAAGCCTGGTGGTGGATCTGCGCGCGGATGGCATCGTTGGTGACCAGCAACTCGAACACGCCGGTGCGTCCCTGGTAACCGGTGTGGCCGCATTCGGCGCAGCCACTGCCATGACAACTGGTGCACAGCTTGCGCAGCAGCCGCTGTGCCAGCACGCCCAACAGGGATGAGCTGAGCAGGAAGGGCTCGATGCCCATGTCGGTCAGACGTGTCACCGCGCTGGCTGCGTCGTTGGTGTGCAGCGTGGCCAGCACTAGGTGGCCGGTGAGGGACGCCTGGATGGCGATCTGCGCTGTCTCGAAGTCACGGATTTCGCCGATCATGATCACATCCGGGTCCTGGCGCAGGATGGCGCGCAGGGCCTTGGCAAAGTCCAGGTCGATCTTGGCGTTGACCTGGGTCTGGCCCACACCCGCCAGCTCATATTCAATGGGGTCTTCCACCGTCATGATGTTCTGCCGGCGGGTGTCGAGCTTTTGCAGCGCTGCGTACAGCGTGGTGGTCTTGCCCGAGCCGGTGGGGCCGGTGACCAGGATGATGCCGTGGGGCTGGGCCACCAGGTGCTCGAAGCGCTGCAGTACATCGCCCTGCATGCCCACCGATTCCAGACTCAGCTTGCCGCCGCTCTTGTCCAAGAGACGCAGCACGGCGCGCTCGCCATGCGCGCTGGGCAGCGTGCTGACGCGCACATCCACACCACGTGTGCCGATGCGCAAGGAGATGCGACCATCCTGCGGCAGGCGCTTTTCTGCAATGTCCAGATCCGCCATGATTTTCAGGCGTGAGATCAGCGCTGCGTGCAGCGCACGGTTGGGCTGCACCACGTCGCGCAAGGAACCGTCCACGCGGAAGCGCACGCTGGAGTGGCGCTCGTAGGGTTCGATGTGGATGTCGCTGGCGCCATCGCGTGCGGCCTGGGTCAGCAGGGCGTTGAGCATGCGGATGATGGGCGCGTCGTCGGACGTTTCCAGCAAGTCTTCAATCGCCGGCAGGGCCTGCATCATGCGTGACAGGTCGACGTCGGCCTCCACCTCGCTGATGACGGTGGCGGCGCTGGATTCGCTTTGGGCATAGGCGGCGCTGATGCGCTGGCTCAAGTCCTCGGCGCTGACGGTCTGCACCTGGCCCACGCCAAACTTGCGCATCACCTCGCCCACGGCGCTGGTGACGGTTTCACTGTCCAGCGCATGCAGCCACAGGGTCCGTTGACCGTCGGCGTCCTCCAGCAGCAACTGGTTGGCGCGCGCAAAGGCGTAGGGCAGGGGGTATTGCAGCGGCGCAGCCATGGTGCTCAGGGTTATGGCTTTGCGGCAGGGGCGACCGGCAGCACAGGTGCTGCATTGACCGGCACCGACACGCTGGACGGTGGCTGCGCGCCCTGCTGGGTGGCGCGCATCAGCTCGTAGCGGTCCTGCGTCAGGGCATCGGAGGCGCTGGCATCGCGCAACACCACGGGGCGCAGGAACACCATCAGGTTGGTCTTCTTGCGGCTACGCGTCTCGCTCTTGAACAAGTTGCCGAACAAGGGCAAATCGCCCAGGCCGGGCACCTTCTCGGTGTTGCCGGAGTACTCATCGGAGAGCAGCCCACCCAGCACCACGATGGAGCCGTCCTGGACCAGCACGTTGGATTCGATGGAGCGCTTGTTGGTGGTAGGGCCGTTGGCCGAATTGAGGGTGCTGGCCTGGATGGTGGATACCTCCTGGAAGATCGTCAGCTTGACGGTGCCGTTTTCACTGATTTGCGGTTTCACCTTGAGGGTGATGCCCACATCCTTGCGCTCGATGGTCTGGAAGGGGTTGACGGTGTTGGCGGTGGCGCCGGTGTTGGTGAATTGCCCGGTGACGAAGGGCACGTTCTGCCCGATGACGATCTTGGCCTCCTCGTTGTCCAGCGTCAGCAGATTGGGTGTGGACAGGATGTTGCCGTCGCCGTTGGCCTGCAGGTAGCGCGCCAGAAAGCCCAGCACGTAGATGCCGTTGACGCGGTTGGCCACGGCCAGGTTGCCGCCGGTTGCCAGTGTCGCGCCGCCACTGGCGGCCTGGGTGGCCAGGTTGACGATGTTGGTGCCGCCAATGCTGAAGTTGGTGCCCATCAGTCCCACGCTGCCATCACCGTTGTTGCCCAGCGGACTTTGCCACTGGATGCCGAATTCGGCGGCCTTGTCGGCATTGACCTCCGCAATCAGGCTTTCCACATAAACCTGGGCGCGGCGGGCGTCGAGCTTGTCGATGACGGCACGCAATTGGCGGTACTGCGGTTCCGGCGCGGTGATGATCAGGGAGTTGGTTGCCGCATCGGCCTGGATTTGCCCGCCGGTGGAGGATTGGCTGGTGGCGGTGTTGTTACTGGCTGCCGTGCCGGCCGTGGTGGACGGCGCGGTGCTGGCGGAGGTGCTGGCTGCGCTGGAGCCGCGCGCCTCGCCAGACAGCGCTGCGCGCAGGGTGGCGGCGAGCTTGGTGGCCTCGGCGTTCTTCAGGTAGACCACGTAGATGTTGCCGCTGGCGCTTTGCGAGCCGGGCTGGTCCAGCCGCTCGATCAGCGAGCGGGCCAGTGCCATGCGGGCCGGGTTGGCGGCGCGCAGGATCAGCGTGTTGGAGCGGGGTTCTGCCACCAGCGTGGTCTTGAACGAGGCGTCGGCCGCACCACCGGGCGCTGCCGCTACGCCGCCGCTGGATTCCAGCAGGCGCAGCACCAGCGGCGCCAGGTCTACGGCGATGGCGTGCTTCAGCGCAATCACCTCCACATCGGTGGCGTTGGAGACGTCCATGGCGGCGATGATCTGTGCGATGCGGCGCAGGTTGTCGCCGTAGTCGGTGATGACCAGCGAGTTGTTGCCGGGGTTGACGTTGATCGTGTTGTTGGGGCTGATCAGCGGGCGCAACACCGGCAGCAGGTTGTTGGCGTTCTCGAAGTTGAGCTTGAAGATTTGCGTGGCGATCTGGTTGCCGGCCACCAGGCTGCCGTCGAACACCGCGCCGCCCTGCAGCTTGGCATCGGCCTCGGGCACGATCTTGTCCAGACCGGCGGCGTCCACCACGGTGTAGCCCTGCAGGCGCAGCATGGCCAGGAACTGGCTGTAGGCCACGGCGGGGCTCACCGGCTTGTCGGTGGTCAGCGTGATCGTGCCCTTGACGCGCGGGTCCACCACCACGTTGCGCCCGGTCAGCGTGGCCATGGTGCGGGCCACGGCCTCGATCTCGGCGTTGGTGAAGTTCAGCGTGATCGGCTCGCCCCGCTTGCCGGGGCTACTGGCCGCCGCAGGTGCGGTCTGCGCCCAGGCTTCCAAGGAAAAAATGCCGCCAGCCCCCGTCAATAGTGCGCAGAAAGCTATCGAAAAAATAGCGCGCTGGTGACGTTGCAGGATGGGTGTGTTCATGTGGCAAGGTTGCATGGTTAGCCCACGGTGATGATGGAGCGCGCACCGTCGCGCCGCCCCACGATGTTCAGAAGATTCGACAAGGCCTCGACCCGCTCCGGTGCCGCGCTGGCCACGCCGTTGAAGCGCAGGCGCTGCCCCAGCCATTCGCCCTGGCCGCTGAGCTGCAGGCTGCCGTCCAGCGTGGACAGTTGCAGGCCGGGCGTACTGCCGCCCAGCAGCTGGATGCGGTAGCTGCCCATGGGTGACAGCGTCGACAGGCGTGAGGACACATTCAGCGCGTCCAGTTGCAACTGCCCGCTAAGGGCAAGGCGGCCCTGCGACCACTCCACGGCCAGACCGCGCGTGCTGGCTTCCAACTGGCCCTGCAACTGTATGGTGTTCCACGGCGTGCCCAAGCCGCTCAGCAACCCGGCCGGCCACTGGGACTGGCCGTCAGTCAGTGTGGCGCGCGCCTGCGCCAGGCCACTGGCCTGGACCTGCAACTGCAGGGGCTGCGGGGTACAGCAGTCGGCATGAAAGGCCAGTTGCAGTCCGGTCCAGCTGGGCCGAATGCGCCACTGGATCTGGCCCGGCAAAGCCACACCGGCGCCACTGCCCGCGCCGCCGGACAGCACCAATTGGGACGAGCCGTTCCAGACGCTGCCCTGGGCATCGGTCAGGCTGACCTGCTGGCCACTGGCCTGTGCGATCGCAGCCGCCAGCCAGCGGGCCGGCGCAAAGACCACGGTGGCCACCACCACGCCCAGCACGGCGCCCGATGCAGCCCAATGCCAGGGCGCAGCGGGAGGGGATGAGCCGTAGGGAGGCGCCATGGCGTTCAGCGTTGGGGCAGGCCCATGACCAGCACGCCCGACCAGGTTACGCCCGTGGGTGTGGCGATGCGGTTGAGCCGCGCCTCCAGCGGCGTGGCCCGTGCGTTCAGGCGTGACTGCGTCAGCCACTGGGCCAGTGCATCGGCACTGGCGGCCTGCAGGGTTACGGTGGCGCGTTCGGCGTTGACGCTGATCTGGGCGCTGGCGCCCAGTGTCTGCTTGGTGGCCTGATTCAGCGTGCGCAGGGCCTCGTCATAGGACAGGGGCGCCTGCTGTTGCAGCGCCTTGGCCTGGGCCTGCAGCGACTGCATGCGCTGCAATTGCGCATCCAGTGCCTGGGCCTGCGCGGGAACGGTGCGCAGGGTGCGCAGCGCCGGCGCCAGCAGCACCAGCCACAGCAACGCAAGCAGGACCACGGTCAGCGCCAGGGTCAGCAGCGTGCGTTCGCGTGGCGCGAGTTGCGCCCAGCGGGCTTGCAGGGCATTCATGGGCGACGCTCCGGGGTGATAACCAGGCTGTCGCTGCGCATCTGGGCCGTGTAGCCATGCGTCTGCAGCCGGGTGCTGAGCTGGGCCAGGGCCGCATCAGACAGCGGTGGCACCTTCAGGCGCAATTCGCCTGCTACAAATTCAATAGCTGTTGGCGCACTGTTCTCGGGGGCTAGAGTATGAAAAAGTCCCAACATGGTTTCCAGATCGAGGCTGGAGGCGGCACCACTTTGGCGTTGCAGGTCGGCCAGTGCGCGCGCCATCTGCACCGGCGCATCCACCACCACGCGCACATCGGGGAAGGTGCTGGTCAGCACCTCGCGGATGGCAGTGCGTTGGGCGGTGAGCGCCGATTGCGCCTTCCACGCCCAGGCCTGCAATCCCACCAGGTTGACCACCACCAGGGCCATGGCGGCCCAGCGCGCCGGTTTCCAGTGTGGCGCACGCCACAGGCTGGTCGCCAGTGTGGACAGCTGTTTGCGGGTGCGGGCGCCGCGGGTGCGCAGGAATTCAAACTGCGCCAGGTCCCAGGTCGACTGGGCCGCGGCCAGTGCACGCTGCGGCGCGGTTTGCAGGCGCACCGGGGTCTTGAACAGGTGTTCGGCCAGTTCGGCCACGCCGGGTTCAGCCACGGCTTCAATCGGTGCGTCGGCGGCGGCCAGCAGGCTGGCGGTGGCGGGCGACAGTGGTAGTACGGACACGCCCAGGGAACCGGCGTACAGCACGCGGGCCTGGTCCGGGGTGCCCACGGCCAACAGGCGGGTTGTGCCGTCTGTGCTGGGCTCCAGTTCGGGCACGATGCGCGCAATCGGTCGCCCCGCCAGTTCCAGCGCCTGGAGCCAGGCCTGCAGCCATACGCGGTTGCACGCGGCCACCCAGACTTTTGTGCCGGACTGGGCCTGGGGTTGCAGTGCAAAATGCAATTGATCGGGTTCGTCCAGCAGGCGGTCTTCCAGCAGCCCGTCCAGCACCGCGCGCAGTCGGGTGGGGCTGCCGTCCTGAAACAAGCCACGCTCCAGCGTTCCCTTGGGCAGCTCCAGCCGGTGCCAGGACAACTGCTCCAGCGCAAGCACGACCACGACTTCGCTATTCGCCGCTTCGGGCAGCAGGGACAGCGGCGCCTCCACATGGCGGGTCACCGCGCCCGTGCTGTCACCCAGCACGGCCATGCAGGAAGCAGTGGCGGTGGGCAGGCCGGCGGGGAGGGTGATGGTCAGCGTGGACATGCGGTTTTTTTGAGCAGGCTCATTGTAGGGGCGTGCCTTGCGCGCCGAGTGAGCCGCGGTCACGCCACAGGGTCTTCACATTCAGCCCCTCGCGCTGCACTACCGAGCGCTCTTCCACCACGTTCTGGTCCATGCGCAGGCGGCCTAGAACCTCAAAGAATTGCGAGTTGACGCTGTGCAACTGGTCGTTGAGTTCACTGGCCACTTCGGGCACCAGTTTGCCGGCCTCGGCCAGTGAGCGGAAGTGCGCACTCTGGCGGCTGCTGGCCAGGCGCTGGGCCTGCGCCATGTCCAGCCCGGGAATGCAGGCGTACAGCACCACCACGCTGGCGGTGTTGAGGTTGACCGTCGTGCGCACCGGCAGCAGCGTGATCGACGAACCCAGCAGGGTCAGGCTGCGTTCAGAGAGGCCCAGCCAGCGCAACTGGCCCACGCGCTGGGGCAGCAGTGGCGCATAGCCGGCAGCACCGTTGGCAGTGGGGTTGGCCTGTGCCAGGCGCAGGTTCTCGGCCAACGCTGCCAGCTCGGCCCGGGGCAGACCGAGTTGCTCAAACAACCGGGCAAAGGCGCGCAGGGCCGGCTCGGAGACCTTGCCGTTATCCACCAAATTGGTCACATTCAACCGGCTCTGCAGGTCGCTGATGCGCCCAGATAGAAAGACCTGGGCCGCGGGGTCCATGCTGTCGGCGCTGGCGCCTTTGTCGGTGGCCAGAAAGGTGGAGAGCCGGGCTTCTTCCAGTGGCACGGCCCAGGGTTCACCCAAGTGGTCGGCACCGCCAGAACGAGCGTCCTCGCGCAGGATCAGGCGGGCCCAGTCCAGCGCACCGGTCAGCACCCAATGGGATTGGCTGCGCGCACGCTCGGCTGCTTCGATTTCGACACTGCGCCACTGCTGCCACAGCGCGGCGGCGGCCAGGCTGGCTACCAGGGTGACGGTGAGCATGGCAGTAAGCAGCGCCGCGCCGCGCGCGCTCCGCCTCACGATTTCCCCCCACCTTGTGAGAGTCGCACCCAGTCGCGCGTCAGGGTGCCGGAAATGGCACCGTCAGCCGGCAGGGTCAGCACCAGGCGCACACCGTCGGGCAGCGTCAGGTCGGGACCGGCGGGCTTCTCGCCGCTGGGGCGTGGCGGCGGCGCCGCGTCGCTGGACAGCGGGTTGGTCCAGGCGTCGGAGCGGTAGTAGAACACCTTCCATTGCTCCACGGGGCTTACCCGCACCTCGGACGCCTTCTCGGCGTCACCCGGGTTCTGGGCCCAGCGCGCGGCGGTGGCCCAGGCGGTCTGCAGTTCGGCGCGGGTTACGACCGGTGCGGACTGCCAGCGCAGCCACTGGACGGTGCCGTCCACCGCGCGGCGGGTCCAGGCCACGACCAGCAGGCCGTCGCCCGGTGACACCGAACTGCGCCGCGTGATGCGCAGGGCGCGGCCGTCCCAGTCCAGTGCCGGCGTGTTAGGCAATTGCACCAGCGCATCGAGATCGGCGCTCCACTGCCCGAGCCCGGCCTGCAGGCGCAGCACCTGGTCGGCCCGTTGCTGCAGATGCGCCTGGGTGCGCGTCATGCCGTCGATGCCGCGCCAACTCAGGCCCGCCATCAAGGCCATGACGCCGATAGCGACCAGCAGTTCGATCAGCGTGAAACCACGGTATTTTTTTGAATCCATCAATACCGCCCCACGACAGTGGACAAGGTCAGCAGGGACTGTGTGCGGTCCGTCACCTGGGCCTCGGTGCGCATGAAATTGGGGTTGGGCGTGGGCCGCACCGACAGGGTGACGTCCAGGCTGCGCCCACCCTGCTCGCAGGTCGTTGTGTTGTCGCCAATGGCCGGCATCTGTTTGGCCAGGCGCACCGCCACCAAGGCGTTTTCGGCGCACAACTGGGCCAGCAGCAGGTCAGATTGGCGCTCGGCGTTGCGCGTCAGGGCCCCGGTGGAGCGGGCACCAGCGGCCAGTGCCACCGCCACAATGCCCAACGCGACCAGGACCTCCACCAGCGTGAAGCCGCCGGCGTTGTGGAGCGGTGCGCTGCGTTGGCTCATGGCGCGGCGTTGTCACCGCTTGCCTGCATCGCAAACGGACCGACGCCGTCCGTGGCAATGGTCAGGCTGCGGCTGGGGTCGGCACGTGAGACGAGGCGTATGCGCTGCGGGCCGATGATGGGCTCCGGTCCCAGCACCAGCGTAGCCGCCGGCTCCGTGCTTACGTCATCGCCCAGCCATTGGGTGGGCATGGGAGAGCCGGATGCGCCGTCAAAGGTGAAGCCGGCCGGCGTGGCGCGCCAGCGTACCGCGTTGGCCGTCATGCGGGACTGGGCACGGGCCGACTCCAGCAGGGCGGTCAGTCGCAGGCCTTCTCGCTCCAGTTGGACCTGTGAGGAGTCGCGCAGGGCCAAACCGACACCGGCCGTGGCAATGGCCATGATGGCCACGACGACCAGCAACTCCAGCAGGGTGAACCCGCTAGTCCCAGCTGCCGATGTCCGCATTCTTGCCCTCGCCACCGGGCTGTCCGTCGGCACCGAACGAGAGCACATCGACTTCGCCGTGTACGCCGGGGTTGAGGTACTGGTAGGGGCGGCCCCACGGATCGTTGGGCAGCTTGTCCAGATAGTGCTTCCAGTTGGGCGGGATCGGGCCTTCGGTGGGCTTGGTCAATAGTGCCTGCAGGCCTTGTGCGACCGTGGGGTAGCGTTGGTTGTCCAGCTTGTAGAGCTTGAGTGCCTGCATCAGGTTGTTGACGTCGGTCTTGGCCGCGGTGGCGCGCGCATCGTCGGCACGGTCCAGCACATTGGGAACAATCAGGGCGGCCAGCACACCGATGATGACCAGCACCACCATCAGTTCGATGAGGGTGAAGCCCGAACTGCGGCGGCGTGGTGCGGTGGGGCCCGATTGCAGGGCGTAGGTCGGTGTGAATGTCATGGTCGTGTCAATCATAATCTCGCTATGCAAACAAACGCTTTTCCCCTCTGGCGGGTCAGGGCAGCCACATTCTTCCTGGCAGCACTGGCGGCTCTGAGCGCCACCTATTGGGTACTCAAGAGTATGCAGGGCCACAGTGTATCGGCCACGCCCGTGGCGAGCACCAGCCAGGCGGTACTGGATCCGCAGAGCCTGGCGCGCGCGCTGGGTGGCGGCCAGATTGTGCAGATCGGGACACCGGGCGCTGCGTCGGCTTCGGTGCGCACGCCCTATGTGCTGGTGGGCGTGCTGGCCGATCGCACCAAGGGCGGGGCGGCCTTGATTTCCGTGGATGGCAAGCCGGCCAAGCCGTTTGGCGTGGGGGCGACGGTGGATGGCAGCCTGGTGCTGCAGTCTGTGAGCGGACGGCATGCCGTGCTGGCCGAGAGCGTGCAGGGAGCCGCGCGGGTCACCCTGGACATGCCCGCACTCAGCAAGTGATGGCGCGCGATAAAAAATCCAGCACGGTGTCGGCGCTCGCCCCGGACGCGCGATTTCCGGCATTGGATCTGTTGCGCGGCTGCGCGGTGCTGTGGATGACGGCGTTCCACTTTGCGTTCGACCTGAACCACTTTGGCTTCATCCAGCAGGACTTCTATCGCGCACCGTTGTGGACCGTGCAGCGCACCTGCATCCTGAGTCTGTTTCTGTTTTGTGCGGGCTTTGGGCAGTCGTTGGCCGTGCATGCGGGTCAGAGTTGGGGCAGGTTCGGGCGCCGCTGGCTGCAGATTGCTGGTTGCGCCGTTGCGGTCAGCATCGGCTCGGCGGCGATGTTTCCCAATAGCTGGATCTACTTTGGTGTGCTGCATGGCATGGCCGTGATGTTGATTCTGTGCCGGTTGACGGCCAGCTGGGGCGCCTGGTTGTGGCTGAGCGGGCTTGCAGCCATTGCCGTTGGCTGGTTTGCTCCGCAGATCCAGGCGTGGCTACCGTCGCCCGGCGTGTGGGACGCCAGGACCTTGAACTGGATCGGACTGATCAGCCACAAGCCGATCACGGAAGACTATGTGCCGCTGCTGCCGTGGCTGGGTGCGATGTGGTGGGGCATGGCTGCCGGGCGGCTGGCACAGTCTCGCGGCTGGCTTGCGCGCCTGGATGTTCCTGAGAGCCAGCCTGCTACGGCCCTGGTTTGGGTGGGCCGCTGGAGTTTGAGCTGGTACATGCTGCACCAGCCGCTGCTGATTGGGCTGTTAACCCTGATTGGATCCGTTCGACTGTGAGCTGGCTGGTGATGCAGCCTTTGTCTTAAGAGGGCGTTGTTTCTGAATCACTGCAGAATGTTACATTTGCATACAGTTTTATTGGGCGGTTAGATAGAGCAATTTCAGTCGTGTTGCCGTGGCATGAGGGTTTTTAGTGCGTTTTTTAGGTAGAAATTTTCTCTTCGTCTGCCTCTGTTTATTCGGCCTTGCTTGTTCGAATGCAGCCCGTGCCGGTTCGCCCTCGGTGGCGTTCTTTTATGGCGCCAATCCGCCATGGAGCGAGTTGCAGGCTTTTGATCTGGTGGTGGTAGATCCCGACCATGTGCCGGATCCCACGGCGCCCGCGCTGCCACACACCCGGCTTGCCGCCTATGTTGCGCTGGGTGAAGTGCAGCCTTCGCGCTCGTACGCGTCGGCGATTCAGAAGACCTGGTTGGTGGGCGAGAACAAGGACTGGGGAAGTCGCCTGATTGACCAGTCCCAAGCCGAGTGGCCGCTTTTTTTCACCGACCAGGTGATTGCTCCCTTGTGGAGCAAAGGCTATCGCACGTTCTTTCTGGACACCCTGGATTCTTACCATCTGTTCGCAAAAACCACCGAACAACGGGCCGCGCAGGAGGCTGGTATGGTGGCGGTGATCGCCGCAATCACGCAACGGTTTCCGCAGATCAAACTCGTGTTCAATCGTGGCTTTGAGATACTTCCTCGGACCCATCGGCATGTGGAGATGGTGGTTGCGGAGTCCCTGTTTCGGGGTTACGACGCTCGCAAGAAGAGCTATGTCGAAGTTTCGGAGTCGGACCGCCAGTGGCTGCTGGGCCAACTCCGGCGGGCAAGAGACGATTTCAAGCTGATGGCGGCTGTGGTGGACTATGTGCCCCCCGCGCAGCGCGAGCAGGCACGCCAGACTGCACGGAAGATTTCGGAGTTGGGGCTGATTCCATGGGTCGCTACACCCGACCTCGCCGGCATGGGCGTGGGGGCCATCGAGCTTATGCCGCGCAAAGTGCTGGTTGTGCACAACGTGCTGGCCAACGAGTACCAACTGCGCGCCCAGGAAGGATTGCGACTGGGCTCGTTGCCGCTCAACTATCTGGGTTACGCGACCGAGTTTGTCGATGCCAACCATTTGCCGGACGGCAATCTGTCGGGGCGCTACGCAGGCGTGCTGGTATGGCTGACGGAGGCGCAGAGCAACGACGCGCGCGCCCGATTGACGCGATGGCTTACGACTCAGGTCGAAGCCAGCTTGCCGTTGGCGCTGTTGAATCCACCAGAGTTTTTACTCAGCGGCTCCATCGCCAAGGTGTTGGGCTTGAAGATTGAGCCGTTTTCCACGTCCACTGCGCCGGTGGAAATTGTCCAGCAGAGTCCCATGGTTGGCTTTGAAATCCAGCCACGACCCGGAGCCGCCGAATTTCTGCCACTCACCGCAACCGGAGCCGAGGCTTTGCTGACCCTGAGGCAGGGCACGCGCTTGCAGACTGCGGTTGCGTTGACGCCTTGGGGCGGCTATGCGATGGAGAATTTTTCCAACATCAGTCTTCCTGGCAACGGCGGTGATCGCTGGATCATCAATCCCTTTGCTTTTCTGCAGCGTGCCCTGCGCCTGCCTGCCATGCCGGTGCCGGATGTGACGACGGAATCAGGGCGGCGCATGTTGATGGTTCACATGGATGGGGATGGTTTCGTCAGTCGATCCGATTTGCCGGGCAACCCGCTCGCCGGGGAGCTGGTGCTGAACCGGGTTGTCAAAAAATACCCGGTGCCTATGACCATCTCGGTGATTGAGGCGGAGCTATCCCCTTCGGGCCTGTATCCCGATTTGTCACCATTGGCGGAAACCATCGCCCGGGAAATCTTCAAGCAACCCCATGTTGCAATCGCTTCGCACAGCTATTCGCATCCCTTCGTGTGGAGCAAGGCTGCGGCTTCGGAGGGAAACGAGGGGTATAGCCTGCGCATCCCAGGCTATCGATTTGACGCACGGCGCGAGATTGAAGGGTCGATCCGCTACATAGAGGACCGTCTTGCGCCAGCTGGTAAAAAGGTCGGCATATTCCTTTGGACGGGTGACTGTGTGCCGGGCAGCGATGCCCTGGAGTTGACCCAGAAAGCGGGGGTCATGAACATGAATGGAGGCGACTCCGTCGCCACGCGTTCGCAACCGACAGTTACCCAGGTCGAGGGTTTGGGGGTGCCGCGCAAAGGCAGTTTTCAGGTGTATGCGCCCAACCAGAATGAAGGCGTTTATACCAACAATTGGAGCGGCCCCTTTTATGGTTTCGAGCGCGTCATTGAAACTTTCGAATTCACGGAAACGCCGCGCCGGTTGAAGCCCATCGATATTTACTTCCACACCTATATCACGGCCAAAGCGGCAGGTATGAAGTCCTTGGACAAGGTGTTTTCCTATGCGTTGGCACAGGAAACCACCCCCGTCCATACGACGGACTATGCGCGAAAGGTTCTGGATTTTCAAAGTCTTGCTGTCGCAAAAACACCTTTGGGCTGGCGAATCCGGGGTGCTCCGCAATTGCGCACACTGCGACTGCCAGCGTCCATGGGATGGCCGGACGTGGAGGCCAGTCAGGGCGTGGCCGGTTTCACCTTTTTGCGCGATGACGTTTTTGTGCACCTGAGTGCGGATACGGCAGAACTGGTGCTGACGACGGACAAGAAGGAGATACCCAGACTGGTATCAGCCAATGCGCATATTGACCTGTTCGAGCAAGCCGGTGACAGCTTGCGGTGGGACCTGTCGGGAAACGTGCCCGTGAAATTTTCCCTGGCCCACGTGCGGGATTGCCGCATTCGTGTGGCGGGGCGCGAAGTGAAGCCGGCTCGTGTCATAGGGGATATCAGCGAATTTGAGATCAGAGAACATGCTGCCAGGTCGCTCGAAACGCTATGCCGTCGCTGACGGGGAGATCCCCCGTCTGGTTCTGACCAAGCTCTGGCAGCTGGCGTTGATCGCCCTGCTGGTGCTAATTCTGTTGGCCACGATCTTTCCACACAAGGCCCTGGTAGACACGCTGTATCAGCAACAGGATATTGATCCCTTGACCCTGTCGTATATTCAAAATCTGTACCGGGCAGAAACCTCGAATGTCGATATTGCCCTGCTGTTGGCGCGATCGCAAGGCAAAACCAGGAATATTCAGTCGTTGGAACCAATGCTGGTGCAGGCCACCACGCATGGAACGACTCGCCAACGCGAAGAGGCATATTCGATTTTGTTCGAATCGTACATCCGGGAATTGTCGTTACTCATCGTTGAGAAGGAGAAGGTTCGGCTGACCCGCAGTTTGTCCACATTGCTGCAGAACGCCAGCAAGGAGGAATTGCCTGTGCAGACTCTGCACGCATTCGCCGTCAAGTCGTTTGAATTGGGCATGAATCAGACGGGGATGGACTTTCTCGAAAAGCTCAATATATTGGACCCATTGCAGGAGCTGGAAGCACTAGGGAATCAGTCCCTGGCAGCGGCGCAGTATGAGGGGGCTGCCTCTTACTATCTGCTTGCGCGTGACCGTGCACCGTCACTCGAAGAAGCCCGGCGCTTGTTTCAAAAAGGCATTGAGGCCTATATGGCCGCAAGCCTGTTCCAACTGGCGATGCAAGCCGCCGTTCAGCACCTGGGTGACCTGGAGACAGATCTGCCGACCCTGCGGTTCATGTCGCATGCAGCCACGGCCGCCGGCGATCCTGTAAGGGCCGCCCACTTTGCGCGAAAACTGGTGTTCACCTCTCATGAGGGCGACGACTAGCCATGAAGCTGCACTGGATTTGGGCTGGTGTCGTCTGCTGCACGTCCCTGATGGAGCGCGCGCATTGTGCCCCGTCAATCGGACAAGACTATTACTCCTTGCAAATCGCCAGCGCACCCGATGCACGGGGGCTGGAGAAGGTCTTTGGGCAGTACATGTTCTTGCCGTATGTGCGCATCGAGCGAAGGGATGCGTTATTTGTGTTGCGGGCCGGTTTTTGGCCTGACCTTTCCAGCGCGCGGGCTGCGTTGGAACCGGTTGTTCCACAGACGGGCCTGTTGCGCGTGGCCACCTACCGCCCGCCCGCCATCATCCGTAAAAACTGGGAGGCGACAGAACCCGGTGAGGCGTCTGTGGCCACAACAACGCTGGAGTCGCCAGTCCAGACAGTGCCCAGGGGTGGGCCGAACATAGCAAGCGAACGGCCCTCATCGGTTCTCGTGGAAAGAGCCGAAGGCGAAAGCCTGCGACCCTTTGACGCACAGGACTTCGCTTTGGCCTTTGACGTACTGGTTGGAGCCGGGGATCTGCGGCGCGCGTTCGAGGTGGCGCAAAAGGCGGTTCAATCGGTGCCACATGATCGCGCTTGGCGCATGCGTCTGGCAAAGGTCAGCCAGTGGGTGCAGCGTCCCGACATAATGGCCGAGCAATGGTTCGCCTTGTTCCAGCAAGGGGACCATTCGCCCGATACCGTGGCGAAAGTGATTGAGTGGGCACCCTTGGCTGACCGCCCCCTGGTTGCGCTGCAGGCCTGGGCTGTCTACGCCCGGATGCGTACTCTGTCGGACGCCCAATGGCAGGACATTTTGGCCTTGTATGAGAGTGCAGCGGAACCCGTTCAGGGTTCTGTGTTTTTTGCGGAACAATTCAAAAGGACGCAGCGTCCACTGCTGTTGGAGTACGCCGCACGCCTGGCTGAAAATGCGGGAGATGATCCCAAGGCCGAGAGCCTCTACTTGCAGCGTGCGGGTCTTGAACCATTTTCTCTGGACAGTGTTTTGCACGCCGTGGTGAGCTTGGTGCGCCGCGGGAAAATGCGCGAAGCATTGGTTGTGATGCAGGACTATGAATCTCGCATTCCTGCCGATGCGCTGGAGTATTGGCGGCTGTTGAGCCAGGTGGCGTGGGAGTTGCGCGACTATGACGTGGCCCGCCACGGGTATGAACGTTACGCCCGGCTACCGGCGGCTATTTCCTCAGACTGGTCGCGCTTGATATTCTTGGTCCGTCGCCAGCATCCCGACCGGGCAGCCGATCTGGCGATTGAAGCCTATACCCGGTTTGGCTTGACTGACCAGTTACTGCTGGGCCTGGGCATATATGCAGAGTTGGGTGATATGGTGGCGCAAGCACGTGTGTTTGCGATGTTGGGCGAGCGGGCTGAATTGCTGGCTGCCAAGGAAACACGTTTTCTATTGCTGCGCTCTCAGTTCTATCAAAAGCAAAAGAATGTTCAAGCGGCCTGGGGTGACCTGCGGCGCGCCCTGGATCTGGCGCCGGATGATGGAGAGGTCTTGCTGGCGACTGTCTGGTTTCTGATCGATTTCCAACGAACGGCGGACCTTTCGGTCTTTTTGCGCAGCTACCGTGCGGTGGCGGAAAACCAGCCCTTCCTGTGGGCGGGGTTCGCTGCTGCCAACCAGTTGCTGGAGCGCCATCGTGAGGCGGCCGGCTGGTATGACAGGATTGTCAAGGCCAAGGCCGATGATCCCCTGATTCTGCTGAATTACGCAGATGCGCGTGAACGCATGGGGCAGCATGGGATGGCAGACCGACTGCGCCGACACGCCTGGTTGCAATTGAGATCCCGTTATTCGGATCCCGGTGCTTTGCGCACTTTAGGACAAAGCTCCGAGCTTCTGGCGTTTGCGCGGCTTAGCCTCACAAATCAACCGGGAGACCCTGGTCTGGGGTTGGTGCGTCAACTGGTGAGCCAACTGCGCGGTCTGTCTGCTGTGGAGCAAGACAGCCAAACGGTGGCCTTGGTACTGGGTTGGGCGGTTGTGAAGGAGCAGTTTCACAATGCACGGTCCTGGATGTGGCGCCGGTATGCGCAACAAAGCCAGTCGCAAGCGCCCTTGTGGGGACAAAGTCAGGTGGCGCTGAAGCTCGATGACAGGCTGGCCATGGAACAGCTGCTATTGCGCTCTAGTGATGCCTTGCCCATCTATAACCGGTATGACGTGGCCTATGCAATGGGGCATCGGTCACAGGCGATAGATATTGCGTTCAAGGGCATGGAGCCGCAAGAGGACGAGCCGCTTTACGAGCGTTATCGCCAACATGTGCCGCTGGTGGCCAACTATATTCAATTCGAAGGCCAGGCGGAAAGAGGTAGCGAAATAGATAGCAACCGCTTGCACTTTGAGACCCGTCTTGCGGTCACCTCCCAGGTATTTTTGTTTCTCAGTGGGAGCACTCAGCAGCAGGCCGGCAGCGACCCGATTTTTGCCGCTTTGGCCCCGGGCCGTGATCAACTTGGTCGCGCTGAAATTCAATGGATGGGCCCGCGAGGGTCAACCAGCGTGACCTTGTTTCATCGCGACGCCTTGTCGGGTTGGACGGGCTTGCGATTGGACCATTCTTATCAGTGGGACGCGAGGCTGAATCTGGACACGACGCTGAGCTACCATGCGGAGTCCCTCATATCGCAGCCCATGCGGGTGGCTGGCTATGAAGACACAGTGTCGGTCAATTTGAGTTATGCACTGGGCAGACGGGAGTATGTCCGCGTTGCACCGCGGTTTTCGACGTACTACACCCAGTTCGGCGATTTGCTGGGAAGCAGCCAGAGTCTTGATGTCGAGACTGGGTACCGGTTTCGAACCGAGTATCCTGATTGGCGCGTTCGGGCTTTCGCAAAATACCTTCAGTTTTCTCGCGTTGACACCATGGATGAACGGTCGTTGACGCAGTTACCGGTGGATGTGCAAACTGCGGTGACCACGGGCTCGCTTGACCCGGTTGCCTACTTCATACCCGATAGCAGTACACGCGCCGGTGTGTGTGTGGACATGGGGGAAAACCTTGGCGGGCAAAATTTGCAGACCAACTACTCCAAGGCCTGGCGGCCTTTCGTGAATGCGTGTTTAAGCCACGATACCGTGGCCGGGCCGGGATTCAATGCGGTGATCGGCGTTGCGGGATCCGTCACGGGAGAAGACCATTTGCGCATGCAGTGGGAAAGTACGCAGGCCATGGCACCGGCTAAAGGGAGCGCCAATACGTTGACGCTGAGGTATCGACATTACTATTGAAGGAATTGAATCATGACTCTGTCAAAGTCACTCGTGCTGGGATTGTTGGTTGCTCTTTTTGCCGGATGCGCTTCTACGATCCAGACGACAGTGGATCAGGAACCACTGGACGGAAAGGGCCGGTGGGCAATTTTGCCTATCGCCAACAATACCGACACCCCTCAAGCCGGATTGTCCGCTGAGGCCATGGTGGAGCACCAGCTTCGTAGGCGCGGGATCAGCAACTTGCAGCGCTATCCCGCAGCGTTGTCGCGTGACAGCCTGTTTGAGCCGACCGAACGCAAAGTCACCGAAGAAGCACTCAAATGGGCGAAGGATCAGGGGATGCGGTTCGCCGTGCTTGGAAGTGTGGAGGAGTGGCGCTACAAAGTGGGGATTGACGGTGAGCCTGCAGTAGGTGTCACGCTGCAAGTAATGGACTTGTCAACGGACCGCGTGGTGTGGAGTGCCTCGGGCGCCAAGAGTGGTTGGAGCCGCCAGGCATTGGCTGCCGTAGCCCAGGCATTGCTGACGGATTTGTTCGCTCGGCTGGCGCTGGCCCACCCCAACCCCTGAAAGATAGTTGTCGCCAATGTTGGGCTCCAAGATTGCACAGAGGCTCAAGGCCCTTTTCAGTTACGACGGGTTCGCTCCCGAACGTATTGCCACGCGGGCACAGTGGATTGAAATTGTGGCTTTGTCACTGGGCGCCGTAGTCTTGGCATGGGTGTCGCGGCCCGGTGATCCCACGCTGTCGCAGTTAAGTTTTCCCTGGTTGTGGTTAGCGCCTGTTTTGACTGCCTTGCGCTATGGCGTATTACCCGGTTTGCTGAGTAGCGCAGTGTTGATCGCCAACGGATGGGCCGCGACTCAGTTGGGGCGCGTTCCCGTGGAGTTTTCTGCAGCACCGTTGTTCGGCGGGGGACTACTGGTGCTGTTGTGCGGCGAGTTTAGCGATGTCTGGCGCGACCGGAACCGGCGCATGGAGGAAACCTACCTTTATGTGACGGAACGACTTTCCCGCTTGACAAAACGGCATTTGTTGTTGAATTTGTCCCATGACCGTTTGGAGCAGGAGATGCTGGCGCGTCCGGGTTCTCTACGCGACGCACTGGTGCGCTTGCGCGGCCTGACCTTGAACGTTGCCGAGCGCGGTGAACTGTTGCCGGGTGCTGATGGGTTGTTGCAACTATTGTCCCAGTACGTGAATATTGAGGCCGCCGCGATATACAACCTGGACTACAAGAACGGCACGCCTGTCCTGGGACGGTCGGCTGCAAGCTTGGGAGACCCGGATGCCCTGGCGAGTGATGATGAGTTGCTGACATTGGCTTTGGAGAGCGGTAGTCTGGCGCATATCGCTGGACAAGATATTAGCTTGCGCCGCCATACCTCGCAGTTGGTGGTGGCGCCGCTGGTTGCGGGGGATAGCGATTTGATAGGCGTATTGGCGGTTACGCGCATGCCTTTCTTTTCTTTGAACGTTGAAAACCTGCAGATGATGCTGGTGCTGCTGGGGTATTACGCCGACAACCTCGGTTCAGCTCCGGGGGTGAGAGGCATCCAAAGCCAGTTGCCCAGCATGCCCTTCTTGTTTGCCCAGGAATTGGCGCGCATGATTCGCCTGCACGAAAAGATCGGCATGGCCAGCCATTTGGTCGTGATGCGTTTTCAGGGCAGTCGTGGACGTGAGATTGCCGACAATTTCCTGAGGATCAAGCGCGGCTTGGACCTATATTGGAAGACGTTTGTAAACGACTTGCCGGTTTTGGTCATATTGATGCCATTTGCCTCGTCATCGGCCAAAGATGGTTTTCTGGAGCGTGTCGAGGCTTGGCTGGCAAGTCATTTCAAAGGCGATTTTGTTTCACTCGAAGTGCTGCTACAGGTCATTGATTTTGATGCTCCCGATCCTTTGGGCCATCTGAAAGAAGTGATGGCAACACCATGAACCCGTTGCATTGGACCTGGCTGGCGGCAGTTGCGGACTTTGGTCTGCTCGTGGCACCACAGATAGTGTCGGTATCGCTTGTTGCGTTTTGGCAAGTCATCGTGGCCCATGCTTTGATTTGCGGGGTGGTTGCATTCACAACCTATCTGATGCTGCCCCGGCGTTACCAGGTGCCCAGGGTTTCTGTCACTGCGCTGATGTTCAGCTTTGCTTTTATTGCGCCGGTGGTTGGGGCGGTCGGGCTGGTGTTGATCACGCGGCTTACCCGGCGTCGGGCACAAGAGGAGGCCACTTTTTCCATCCCTGTGTCGGTCGGACTGCCGGTATATGACGTGCAGGTGCTCGATCGGCATCGCGGTGGGCAGGGGGCCATCCGCTCGCGTCTGGGGCAGCAGGTTCCCAGCGAACTACGCATGCAGTCCCTGCTGACCTTGCAAGCCGTGCCCAGCCGGGTGTCGAATCCAATCCTGGAAGATTTGCTCGGTGATGAGACAGATGATGTCCGCTTGGTGGCCTTTGGCATGCTGGACGCGGAAGAAAAGAAGATTGCTAATCAGATTCGCCAAGAGGCAGAACGATTGGCGGGTTCGCTCGACGCAGACCAGCGATTTGACTGTTTGCGGCAGCTGGCCGAACTGAATTGGGAATTGGTTTACGCTTGCCTGGCCCAAGGCGAACTGCGTCAGCACATTCTGACCCAGGCCGCTGATTTTGCGGATCAGGCCTTGGCCCTTCATGCAGACGGCGGCTCAGGGCTCCTGTTTCTGCGCGGCCGGATCTGGCTGGAGCAGGGGGATATGGTTGCCGCACAACGAGCGATTGAGCGCGCTGTTGAGCTGGGACAACCCAGTACCTCCGCCTGGCCATACTTGGCCGAGATCGCATTTCGGCGACGTGACTTCTCCACCGTGCGGCAGTACATGCAGCAACTGTCCACGATGAACCTTGCGTCGCGCACCCGTGCGGTGGAAGACTTTTGGGTCAGACGCAGCAACGAGATCAATTTCAGTGACCACAAGTTCCTCCCCCACATCTGATCCCCTTCACCGTCGTGCTCAGGAAGTGGACATTTTGCTGCTGCTCGAAGGGACGTTCCCGTTTGTAACCGGGGGGGTGTCCAGTTGGGTGAACCAAATCATCCGGGGATTTCCGGAACTGCGATTTGGTGCGGTCTTCCTGGGTAGCCGTCCCCAAGACTATGGCGAAATGCGCTACGCGCTGCCCGACAACCTGGTCCATCTGGAAACCGCCTATCTGTACGAGGACCGGTTGAATCCGCCCGTTAAACCGACCCAGGCGAATCCGCAAGGCATGGCACTGGTTGAGGAAGTGCATGCCCGGTTTGAATCGAATAGGCAGAAACCGGATTGCTCAGCGATGTTTTCCAGGTTGATGGACGAAGCCGGACCCGATGGCAAAGTCAGTCACGAATCCTTTCTGTATAGCCAGGAATCTTGGAACTACATCAAGGAAAGTTACAGAAGGCGCAGTACGGACCCCTCGTTCGTCGACTATTTCTGGACCATCCGAACCATTCACACACCCTTTTGGCGGTTGCGGGAAGTGGCCTTGCGATGTCCCCGTGCGCGTATCTACCACTCGATATCTACGGGGTATGCCGGCATTCTGGGTGTGTTGCTCAAGCATCGCTACAAGCGACCGTTCATGCTCAGCGAGCACGGTATCTATGTCAAGGAGCGCAAGATTGATCTCTATCAGGCTCAATGGCTGAAGGACAACCGGGGTGTGTTTGACAAAGATCCGTCGCGGGTGAGCTACTTTCGGCAACTCTGGATCCGTTTTTTTGAACATCTGGGCTACGTGACCTACCAGGCGGCAGATGACATTATTGCGCTCTACGAAGCCAATCGACAGCGACAGCTGCAGGACGGCGCGCCGGCTGACAGAACCACCAATATTCCCAACGGGATTGACGTCGCGCGCTTTGCGTCTTTGCGTGCGTTGCGGCCGGAAAAGATACCGCAGGTGCTGTGCTTGATTGGACGGGTGGTGCCAATCAAGGACATAAAGACCTTTATCCGCGCCATGCGAACGGTGGTGAACCACCTTCCGGAAGCTGAGGCCTGGATTGCGGGGCCGGAAGACGAGTCCCCCGGATACGCGCAAGAGTGCCGTGAACTGGCACAGCAGCTCGGGTTGTCGGACAAAGTGAAGTTCCTGGGGTTTCAGAAGCTCACCGACTTGCTTTCTAAAGTAGGGGTCGTCGTACTGAGTTCCATCAGTGAGGCGCTGCCCTTGGTCATTTTGGAGGGATATGCGGCAGGCATTCCCACGCTATCGACGGATGTGGGCTCCTGCCGGCAATTGGTCTACGGGTTACCGGGAGAGGACGCGGACCTGGGCGCTTCTGGGCGCGTGGTGAGGATTGCAGACCCCCAATCACTGGCACACGCCGCCCTGGAGCTGCTGGGCGACGCCGATGCCTGGAATGAGGCCAGCGCTGCTGCTATCAAGAGGGTTGAAAAGTACTATTCACAAGACATGATGTTTGCCCGTTACCAAGCGTTGTACGAGAAAAACTTCCTATGGCAGGCATAGGATTCGAGCTCCGCAAGCTGCTTAAAAAGCAGACCTATCTGGGGCTGCTGCAAGCCTACGCGTATGCAGGACTGATTAGTTCTGGACCGTGGGTCTTGTCCATCATTGGCATCATGCTGATTGGTGTGTTCAGCTTGGGACTGGTATTTCCCAAGGATGCCATTACGCAGTTCCAGGTGACCGTCACGTACTTGTTCCTGATCTCACTCATTGGAACCGGCCTGATCCAGCTATCGTTTACACGCTTTGTGGCCGACCGAATATTTGAAAAGGACGAGGCGTCCATCCTTCCCAATTTCAACGGTCTGATGCTGGTTGCCATTGGCATCAGTCTGGTGTTGGGAGTGCCCTTTGCGGCCTTCTGGTTTCCCGAGCAGACAGTGCTCTACAGAATACTGTTTGCCATGGGACTGGCCATCATGTCAGCCATCTGGATTGCGACGGTGTTTCTAACCGGGCTGAAGCACTATCGCACTATCGTGGCGATATTCTTCATGGGTTATAGCGCAACCCTCGGGTTTGCCCTCGTGTTCCGCTCGGCGTTCGGTATGGATGGGCTGTTACTGGGGTTTGTCGTTGGACACTATCTGTTGCTCATGGGAATGGTCTGGCTGGTGTACCGAAATTACCACTCGTCCCGCTTCATTGCCTTCGACATCTGGAAACCGGGTGCGATGCACCTCAGTTTGATGGGGACAGGATTTCTTTTCAACCTGGGGGCGTGGGCCGATAAGCTGATGTTTTGGTACTACCCGGGAACCGGGCAGCAAGTCATCGGACCATTGAATGCTTCTGTCATCTATGACTTTCCTATTTTTCTGTCTTACTTGTCGGTCATCCCAGGCATGGCAGTCTTTTTGGTGCGCATAGAGACGGATTTTGTGGAGTACTACATCAAGTTCTATGACGCAGTACGCGAAGGCGCCACACTCGACTACATCGAGCGCATGCGCAACCAAATGGTCTATCACATACAGAGGGGGCTGTTCGACATCGCCAAAATCCAGTCGATCACGGTTCTGGTGACCTTGGCACTGGGCGGGGTGCTGCTGGAGTCGATTGGCATCTCAAAGCTCTATCTTCCGCTCTTGTACGTGGATGTGGTGGGCGCAGCCTTGCAGGTCGTGCTGCTGGGAATCTTGAATGTGCTTTTTTACCTGGACCAAAGGCGCATTGTTCTGGGTTTGACGGCGTTGCTGCCGCTTGCCAACATTGTGCTGACGGCGGTTTCACTCCACTTGGGCCCCGCATGGTTTGGGTACGGTTTTACCCTGGCCATGCTGCTGACGGTGTTAGTGGGGGTATGGATGCTGAGCAATATTCTGGATACCTTGGAGTACCAGACGTTCATGCTGCAATAGGCCTGTCAAACGCAGACGGCGAGAGCCTTTTCTGCGTCCCAATAGGTGGGCAAGCCTGCGGTGTAGGTTACGTCGGTTGCGAAGAAACCGGCAAAGCGACGGCTTCTGGCCACTGCCGCGATTTGCAACATATCCGTCTGACTGGCGGAAAGCCCCATGATCCAGCACTGTGACGCAAACGCGTCCAGTGCAGCGGGCAGACTGGCGTTGCTGTAGCCTGCCCACGGGCTTTCAAACACCAATACCTCAATGGCGGGCAGCAGACTGAAATAGGCCGGGTCGGGCGGCGCGCCGGGGTTCAACATGAACCGGCGGTTGGGCGCCGCCGCGCTAGCGGTTGCCAGCAGGTTGGCGTAATACGCGACATCGATGGCTTTGACGGAAACTTCATCTACGAAGAAATCATTAACGCCATATAGCTGGCTCCATGCATCCATATCGGCCACTACGTTGGCGGCTGCGCGCTGCCCATAGCGGGTGTATACGTAGCCTTTTACCCGATTGCCGGTACTGCGCACGGCATCTATCCAGGTTTTGTACTGCGCATCCAGTTTGCTGCCAGGACCATTGCTGGCGTTTGCGATGACAACCGCGGACGGTCCGCTGGCTGCCAGTTGTGCCCACTGCGCCGACTTGTAGAAATATGCGGGTACCAGCGTGCTGAGGCAGACCGGTGTCGGTGCAGGGACCTGGACCGGGTTCGACGATGCGCTGTTGCCTCCACCACCGCAACCGGCCAGCAACAGCGAGCCGGCCTGTAGCAACAGCGACCGGCGGTCAACTGATGGAGTATCTGTCGTCATTCTTTCTTACCCAATAGAGACAATCGTTGCGACTTGGCTTTCACGCTAGGCGCCATATCCCTGTGGATTTGTGCTTTGCCAGCGCCAAGCGTCCGCGCACATGGTCTGCAGATTGCGTGTGGCTTTCCAGCCCAATACGTTCTCTGCGTGCGCGGGATTGGCGTAGCAGGTCGCTACGTCACCGGCACGACGGGGCTGCACCCGGTAGGGGACGGGCTTTCCGCTGGCAACCTCAAAGGCCCGCACCATGTCGAACACGCTATACCCCGTTCCTGTCCCCAGGTTGATGGCCGTGCATTGGCCTGCAGCTGAACGCGACAGCGCTTCCAGGGTGCGCAGATGGCCCAGCGCGAGATCGACCACGTGAATATAGTCGCGCACGCCGGTTCCATCGGGCGTGGCATAGTCGTCACCCCATACATTCAGGTACTCGCGCAGGCCCACCGCCACCTGTGCCACGAATGGCAGCAGGTTGTTGGGTACACCCTGCGGGTCTTCGCCAATCAGTCCGCTGGGGTGTGCGCCGACCGGATTGAAGTAGCGCAGAATTCCAAAACGCCACGCGGGATCAGCCGCAAACGCTTCACGCAGCATGTCTTCCACGACAAGCTTGGTGCGACCATAGGGATTGGTTGTGGACAAGGGATGGTCTTCAGTGATCGGCAGCGCAATCGGATTGCCATACACAGTGGCCGATGAGCTGAAAACCAGTGAACGGAGGTCGCACGCCTGCATGGCTTCCAGAAGGGATAACGTGCCGGCTACATTGTTGTCGTAGTACTGTAGGGGGAATGCGACCGATTCCGCTACCGACTTGAGGCCAGCGAAGTGAATCACCGCCGCTACGCCACTGCGTTCCAGGGCCAGCTTCAAGGCCATGCGGTCACGAATATCGCCGTGCTCGGTATTGACTATTTTGCCGGTGATGTGTTCCACACGCCGAAGCGCTTCGGGCTTGCTGTTGGAGAAGTTGTCGAAAACGGTAACCGCATAGCCAGCGTTCAGCAACTCCACGCAGGTGTGGCTGCCAATGTAGCCTGCACCCCCAGTGACAAAAATACGTTGATTCATATGCAAATGGAATACGAGCAGGTGCAAATTCCCCTTGCCCCATGGTCACCGATTTCCGCGCAATTTTTCAAATCTGTTCAGCTGTTGGCGGCGCACCGTTGGCGAATGTTAGCACCTCAAGAAAATGGCCCCAAGTCACCAAACCTTAGCAATTGAGTTTGCAGTCCATATACCCCATATAGTATTTGATATACTATATGGGGTATATGGAGACAGCAATGAATTTGATCATTTCTCAGTGTCGTGGCAAGAAGTCGGGCGTTGGCCTGGCATGCGGGGTCTTGTTCGCCTTGACAGCGTTAGGGAGTCAATCGTCCATCGCGCAATCGATCCCGGTCCCGGTGCAGGTGGTTCAGGCCCAGTCTTCGGGGGCGGTGTATGAACTGGACGGCATCATCCAGCCCGTCAAGCAGAGCACGGTGTCTGCCCAGGCAGCCGGCCGTGTAGCTTCGTTGCTGGTGAAGCCCGGTGACAAGGTGCATGTGGGGCAGATTCTGGCGGTGATCGATGATCGTGAAGCCGCCGTCGGCGTACAGCGAAGCCAGGCACAGATTCAGCAGGCTGACGCGGAGCTGCGCAACGCCCGGGCGCAGGTTGAACGTACGCGCGACCTGCAGCGCAAGGGCTTCGTCAGTCAGGCCGCACTGGACACCGCTGAGGCACAATTCAAGGGGGCCGCTGCGTCGCGCGATGTGGCAAGCGCCAGTGCCCAACAATCCAGCATCGCCCAGGGATTCACGCGTGTGACGGCGCCATATGACGGCTGGGTGCTGCAGACCCATGCGGAAGCGGGTGACCTAGCCGTACCCGGGAAACCCCTGATGACCGTCTACGCACCCTTGCCGCTACGCGCTGTGGTTCAGGTTCCCGCTTCCCGCCTGCCAGTGGTGCGGGCAGCGATACAGACCCAAGTGCAGGTCAATGCGGAGCCGGGTGCGTCGTCATGGGTGGTGCCGGTCGCGCGCAGTGCCGTGCCGTCGGCGGACCCTGTCTCGCAGACCGGTGAATGGCGTCTGGAGCTGTCTTCCAAGGACAGCGGCAATCTGTTGCCGGGACAGCAAGTCAGAGTGCGTTTCTCGCTAGCGCAGACTTCAGCGGCATTTTCAAAACTGGTGGTGCCGCAGGCCGCCATCGTGCGTCGCGGTGAGCTGACGGCCGTCTATGTTGCGACAAATGGGTCATTCTCGCTGCGGGCCGTGCGTCTGGGCGCCGATTTGGGTGCACGGGGCGTCGAGGTGTTGGCCGGCTTGCAAAGCGGTGAATCCGTTGCGCTGGATCCTGTGCGCGCCGGCTTTGCCAAGGCGGCCCCAGCGACTTCCCCCGCATCCGCTTCCAAGTGAGCCGGTTCATGCACACCGAATCCCCCATGGGCATTTCCGGTCGTATTGCCGCGGCCTTTCAGGCGAATGCGCTGACACCCCTTCTGGCACTGGCGGCCATGCTGCTGGGATTGTTCGCGGTGCTGGTCACGCCGCGCGAGGAAGAGCCGCAAATCAATGTGACCATGGCCAATGTGCTGATCCCCTTCCCGGGCGCCAGCAGCGTCGACGTGCAAAACATGGTGGCCCGGCCGGCCGAGCAGGTGCTGGGCCAGATCGCCGGCATCGAACACACCTACTCGGTGGCCCGCACTGGCGTGGCTGTCCTAACCGTCCAATTCAAAGTGGGTGTGCCGCGCACCGAAGCACTGGTGCGCCTGTACGACGTGTTGAATGCTAACCAGGACTGGTTGCCGCGCGACCTGGGGACACTCACGCCCATCGTCAAGCCCAAGGGTATCGATGATGTGCCGGTCGTTGCGGTCACGCTGTGGAGCAAGGATGCGTTGCCGGCCGCCGAGCTGGAACGCGTGGCGCATACGGTCGAATCCGAGTTCAAGGCGGTCTCCGGTGCGCGCGAGGTGCAAACCATCGGCGGCCCCGGGCGCTCCATCCAGGTGCTCGTTGATCCGGCGCGCTTGCGTGCTCGCGGCGTGGATGTGCTCACCCTGAAGAAGACGATTGCCGCGGCTAATTTTGGTCAACCCGCCGGCAGCGTTCTGGATACGGCCAGCGCCAGCACCGGTTCTCAGATGCTGACGGTCGAGGCCGGGGAGTTTCTGCGCAATGCGGAAGATGTTGGCGATATGGTTGTCGGCAGCAGCCAGGGCACGCCGGTCTTCCTGCGCGATGTGGCACGTGTCGAAACCGGTGCACAGCAGGCGCAGCGCTATGTCCGGTTCACGCCGGGATCAGCCGCAACGGGTGAGCGCGCCACGGAAGCGCAGACCGAGATTGCGGGCCAGTCCTTTCCGGCGGTCACGATCAGCGTGACCAAGAAACCTGGCGAGAACGCCGTCGATGTTTCCCGCGCCGTCGTGGCGCGTCTGCAGTTGTTGCGCAACGCGGTGATTCCGGCCAATGTCGAGGCCACGGTCACGCGTGACTATGGCGAGACCGCGGCCGAAAAGGCCAACAAGCTGATTCAAAAACTGGCCTTCGCCACCGGCTCGGTCATCTTGCTTGTTGGGCTGGCGCTGGGGCGCCGGGAAGCCATCATCGTTGGCTCCGCCGTCATCCTGACGCTCACCGTGACCCTGTTCGCATCCTGGGCCTGGGGGTTCACGCTGAACCGCGTGTCGCTGTTTGCACTGATTTTTTCCATCGGCATCCTGGTGGACGACGCCATCGTGGTGGTCGAAAACATCCATCGCCACCAGCAGCTGGAACCACAGGCAGCACTGCGTGACATCATCCCCAGGGCGGTGGATGAGGTCGGCGGCCCGACCATTCTGGCCACGCTCACGGTCATCGCCGCGTTGCTGCCCATGGCCTTTGTGTCCGGCTTGATGGGCCCCTACATGAGCCCGATACCGATCAACTCCAGCTTGGGCATGGCCCTGTCGCTGGCGATCGCTTTCACCGTAACCCCCTGGCTGGCACTGAAGTTCATGCGCCAGCATGGGCAGGGTCATGCCAGCTTGGTGCCGGATGCCCACGCGGTGGCAACACCCTCCCGCCTGCAACGAATCTTCGGACGCATCCTGACGCCTTTCCTCGACAGTGCGCGCAAGCGCTGGCTGCTGTTGGGTGGCATTCTGGCGGCTCTGGTGCTGTCGATGGGCCTCGTGGTGGTGCAATGGGTAGTCCTGAAGATGCTGCCTTTTGACAACAAGAGCGAATTCCAGGTGGTGGTGGATATGCCGGCCGGCACACCGCTGGAAGACACCGCTGCTACCTTGCAGGACCTGGGCGCCTTCCTGGCCAAGCAGCCTGAGGTGATGAATCTGCAAACCTACGCCGGTACCGCCTCGCCGATCACGTTCAATGGTCTGGTGCGCCAGTACTACCTGCGCGCCGATGCCGAGCAGGGCGACCTGCAGGTCAATCTGGTGGACAAACACCATCGCAGCGAAAAGAGCCACGCCATTGCCCAGCGCCTGCGCCCGGCGCTGGAAGACATTGGCATCCGACACAAGGCCAGAATCAAGGTGGTTGAAGTGCCACCCGGCCCGCCGGTGATGTCGCCGCTGGTGGCCGAAGTCTATGGTCCCGATGAGGCTGGTCGCCAGAAACTGGCCGGTCAGGTGGCCCATGCCTTTGCGACCACGGCTGACATTGTGGGAACGGACACCAGCCTGCGCGAAGACGCGCCGCGTGCGTTCTTGCGGGTGCGCCGCCAGCGTGCCGAATCGTTGGGTATCCCGGTGGCGGCCATTGCCCAGACCGTGTCATCCGCGCTGTCGGGCACAGATGCCGCCTACCTGCATGACCAGCAGTCCAAATACCCCGTTCCGGTGCGCATCCAGTTGCCACCCGAGAGCCAGGTGGGGTTGGAGGCCCTGCTGGCATTGCCGATGAGGGCTGCCAACGGCCAGTTGGTTCCGTTGTCGGAACTGGTGCAGGTTGGGCGCGGCATCATTGACAAGCCGCTCTACACCAAGGACCTGCAGGGTGTGAGCTATGTGATGGGGGACATGGCGGGCAAACTCGACTCGCCGTTGTACGGCCTGTTTGCAACCCGTACGACTCTGAAGACCTCGGCACAGGAGCGCCCTGACGTTGTGGGCGAGTACTGGATCCACCAACCCACCAACCCGTACCAGGAGTACGCCATCAAATGGGATGGCGAGTGGCAAATCACGTATGAGACCTTCCGCGACATGGGTGCCGCCTATGGCGTGGGCCTGATCCTCATCTACCTGCTGGTGGTAGCCCAGTTCCGCAGCTATCTGACACCCCTGGTCATCATGGCGCCCATTCCGCTGACCATCATCGGTGTGATGCCGGGCCACGCCCTGTTGGGGGCCCAGTTCACCGCCACCAGCATGATCGGCATGATTGCGCTGGCCGGCATCATCGTGCGCAACTCCATCCTGCTGGTGGACTTCATTGAGCTGCAGGTGCGTGATGGCCTGCCGTTCAAGACGGCGGTGTTGCAGTCGGCCGTGGTGCGGGCCCAGCCCATTGTGCTGACCGGTGTGGCCGCCATGATCGGCGCCTTCTTCATTCTGGACGACCCCATCTTCAACGGGCTCGCCATTTCCCTGATCTTCGGCATCCTGGTCTCGACCCTGTTGACCCTGGTTGTCATCCCCGTCCTCTATTACGCCCTGTACCGCCATCGCCAGGAGGCGAGTAGCGGTGCCGACGCTGCCTGATCCCGCTTGAGAACTACAACCCCTGAGGAGACAAACCATGGCACATATCATCATCGTTGGAGCTGGCATTGGCGGGTTACCCGCCGCCTATGAGATACGCGAGCTGCTCGGCAAGGAGCACCGCGTGACTGTCGTCAATGCGACGGACTATTTTCAGTTCGTTCCCAGCAACCCGTGGATAGCGGTCGGCTGGCGGGAGCGGGAGCAGATCACCGTCCCCATTGCGCCCTATCTGGCGCGCAAGGGCATTGACTTTTTTGCCAAGGCAGTGACCGCCATCGACGCGCCGGCCAACCGGCTGACACTGGTGGACGGCACCACACTGGACTATGACTACTTGGTGATCACGACCGGGCCCAAGCTCGCGTTTTCCGAGGTGCCCGGCGCAGGCCCAGTCAGCTCCGGCGGCGGTGGCTTCACCCACTCCGTGTGCAGCGTCGACCACGCGCAGGAATTCTTTGCCGACTACCAAAAGTTTCTGGAGAACCCGGGTCCGGTGGTCATCGGCGCCATGCCCGGTGCCAGCTGTTTCGGCCCGGCCTACGAGTTCGCCTTCATCCTGGATACCGACCTGCGCAAGCGCAAGATGCGCAACAAGGTGCCAATCACCTATGTGACCAGCGAGCCCTATATCGGGCATCTGGGCCTGGGCGGCGTGGGCGACAGCAAGTCCATGCTGGAGTCGGAAATGCGCAACCGCGACATGAAGTGGATCACCAACGCCAAGACCACCCGTGTCGAAGACGGCAAGCTGTTCGTGACGCAACTGGACGACCTGGGCGCGGTGTACAAGGAGCACGAAGTGGGCTTCAAGTTGTCCATGATGCTGCCGGCCTTCAAAGGCGTGGATGCCGTAGCTGCCGTGCCCAATCTGTGCAACCCGCGCGGCTTTGTGCTGATCGACGAACACCAGCGCAGCAAGGCCTACCGCAATATCTTCTCGGCCGGCGTGTGCGTCGCCATCCCTCCGGTCGAAGTCACGCCGGTGCCGACCGGAACGCCCAAGACCGGCTACATGATCGAGAGCATGGTAGGGGCGATCGCGCACAACATCCTGGATGACCTGAACGGCCGTCCGGCCGAGGCCAAGGGCACGTGGAATGCCATTTGCCTGGCCGACATGGGTGACACCGGCGCGGCTTTTGTGGCACTGCCCCAGATTCCTCCACGCAATGTGAACTGGTTCAAAAAGGGCAAGTGGGTCCACCTGGCCAAGATCGCATTTGAAAAGTACTTCATTCGCAAGATCAAGAGCGGAACATCCGAGCCCATCTACGAGAAGTACGTGCTCAAGGGCCTGGGCATTGTGCGTCTGGCGGACCGCAAGAAGTAAGCCGCACCGGCATCCATTTTTAACAGGAGTATCACCATGACCGTAGACCGCTACATCCACATCTTCGCTGGCACCTTCATCCTGCTGTCCCTGGCCCTGGGGGTCAACGGCAGTCCGTTGTTTGTCTCGCCGTGGTGGCTGGCATTCACCGCTTTTGTGGGCCTCAATCTGTTCCAGTACGGCATCACCAATGTGTGCCCGCTGGGCTGGATGCTCAAGAAGCTGGGTGTGCCCGAAGGCAGCATGAGTTGCCAACGCTAAGACGTCCCCGCAACACCCATCCGGCTTGCGCCGGGTCGAGGCGTTGGGCCGACATCCGACAAACTTGAGAAATTGAAACGAAAATGGCCACCTCATCACCACAAACCAAAGAGGCCTGTTCCGTGACCGTATTGAATCAAGTGGAAGCCCGCACCGATGTGCTGAACCGCCTGCGCCGTGCCGAAGGGCAGATTCGCGGCATTCAGCGCATGGTGGAGGAGGGCGAGAGTTGCCTGAAGATTGGGCAGCAGTTTTCAGCGGTCCGCAAGGCGTTGGACAGCACCTACCTGCGCATGACGGTGTGCTTCATGGAGCAGGAGCTGCAGGCCCGCATGCACCCGGATGCGGAGCAAAAGGCCGACCTGGACGTCATGCTCAAGGATCTGGAGACGCTACTCGCCCGTATGGGCTGAGGCGATCACACCCCCGCCCAGGCAGACGTCACCGTCATACAGCACGGCCGACTGCCCTGGTGTCACTGCCCACTGGGCCTCGGGGAAGGTCAGTGCGAACGCCTGCGGGCTGGCGCTGTCCACGTGGCACGGCGCATCGCTTTGCCGGTAGCGGGTCTTGGCTGCCATTTCCGTTTTCGCTGGAGGGGCGCCTGCAATCCAGCTGGCATCCTGTGCGGTCAGCCCGTGCGATTGCAGCCACGGGTGGTCATGCCCTTGCACCACCCACAACGTGTTGCGCTGCATGTCCTTGCGCGCCACAAACCAGGGTGCGTGTTCGCCACCACCTTTTTGCGCCCCCTTGGCCTTGATGCCACCAATGCCCAATCCCTGGCGCTGGCCCAGCGTGTAGAAGCTCAGGCCCTGGTGCTGACCCAGCTCACGACCAAAGCCGCGGCTGTCGGCCCGGCCGGTGCCGTCGCGGATGGGGCCGGGCTCTTTCTGGATGTAGCGGTTCAGGAATTCGCGGAATGGCCGCTCGCCGATGAAGCAGATGCCGGTGGAGTCCTTCTTTTTCGCGTTGGGCAGTCCCATATCCAGCGCAATCTGGCGCACCTGGGTCTTGTGCAGCTCGCCCACCGGGAACAGCGTCCTAGACAGTTGCGCCTGGTTCAGCCGGTGCAGGAAGTAGCTCTGGTCCTTGGATGGGTCCAGACCCTTGAGCAGTTCGAACAGGCCATTGGCCGGGTTCTGGCGCACGCGGGCGTAATGGCCCGTGGCAATCTTCTCGGCGCCCAACCGCATGGCGTGGTCGAGGAAGGCCTTGAATTTGATCTCGGCGTTGCACAGGATGTCCGGGTTGGGGGTGCGCCCGGCCTGGTACTCGCGCAGGAATTCGGCAAACACCCGGTCCTTGTACTCGGCGGCAAAGTTGACGTGTTCGATTTCGATGCCGATCACGTCGGCCACGGCGGCGGCATCCACAAAGTCGATGTTGGACGAGCAGTATTCGCTGTCGTCGTCATCTTCCCAGTTCTTCATGAAGATGCCGATGACTTCATGCCCTTGGCTTTTCAACAGGTGTGCCGTGACGGCCGAGTCCACACCGCCGCTGAGACCCACCACCACTCTTTGCTTGCTCATGTCCCGATTTTAAACTTTGCGGGTTTACCAAGAGACTTTAAGGAAAATTGACTGCTAGTCCTTGTGGAATCTGCGTAAACAGCTATCAATTAAATAGCAAATCACTTCGGGCCGTCACGCTGGAATCGGTGTGGATCAAGTCCAGTGGATAGCGCCGACCGCGCAAATAGTCCTCCACGCATTGCAGCAGCAATGGGCTGCGGTGGCGCGCAGTGCTCTCCCGTATCTGGTCGGCCGTCATCCATACGGTGCGCACGATGCCGGTGTCCAGGCTGCGTTGTGGATCATGTGCGCCCAGTTCGCCGCAAAAGGCAAAACGCATATAGGTGGTGTCGCCACCATCGGCCTTGTACTGGCGCGACAGGTAAACGCCAATGAGTGCGCGTGGGGTGAAGGCAAAGGCGGTCTCCTCCAGCGTCTCGCGGGTGCAGGCCTGGGTGGGAGATTCGCCGCAGTCCAGGTGGCCGGCCGGGTTGTTCAGGCGCAGGCCCTTATCGGTTTGCTCCTCGACCAGCAGAAAGCGGCCGTTCCGCTCAATCACGGCGGCGACGGTGACATTGGGTTTCCAGCGGGTGTCCATACGCGAGTTTCGGAGAGTGGGCTAACTATCACCAGTTTGACACACGTCAGGGCAGACCTTGCTCGAATGGGGGTTAAATTCAGTTAAGCTTTCAGGTGGCTTACGTTCCGCATGGCTGTCATGTGGCGCGGAGTGTGAATTTGTTGCAATAACTACTAGTCGAGGAGTCGCTTCATGCAAACTGGCGTATCTACAGGAACGGCGCAACGCATAGGCGTGCCGCGTGAGATTTTCCCGGGTGAAAAACGTGTGGCGACAGTACCCGAGGTCGTTGAAAAGTTGATCAAGCTGGGATTCAAGGTGGCCGTGGAGTCCGGTGCCGGTGACCAGGCCAATTTCAGTGACGATGTTTACCGCGCGGCCGGTGCCGAAGTCATTGAGGGTGCAGCCAAACTGTGGGCCGCTTCCGACATCGTCTTCAAGGTACGCCCACCGAGCGCCGAAGAAGTGGGACTGCTGCGCGAGGGCGGCACGCTGATCAGCTTTATCTGGCCGGCACAAAACCCCGATCTGATGCAGCAACTCACCGCCAGGAAAGCGACGGTGCTGGCCATTGACGCGCTGCCACGCACGCTGAGCCGCGCCCAGAAGATGGACGCGCTGACGTCCCAGGCCGGTGTGGCCGGCTACCGTGCCGTGATTGAGGCGGCCAATGCCTTCGGCCGCTTCTTCAATGGCCAGATCACGGCTGCGGGCAAGGTGCCACCGGCCAAGGTCTTCATCGCTGGTGCCGGTGTGGCCGGCCTGGCCGCGATCGGGACTGCGGCCGGTCTGGGCGCCATCGTGCGTGCCAACGACACCCGTGCCGAAGTGGCCGACCAGGTCACGTCGCTTGGTGGCGAATTCGTCAAGGTGGATTACGAGGAAGAAGGCGGCGGCGGCGGTGGCTATGCCAAGGTCATGAGCGAGGGCTTCCAGCAGGCGCAGCGCGAGATGTACGCCAAGCAGGCCAAGGATGTGGACATCATCATCACCACCGCGCTGATTCCTGGCAAGCCGGCGCCCAAGCTGATCACCGCCGAGATGGTCAAGAGCATGAAACCCGGCAGCGTGATCGTCGACATGGCGGCCGAGCAGGGCGGAAACTGTGAGCTGACCGAGCCCGGCCAGGCCGTGGTTAAGCATGGCGTGACCATCGTCGGCTACACCGACCTGGTCTCGCGCCTGTCCCGCCAGTCGTCGACGCTGTACTCCACGAACCTGTTTCGCCTTTCTGAGGAGTTGTGCAAGACCAAGGACGGCATCATCAACGTCAACATGGAAGACGATGCCATCCGCGGCCTGACCGTGACCAAGGAGGGCAACATCACCTGGCCGCCACCGGCGCCTAAACTCCCGGCGGCGGCGCCCGCGGCTGCCAAGCCGGCAGCCACCGCGGCACCTGCCAAGAAAGGGCATGGGCACGGTGCTGCCAGTGAGCCCATGCCGGCCAGCAAGCTGGCCATCATGTTCGGTGTGGCGGCTGCGCTGTTCTGGTTTGTCGGTGCCAATGCGCCCGGCGCCTTCCTGGCCCACTTCACGGTGTTCGTGCTGGCCTGCTTTGTCGGCTACATGGTGGTCTGGAACGTGACGCCTGCGCTGCACACGCCGCTGATGAGCGTGACCAACGCCATCAGCAGCATCATTGCCATCGGCGCGTTGGTGCAGATCGCACCTCCCCTGAGTGGCACACTGCCGCCCAATGAGTGGATACGCTGGCTGGCGGTGGTGGGCATTGTGCTGACCACGATCAATATGTTCGGCGGATTCGCCGTCACCCAGCGCATGCTGGCCATGTTCCGTAAATAAGAGAGAGGCGATCCATGTCTGCAAATCTGGCTACCGTCTCCTATATCGGAGCAACGATTCTGTTCATTCTCAGCCTGGGTGGTCTTTCCAACCCGGAAACCTCGCGCCGCGGCAATCTCTACGGCATGATTGGCATGACCCTGGCGGTGCTGGCCACGGTGTTTGGCCCGCGCGTCACCGCAGCCGGCATCCCGTGGATCATCGGTGCCATGGTCGTCGGCGGTGCCATCGGCGTGTACGCCGCCCGCACCGTGCAGATGACGCAAATGCCTGAACTGGTTGCGCTGATGCACAGCCTGGTCGGTCTGGCTGCCGCCCTGGTGGGCTTTGCCAGCTACATCGACAATTCGGTCGAACTGGTGGGCGCAGAAAAGGCCATCCACGAGGTGGAGATCTACGTCGGCATCCTGATTGGTGCGGTCACCTTCGCGGGGTCCCTGATTGCGTTTGGCAAGCTGAACGGAAAGATCGGCGGCTCGCCGTTGCTGCTGCCCGGGCGCCACTGGATGAACCTGGCCGGCCTCTTGGTGGTGATCTGGTTTGGTCGTGAGTTCCTCAACGCACACACGATTGCCGACGGCATGACGCCGCTGATCGTGATGACCGTGATTGCCCTGCTATTTGGTATCCACATGGTCATGGCCATTGGCGGTGCCGACATGCCGGTGGTGGTGTCGATGTTGAACAGCTACTCCGGTTGGGCGGCAGCGGCGACCGGCTTTATGCTGAGCAACGACCTGTTGATCGTGACTGGTGCGCTGGTGGGTTCCAGCGGCGCGATTCTGTCCTACATCATGTGCAAGGCCATGAACCGCAGCTTCATCAGCGTGATTGCCGGGGGCTTCGGAACCGGCAGTGGCAAGCCCGCCGCCAAGGGTGATGCATCGCAGCCAGCCGGCGAAGTGGTGCCGGTTACGGCACTCGAAACGGCCGAGTTGTTGCGTGAAGCCAAGAGCGTCATCATCGTTCCCGGCTACGGCATGGCCGTGGCCCAGGCCCAGCACACGGTGTTTGAGATCACCAAGTTGCTGCGCGAGCGGGGTGTCAACATCCGCTTTGGCATCCATCCGGTGGCGGGGCGCATGCCCGGCCACATGAACGTGCTGTTGGCCGAGGCCAAGGTGCCCTATGACATCGTGATGGAAATGGACGAGCTCAACGATGACTTCCCCGCGACGGATGTGGCCATGGTCATCGGCGCCAACGACATCGTGAACCCGGGTGCACAGGACGACCCCAGCAGCCCCATCGCCGGCATGCCGGTGCTGGAAGTCTGGAAGGCCAAGACCTCCATCGTCATGAAACGCAGCATGGCCTCAGGCTATGCCGGCGTGGACAATCCGCTGTTCTACAAGGAAAACAACCGCATGCTGTTTGGTGACGCCAAGAAGATGCTGGACGAAGTCCTGACGGCGTTGAAGGCCTGATGCACTCAGTGGCTAGGGAAAACACCAAGAACATCTCAAGTGTCGACTCTAGCCATTCAGAGGCAGAATATCCGGTTACTTCAAAGTTGGGACAGGCAAGCATGACAGACCGCATTTGGCTCAGTAGTTACCCCCAGGGAGTGTCGGCCGACATCAATGTTTCAGTGTTTACCTCACTGGTTGCGCTGATGGAGGAAAGCTTCCAGAAGTACGCCAATCGGGTGGCTTACAGCTTCATGGGCAAGGACATTACCTATGCCCGGACCGACAGCGTGAGTCAGGCGTTTGCCGCTTACCTGCAGGGTCTGGGGCTGGTCAAGGGTGACCGTGTCGCGATCATGATGCCCAACGTGCCGCAGTATCCGGTGGCCGTGGCGGCCATCCTGCGGGCCGGCTATGTGGTGGTGAACGTCAACCCCCTGTATACCCCGCGGGAATTGCAGCACCAGCTCAAGGATTCTGGCGCCAAGGCCATCGTCATCATCGAGAACTTTGCCTCCACGCTGGAGAAGTGCATTGCGGCCACGCCGATCAAGCATGTGGTGTTGTGCTCCATGGGCGACCAACTGGGCCTGCTCAAGGGCACGCTTGTCAACTACGTGGTGCGCAATGTCAAGAAGATGGTGCCAGCCTTCACGCTGCCCAACGCCGTGCGTTTCAACGCTGCCGTTGCCATCGGCACCAAGGCCCCCTTCAAGAAGCCCGACATCAAGGCCGACGATGTGGCCGTCCTGCAGTACACCGGCGGCACGACCGGGGTGTCCAAGGGCGCGGTGCTGTTGCACCGCAACGTGATCGCCAACGTGCTGCAGTCCGAAGTCTGGAACCAGCCGGTCATGGCCAAGGTCCCGGCCAACGAGCAGCCCACGGCGGTATGCGCCTTGCCGCTGTACCACATCTTTGCGTTCACGGTGGGCATGATGCTGTCCATGCGTACCGGCGGCAAGCTGATCCTGATCCCCAATCCGCGCGATATTCCGGCGGTGCTCAAGGAGCTAAGCAAACACACCATCCACAGCCTGCCGGCGGTCAACACGCTGTTCAACGGCTGGGCCAATCACCCGGATTTCAACACGGTGGACTGGAGCCATCTCAAGGTATCGGTGGGTGGCGGCACGGCCGTGCAAAGCGCCGTGGCCAAGCTGTGGTTTGAAAAGACCGGTTGCCCCATCTGCGAAGGTTACGGCCTCAGTGAAACCTCGCCCTCGGCGAGCTGCAACGTGGTGACGGCCAGCGAGTACACCGGCACCATTGGCGTTCCCTTGCCCAGCACCTACATGAAGCTGCTGGATGACGACGGCAATGAAGCAGCACCCGGTCAGGCCGGCGAGATTGCCATCAAGGGCCCGCAGGTGATGGCGGGCTACTGGCAGCGCCCCGACGAGACGGCCAAGGTCATGACGGCAGACGGCTACTTCAAGACCGGCGACGTCGGCATGGTGGACGAAAAAGGCTTCTTCCGCATCGTGGACCGCAAGAAGGACATGATCATCGTGAGCGGTTTCAACGTGTTTCCCACCGAACTGGAGGACCTCGTGGCGCAGATGCCGGGCGTCATGGAATGCGCCTGCGTGGGCGTGGCCGACGCCAAGTCCGGCGAGGCGGTGAAGCTGGTGATCGTCCGCAAGGATCCCGCCCTGACCGAGGCCGACGTGCGTGCCTACTGTCGGGAAAACCTCACGGGCTACAAGCAGCCCAAGGTGGTGGAGTTCCGCGACGACCTGCCCAAGACGCCGGTGGGCAAGATCCTGCGTCGTGAACTGCGCGACAAATAGGCCGCATTTTCGTTGGTGTTGCGTCTAGGGCTGAAAGCGCCGGGCAACCTCGGGAATGGCATCGCACAGCAGCGTGGTGACCTTCTTGGCATTGCTGTTGAATACTGCCAGAATGGCATCCCAACTCACCGGCTCCTCGTCCGTCTTCCAGCAATCGTAGTCGGTGCTCATGGCGACGGCGGCGTAGGGAATGCCGGCTTCGTTGGCCAGTGCGGCTTCTGTTGCGATGGACATGTTGATGACATCGGCACCCCAGGCGCGAAACATGCGTGATTCGGCCCGGGTAGAGAAACGTGGCCCTTCAATGGTCACAACCGTGCCGGTTGGATGGCAGGCAAAGCGATGCCGTTCACACACGGCGACCAGGATGGAGCGCAGTGCCGGGTTGAATGGATCGGCCATGGGCGTGTGTACCGGCCGATGCGCTTCGAAGTGTTCATGGAAGCTCATGGCACGCTGCTTCGTGAAGTCGATGAACTGGTCGAGGATGACCAGGTCGCCGCGTCCAATTTCTTCCCGCAGCGAACCCACGGCCGTCGTGGCCAGGATGTGGCTGCAACCGGCATCCTGCAGTGCCTGGATGTTGGCGCGGTAGTTCACCTGGCTGGGGGGAATGGTGTGCTCCCGGCCATGACGACCCAGCAGTACAACCTCAACGCTGGCTATCCTGCCAATCTTCAGCGGTGCCGATGGGGCACCCCAGCGGGTGGTGACGGCGCTGTCGTGCGCACCCTCCAGAATGTCCGGGTTGTCCAGGCCGCTGCCGCCGATGATGCCGATTCGGGTCATGGTGTCGATGTCCTTTGAAGCAATGCGAGTAGTGCATCCAGGGTTGAGGCCGTGTCGGCACCGTAGGCGACCACGCCTTCGTCGTGGCCGGCCATGGCAAACACGGTGGGTAAAGTCCGTTGCTGTGCCACCAGTTGCGCCACCGTATGGGCCATGGCTGGCGTTCCATAGGGAACATCGGCAGGTGTTGCTGGTGCACTAGCCTTGAGGAGGTGGCCAAACAGGACGCGGCTGTGCACGTGGATCACGCACTGCACGTCTGCGCGAGCGGCGTAGATGGCGCCATGCGTCATGGATTCGGACGAAGCGGGCAGCGAACCCACGAACTGCACACGATTGCCATCAACAGAAAACGCCTCGACCAGGCAGAACTGTTCCGCCTGCAATGTGCGCACAGCCCCGGTGGCGCTGGCGGTGATAACAAACTGGCTGTCGTCGCTGACGCGAATACTGAGGTTGCCATATCCCACGCCGTTGGCATAGACGCCGATCAGGCCCCGATCAAACAGCGCCGTGCGGGCGCGGTTCAATTCATCCAGTTCGGCAGACGGCGCAACCATGCCGTCACGCCGCGTGCTGCTGTACTTGATATAGCCATCGTCGATGGGCATATCCGTACCCACTTAACGGTGCTCCGGAAACAGCGACAGGATGGCTTCCTCGTTGGCCGCACAGATGCCGCGTTCGCAAATCAGTTGCGTGACCAGACGGGCCGGCGTCACATCAAAGCCCCAGTTGCGCGCCGGTGTGGTGGATGGGCAAATGCGCACGGACTCCACGCTGCCCAGCGCGGTTTGCCCCGTCATGTAACGCACTTCGCTCGCATCCCGTTCTTCAATGGGAATGTTGGCCACGCCATCGCGCAGCGAAAAGTCAAATGTCGACGATGGCAGGGCCACGACCATCGGGATGCCGTTGTCACGGGCCGCCAGCGCCTTCAGGTAGGTACCGATCTTGTTGGCCACATCGCCGTTGCGCGTCACGCGATCCGCGCCGGTGATGACCATGTCCACCATGCCGTGCTGCATCAGGTGGCCGCCGGCGTTGTCGGCAATCAGCGTGTGGGGAACACCGTGCTGGCCCAACTCCCAGGCGGTCAGGCTGGCGCCCTGGTTGCGGGGGCGTGTCTCGTCGACCCACACGTGCACCGGAATGCCAGCATCGTGCGCGGCGTAGATCGGTGCCGTGGCGGAGCCTCCATCGACAAAGGCCAGCCAGCCCGCATTGCAGTGGGTCAGGATGTTGACGACCTGGCCCGGCTTGCGCTGCGCCAGCGCGGTGATGATCGGCAGTCCGTGGATGCCAATTCGGCGGCAATGCTCGACGTCTTCATCGGCAATGGCATTGGCCGCGTCCCTGGCCGCGGCGCGGCAGTCCGCGGGCGACGCGCCGCCGGCTATGTGGGCCAGCATGCGATCCACTGCCCACGCCAGGTTGGCCGCGGTTGGACGTGTTGCCTTGAGCTTGGCGCCCGCCTGCAACAGGAAGGCCTGGAAATCGGCGTCCGGCGCCTCCAGCGCGGCCAGGTACATGCCATACGCCGCGCAGGCGCCAATCAGCCCGGCGCCGCGCACGGTCATGTCGCGGATGGCGACGCAGGCGTCTTGCGTGCTCCGTAAATCGACAACCTCGAACACGTGGGGTAAGGCGATCTGGTTGATAACCTGAACGATTCGATGGTCATCCGGTTTGAGCCAGATGGTGCGGTACAAAAAGCCGTCAACTTTCATGGAATCAGGGCAGTTTCTGCATCGTCTATTTCAGCCAGCCGCGTTTGCGGAAGTACCACATCGGCAGCAGCGCACTGGCCGCCATGATCAGCAGCGCGTAAGGGTAGCCGAGCGACCAGTCGAGCTCGGGCATGGCCTTGAAGTTCATGCCGTAGATGCTGGCAATCAGGGTGGGCGGCAGCAACGCCACGCTGGCCACCGAGAAGATTTTGATGATCTTGTTCTGGTTGATGTTGATGAAGCCGACCGTGGCGGCCATCAGGAAGTTGATCTTGTCGAACAGGAACGCGGTGTGCGAGTCCAGCGAGTCGATGTCGCGCAGAATCTGGCGCGCTTCCTCGAACTGCTCGCCACTGAGCATCTTGCTGCGCATCATGAAGCTCACTGCGCGGCGGGTGTCCATGACGTTGCGTCGGATGCGGCCATTCATGTCTTCGTGGCGCGCAATCGCACCCAGCACCTCGCCGGCCAGTGCGTCGGTGACGTTGCCGGACAGCACCTGGGTGCTGACTTTCTCGAGGTTTACGTAAATGCCTTCGAGCGTGTCGGCCGAGTATTCGGCGTCGGCGTCAAGCAGTTTGAGCAGCACCTCCTTGGCGTCTTCAATCAGGCCGGGCGCGCGGCGCGCGCGCATGCGCAGCAGGCGAAATACGGGCACGTCCTCATCGTGGATGGAGAACAGCACACCCTTGCTTTTGAGTTCGGCGTTGGCAAGATTCAAAATGAACGCAACCCGCACCGTGCGGGGCTCGTCGTCATCGGCAATCAGGAAGTCACTACGGATGTGCAGTTCGCCGTTGTCTTCCTCGTAAAAGCGTGCGGACTCTTCGATGTCCTCGTCCATCGCATCTTCGGGGATGGACAGGCCGTAGTACTGCTTGACCCAGCGTTTCTCTTCGACGGTGGGGGATTCCAGATCCACCCAGATGGGGTGGAATTGCGACAGTTCTTCCAGCGATTCGATCTCTTCCTGAAAGAGACGCCCATTGGCGAGCGTGAAAATATTGAGCATGGCAATTCAAACGGGGTCAGATTCCAATCATTCGACGTGAACAATTGTGTGCTGTAAAAGCTTTCGAATAATTGGAATCTGACCCCAATTAAATATGAAAGCTACCAACTGGGGTAGGTTTCCAAGAAGTGCTCTCCAAGAGTACGAATCGTTAAATTATCGCACCGCAATTGCGCCCTGCGCAGCAAGTCCGGCAGCAAAAAAGGCGTTGCATTTCGGCAGGTTCGGGCGCATAGTGAATTCACGGCGGTCAGATTTTTTGGAATGTTTGGTTGCTGTTTTTGCCGTACCAAGCGGCAAGATTTTTAACCTGAAAGCAATTGGAGGCTTTTTATGAATTTAACGATCAGCGGTCACCATCTTGAAGTTACCCCGGCCCTGCGTAGTTATGTCACGACCAAGCTTGATCGAATCATGCGGCATTTTGACCAGGTGGTCGATGTCAAGGTGCTCCTCACCATTGAGAAGCAAAAGGAAAAGGAACGGCGGCAGCGTGCCGAGTGCAATATCCACGTCAAAGGCAATGACATGTTTGCCGAAAGCTCACACGAAGATCTGTACGCTGCGGTTGACGAACTCGTCGACAAGCTGGACCGTCAGGTGGTGCGCCACAAGGATCGCCTGCAGGACCACCACCACGGAGCGCCCAAGCGTCTGATGTGATCCGTTTTTCGGCGTTTCCCGACCACATGCCGCCCGCTGACCGGGCGGTTTTTTTGTGCATAATCCGACCACACCATGAACCGACTCGCAAGTATCCTGTCCCCCGCGCAAGTGCTGGCGCACGTTGAAGTCACCAGCAAAAAGCGGGCTTTTGAAGAGGCGGGCTTGCTGTTTGAGAATCTGCATGGCCTGAGCCGTGCACTGGTGACCGACAGCCTGTTTTCGCGCGAGCGCCTGGGTTCCACCGGTCTGGGGCATGGCGTGGCGATCCCCCATGGACGCATCAAGGGCTTGAAGTCCCCCATGGCCGCTGTTTTTCAGTTGGCCCAACCGATTGGTTTTGATGCGCCAGACGACCAGGTGGTCGGACTGCTGATTTTTCTGCTGGTGCCCGAGGCGGCCACGCAGAAGCACCTGGAAATCCTGTCCGAGATTGCCGAGCTGCTCAGTGATGCGGACCTGCGTGAAAAACTCAAGGCCAGTACCGATGCAGCGCAGTTGCACGCCCTGATTGCGCACTGGCAGTCCGCCCAGGTGGCGTGAAACCTGAGGCACGGCATTTCCTGTGAAGCCCACCGTAGTCAGTGCCGACGTTCTCTTTGAGGAATTTCGCTCCCGCCTGCACTGGGAGTGGGTCGCCGGCTTGGGCGCATCGGAGCGCCGTTTTGATGAGGTGGCGGTGCGTGCCGCGCGCTCTGGCGCCGATCTGGTCGGCTACCTCAACTACATCCATCCCTACCGCGTCCAGATTCTGGGTGAGCGCGAGATTGCCTACATCACCAACGCCACGGCCGAAGACTGTGCCCGGCGCATAGCCCGCATCGTGACGCTGGAGCCGCCGGTGCTGGTGCTGGCAGACGGTCAACTGGCACCGCAGGCGCTGCTGTCGATGTGTGAGCGGGCGCAGATTCCCATGTTTTCGACCCAGGAATCGTCGGCCTTCGTGATCGACGTGCTGCGTGCCTACCTGTCCAAGCACTTTGCCGACCGTTCGTCGATGCACGGCGTGTTCATGGACATTCTGGGGCTGGGCGTGCTGATCACCGGCGAGTCGGGACTTGGCAAGAGCGAGCTGGGTCTGGAGCTGATTTCCCGTGGCAACGGTCTGGTGGCCGACGATGCCGTGGACCTGTACCGCATCAACCAGACCACCATCGAAGGGCGCTGCCCGGAACTGCTGCAAAACCTGCTGGAGGTGCGCGGCATCGGCTTGCTGGATATCCGGGGCATCTTTGGCGAGACCGCGGTGCGCCGCAAGATGCGGCTCAAGCTGATCGTGCATCTGGTGCGTCGCGAGACGCTGGAGCGTGAGTACGAGCGCATTCCCTACGAGCCGTTGACGCAGGACATTCTGGGGGTGCCGGTACGCAAGGTGGTGATCCAGGTGGTGGCTGGGCGCAACATCGCCGTGCTAGTCGAGGCGGCCGTGCGCAACACCATTCTGCAGCTGCGCGGCATCGACACCTACCAGGAATTTGTGGAGCGCCACCGCAAGGCCATGGCGCAGGGTAACTAAGGGCGCTCAGCCCGTGCTGCGGCGGCGTTCGTGCTCCATCTCGGCGCGGTGGGGGCAGTTGTCCTTGATGCAGTTGGCATACAGACTCAGCGCATGGTCTGAAATGGCAAACCCCTTGGCCTTGGCCACGGACTGCTGGCGGCTTTCAATTTCCGCGTCGTAGAACTCTTCAACCCGGCCGCAATCCAGGCACACCAGATGGTCGTGGTGCTTGCCTTCGTTGAGTTCGTACACCGCCTTGCCGCTTTCAAAGTGGCTGCGGCTGAGGATGCTGGCCTGTTCAAACTGGGTCAATACCCGGTACACCGTTGCCAGCCCCACGTCGGAGCGGTCCTTCAGCAATACCCGGAAAACGTCTTCCGCAGTCAGGTGGCGTTCCGTGCTGCGCTGGAACACCTCCAGAATTTTCAGGCGGGGAATGGTCGCTTTCAGTCCGGTGCTTTTGAGTTCGTCGATGTTGGTCATGGGCATCTTTCCGCCGGGACAGCTCGGGAGGGCGCGCGGTGCTCAACCGCTACAATCATCCGATCATAGCTCGCGTAACCATCCATGTCCGCCATCCATTGCAATGCCCTCCGCTTGAACCTGATCGTCCTCGCGCTGGTGGGTCTCGTGGGCTGTAGCAGCTTCGATGGAACAACCACCCGGATCGCTGGTGTGGTTTCCCCATACAAGATGGACATCGTCCAGGGCAACGTGGTGACCCGTGAGCAGGTCGCCATGCTCAAGCCCGGCATGCAGCGCGCCCAGGTGCGCGACGTTCTGGGCACTGCCCTGCTGGTCAGCGTGTTCCACGCCGATCGGTGGGATTATGTATTCACCTTGAAACAGCGGGGCGAACAGCGCCAGTCCCGCAAGGTTTCGGTGTTCTTCAAGAACGATGTCATGGACCGGGTAGAGGCGGACGAGTTGCCCAGCGAGGCGGAATTTGTTGCCACCCTCAAGTCGCCTGTGACGGACACCAAGGCACCCGTGTTAGAGGCGTCCGAGGAGGCGTTGAAGAAATACCCCCTGCCGACCAAGCCGGCTCCCGCTCCGGGGCCTGCGTCGACGACGACCGACTACCCGCCTCTGGAATCCACGCGCCCGTAAACCTGCACACCGATACGAGGATCGTGACATGACGTACAGAATTGCCGTGGCCGGCGCATCCGGCCGCATGGGACAGATGTTGATTGAAGCGATCCGGGGAGCAGACGACTGCGCTCTGGCTGGCGCGCTGGACATGGCCGGCAGCGCCGCCGTTGGTCAGGACGCAGGTGCCTTCTCCGGCAAACCGGTGGGCGTCACGATTACGTCCGACTTGCGCGCCGGTCTGCAATCCTGCGATGTGCTGATCGACTTCACCCGCCCCGAAGGCACGCTGGCACACCTGCAGGTCTGCCGTGAATTGGGCGTGGCGGCGGTCATTGGCACGACCGGCTTCACCGACGCACAAAAGGCAGAGATTGCCACCATTGCCCGGGACATCGCCGTCGTCATGGCGCCCAATATGAGCGTGGGCGTCAATGTCACGCTCAAGCTGCTGGAGATGGCGGCCAAAGCACTGTCCACTGGTTACGACATCGAGATCGTCGAGGCCCACCACCGCCATAAGGTGGATGCCCCTTCCGGCACTGCGCTGAAGATGGGCGAGGTCATTGCTGGCGCGTTGGGGCGTGACCTCAAAGACTGCGCCGTGTACGCCCGCGAAGGTGTCACCGGCGAGCGCGATCCGTCCTCCATCGGTTTTGCCACCATCCGCGGTGGCGACATCGTGGGTGACCACACCGTGCTGTTTGCCGGCATTGGCGAGCGCATCGAGATCAGCCACAAGTCCTCCAGCCGGGCCACCTATGCCCAGGGCAGCCTGCGCGCCGTGCGCTTCCTCGCCGGTCGCCAAGCGGGGCTGTTCGACATGTACGACGTGCTGGGCCTGCGGTGAATGCACTGGACCTGCTGCGCCAGGGTGACAGCGTCAGCACCGGCGTTGCGCTGGTGCTGCTGGTCATGTCGGTGGGCAGTTGGGTCGTGATCCTGTGGAAGGCCTGGCTGCTGCTGCGCGCGCACCGGGATGTGGCGCGCAGCACCGCGGCGTTCTGGCAGGCGCCCAATCTACGTAACGGTTTACAGACCCTCCAGGCATTTGACCGCGAAGGCCTGGTGCGTCCGCTGGTCGAGGCCACCCAAGTGCAGACCGCCGGCACCCTGGCCGGTGCCGGGGATCGCTCCCAGCAGCTCACCCGCCTCCTGCGCGACGCTTTGCACGCCGTGCTGCTCAAGCTGCAGGCCGGGCAGGTGCTGCTGGCCACCGTTGGCTCCACCGCTCCCTTTGTCGGGCTGTTGGGCACGGTCTGGGGCATCTACCACGCGCTGATCGGCATTTCCGGTGCCGGCCAGGTCAGCATCGACAAAATCGCCGGCCCCGTCGGTGAATCCCTGATCATGACTGCCGCCGGGCTGACCGTCGCCATTCCGGCGGTGCTGGGCTACAACGTGCTGGGCCGCTACATTGGCCGCATCGAAGCCGATCTGGAAGGCTTTGCCCGCGACCTGCGCGAGCTGTTGCTGACTGCCGAACCGTCATGAGTTTTGGCCGACTGGAACGCACGCCGGGCCCTCAGCCCATGAGCGAGATCAACATGACGCCGCTGGTCGACGTGATGCTGGTGCTGGTGGTGATCTTCATCATCACCGCGCCGCTGCTGGTCAGTGCCGTCAAGGTCGATCTGCCCCGTACCGCCGGCGCCGCGGCCCTGGAGGCGCCCAAGTTCCTGTCCCTCACGATTGACCGCAAGGGTCAGGCCTATGTCGATGATCTGCCAATGGACCACGCAGCCCTGAGCACCACGCTGCGCCAGGCGGCCGAGCGCCACCCCGAAACCGAAGTGCGTCTGCGTGCCGACGCCCAGGTGCCCTATGGTCGGGTCGTCGAGGTCATGGGGCTGACCCACCAGGCGGGCCTGCACCGCATCGGCTTTGTGGCACAGACCGAATCTGGCGCGCGCTGACTCCCGCAGCGCCTAAAATCCTCCGTTGGCACTCCTCCAGGCGGCACGCTGTCGCCCTTTGACCCATGCAAGACAAATACCAACATCTGGACATCGAAAAAGCCGCACAAGACCACTGGGCCCAACCCCTGTGGAAGGGCCACAACGCCTACCGTGTGACCGAAGATGCGTCCAAAAAGAAGTTCTACGCCTGCTCCATGCTGCCCTACCCCAGCGGCAAGCTGCACATGGGCCACGTGCGCAACTACACCATCAACGACATGCTCACGCGCTATCTGCGCATGAACGGCTACAACGTGCTGATGCCCATGGGCTGGGACGCGTTCGGCCTGCCAGCGGAAAACGCAGCGTTGAAGAACGGCGTGCCACCGGCCAAATGGACCTACGAGAACATTGCCTACATGAAGGGCCAGATGCAGGCCATGGGCCTGGCCATTGACTGGAGCCGCGAGGTCGCCACCTGCGACCCCCAGTACTACAAGTGGAACCAGTGGCTGTTCCTGAAGATGCTGGAAAAGGGCATCGCCTACCGCAAGACCCAGGTCGTCAACTGGGACCCGGTGGACCAGACCGTGCTGGCCAACGAGCAGGTCATTGACGGCAAGGGTTGGCGCACCGGCGCCACCGTCGAGAAGCGTGAAATTCCTGGCTACTACCTCAAGATCACCGACTACGCGCAGGAACTGCTGGGCCAGGTGCAGGATGGTTTGCCCGGCTGGCCCGAGCGCGTCAAGCTGATGCAGGAAAACTGGATCGGCAAGTCTGCCGGTGTGCGCTTTGCGTTCACCCACAGCATCGCGGACGCTGATGGCAAGCTGATCGGTGACGGGCGCATGTATGTGTTCACGACGCGGGCCGACACCGTTATGGGCGTGACCTTCTGCGCCGTGGCACCCGAGCACCCGCTGGCCCTGCACGCGGCGCGCAGCAACCCCAAGCTGGCGGCCTTCATGGAAGAGTGCAAGGCCGGCGGCACCACCGAGGCCGAACTGGCGCTCAAGGAAAAACTGGGCATGGCCACCGGCCTGCAGGTCATCCATCCGCTGACCGGCGACCCGGTAGATGTGTGGGTCGGCAACTATGTGCTGATGGGTTATGGCGACGGCGCCGTGATGGGCGTGCCGGCCCACGACGAACGCGACTTCGCCTTTGCCAAGAAGTACGGCCTGCGCATTGACGATGTGGTGCACATCGATGGTCTGAGCTACGACCACAGCCACTGGCAGGACTGGTACGGTGACAAGCAGCGCGGCGTGACCGTCAACTCCGACATCTTCAGCGGCCTGTCCTGCGCTGAGGCGGTCGACGCCGTGGCCGCCGCCCTGCAGGCCAAGGGCCTGGGCGAGAAGAAAACCACCTGGCGCTTGCGCGACTGGGGTGTCAGCCGTCAGCGCTACTGGGGCACACCGATTCCCATCATCCATTGCGCTGAGCACGGCGCCGTGCCGGTGCCGGAAAAAGACCTGCCCGTGGTGCTGCCGCAGGACTGCGTGCCCGATGGCTCCGGCAACCCGCTGCACAAACACGAAGGTTTCCACGCTGGTGTCGTGTGCCCCGTGTGCGGCAAGCCCGCGCGGCGCGAGACCGACACCATGGACACCTTCGTGGACAGCTCGTGGTACTTCATGCGCTACTGCGACCCGCACAACGACAGCGCCATGGTCGGCGCCGGCACCGCCTACTGGATGCGCGACCAGGAAAAGGCACGCGGCGGCAGCGGCATGGACCAGTACATTGGCGGCATCGAGCACGCCATCCTGCACCTGCTGTATGCACGCTTCTGGACCAAGGTCATGCGCGACCTGGGCCTGGTCACCGTGGACGAACCCTTCACCAAGCTGCTGACGCAGGGCATGGTGCTCAACCACATCTACTCGCGCCGCACCGACAAGGGCGGCAAGGAATACTTCTGGCCCTCCGACGTGGAGCACGTATTCGACGCGTCCGGCAAGATCACCGGTGCGCGCCTGATCAAGGCCGTGGCGAGCGGGTCGGAGATGCTGCCCGTGGGCACGGCCATCGACTACGAGGGCGTGGGCACGATGTCCAAGTCCAAGAACAACGGTGTCGACCCGCAGGACCTGATCGAGAAGTACGGCGCCGACACGGCCCGCCTGTACACCATGTTCACGGCCCCGCCCGAGGCCACGCTGGAGTGGAACGATGCCGCCGTCGAAGGCAGCTACCGCTTCCTGCGCCGCGTCTGGAACTTTGGCGTCAAGTTGTCTGCTATGAATTTAGGAGCTTCTCACGCAAGTCTGGCGAGGGCTGGAGCCCTGAATGACAAACAGTTCGGGAAGGAAGCCAAGGTTTTGCGGCGTGAGATCCACGGCGTGCTCAAGCAGGTGGACTACGACTACCAGCGCATGCAGTACAACACCGTGGTGTCCGGTGCGATGAAGATGATCAATGCGCTGGAAGACTTCAAGGCCCTTGACACGGCCGGAGCCGATCTGGCCCTGGCCGAGGGCTTCTCCATCCTGTTGCGCATCCTGTACCCCGCCACGCCGCACATCGCGCATGCGCTGTGGAGCGAACTGGGCTTTGCCCAGGCACAGGGCGACCTGCTGGACGTCGCCTGGCCCGTGGTGGACCCGCAGGCGCTGGTGCAGGACGAACTGGAGCTGATGCTGCAGATCAACGGCAAGCTGCGTGGTTCGGTGATGGTGCCCTCCGGCGCCTCCAAGGACGAGATCGAGACGATCACGCTGGCCAGTGCCACCTTTGCCCAGTTCTCCAGCGGTGACGCCATCAAGCGCGTGATCGTCGTGCCCGGGCGCCTGGTCAACGTCGTTCAATAGCCATGCAACGCCGCCGGGTTCTTGCTGCTGCCCTTGCCGCCACCTGGGCGCTGTCCGGCTGCGGCTTCACGCTGCGCAGAGCGCCGACCTTTGCCTTTCAGACGCTGGCGGTCACGCCCGAGACCAACGGGCTGGTGGCGGCCGACCTGATCCGCTACTTCGGCAGTGCTGTGGTGCCGCTGGCACCGATCCGCGGGTCCGCACCGCCGCAGGTCATTGTCGACATCTTGCAGGAAGTGCGCGAGAAGAACGTGGTCGGCATCAACGCCTCCGGCCAGGTGCGTGAGTTCCAGTTGAATATCCGCATCCGCTTTCGCATGCGCACGCCCGATGGCCGCGAACTGATTGCGCCCACCGAGATTGCGCAGCAGCGCGACATCAGCTTCAACGAATCCGCCGTGCTGGCCAAGGAGGCCGAAGAGGTGCTGCTGTTCCGCGACATGCAGGCCGATATCCTGCAGCAGTTGGTGCGACGGCTGGCCGCCATCAAGTCCCTGGACGGACCCTGACCATGCAAGTGGCCCTGGGCCAGCTGGCCAACCACCTGCAGCGCGGACTCAAGAGCCTGTACACCCTGCACGGCGATGAACCCCTGCTGCTGCAGGAGGCGCTGGACACCATCCGCGCCGCGGCGCGCCCCCAGGGCTACACCGAGCGCACCTCGCACACCGTGGCCGGGGCCCACTTCGACTGGAGCGAGGTGCTGGCGGCCGGCGGGTCCTTGAGCCTGTTTGCCGACAAGCAGATCGTCGAAATCCGCATCCCCTCCGGCAAGCCGGGTAAGGACGGCAGCGCCGCGCTGCAGCAGCTGGCTGAAATGTCGCAGGGCAACGACGCCACACTGACCGTTGTGCTGCTACCGCGCCTGGACAAGATGACCAAGTCCAGCGCCTGGTTCGTCGCGCTGGAGAGCTTTGGCATGACGGTGCAGGTCGATCCGGTCGAGCGCGCCGCGCTGCCGCAGTGGATCGCCCAGCGCCTGGCCGCCCAGGGCCAGCGCGTGGTCGCCGGCGAAGAAGGCCAGCGCACGCTGCAGTTCTTTGCCGACCGGGTGGAGGGCAACCTGCTGGCCGCCCACCAGGAAATCCAGAAGCTGGCGCTGCTGTTCCCCCCCGATGGCGCCGCGGGCGGTATCCTCAGTTTTGAGCAGGTCGAAGGTGCGGTGCTGAATGTGGCGCGCTACGACGTGTTCAAGCTGTCCGAGGCGGTGCTGGCCGGCCAGGCCCTGCGCGTGCAGCGCATGCTCGACGGCCTGCAGGCCGAGGGCGAGGCCGAGGTCCTGGTGCACTACACGCTGGCGGAGGACATCCGGGCGCTCAAGCGCGTCAAGGACGCGATGGGCCAGGGCCGCCCGCTGCCGATGGCGCTGCGCGAACAGCGCGTCTGGGGCGTCAAGGAGCGCCTGTTTGAGCGCGTGCTGCCCCGGCTGAGTGAATCCAAGTTGGCCGAGCTGCTGCAATCCGCCCATCTGGTGGATGGCATTGTCAAAGGGCTGAAGCAACCGGACTGGCCCGCATCGGGCTGGCAGGCGCTGCACCGGCTGGCCCTGCAACTGTGCGCGCTGTGTGCGGCCGCGCCCGGTCAGAAATCTGCGCGCTGAGCGCCGCCGGGCCGCCCCAAGGCGCGAGAGTCCCCTTGGGGGGCCGCGACCCACACGAAGTGGGGAAGCGTGGGGGGTCAGACGTTGTACAGTCTACATTTTGGTGACAGGGGCAAGTTATGGTCAAAACGTGGCAAGAATCGGAAGTGGTGTACGGTACGGAAGACATTCTGACCAGCCTGTGCAATTCGGTGACCCGGGTGCTGACCGTGGCGACCCAGTGCGAGATCCACTACTCCGGCATGGTGCAGCGCATCACCAAGACCTGCCTGAAGCCCGACATCGGCTGCTTTGTGCTGTTTGACGGCGGATTCTCCGGTCTGGTGGTTCTCAATTTCGAGGCACAGACCGCGATGGAGCTCTATGAGAGCTACATGCTCAACATGGGCATGCCCAAGAGCGAATTGGCCAACGCCCACACGTCTGACGAGGTCGGCAATATCCTGGGTGAGCTGATGAACCAGATCGTCGGGGATTTCACCGGCAAGGTGCGGCGCGAACTGCAAACCCACATCACCCAGAACCAGCCAAAGATGCTGGTCCTCAACAAACAGGTGATGTTGAGTGTGGACACCCAACTGGATCAGCCGGAGTCACGGCGTGTGACGTTCTACACCGGAAAGAACAACATCTTCTACCTGGAACTGGCGATTGACCGCACCGAGTTCATCAAGCTGCACGATTTTGATGCCACCGAAACACTCGACCCGGATGAGGTGATCGCCCAGGCCAATGCGGCGCGCACTGCCACGCCGCCAGCGTCCGATACCAGCGAGCAGGACGAACTGTTGCGGTCCTTGGGCATGTAGGCTCCGGGGGGCAAGGCGTGAATGCCCCCAATCTTCCGTAAGCTCTGCCGCGTGTCGTGCTGCAGTGCCTCAAAAGTCACAATGACTGAATGCGTATCGATTGCTGACCAAGCCCTCGTCCATCATCCGCATATAGCTATCAATTCAATAGCAAATCCAAAGCATTGATGCAGGTAGTGCCTCACCGGCGACGGCATTTTTACGGCTTTTTTACGCCCGTGGTGTGAAACAAAACACCGTTTTTACGGGCTCCAAACCACACTTGTCGCACTAACTTCTTTGAAGGTGTGACTATGGATTTTGTGTTTGCTGGGGTGTGTCTTGCCCTGTGGGGCGTGATGGTCGCCATGGTGTGGGGCTTCAAAAAGCTCGAAAAACCGCAGGGAGGTCGGCCATGAACGGCACTGAATTGATGTACGTACTGGGCGGCTTGGTGTCCACCCTGCTACTTGTGTATCTGGTCTATGCGCTGTTTCGCGCCGAGGAGTTCTGATGAACAGCTCTGCCTGGGGCCTTCTGGGTCTCTTTCTCGTAACTTTACTGGTGCTGTCCTGGCCCTTGGGCAAATGGATTGCACGTATCAGCTCCGGCACACTCCCGCGTTGGATGCACAGCGTGGAGGCACCGTTGTACAAACTGGCGGGCACATCGCCCGAGCAGTCCATGAAGTGGTCGGACTATGCGCTGGCCCTGCTGGCATTCAACGCCTTGGGCGCACTGGTCGTGTATGCCTTGCAGCGCTTGCAGGTCAGCCTGCCGCTCAATCCGGCGGGAATGGCGGCGGTGTCCCCAGACTCGTCATTCAACACGGCCCTGAGTTTTGTGACCAACACCAACTGGCAAGGTTACTCCGGTGAGTCTACGATGAGCTATCTGACCCAGATGCTGGGTCTGGCCGTGCAGAACTTCTTCTCTGCGGCCACCGGCATTGCCGTGGTGTTCGCGCTGATCCGTGGCTTTGTGGCGCGCTCCACGGCGGTGATTGGCAATTTTTGGGTGGACATGACCCGCATCACGGCCTGGCTGCTGTTGCCACTGTCCGTGGTGTTTGCCATCTTCCTGGTGGGCCAGGGCGTCATCCAGAATTTTGAAGGCTACAAAGAGGTGACCACACTGGAGGTCACCAAGTTCCAACAGCCCAAGGTGGATGACAAGGGCGCACCCGTGGTGGATGAGAAGGGTGCTCCGGTATTGGAAGACGCGCAGACCGACAAGCAGACCCTGCCGATGGGACCCGTGGCTTCGCAGGAAGCGATCAAGATGCTGGGCACCAATGGTGGCGGTTTTTTCAATGCCAATTCTGCACATCCCTATGAAAATCCGACCGCACTGAGCAACTTCTTCCAGATGCTGGCGATCTTCCTGATTCCTGCGGCACTGTGCTTCAGCTTTGGCATCGAAGTCGGTGACAAGCGCCAGGGCTGGGCCGTGCTCGCCGCCATGACCATCATGTTTGTGGCCGCCGTCATGGTCATCACGCCGGCCGAGCAGGCGGGCAATCCGCTGCTCAATCCCCTGGGTGTGGACCAGACTGCCAGTGCCCTGCAATCCGGGGGCAACATGGAGGGCAAGGAGTCCCGCTTCGGCGTCAACGCCAGCAGCCTCTTTACCGTCATCACTACGGCTGCATCCTGTGGTGCGGTCAATACCATGCATGACTCGTTGACACCTCTGGGCGGCATGGTGCCCATGGTGATGATGCAACTGGGCGAAGTCGTGTTTGGCGGCACCGGAACGGGTCTGTACGGCATGCTGGTGTTTGCCATCCTGGCGGTGTTCATCGCCGGCCTGATGATCGGCCGTACGCCGGAATACCTGGGCAAGAAGATCGAGTCGCACGAGATGAAGCTGACCTCGGTCGCCATTCTGGTCACGCCCATCATTGTTTTGGCCGGTACCGCGGTGGCGGTGATGATGGATGGGGGTAAGGCAGGCATCGCCAATCCCGGCGCACACGGGTTCTCGGAAATTCTGTATGCGCTGACATCGGCCGCCAACAACAATGGCAGTGCCTTTGCGGGGCTTTCCGCCAATACGCCGTTCTATAACATTCTGTTGGGTCTGGCGGTCTGGTTTGGTCGCTTTGGTGTGATCGTGCCGGTGCTGGCGATTGCCGGTGCGCTGGCGGCCAAAAAGCGTCTGCCCGTGACATCGGGAACCCTTCCCACGCATGGCCCGCTGTTTGTCGTTTTGCTGATTGGCACCGTGCTGCTGGTTGGGCTTCTGAACTATGTGCCGGCCCTGGCTCTGGGGCCCATGGTTGAGCACCTGATGCTCTGGTCCGCCCACTAAGCCGGCCCCTTTCTGAGTACCTATGCTATGAAAACCAATACTTCTCTCACGCTCTTCGACCCGGTGCTGATCAAACCGGCCATCAAGGCTTCGTTTGCCAAGCTCAGCCCGCGTGCCCAATGGCGCAACCCGGTGATGTTTGTCGTTTATATCGGCAGCATTCTGACCACGCTGCTGGGCATCCAGGCCCTGCAGGGGCACGGTGAGGCACCCGCCTGGTTCATCTTCTCCGTGGCCGTCTGGTTGTGGTTCACGGTGCTGTTTGCCAATTTCGCCGAAGCGCTGGCCGAAGGTCGCAGCAAGGCCCAGGCCGCTTCCCTGCGCAGCCTGAAGAAGAGCACCTGGGCCAAGAAGCTGAGTGAACCCAAACATGGTGCCTCCTGGTTGCCGGAGCAGGCGGAAAACCTGCGCAAAGGTGATGTGGTCTTGGTCGAAGCGGGTGACACGATCCCCGTGGATGGCGAAGTCATCCAGGGCGTGGCGACCGTAGACGAAAGCGCCATCACTGGTGAATCCGCTCCCGTGGTGCGCGAGTCCGGCGGCGACTTCGCATCGGTAACGGGCGGCACACGCGTGTTGTCGGACTGGCTGGTGGTGCGCATTGGCGTCAATCCCGGCGAGTCGTTCCTGGACCGCATGATCAGCATGGTCGAAGGCGCCAAGCGCCAGAAGACCCCCAACGAAATTGCGTTGACCATCCTGCTGGTGGCGCTGACCATCGTCTTTCTGGTCGTCACCGTGACGTTGCTGCCGTACTCCCTGTTCAGCGTAGAGGCGGCCAAGGCTGGCAGCGTGGTGAGTATTACGGCGTTGGTCGCGTTGCTGGTATGCCTGATCCCCACGACCATCGGTGGTTTGCTGTCCGCGGTTGGCGTCGCCGGCATGAGCCGCATGATGCAGGCCAATGTGATTGCGACTTCCGGCCGGGCCGTGGAAGCCGCCGGCGACGTGGACGTTCTGTTGCTGGACAAGACCGGGACCATCACCCATGGCAACCGCCAGGCGGCGATGTTCATTGCCGCGCAGGGCGTCACCCAGTCGCAACTGGCAACCTGTGCCGCACAAGCCTCGGTTGCAGATGAAACACCGGAGGGTCGCAGCATTGTCGTGTTGGCCCAGCGGCTCGGCAAGTTTGATCCATTGGTGGGCGAGACTGTGGAAGTCCCATTCACCGCGCAAACCCGCATGAGCGGTGTGGATGTCAAACAAGCAGATGGCAGCATTCGACAACTCCGCAAGGGAGCGGTGGACGCCGTGCGCCGGCACGTGGAGGCGCTGGGCGGCAAGCTGCCCACAGAACTGGTGCGCGCATCGGATGAAGTCTCGCGCCGGGGTAGCACGCCTCTGGCCGTGGCTGACGGCAAAGTGGTTCTGGGCGTCGTGGAGCTCAAAGACATCGTCAAGACCGGCATCAAGGAGCGCTTTGGTGAACTGCGCCGCATGGGCATCAAGACGGTGATGATCACTGGTGACAACAAGCTGACCGCTGCCGCCATCGCTGCGGAAGCAGGTGTCGATGACTTCCTGGCCGAGGCCACGCCGGAAGACAAGCTGCGTCTGATTCGCCAGTACCAGTCCGAAGGGCGCCTGGTGGCCATGACCGGTGACGGCACCAACGATGCACCGGCGCTGGCCCAGGCCGATGTGGCCGTGGCTATGAACAGCGGCACGCAGGCCGCCAAGGAGGCAGGCAATATGGTGGATCTGGACTCCAACCCCACCAAGTTGCTGGAAGTGGTGGAGACCGGCAAGGCCCTGCTGATGACACGCGGCTCGCTGACGACCTTCTCCATTGCAAATGACGTGGCGAAGTATTTCGCCATCATTCCGGCGATCTTTGTGACGACCTATCCGCAGTTGGCGGCGCTCAATGTCATGCGTCTGGGCAGTTCCTCGTCGGCCATTCTGTCGGCGGTGATCTTCAACGCGCTGATCATCGTGTTCCTCATTCCCCTGGCGCTCAAGGGTGTCAAGTACCGCCCCGTGGGGGCGGCCGTTCTGCTGCGACGCAATCTGCTGATCTATGGCCTGGGTGGCCTGGTTGTTCCCTTCATTGGCATCAAGCTCATCGACCTGATGCTGGTGGCCATGGGCCTCGTTTAATCATTCAAAGGAAAAATTCCATGTACACCAAATCTCTTACCCTGATTTGCGCCGCCCTGGTTTCCAGTGGAGTCTTTGCGCAGACGTCGACACCCGAGCCGCAATCCTCGCTGAGCTTCAACGTGGGCGTGGTCAGTGACTACCGCTTCCGCAGCGTCGCCCAGACCTCGTTCAAGCCCGCCCTCCAGTTGGGTGCAGACTATGCGCACAAGAGCGGTGCCTATGTCGGCATCTGGGGCTCCAACGTCAGCTGGATCAAGGACTACGTCGGTGCCACCGACGGCTCCACCGAAGTCGACCTGTATGGCGGCTACAAGGGCGAAATCGCCAAGGACTTCACCTTTGACGTGGGCGTGATCCGTTATCAATACCCCGGCAACACGGCCGACAAGGTTCTGGTCGATGCCAGCACCACCGAAGTCTATGGCGCCCTGACCTACGGCATCGTGACCGCCAAGTACAGCCAGGCCACCACCAACTTCATTGCCAACCCTGACTCCAAGGGCTCCAACTACTTCGAGCTGGCCGCCGCTTTTGATCTTGGCAATGGCTTCACGCTGACCCCGCACGTGGGTCGCCAGAGCATTCCCAACCAGACCAACAGCGCCGGTGATTACACCGACTGGTCCCTGACATTGACCAAGGACTTCGGCAACGGCCTGACCGTCTCTGTGGCCTCCCTGACGACCGATGCCAAGGACGCGTTCTACAAGGTTGCCGGTTTTGACAACCTGGGCAAGAACGCTGTCACGGTCGGCCTGAAGTACACGTTCTGAAACGGAAGACTCCACCATGAAAAACATTCTCCGCCCAGTGCTCATCGTATTTGGTGTGCTGACCCTGCTGACCGGCGTGGCCTATCCCATGCTGGTCACCGGTGTTGGCCAGGCGCTGTTTCCGAACCAGGCAGCGGGCAGCCTGATTCTGCGTGAAGGCAAGCCCGTTGGCTCCAGCCTGATCGGCCAGAACTTTTCGGACCCGGGACACTTCTGGGGTCGACCCTCGGCCACCGGACCGCAACCCAACAATGGGCTTGCTTCTAGTGGTTCCAACCAGGGTCCGCTGAATCCGGCCTTGCTGGATGCGGTGAAGGGACGGGCGGACGCATTGCGTGCAGCCGACCCTGGCAATGCGCAGCCGATTCCGGTTGAGTTGGTGACGGCGTCGGCCAGTGGTTTGGACCCTCACATCAGTCCGGCAGCGGCACAGTATCAGGTATCCCGCGTTGCCGCCGTTCGCCATCTGCCTACGGCCACGGTGCAGGCTTTGGTTGCAGATGCGACCCAGCGTCCGATCGTGGGAATCCTGGGGGAGCCAGTGGTCAATGTGCTGCGGTTGAATCTGGCACTTGATGCACACTCCAGCCATGGCGATCCCAACTGACTCCCGGCCCGACCCCGACGCCCTGCTGGCGCAGTTACGCGAGGACGATCTGGAGGTCCAGCGGGGCAAGCTGCGCATCTACTTTGGTGCCAGTGCCGGCGTGGGCAAGACCTTCGCCATGCTCAGTGCGGCCCAGCGCGCGCAAGCGGCTGGGCAGTCCGTTCTGGTGGGCGTTGTTGAGACCCACGGCCGCAAGGAAACCATGGAGCTGCAGGCCGATCTGAAGCTGCTGCCGCTGCGCAAGGTGCCCTACCGCGGTCAGGTTCTTCTGGAGTTGGACCTGGACGCGGCGTTGAAAGCCAAGCCCGACATCCTGCTGGTGGACGAACTGGCGCATACCAATGCGCCGGGCTCGCGCCACCCCAAGCGATGGCAGGACGTGCAGGAACTGCTGGACGCCGGGATTGATGTCTGGACCGCATTGAATGTCCAGCACCTGGAGAGTCTCAATGGCACGGTCGGCGCCATTACCGGCATTCGCGTCAATGAAACCGTGCCCGACACGCTGTTGGACAGCGCCGACGAACTGATTCTGGTGGATGTGACGGCGGATGAGTTGCTGGCCCGCCTGAAGGCCGGCAAGGTCTATGTTCCGCATCAAGCCGAGCGTGCAACGCAGAACTTCTTCCGCAAGGGAAACCTGTTCGCCTTGCGCGAGATCGCGCTGCGGCGGACTGCCGAGCATGTGGGCGATGACGTGCGCAGCTACCGTGCGCGCCAGCACCTAATGGCCAGCCACGGGCAGGTCAAGGGCAGCCCGTCCTGGAATACCTCGGGGGCGATGCTGGTGTGCGTAGGCCCCGGCGAAGGGGCCGAGCATGCGGTGCGCAGCGCGGCACGATTGGCCGGGCAGCTCAATGTGCGTTGGCATGCGGCGTATGTCGAAACCCCGGAGCTCCAGCGCCTGCCGTCCTCGGTGCGAGACCGCACGCTGGCCGTTCTGAAGCTGGCCGAAGAGCTGGGCGGGCACACTGCGGTATTGACCGGCAATGACATTGCCCAAGCGTTGTTGGAACAGGCTCAGACGCTGAATTGCGCGACGCTGGTGTTGGGGCGTCCCTCGCACCGACCGTGGGGGCAACTCCGGCGAGCGATCTGGCCGACACTGACGCGTCAGTTGGCGCAGTTGGCGCCGACACTGGACATCATGGAAGTGGGTTCCACCGAGAGCGTGCGCCGTCTGGCACCGGCGGTTCCGGCGGACCCGCAAGACGAAGAACCCCTGTCGCAGTGGAATGATTCCTGGCCACGGTATGCGTGGGCCTTCGGTGCCTGCGTGGGGACCACTTTGTTGACGCTGCCGATGCTGGCCTTGTTTGACCTGGCCAACATTGTGATGCTGTTCCTGCTGTGCGTGGTGTTGGTGGCCGTCAAGCTGGGGCGTGGTCCGGCGATGCTGGCAGCGGTCCTGGCGGTCGCGGCGTTCGATTTCTTTTTTGTGCCACCACGCCTCTCGTTTGCAGTGACCGATGTTCAATACCTGGTCACCTTTGCGGTGATGCTGGGCGTGGGGTTGCTGATCGGCCAACTGACCGCCAACCTGCGCTTCTCGGCCTATGTTTCCGCCAGCCGCGAGCGCAGGGCGCAGGCATTGTTTGAGCTGACCCGCGACCTGTCTGCTGCGTTGCAAACGGTTCAAGTCGTGGAACTGGGTGAGGCTGCAGTGGAGCGCACCTTCGGCGGACAGGCCAAGGTCTTCATCACCAATGCCAACGACCAGTTGGAACTGGGGGATAACCTGCCCGACCGATTGGATGCCAGCATCGCCGACTGGGCGTTTCACAACGGGCAGCGGGCCGGCATGGCCACGGCAACCTTGCCTTCCAGTGCCTGGCACTATGTGCCGCTGCAGGCGCCCATGCGCATCCGCGGGGTGCTGGCGGTGCAGCCAGCGCAGGCACGCTGGTTGCTGATACCGGAGCAGGTCCAGCAACTGGAAACCCTGGCACGGCAAATCGCGATTGCGCTGGAGCGCGTGCACTACGTGGATGTGGCGCAGTCTGCAGTGGTGCAGATGGAGTCGGAGCGTTTGCGCAACACCTTGCTGGCAACCATGTCCCACGACGTGCGAACGCCGTTGACGGCGCTGATTGGTCAGGCCGAAAACCTGGAGCATTCCCCGTCGCTGACACCCGACCAGTTGGCATCGGTACAGGCCATTGGTCGCGAAGCCCGCGAGCTGAGCGCTTTAGTGACCAACCTGCTCGACATGGCGCGCCTGGAGAGCGGCGAAGTCCAGTTGCACAAGGATTGGCAGTCCGTTGAAGAAGTGGTTGGCAGCGCCATTCGGTCTGCCCGGCACGCACTGGGGCCGCTGGAAATTGGAACGAATCTGCCGGCCGATTTGCCCTTAGTGGAGTTTGATGCGACCCTGATGGAACGCGTGTTGGTCAATTTGCTCGAAAACGCGGCGAAGTACGGTGCGCCCGTGGCCGGTCAGTCACCCGCGATTGTGATCAGTGCACACGCCAGTCCCCACAGTCTGGAGTTGCGGGTGCGTGACTTTGGGCCCGGTCTGCCTCATTCCAGCCGGGGCCACGAGCAGGTCTTGTTTGACAAGTTCACGCGGGGGCAGGCCGAGTCGACAACGCGTGGAGTGGGACTCGGTTTGGCCATTTGCAAAGCCATCGTGGAAGCACATCGCGGAAAAATTGTTGCGGCCCAAGCCGATGGAGGTGGTGCAGAATTCACGATCACCCTGCCACGCACCAGCCCGCCCGTTGCGCCCGAAGTGGAAGACTCTTGACCGAGGCCGCCAAGCATCATGTCTGCTCCCATTGCCATCCTGATTGAGGACGAACCCCAGATCCGGCGGTTTGTGCGCGCCGCACTGGAAGGCGAGGGCTGGATCGTGCACGAGACCGACACCGCCAAGCGGGGGCTGCTGGACGCCGGTACGCGCAAGCCGGACTTGCTGGTGGTGGACTTGGGCCTGCCCGATGGCGATGGCCTGGATGTGATCCGCGATGTCCGTTCTTGGTCGAACGTGCCCATCGTGGTGCTGTCGGCCCGTGCCGACGAGTCGGACAAGATTTCCGCGCTGGACGCCGGTGCCGATGACTACCTCACCAAACCCTTTGGTGTGGGCGAATTGCTGGCGCGGGTGCGGGCCAACTTGCGCCGCCCCCGGAGTGGTGCTGCAGAATCGGGTGCCCAGGCCTGCCATGACGGGGATGCCTTATCTCGTTTTGGCGAAGTGGAGGTAGATAGACGGGCGCGGCTGGTCCGTCGCAACGGCGTCGAGGTGCATCTGACGCCCATTGAGTACCGACTGCTCAGTGTTCTGCTGGCCAATGCGGGCCGGGTCATGACACACCGTCAGTTGCTCAAGGACGTGTGGGGGCCTTCCCACGCGGACCAAAGCCATTACCTTCGCATTTACATGGGGCATTTGCGGCAAAAGCTGGAGAAAGACCCGGCGCAGCCTGAACACCTGCTGACCGAAACGGCGGTCGGGTATCGCCTATTGCCAGACGCCTGAGCTGCGATCTGGAGCCAGCGGCATTCCAGTGGGGTGTCGACGGTTCGGGATATCTGCGAAAATCCCCCCATGAACGCGCTCACCATCACCGAATACGCCAACGCCCTGGGTTCTCAGGCAAAACGGGCTTCAGCCCTCATGGCTGCTGCGTCGGCAGCTACTAAAAACAGAGCATTGCGGACGCTGGCGGCGCTGCTGCGTGCCAATGTGGACGCCCTGCAGGTGGACAACGCCCGGGATATTGAACGCGCCGTGGCCAATGGCCTGGCCGCCCCGATGGTGGACCGCCTGCGCCTGACACCCAAGGTCATCGAGACCTGCGCCGAGGGCTGCGAGCAGCTGGCCGCCATGGCCGACGTGATTGGCGAGATCATCGGCATGAAGCAGCAGCCCAGCGGCATCCGCGTCGGCCAGATGCGCGTGCCCATCGGCGTGTTCGGCATGATTTTCGAAAGCCGGCCCAACGTCACCATCGAGGCCGCCAGCCTGTCCATCAAGAGCGGCAATGCCTGCATCCTGCGCGGCGGCTCGGAAGCGATTGATTCCAACAAGGCGCTGGCCAGGCTGGTGCAGCAGGCCCTGCTGGAGGCTGGTTTGCCGGCGGATGCCGTGCAACTGGTGCAGACCACCGACCGCGCGGTGGTGGACCAGCTCATCGCCATGCCACAGTACGTGGACGTCATCATTCCGCGCGGTGGCAAGGGCCTGATCGAGCGCATCAGCGCTGGCGCCAAGGTGCCGGTTATCAAGCACCTGGACGGCAACTGCCACGTCTATGTGGACGACCCCTGCGATCTGGCCATGGCCATCAAGGTCGTGGACAACGCCAAGACCAACAAATACAGCCCCTGCAACGCCGCCGAGAGCCTCTTGGTGGCGCGCGGTGTGGCGCCGGCCTTTCTGGCGCAGATGGGTGTGGTCTTCGCCGCCAAGGGCGTGGAAATGCGTTGCGACCCCGTGGCGCTCGAATTCTTGCAGTCGAATCTGCCATCAGCCCTCGTGGAATCTGCGCAGACAGCTATCAAATCAGGAGCGAGTGCGACACCGCTGCCGACCGCCAGGCTGGCGCTGGCGACCGAGAGCGACTGGTACGAAGAGTACCTGGCGCCGGTCATCAGCGTCAAGGTGGTGGCGGGGCTGGATGAAGCCATTGCCCATATCAACCGGTATTCCAGCCACCACACCGACGCCATCCTGACTCGCGACCACATGCACGCACAAGCCTTCCTGCGCGAGGTGGACTCGGCCAGCGTCATGGTCAACACCAGCACCCGCTTTGCCGACGGCTTTGAATACGGCCTGGGCGCCGAGATCGGCATCAGCACCGACAAATTCCACGCCCGCGGGCCGGTGGGCATTGAAGGGCTGACCTCGTTGAAATACGTGGTGCTGGGCGACGGTGAGGTGCGAAGCTGACCCTAGAATCGGGTTTTATTCCATTTAAGAGGGCCGCATGGTTCCCCATCTCGTTACCGCCCTGACTGGCCCCATCAACGAACTGGAACAGCGCATTCTGGACTCCATGCCGGCCATCGAGCGCTGGTTCCGCCTGGAGTGGATGGAGCACACGCCACCGTTCTACTGCTCGGTGGACGTGCGCAATGCCGGTTTCAAGCTGGCGCCGGTGGACACCAACCTGTTTCCCGATGGCTGGAACATCCTGACCCCGGCCATGCTGCCGTTGGCCGTGCAGGCCGCCATGGCCTCGATCGAAAAGATCTGCCCCGAGGCACGCAACCTGCTGATCGTGCCGGAAAACCAGGCCCAGAACAGCTCCTACCTGAGCAACCTGGCGCAGTTGCGGCGCATCTTCCACATGGCGGGCCTGAATGTGCGCATGGGCTCCATCAGCCCGGAGGTCAAGCGCGCCGTGACCATTGCGCTGCCGGACGGCGACAGCATCACGCTGGAGCCGGTATCGCGCAACAAGGGCCGCATCGGCGTCAAGGATTTTGACCCCTGCACCATTCTGCTGAACAACGACCTGCGCGCCGGCGTGCCCGGCATTCTGGAAGACCTGCACCAGCAGTACCTGCTGCCACCGCTGCACGCGGGCTGGAGCACGCGGCGCAAGAGCAACCATTTCAAGTGCTTCGAAGAGGTGTCCAAGCGCTTTGGCAAGCTGATCGGCGTCGACCACTGGCTGATCAACCCGCTGTTTGACCGCTGCGCCGCGGTGGACTTCTCCAGCGACACCAGCGTGCAGGAACTGGCCACCCGGGTGGACGCGCTGTTGGCCAAGATCCGCAAGAAGCACAAGGAATACGGCATCAAGGAAAAGCCCTTCATCGTCGTCAAGGCCGACAACAGCGACCCGCGTATGGGCATCCTGAGCCTGCGCGACGCCAAGGATCTGGACGGACTGCGCCAGCACCTGTGCAGCCAGGAGGCGCTGGCCAAGGGCAGCCCGCCGGTGTTTGATGTGCTGCTGCAGGAAGGCGTGCTGACCAGCGAACGCCTGAATGATGCGCAGGCCGAGCCGGTGGTCTACATGATGGACCGCTACGTGGTGGGCGGCTTCTACCGCGTGCATGCCGATCGCAAGACCGACGAGAACCTCAATGCCCCGGGTTCCAGCTTTGTGCCGCTGGCATTTGCCGAGAGTACGCACTTACCCCAGCCCGGTATCAAGCCCGGCGCCAGTGCGCCGAACCGCTTCTACATGTATGGCGTGATCGGTCGGCTGGCCATGCTGGCTGCCAGCTACGAACTGGAAGCCACCGACCCGGAAGCGGAACACTACGCCTGACACGGGGCTTGCTGCAAGCCCTTCGCGGACAGCCAGTTGTTGCGGTGCAACACGTTGGCAAAATCCCGTGAAATGCAACCCCACAGGCTTGCGCGCAGGGGTGTCTGGCGCAAAATAGCGATCCCAAATGGAATGGAACCTGGTCGCATGCATGGCCAGGCGAATGTGTGGCTGCATCCAAATCGTCTCTCCCGGCGCTAACTCTGGGCGCCATTGGCGTTGTGTACGGAGATATCGGCACCAGTGTCCTGTACGCCTTCAAGGAGGTGTTCGTCAGCGGTCACGTGCCCATTACGCAAGCCAACGTCCTGGGTGTCCTGTCGCTGTTCTTCTGGGCGCTGACCATCATTGTCTCGGTCAAGTACGTGGTGCTGATCATGCGCGCCGACAACAATGGCGAGGGCGGCCTGATGGCCCTGCTGGCGCTGGCATCCATGTCGACGCGCGGGAACCCGCGCATGCGGGGCATTCTGGTGATCCTGGGCGTTTTTGGCGTGGCCCTGTTCTTCGGTGACGGTGTCATCACGCCGGCCATTTCCGTTCTGTCCGCGGTGGAAGGCCTGGAGATCATCACGCCGGCCGCCAAGCCCTATGTGGTGCCGATCTCGCTGCTGGTTTTGGCGGCCCTGTTCCTGGTCCAGCGCCGGGGCACCGGTGACATTGGGAAGTTTTTTGGTCCGATCACGGTACTGTGGTTTTTGGCGATTGGTGCGGCGGGTGCAGTGCAAATCGCACGCAACCCGGGTGTGCTATTTGCGATTTCACCTTCCTATGCAATCGAATTTGCGCTGCAGCACTACCACCTTGCGTTTATCACCTTGGGTGCAGTCTTTTTGTGTTTGACCGGTGCGGAAGCGCTGTATGCGGACATGGGCCACTTCGGTAAGAAGCCGATCCGCCTGGCCTGGTTTGGTCTGGTTCTGCCGTCCCTGGTATTGAACTATTTCGGTCAAGGTGCTCTGGTACTGGCCGATTCCAATGCGGTGGAGAATCCGTTTTTCAGCATGATGCCCGAGTGGTCCCTCATTCCGATGGTGGTCCTGGCGACTGCAGCGACGGTAATTGCATCGCAGGCCCTGATCTCCGGGGCTTTCTCGGCAACCAAGCAGACCATCCAACTTGGTTTTCTGCCACGTCTGACAATTCTGCACACCTCGGTCAAGGACACCGGCCAGATCTACATTCCGGCGGTGAACTGGTCGCTGATGGCTGGCGTGGTTGCCGCGGTGGGGCTGTTCGGATCGTCCTCGGCACTTGCTGCAGCATACGGCATCTCCGTCAGCTTGGTCATGATCATTACTACGGGGATGACTTTCTTTGTGGTGCGCTACGGTTGGGGTTACCCGCTTTGGGTCTGTGTGGGTGCGACCGGGTTCTTCTTTGTGATTGACGCCGCATTCTTTGCGTCCAATTCCTTGAAAATTGCACAAGGCGGCTGGTTCCCGCTGGTCATGGCGATTGGCCTGTATGTGGTCATGTCGACGTGGAAGGAGGGTCGGCGTTTGCTCAATGAAAAGCTGCGCTCCGATGCGATTGATTTGCCGAGCTTCCTTGATGCGGTGTTTGTCAGCCCGCCAGCGCGCGTGTCTGGAACGGCAGTGTTTCTGACTGCCGAAATTGGAACCGTGCCCAACGCCATGTTGCACAACCTTAAGCATAACAAGGTGCTACATGCCAACAATCTGTTTGTGACCGTGAAGAACCATGAAGTCCCATGGATTGGCATGGACAAGCGCCTGGAAATCGACTCGCTGGGTCATGACTGCTGGCAGGTGGTGATCCACTACGGCTTCAAGAACGACCCCGACGTGCCCAAGGCCCTGCAGCAGATCAAGGGCCGTGGCTGCGAGATGAACAGCATGACCACCAGCTACTTCCTGTCGCGCGACACCGTGGTGCCCACCATCGGACGGGGCATGGCGCAGTGGCGTGAAAAGCTGTTTGCGCAAATGCACCACAACGCCAGCGGCGCGGCAGACTTTCTGAATCTGCCCAACAATGCCGTGGTGGAGTTGGGCTCCAAGATTGAAATTTGAGTCCCCAACTGGTTAGGTATGCAGTTTTTCAAAGACCTCAGCCTCTCTGCCTTCACCGCCGGCTTTGTCGCCGTACTGGTGGGCTTCACCAGTTCCGTTGCCATCGTGTTCCAGGCCGCCCAGGCCTTTCACGCCACGCCGGACATGATTGCATCATGGATGTGGGCGCTGGGGTTGGGCATGGGCCTGTGCACGCTGCTGCCCTCGCTGTGGTGGAAGAAGCCGGTCATGGTGGCCTGGAGCACGCCCGGTGCGGCGGTGCTGGCCACGGCCGGTGTCACCGGCGGGTTTTCCATGGCCGAGGCGGTGGGCGCCTTCATGGTCTGTGCGGCGCTGATCACGCTGTCGGGCGTGACCGGCTGGTTTGAGCGCGTCATGAACCGCATCCCCGTGGCACTGGCCGCGGCGCTGCTGGCCGGCGTGCTGGCGCGCTTTGGACTGGCCGGTTTTGCCGCAGCCCAGACGGCGCTGCCGCTGGTGCTGGTCATGCTGCTGGCCTACCTGCTGGGCAAGCGCCAGTGGCCGCGCTATGCGGTGCCGTTCACCCTGGTTGTTGCTATTGTTTTCGTAGCTGCAACCACAGGTTTCACGAGGGCTGACATCGCATTTGGCTTGGCATCGCCGATCTGGGTCACGCCTCACTTCACGTTCCCGGCGCTGGTCAGCCTGGCGCTGCCGCTGTTCATCGTGACCATGGCCTCGCAGAACCTGCCCGGCGTGGCGGCCATCCGCTCCACCGGCTATGGCGACCGGCGAGACCACGGGGGCGACGCCGGCATTCCGATCTCCAAGACCATCACGCTGACGGGGGTGGCCACCTTGTTGCTGGCGCCGTTTGGTGCGTTTGCGCTGAACCTGAGCGCCATCACTGCGGCGATCTGCATGGGGCCCGAGGCGCACAGTGACCCGGCGCGCCGCTACACGGCGGCCGTGTCCTGCGGGCTGCTGTATGTAGTGATTGGCATCTTTGGTGCGGCCATCACCGGTGTGCTGACCGCCTTCCCCAAGGAACTGGTGGCCGCCATTGCCGGGCTGGCCCTGCTGGGCACGATCGGTGGCGCGCTGACCTCCGCCTTGCAGCACGAGCCGCACCGCGAGGCGGCCATCATCACGTTTCTGGTCACGCTCAGTGGCGTGGTCGTGGCCGGTGTGGGCTCGGCCTTCTGGGGCGTGGTGGCGGGTGCGGTGGCGTTGCTGGTGCAGCACCTGGGCCGCAGCACGCTGTTTCGTCACCCGGATTAGCCCCAGTTTCGACCCGGCGCGGCAGTCGCGGTAGAGTCCGGGTCAGTCCTTCCCATTACCCATCCCCGGCGGCCCATTATGGAAATCCTGTTTGTTTGCGATCCCCTGGAGTCCTTCAAGATCTACAAGGACACGACCTTTGCAATGATGCGCGAGGCCCAGCGTCGCGGCCATAGCATTGTGGCCTGCGAGCCGCGCCACCTGCTGTGGGAGCGCGGTGGCGTGGTGCAGGCGCACATGCGCCACATCACGCTCACCGGCCACGAGGAGCGCTGGTTCCACGAGGCACCCCGCACGCCCGAACAGCGCCTGCGCACGCTCAAGGACTTCGACGCCATCGTCATGCGCAAGGACCCGCCCTTTGACAGCGAGTTTTTCTACGCCACGCACCTGCTGGAACAGGCCGAGCGCGAAGGCGCCAAGGTCTTCAACAAGCCGCGCGCCCTGCGCGACCACCCGGAGAAGCTGGCGATTCTGGAGTTCCCGCAGTTCATCGGCCCCACGCTGGTCACGCGTGATGCCGATGCCATCCGCCGCTTCCACGCCGAGCATGAAGACATCATCCTCAAGCCCCTGGATGGCATGGGTGGCATGGGCATCTTCCGCGTCAAGGCCGACGGTCTGAACCTGGGCGGCATCATCGAGACCTTGAACCAGGATGGCGCCGAGACCGTGATGGTGCAGAAGTTCCTGCCAGCCATTGCCCAGGGCGACAAGCGCGTGTTGGTCATCGGCGGCAAGCCGGTGCCGTATTGCCTGGCGCGCATTCCGCAGGGTGGCGAGGTGCGCGGCAATTTGGCTGTGGGTGGCAAGGGGGTGGCACAGCCGCTTACCGATGCGGATCGCCGCATCGCCGAAGGCCTGGGCACTATCCTGGCGGCGCGCGGCCTGTTGCTGGTGGGGCTGGATGTGATTGGCGACAGCCTGACCGAGATCAATGTGACCAGCCCGACCTGCTTCCAGGAAATTACGGATCAGACCGGCTTTGATGTGGCGGCGATGTTCATCGACGCCCTGGAGCGCGCCGCCCTCTAACCCGCGGCCTTGGCGGCTTCTTCCGCTTCCCGCTGGGCGGCGGCTGCGGCGGCTGCCGGAATGAGCATGGTCTTGCACACGCTGCGGGCCATCATGTCGCCGTCCACAAACGCCAGCAGTTCACCGTTTTCCATGTCCACCCAGTTTTCGTTGGTCGTGAGCGGCTCGGTCACCACGATGACGAGCCGGTCCTCGGGACCGTTGAGCTCGGACAAATCCACCGTCACGTCCTCGTCCTTGAGCTGCACCTGGGTGAACGGGTGCTGGCGCAGCACGTAGCAGAGTTTGGTGCTGGCATGGGCCCACAGTGCCTGGCCGTTGCTCAAGAGAAAGTTGAAGGAGCCGTGTTTGGCAACGCGGGGAACGAGTTCGCGTAGCGTGTGGGTCAGTTCCTCGACGCTGGGCACGCCGGCATGGGACTTGTTGAGTTCCTGCAGCAGCCAGCAGAAGGCCAGTTCGCTGTCGGTATCGCCCACGGGTTTGAACGCGCCGTGCAATGGGGGATGGAAGTCTTTCAAATCGCCATTGTGGGCGAAGAACCAGTAACGCCCCCACAACTCGCGCACAAAGGGGTGGCAGTTTTCCAGTCGGACTTCGCCGACCGTGGCCTTGCGCACATGGGCCACGACGTTGTGGCTCTTGATCGGGTAGCTGCGCAGCATCTGCGCAATGGGCGAGGTGGCAGCGCTTTCCTTGTCGACGAAGTAGCGCGCCGCCTTGCCGGGGGTGAGCCCATCGCTCTCAAAAAAGGCGATGCCCCAGCCGTCGGCATGGTGGTCGGTGCAGCCGCCGCGCTGCGAAAACCCGGTGAAGCTCAGTGTCAGGCTGGCGGGCAGGCGGCTGTTCATTCCAAGGAGCTGGCACATGTAAACAGTTTACCCGTCTGCAACCGGGTCTGGCCGCCTCGGGTAAACCCCATAGTAATTGCCCGTATTGCGGTGAAGTCCAACACCCTCTACGCTATGCTGCATTAAACGGAGAAAAAGCACGGTGGATTGCATTCTGGAGACAAGACAGCTGACCAAGGAATTCAAGGGCTTCGTTGCTGTCAACAAAGTGGATTTGCGTGTGCGTCGCGGCAGCATCCATGCATTGATCGGGCCCAATGGCGCCGGCAAGACCACCTGCTTCAACCTGCTCACCAAATTTCTGACGCCCACCTCGGGCCAGATCCTGTTTGATGGCGCCGACATCACCGGCGAGTCATCGGCCCACATCGCGCGGCGCGGGGTGATCCGCTCGTTCCAGATCTCGGCCGTGTTTCCCCATTTGACGGTGCTGGAAAACGTGCGCGTGGCGTTGCAAAGAACGCTGGGCACGTCGTTCCATTTCTGGAAATCCGAGCGCAGCCTGCACCATCTGGATGCACGGGCGATGGAACTGCTGGAGGCAGTAGACCTGCAGCAGTTTGCCAAACTGACCGCCGTCGAGCTGAGCTACGGACGCAAACGTGCGCTCGAAATCGCCACCACGCTGGCCATGGACCCGCAGTTGATGCTGCTGGACGAGCCCACACAGGGAATGGGGCTGGAGGACGTGGACCGCATCCGCAGACTCATCAAAAAGGTTTCGGTCAATCGCACCATCCTGATGGTTGAACACAATATGAGCGTGGTGTCCACGATTGCCGACACCATTACCGTACTGCAACGTGGCGCCACACTGGCCGAAGGCCCCTACGCCCTGGTGTCCAGCAATCCGGCCGTGATTGAGGCTTACATGGGCAGTGCCAACGTTGAACTCAAAGGGGCACATTGACCATGGCAACCCCTTTTCTCGAAGTCCGTGACCTGCACGCCTGGTATGGTGAATCGCACGTCCTGCACGGTGTCAATTTCCATGTGAATGAGGGTGAGGTTGTGACACTGCTAGGGCGCAACGGTGCGGGTCGCACCAGCACCATGCGGGCCATCATGGGACTGACCGGTTCACGCAAGGGCTCGATCCGCGTGCACGGCACTGAGACCATTGGCATGTCCACCCACCGCATTGCGCGCCTGGGTCTGGGCTATTGCCCGGAAGAGCGGGGCATTTTCTCCAGCCTGTCGGCCGAGGAAAACCTGCTGCTGCCGCCCGTGCTGGCGCCTGGCGGCATGCCGCTGGACCAGATCTATGCGATGTTTCCCAACCTGAAGGAGCGCGCCCAAAGCCAGGGCACGCGCCTGTCCGGCGGTGAGCAGCAGATGCTGGCCGTGGCCCGCATCCTGCGCACCGGCGCCAAGCTGCTGCTGCTCGACGAAATTTCCGAAGGCCTGGCCCCGGTGATCGTGCAAAAGCTGGCCGAGATGGTGTTGGCGCTGCGCAAGCAGGGCTACACCATTGTCATGGTGGAGCAGAACTTCCGTTTTGCGGCCCCGCTGGCGGACCGGTTCCTGGTCATGGAGCACGGCGCCATTCTGCAGGAGTTCACCCAGGCGCAGCTTCCAGAACGAATGGAAAAACTGCACGAATACCTCGGCGTCTGACATTTTTTGGTCCTTGATAACAACTTAGGAGACACGATATGAAACTCACCAAAATCGCTTTGGCCTGCGGGCTTGCTTCCACGCTTGCGATGGGAACGGTTGGTACGGCACAGGCCCAGATTTCGGGCGACGTCATTCGTATTGGCATCATCACGGATATGTCCAGTGTCTATGCGGACATTGACGGCATGGGTGGCGTGGAAGCCATCAAGATGGCCGTTGCTGACGCGGGCGGTGCCATCAATGGCAAGAAGATCGAGGTGGTCTTTGCCGACCACCAGAACAAGGCCGACGTTGCTGCCGCCAAGGCCCGTGAGTGGTTTGATACACAGGGGCTGGACATGCTGATTGGCGGCACCAATTCCGGTACCGGCCTGGCCATGGCCAAGGTTGCCGCCGAGAAGAAGAAGCCCTTCATTGCCATCGGACCAGGCTCCTCGGCGCTGACCAATGAGCAGTGCTCCCCATACACCGTGCATTACGCCTACGACACCGTGGCCCTGGCCAAGGGTACTGGCGGCGCCGTGGTGAAGGGCGGCGGCAAGAGTTGGTTCTTCCTGACCGCGGACTACGCCTTCGGTACCGCGCTGCAAAACGACACCACCGCCGTGGTCAAGGCCGCTGGTGGAACAGTGGTCGGCTCCGTGCGCGCGCCGTTGAATGCCAGCGACTTCTCCTCGTTCCTGCTGCAGGCACAAAGCAGCAAGGCCCAGATCCTGGGTCTGGCCAATGCCGGTGGCGACACCATCAATTCCATCAAGGCCGCCAACGAATTCGGCGTCACCAAGACCATGAAACTGGCCGGCTTGCTGGTCTTCATCAATGACATCCACTCGCTGGGCCTGAAGACCACGCAGGGCATGTACCTGACCGACAGCTGGTATTGGAACAAGGACGCCGAAGCCCGCGCCTGGAGCCGCCGCTTCTTCGAGAAGATGAAGCGCATGCCGTCGTCCATCCAGGCCGCCGACTATTCGGCCACCGCCAACTACCTGGCCGCCGTCAAGGCTGCGGGTACGGATGACGGAGACAAGGCGCTGAGCCAGTTGCGCAAGAGCAAAATCAACGACATGTTCGCCAAGGGTGGCTATATCCGTGATGACGGTCGCATGGTCCACGACATGTACCTGATGCAGGTGAAATCGCCCGACAAGAGCGTCGAACCATGGGACTACTACAACGTGGTTGAGACCATCAAGGGTGATGCGGCGTTCACCACGAAGGCCGAGTCCAAGTGCGCGCTCTGGAAATAAGCAAGGACTGAATCGGTGGAAATCTTCGGCATACCGTTGCAAGCGTTCCTGGGCCAGCTGATGCTTGGCCTGGTGAACGGATCCTTTTACGCCATGCTCAGCCTCGGGTTGGCAGTGATCTTTGGTCTGCTGGGGATTGTCAATTTTGCCCACGGCGCGCTGTACATGATCGGCGCGTACGTGGCCTGGGGCTGTCTGGAGTATGCCGGCCTGAACTTCTGGGTCGCGCTGCTTGTCGCGCCCATTGTGGTGGGCGCCCTGGGCGTGCTGATCGAGCGCACCCTGCTCAAGCGACTGTACAAGATTGACCCGATCTACGGCCTTTTGATGACCTTTGGTCTGGCGCTGATCGCCGAAGGCGTGTTCCGCGACCAGTTCGGCGTTTCCGGGCAGCAGTATCCGGTGCCCGAGCTGTTGCAGGGCGCGACCAACCTGGGCTTCATGGTGCTGCCCAACTACCGGGCCTTTGTGATCGTGGCATCGCTGGTTGTGTGCCTGGTGACCTGGTACACGATTGAGCGCACCCGCCTGGGCTCCTACCTGCGCGCCGGAACCGAAAATCCTGCGCTGGTGCAAGCCTTCGGCATCAATGTTCCGCTGATGGTGATGCTCACCTATGCGGCTGGTGCCGGGCTGGCCGCCATCGCCGGCGTGCTGGCGGCTCCGGTGATCCAGATCACCCCGCTGATGGGCAGCAACCTGATCATCGTGGTGTTCGCCGTGGTGGTGATTGGCGGCATGGGCTCCATCCTGGGCTCCATCCTGACGGGCCTGATGCTGGGCATCATTGAGGGGCTGACCAAGGTGTTTTATCCCGAGGCGTCGAGCATCGTGGTGTTTGTGATCATGGCCATCGTTCTGATGATCCGGCCCACTGGTCTGTTTGGGAAGGAAATGTGATGACGCTCGACCCCCGTCACGGCCGTCTGGCCTGGTTTGTCGGTCTGGCGATTCTGGTGGCCGCGCCGTTTATCGGGCTGTACCCGATCTTCATGATGACGGCGCTGTGCTTCGCCATCTTTGCCTGCGCCTTCAACCTGCTGTTGGGCTTTACAGGGCTGTTGTCATTTGGCCATGCGGCCTACCTGGCCGCTGCCGCCTACTGCACGGGATGGTTGGTGCGCAGCGCCGGCTGGAGCCCGGAGTCCGGCGTGTTGGCGGGCACCCTGATCGCGGGGGCGGCTGGCTTGCTGGTGGGCCTGATCGCCATCCGTCGCCAGGGCATCTACTTCGCCATGGTCACGTTGGCCATGGCGCAGATGCTGTACTTCCTGTTTCTGCAGGTACCCTTTACTGGCGGTGAAGACGGTCTGCAGGGTGTGCCACGTGGAACCCTGTTTGGTGTGATTCCCCTGGCCAACGACACGGTGATGTATTTCTTCGTGCTGGCCGTCTTTGTCGCCGTATTTGCATTCATCATCCGCGTGGTGCATTCGCCCTACGGCCAGGTCCTCAAGGCCATCCGGGAGAACGAGCCCCGGGCCATTTCGCTGGGCTACGACGTGGACAAGTACAAGCTGCTGGCCTATGTGCTCAGCACGGCGCTGGCGGGGCTTGCCGGTTCCCTGAAAACGCTGGTCTTGGGTTTTGCGACGCTGTCCGATGCCCACTGGTCCCTGTCGGGCGAGGTGGTGCTGATGACGCTGCTGGGCGGCATGGGAACCTTTGCCGGTCCGGTGCTGGGTGCCTTCACCATTGTGGGTTTGCAGAATTACCTGGCCGACCGAGTCGGCTCCTGGGTGACCGTGATCATCGGTGTCATCTTTGTCGTCTGCGTCGTGGCCTTCCGGCGGGGCTTTGTTGGCGAGTTGCTGGCGTACCAGCAGCGTCGGCGCAAACCCTGACCCGGTTTACTGAGGTATGTGGTAATCCACAATTGCCCAGCCGCCGGCCCGCAGCCATAATTTTCCAGTACCCCCGGTATTTCACGGGGTGTTTTTCTGCCTCGCTAAAACTGGACTGGAATCCCCATGAAACGTCTTACTGGTCACCTCTATTTCTGGGTGCTGTTGGCAATCCTTGCCGGCGGAACATTCGGCTTTCTGGATGCCACCCATGCGGTGAAGCTCAAGCCGCTGGGTGATGGCTTCATCTCGCTGGTGAAGATGTTAATCAGTCCGGTTATTTTTTGTACCGTGGTACTGGGTATTGCTGGCGCCGGCGACATGAAGAAGGTCGGCCGTGTGGGCGGTAAGGCACTTCTGTATTTTGAAGTGGTGTCCACCATGGCGCTGGCCATTGGCCTGATCATCATGAATGTGCTGCGCCCCGGTTCCGGTTTCAATGTGGACCCGGCCACGCTGGATGCCAAGGCCGTAGCCAACTACGCCAAGGCCGCCACCGAGCAAAGCACGGTGGATTTCATCCTGCACATCATTCCCAAGACCTTCACCGATGCCTTTACCGGATCGGGCGACCTGCTGCAGGTACTGCTGGTGGCCATCCTGTTTGGCTACGCCATGGTGCACATGGGCAAGGCCGGCCAGGCCGTACACGTGTTCATTGAGGACGCGTCGCATATTTTCTTTGCGATGATGAACACCATCATGAAGCTGGCCCCCTTGGGTGCCGGTGGTGCCATGGCGTTCACCATCGGAAAATACGGTGTGGCTGCGCTGAAGCCGCTGGCCGCACTGATGGGCAGTTTCTACCTGACCTGTCTGCTGTTTGTGATCATCGTGCTGGGCACCATTGCGGCGCTGGTGGGCTTCAACATCTTCCGTTTCATCTTCTACATCAAGGATGAACTGCTAACCGTGTTGGGCACCTCGTCCTCCGAGTCCGCGCTGGTGCCGCTGATGAAGAAGCTGGAAAAGCTGGGCTGCTCCAAGTCGGTGGTCGGCCTGGTGGTGCCATCGGGCTACTCGTTCAACCTGGACGGCACCAACATCTATCTGACCATGGCGGCGCTGTTTGTGGCTCAGGCACTGAATATCGACCTGACGCTGACGCAGCAGTTGACCATGCTGGGCGTGGCCATGCTGACCTCCAAGGGCGCTTCGGGCGTTACCGGCGCAGGCTTCATTACGCTGGCAGCGACGCTTGCTGTGGTTCCGACCATTCCGGTAGCCGGTCTGGCCCTGATCCTGGGCATCGACCGCTTCATGTCGGAAGCCCGCGCGCTGACCAACTTTGTCGGCAATGGTGTGGCCACCATCGTCGTGTCCAATTGGGAAAATGAGCTGGACCGAGAAACCCTGAACAGGGAACTCCTGGGCAGCGAATAACGATGGCTTATTCGCGCGGCTCGCTCCACAGCTTGCCGCCGGTGGCCCAGTTCTCGCGCTTCACTTCGGTGATCAGCACGTTCACAGACGCGGACGACCCGCCCAGCACCTCGACGGAGACCCGGGTAATCTCCTCGACCAGCTTCTTCTTTTGCTCAACGGTTCTGCCTTCAAGCATTTCAATGTGGTAAATCGGCACGGGGTTCCTTTCAGGGGGATTCAAGTGCAGTTTAGACTGCTGGGGTTTCGATTTCAGCATTGTCTCCCGTGCATTCCACCCCAACTGTTCTGAGTTTTTCCCGCGCCTCCTGGCTATTGCTGGCGCTGGTGTGCGCCCTGCATGCCGTGCTGGGGGCCTCGCTGGGCCTGTCGGTGGACGAGGCGCACTACGCCCTGTACGCGATCCATCTGGACTGGAGCTACTTTGACCACCCGCCGCTGGTGGGTTGGGTGCAGTGGCCACTGGTGGCACTGGATGCGCCCACCTGGTTGCTGCGGCTGGTGCCCGAACTGCTGTGGCTGGGTACGGCGCTGCTGGTGCACGGGTTGGCCGAGCGCCTGCAGGCCCGGGCCGCGCCTTCAGCCCAGGCGGGTCAGGCTGGCTTCTGGGCCATCGCCGCGCTGGCGTTGGCACCGTTGCTGCATGTGCTGGGTATTGGCCTGCTACCCGATACCTTGCTGGCGTTCTGGAGCGCCGCCCTGGTGTGGCTGACGCTGGACCTGATGGACGATCATGCCGTGCGCCGCCCCGGAGTCTGGCTGGCGCTGGGTGTGCTGCTGGGGCTGGCAGGCCTGAGCAAGTACACCGCCATCTTTGCGGCGCTGGCGGTGGCCCTGTGCCTGCTGCAAGCCCATGGCCTGGCTGTGCTGCGCAGTCCGTGGCCGTGGCTGGCGGTGGCGGTGGCGCTGCTGCTGGTTCTGCCCGTGGCGGTCTGGAACCACGCCAACCACTGGATCTCGTTTACCTACCAGGCCCAACATGGTGCCGGTGGCGGCTGGCAGGCCACGCAGGTACTGCGCTTTGCGCTGGTGCAGGCGCTGGCCTATGGGCCGCTGCTGCTATGGGGCTGGGCCGGCGCACGCCGCACGCACGCACCGAATCTGCGGCTATTTTTTGCCATACCGTTCCTGGTGATGGCCGTGTTGTCCGGTGGCGGAACCAGCCTGCCACACTGGACGGCACCGGCCTGGGTGGCGCTGGCGCCGTTTGCCGGCGTTGCGCTGGCCAGTACCTGGCAACTGGGGCGCCGTCGGCGGGTTCTGGCGCTGGTGGTGGCGCAGGGACTGGTCAGTGCCATTCTGCTGGGTCTGATGTTGACGGCCGGTCAGCCCTTTGTGACCAACAGCACGGGCCAGGGCAACAGCGCCCAGCCCTCGAACCCGTTTGCCGATCTGTATGGCTGGGAGCAGGCCGGCGCCACCGCGCGCGCGCTGGCGGCACAACACGGCCTGCACAGTGTGGCGGTGCAGAACTGGACGCTGGCCAGCCGCCTGGGTTGGTACGCGCGACCACTGCCGGTGCATGTGCTGGAGGACCGTTTCGATCAGTTTGACCTGTGGGCCGGTGACCTGCCCGCTGGTGGCGATACGCTGCTGGTGGACTGGTCGCAACTGGCCTATAGCGTGCCACTGGGTGATCACGGGTTTGCCGCATGCACGCTGCTGGCGACGCAGGACGCGCAGCGTCTGGGCGCTACCATTGCCACCTTCCGCTTCTATGCCTGTCGCAACTGGTTCGGCCAGCCGCAACCCCGTCTGCAAGGCGCTTCCTGATGATCGTCGCTCCGATTCCCGCCCGCCTGTGGCTGCTACCCGTGGTCCTGTTCGTGCTCACCGCGCCGCTGTGGTTGCACACCTTTGAGCCGGGCATGTTCGTGGCCATCAATACCTGGTGCGCGCCGGTGGCGGCGACCGTGTGGACCGGCCTGTCCCTGCTGGGCAATGCCTGGGGCATCCTGGGGGTAACTGCGCCGCTGCTGGTGTTGGCGCCGCGGCTGATGTGGGCCTGGTTGTGCGCCGCACCGTTTGCCGTGGCCTTTGCCCGCATCGGCAAGGGCCTGCTGGAGAGCCCGCGCCCGGCCGCCGAGGTGGACAACGCGCAGATGCGCATCGTGGGGGAGACCCTGCACAACGTCTCCATGCCGTCTGGTCACACGTTGACGGCGTTTGCGGTGGCCTCTGCCATTTACTTTGCGTTGCCTGAAAAGGGGCGAATCCGCCACCTCTGGCTGTTTGTGCTGGCCGCTGGCACCGGCCTGTCGCGCATCGCTGTGGGTGCCCACTGGCCGGGCGATGTGGCCGTGGGCCTCTGCCTGGGCCTGCTGGCCGGCATGCTGGGCACACGGCTGCTGGCCCGCATGGATGCCAAACACGTGCAACCCACGGCCTGGAGCCTGCGCCTGGTGGCACTGCTATTGGGTGTGACGGCCTATGCGTTGGTGACCGAGGCTCAGGACTTTGACGAGAACCAGCCCTTGCAGTATGTACTGGTGCTGGTGGTACTGGGCACGCTGGCCCGATTTGTCCAGCAGAGCCGCGTGAAACCGTGACCATGTCAAGGGCGTTGCCTAATATATAGGCATAAATTCACGCGGGCTAGGGTAATAACCAAGAGCCATTGCCGATAGTCGGTGCATCATGCTCGCATGCGCGGGATCCGGGCGTCGTTCCGGGTGTACGTGAGCCTGATAACGGAGACAAGACAGTGAATTTTGCAGACATCAAAATCAGTTTCAAGCTGGGCGCGGTATTTCTCGTGCTGGTTGTGTCCACCGCCATGGCCGGTGGTTTTGCGGCGTTGCAGCTGGCCAAGATCAATGGCAATACCGAGGAAATGGCCACCAACTGGCTGCCCAGCGTGACCTACATCGGCGAATTGGAGAGCCATCTCAACGCCATTCGCCGTGCGGAAATGCAGCACGTGATGGCGGTTCTCGCCGAGGAAAAATCTCCCGAAGAAGACCGCATCAATGCCGCCAAGGCGAAGATTGCCGAGGTCGGCGACAAATTCAAGGCACTGGACAGCAGCGCTGAGAAGGAGCAGGCCTGGGCTGAGTACCAGAAGAGCCTTGCGCGCTATTACGAGGCCCAAAAGAAGCTGCTGGAGCTGTCCAACGTCGGCCCTGCCGAGGCTATTGCCTCGGTCGCCTACCTCAATGGCGAATCCCAGTCTGCCCTGCGCGCACTCTTCAAGACCATGGACGCGATGAACGCGCTGAACAAACATGGTGTTGAAGCAGCCTATGCCAGCGCCAAAGGCACCTACGCCATGGCGCGCGCCGGCTTGCTCGCAGTGATGCTGGCGGCCGTTGCCCTGGCCGCCGGGCTGGGGCTGTGGATCACGCGCCTGATCACCCGGCCGCTGAAGTCCGCGGTCGAAGCCGCACAGGGCTTTGCCAAGGGCGACCTCACCGTGTCGATGAAGGTGCAGGGCAAGGATGAAATTTCCCTGTTGCTGCATGCCATGGAGGACATGCGGAGCAGCCTGGCTGGCGTGGTATCCAATGTGCGCAGGGGTTCCGAATCGGTGGCCAATGCCAGTGCCGAAATCGCCCAGGGCAACCATGACCTGTCCTCGCGCACCGAGCAGCAGGCCAGCGCCCTGGAAGAAACTGCGGCCAGCATGGAAGAGCTGGGTTCCACCGTCAAGGGCAACGCGGAGGCAGCGCTGCAGGCCAACCGGCTGGCATCGGACGCCTCCGCGGTGGCCATCCAGGGCGGTGAAGTGGTCAACCAGGTGGTGCAGACCATGAAGGGCATCAACGACAGCTCGCGCAAGATCTCCGACATCATCAGCGTCATCGACGGCATTGCCTTCCAGACCAACATCCTGGCGCTCAATGCCGCCGTGGAAGCCGCACGCGCCGGTGAGCAGGGCCGTGGTTTCGCCGTGGTGGCCAGTGAGGTACGGTCCCTTGCCGGCCGCAGTGCGGAGGCAGCCAAGGAAATCAAGAATCTGATCAACGCCAGTGTGGAGCGGGTCGAGCAGGGCACGGCGCTGGTCGACCGGGCCGGCGAAACCATGACTCGGGTCGTGGAATCCATCAAACGCGTCACCGACATCATGGGCGAGATCAGTTCCGCCAGCAGCGAGCAGGCTTCCGGTGTGGCGCAGGTGGGTGAAGCCGTCAGCCACATGGACACGGCCACCCAGCAAAACGCCGCCTTGGTGGAGCAAATGGCCGCCGCAGCCAGCAGCCTCAGGTCCCAGGCGCACGAGCTGGTTCAGGTGGTGTCGACCTTCAAGCTGTCGGCCAACCAGGAAGGCCATGTGGCGCCAGCCACGGCGCCGCGCATGGTGCCAACCCCCATTGCGCCACCGCGCGCCACGACCAAGCTGGCGGCGCCAGCCAGGAAGCCGGCCTTGAGCGGCAAGCCCAAGGCCATCGCCGCGCCCAAGCCGGCGGCAGCACCGGTCAAGGCAGCGGCCAAACCAGCCGCCAAGCCCGCAGCGGATGGCGACTGGGAAACCTTTTAGTCCCGCCGGACCCCGCCTGAATCCCGTCGCGCCAGCCGCAGCGCCAAGGCGCTCAGGGCGTCATACGCCGCCCCGGTCTGCGCATCCCACGCCGTCACCGCCGCACCCTGGCGCGCAATGGCGTCGGTGTCGCCGCGTGCTGCCGGGCCGGTAAGTGCGCCCTGCGGCCCCAGCGTGGTGATATTGGCCACGGCATGGCGCAACAGTGCTTCACGCAGGTGGGGGATCAGTTCGGCCGGCATGCCGGTGGCCTGCCACAGGTCTTCGGCCGTGGCCTGCAGCACCGGCAGGAAATTCGTCGCAAACACGGCCGCCGCGTGGTACAGCAGCTTGTCCTGGCGGGCCACGCCAAAGCAGCGTGCACCGATGGCCGTGAAGGCCGCTCGCAACGTGTCGCAGGCTGTGGCATCGCCTTCCAGTGCACAGGGCGTGCCCGCAAACTGGCGCAGCGCAGCCGGCACGGACGCAAAACTCAGGATGCAATGGGCACTGGCCACCTGCCAGCCCAGCGCTGCCAATGGCGCCAGCGTTTCCGAACTCTGGGCGCCGCTGCAGTGGAACACCACTGGCGCAGCAGCGGTTGGTGTCTCCCGCACCGCGTCGGCCAGGGCTCGGGCGCTTTCTACGATGTGCGCGTCCGGCACGGCCAGCATCCAGACATCGGCGCTGCGCATGGCCAGCAGCGATGCGACGACGCGCCCGGCGCCGATGCTGGAACACGCGGCCTCAGCGCTGACCAGCGAGGTGGTCAGCACGTCCTGCACCGCAAAGCGCTGGCTCCGATGCCAGAGGTGCGCCAAGGTCCGGCCGACCCGGCCCGCACCCACCAGGTTCAGGGTGGGCAGGCGTGAATCGGAGGGCGTGTCTTTGGGTTGCATGGCTTTACACCACCAGTGGATCTTCCTGCATGGCTTCCATCTGCTCCTCCAGCATCTGGACCTGGCCCTGCCAGTAGTCGCTGGAGCCAAACCACGGAAAGTTGACGGGAAAGGTCGGGTCGTCCCAGCGCCGCGCCAGCCAGGCGCTGTAGTGGATCAGACGCAACGTGCGCAACGGCTCAATCAGCGCGAGCTCGCTGCGGTCAAAGTCGCGGAACTGCTCGTAGCCGTCCACCAGCGCGCCCAGCTGGCGGGTGCGCTGGGAGCGATCACCGCTGAGCAGCATCCACAGGTCCTGCACCGCCGGGCCCATGCGGGCGTCGTCCAGGTCGACAAAGTGCGGTCCGGGTCCGGCAGCGGGGGCCGCGTCGGCCGGCGTCCACAGGATGTTGCCGGGGTGGCAGTCGCCGTGCAGGCGCAGCAGGCGTACGCCGGATGAGTCTGTGCCATTTTTGGTTCCAGCCCTCGTCAATGCTGCGTGGGTAGCTACCATTTCAATAGCATTTGTGCAGACCCTGGTCCAGGCGGATTGCACGTCCAGCGGCACCTTGTCGTGTTCCAGCAGCCACTGCATGGACTCGATGCCGAAGCTCTGCACGTCCAGGGTGGGGCGGCAGGCAAAGGGCTTTTTGGCCCCCACGGTGTGGATGCGTGCCAGGAAGCGGCCAATCCACTCCAGCACCTCGCCGTCGTCCAGCTCGGGCGCCCGCCCGCCGCGCCGGGGGCTGACGCTGAAGGCAAAGCCGCCGAAGCTGTGAAGGGTGGCTCCATGGAGTTGGAGCGGGCCAATGGCGGGCACCTCGGCGGCCATCAGCTCGGCGGCAAAGTCGTGCTCTTCCTGAATCTGGGCATCGCTCCAGCGCTCGGGGCGGTAGAACTTGGCCACCACGGCGCTGCCGTCCTCCAGTTGCACCTGGTAGACGCGGTTCTCGTAGGACGACAGGGCGGTCAGCCGCCCGTCGCCGCGCAGGCCCACGCTGTCCAGCGCGTCCAGCACCACGTCCGGCGTGAGGGTTTCAAAGGGGTGGCGCGTTGCCGCAAGGATGTGCATCCGATGGGATTCTAGTGTCCGCCACCCAGGTAGGCGGCCTTCACGGCGGGGTCATCGCGCAGCTTGCTGGCTTCGCCGTGCACCGAAATGCGTCCGTTCTCCAGCACGTAGCCATAGTCGGCAACCTTCAGAGCGGCCGCGGCAAACTGCTCGACCAGCAGCATGGTGACGCCACGGGATTTCAGGTCGCCAATGATGCGGAAGACCTCTTCCACCAGAATCGGCGCCAGCCCCATGGAGGGCTCGTCCAGCAACACGATCTCGGGGTTGAGCATGACGGCCCGCGCCATGGCCAGCATCTGCTGCTCGCCACCGGACAGCGTGCCGGCCAGCTGGTTGCGCCGCTCCTTGAGACGGGGAAACAGTTCCATGGCCCGTTCCAGATCGCCCGGCACATCGCCCTTGGGGCGGCTGCCGGTCAGACGCGGGAACGCGCCCAGAATCAGGTTGTCGGTCACCGTCATGGTGGCAAACACCCGGCGGCCTTCGGGTGAGTGCGCCAGTCCCTGCTTGGCAATCGCGTAGGACTCCAGTCCATCCACCCGTTTGCCGTGCAGGCTGATCTCGCCAGCGCTGGGTTTGATCATGCCGGAGATGGCGCGCATGGTGGTGGTCTTGCCAGCACCATTCGAGCCAATCAGGGTAACGACCTTGCCCTTGGGCACGTCGATGGAAATGCCGTGCAGTACCTGCACCTTGCCATAGCCGGCTTCGAGATTCTTGATATGCAACATGGTGTGCTCCGCGTCCTTATGCTGCCGTGCCGCCGAGGTAGGCCTCGATGACTTTTTCATTCGTCTGCACCTCTGCGGGCTTGCCTTCGGCAATCTTCTGGCCAAAGTCCAGCACCGACACCGAATCGCAAATGCTCATGACCACATCCATGTGGTGCTCGATCAGGATCACGGTGATGCCGTGGTCGCGGATCTTGCGGATGATGGTGACCAGCTCCTTGATGTCCGGCGCGGTCAGGCCCGCCGCCGGCTCGTCCAGCAACAGCAACTGGGGGTCCAGCGCCAGCGCACGGGCAATTTCCAGCAGGCGCTGTTTGCCGTAGGGCAGGTTGCGTGCATCTTCATGGGCCAGGCCGGTCAGGCCGACGAAGTTGATCAGGCCCAGGCCGCGCTCCACCGAGGCTTCTTCCTCGCGCCGGTAGCGTGGCGTGTGCAGCGACACATCCAGGATAGTGCTGGCAAAGCTGTGGTGCAGGCCCACCTGGATGTTCTGCAGGGCGGTCATTTCACCGAAGAGCTGCACGTTCTGGAAGGTGCGCGCAATGCCGGACAGCGCAATGTCGGAGGAGGTGCGCCCGACCACCGAGCGGCCCGCAAATTCGATGCTGCCCGCCGTGGGGACATAGATGCCGGTCAGCACATTCATCATCGTGCTCTTGCCCGAGCCGTTGGGGCCGATCAGCCCGTGGATGGTGCCGCGTTTGACGTGCAGGTCCACCTGGTTGATCGCCTTGAGGCCGCCAAACTGCATCAGCACCCCCTTGGCCGTCAACAAATCATGGCCGGCCTCAATGTGGCCGGTGTTGGCTGCCACCATGATGGCGTCCTTGGACCGGTCAATCACGCGGAACGCATGGTCCTGAGTGGTGCTTTTGCGCGCAAACAGGTTGCGCACAAAGCCCACAATGCCGTCCTGCAGGTAATACACCACAAACAGGATCATCAGGCCGAAGATGGAAAGGCGCCAGTCGGTGATGGACTGCAACCAGAACGAGAACCCGGCCAACGCCAGGGTGCCCAGCACGGGCACCGCCATGGCCCTGGGGGTGGTCACTTTCCTGGCAACGGCGATGGCACCGCCAATGGCCATCAGCACGGCCAGTGTGGACGCCACCACGCGGAACAGCTCCAGGTCATCCAGCAGCTTGGGCAGAATCACGATGATGGCAGCGCCCAGCAAGGCACCCGTGCGTGTCTTGCGCCCACCCATGATCACCGCCAGCAGGAATAGCACGGTCAGTTCAAAGTTGTAGGTATTGGGCGAGATGTACTGCTCGGAATACGCATACAGGCATCCGGCCAGACCCGCATAACCGGCGCTGATCACGAAGGCAAACACCTTGTACTGGTACACCGAGACACCCATGCAGTCAGACGCCACGGGGCTGCCCCGCAGGGCTTCAAATGCACGCCCATATTGCGAGCGCAGAATCCGGTCCGCGACGACCAGGGACAGCACCATCAGCGCAAACACCAGCCAGTAAAAGCCGTTTTCATTGAGTTGCATGCCTGCCAGCGAAGGCTTGGGTATCTTGATGCCAAGCGGACCTTCCGTCAGGAAATCCATCTCATTGATCAGGATCTGAATAATGGTGCCAAACGCCAGTGTCACCATGGCCAGGTAGGGGCCAGACACCCGCAAGGCGGGCAGGGCGAGCAGGGCGCCAAACCCGGCGGTGACGGCAACACTGGCGGGAATGATGACCCACAGCGGAGCCCCCAGCTTGATGAACAGCACACCAGCCGTGTAAGACCCGATGCCAAACAGGCCCGCGTGCCCCAGAGACACCTGGCCGGTGTAGCCCACCACGATGTCCAGGCCGAACAGCAGAATGGCGTAGATCATGATCGTGCCGATCATGTGGATGTAGTACGGGTTCTGCGTGAACAGCGGCGCGCAGGCGAGCGCGGTCAGGCCGACCACTGCCGCGAAAAACGACGTGCGGTTCATGGTCAGACTTTCTTGATCGCGGTTTTGCCAAACAGGCCGGAGGGCTTGAGCGCCAGCACCAACAGCAGCAGCACCAGGCCGGGGACATCCTTGTAGCCGGTGGAAATATAGAAGCCGGTCGTGGTCTCGGCCACCCCCAGAATGATGCCGCCGACGATGATGCCCAGCCCGCTGGTGAGCCCGCCGATGATGGCAACCGCAAAGGCCTTGAGTCCCAGCACCGCACCCATGGTCGCGCCCGTAAGGGTGAGGGGCGCAATCAGCGCTCCGGCAAACCCGGCCGTAGCCGAAGAGAGTGCGTACGAAAAGGTGATGACCAGGCCGGTATTGATACCCATGAGCTTGGCCGCATCGCGGTCGTTAAAAGTGGCCACCACAGCCTTGCCGTAGATGGTCTTGCGGTTGAAGAACTCCACCGCCAGCATCATCAGCACGGCGCCGACAACGACCAGAATTTCCATGGGCAGAACATTGGCACCGAAGACGTGCAGGGGCGATTCCGGCAGCGGTGAGGGGAACCTCAGGTCATCACGGCCCCAGACGTTCTCGGCCACATTCTTGAAAATGATGCCCAGCGCGATGGTCGACATGATCCAGCCAAATTCGCTCTTGATCTTGATGGCCGGACGCACACCAATGCGTTCCACGACGGCACCCTGCACCAGCCCGAACAGAATGACCAGCGGCAGCATCAGCCAGTAGTTGACGCCCATGTTGACCAGGGTCAGGCCGACCATGGCGCCCAGCATGAGTGCGTCACCCTGGCCAAAATTCAGCGTGTCCGAGGTTTGGAACGTCAACTGGTAACCAAACGCGATGACCGCGTAAATCATGCCCAGTGCGATGCCGCTGTAGATGAGTTGAAGCAGGATTTCCATTCGTGGATCCACAAAGTAACAAGTAACGATGCACAGCGATACGGGCTTGCACAAGCACCGCACCAGCCGGACTCGGCTTGTGCGGCGCGGTTGCAAACCCTGGGGCGTGTTGTCGCCCGCAGACTACTTCTTGATGGCCAAGGCGCCCTTGGCGTTGACGTCCTTGACGCGCACTTCCGAAGCCTTCTTCAGGTCTGCTTCGTAGGCATACACCACACGCTGGCCCTTGACTTCGCCGAATACCGGGATGTTGGCGGTGATGGCATCGTGGTCCTTGGCGGTGAATGGCTTGTTGTAGGTGGTCACCACGCCGTCAACCGGTGCCTTCAGGTCTTCCAGCGCCGCCTTGATTTTGGGGCCCTCCGCCGAGTTCGCCTGCTTCATGGCTGCTGCCAACAGGTACACGGAGTCATAGCCCTGTGCAGCGGATACCGGCGAGTCGATGCGGGCATTCTTGGGGTTGAACGTCTTCAGGTAGGCAATGATGAAGGCCTGGCGCTTGGGGGTGGTGGGCTCCTGGATGAAGGTTTGCGGCATGCGCGCACCTTCGCCGCCGGGGCCGGCGTTGTCAATGAAGTTGGCCATGGACAGGGTCCAGCTGCCAATCATGGGAACCTTCCAGCCCAGCTTGGTCATGCCATTGGCAATCTGTGCCAACTCGGGGCCAATCCCATAGGTCAGTACCGCTTCCGCACCAGCGGCCTTGGCCTTGAGCAGTTGGGGGGTCATGTCCACATCCTTGATGTTGAACTTTTCCACGGCTACGGCCTTGATGCCCTTGAGTTCCAGCGCCTTCTCCAAATCGGCACGGCCCAACTGGCCGTAATTCGTGGAGTCAGCCAGGATCGCGACTTTCTTGAAGTTGCGGCGGGTGATGGCTTCTTCCACCAGCATCGGAGCCTGGATGCTGTCGTGCGCCGCATTGCGGAAGATGTAATTCTCGGGCTGGTCGTCAAACTGGTGGGTGATCGCCGATCCCGTGGCCACATTGTTCATGACCGGGATCTTGGCTTCCTGGTAGAAACGCTGCGAGGCCAGCGCCACGCCGGTGTTGATGAAGCCCACGGTGGCGGCAACCTTTTCCTTGTTGATCAGCTCCTGGGCAATCTGCACACCGCGTTCATTCTTGGCCTCGTCGTCGCGTTCAATGATTTGCAGTTGGCGACCCAGCACGCCACCCGATTTGTTGATTTCATCGACCGCGAGCTTGACGCCGTCGCGCATGCTCACGCCCATGGAGGACGAGCCGCCGGTAAAGGGGCCGGATACGCCGATCTTGATGGGGTCGGCTGCCGATGCCATGCCGGTCATGCTCAGCAGTGCCGAAGCCAATGCCACTTGGGATGTCAATTTTGCAAAACGCATATTCATGTTGTCTCCTGGAGGTTTTAAAAATGCCTGTACGTCTTCAATCTAACCTGACCACTTCTCACTTTCAATCCAGAGTTACCCCTGCCTTCTTCACCACCTTGCCCAGGCGCACGGCATGCCCACCCATGGCGGCGGCGGTGTGGATGTGCTGCGCAAGGAAATGAAATACTCGCCGCCTCAGCCTTAGCGAGGGTTTGGGATTCAGCCCAGGGGGCCCAAATCATCACCGTAGAGTGTTGGGCTGTCGGAATCGGAGTCCGAGTCTGAGTCCGAATAGCCCTTGGACCCGGAGCCTTCGCCAGAGCCACCTTCGGCCAACAGTTCAAACGGCAGGGACTGCTTGACCAGGATGATGGTGCAGGGCGCGTCCATGGCCACCTTGATCGGCACGGTGGCGACAAAGCGCTGGGTCTTCAGGCCGTGCGTGGCCGCACCCATGACGATGACGCTGACGTTGTTGCCGCGCGCGTAGTCCAGCAGGGCCTGGGCCACGTCGCCGGACTCCAGCACGTGGAATGAGGTCTGGTGGCCGGGGTGGTCCAGCGGCTGGGCCCACTGGCGCAGCATGGTCAGGTAGCGCCGGTGCACGTTGGTCTCGCTCTGCTCTTCGTCGGAGGAACTGGTCAGCCCCGACGAGATCACGGTGACGCAGGCCAGACGCGCGCCGGGGCGCGTGCCCAGCGAGCGCGCCACGGCCTGGCGCAGCGAGTACAGCGTGGCATCGGTCACGTCCTTGTGCGGCACGGCGACCATGACGATGGGCACTTCCTCGATCTGCTGCGCGGCAATGGGACTGGGTTTGTAGTGCATGCCGGCGGCCTTGAGCCAGCGCTTGAAGTGGGTGCGGAACGTGGTGCCGGTGACGTTGCGCCCGCGCTCGGTGATGGTGATCTGCTCGGGGTGGGTCAGGTCAAACGCCAGGTGGGCGGCCGAGGGGTAGCGCCCGGCCGCCTCGGGCTCCAGGCAGCGCAGCACCACCTCCTGCAGCCACTCGGGCAGATCTGGCTTGATCTTGCGTGGCGGCACCGGGTCCACCCACAGGCGCTGGCGCAGGCCGCCCTGGGTCTGCGGCGCGCCAAACGGCAGCTCACCGGTGCACAGCTGGTACAGCATCACGCCGACGGCAAAGATGTCGCTGCGCGGGTCACCCCGCACACCCACCACCTGCTCGGGAGCAATCCACGCGGGCGAGCCCACGGCCTTGCGCAGTTGCTCGGCCAGCAGGTCGGGGTAATGCGCGTGGCAGGACAGGCCAAAGTCCAGCAGCACGGCGCTGCCGTCGCCGCGGAACAGCACGTTGGCGGGTTTCAGGTCCAGGTGCACCGTGTTCTGCTGGTGCAGGGCGTGCACCGCCCGCGCCATCGACGCGCCCAGCCAGGCAATCTGGTCCACGCTGGGCGGGGTCTCGGAGTCCAGCCAGTGCTCCAGGGTTTCGCCGGTCACGTATTCCATGACCAGGTAGGGCAGGCGCGCCAGGTCCCCGGCGGCGACAAAGCGCGGCACATGGCGGCCCTGCAGCACCTGCATGATCTGGCATTCGATTTCGAAGCTGACAATGTTCTCTGCACCGTCACCGGCGGTCATGCGCGGCACCTTCATGGCCATCGCAAAGCCGGGGTCGCGCTGGCCGTCGGCGTAGTGCACCCGGTAGACGTGGGCCATGCCGCCGGAGTGGATGCAGTCCTCGATCGTGAAGCCGTCGACAACGGCTCCGGGCTCCAGCAGTTTCATCGTCCAGACTCCAGGCGGTCGGCAAAGAATTCCGGCAGACCGACACGCCGGATGGCGGCGGCCGCGGCGTAGAGGTCGTAGGGCACGCGGTGGAAGGTGAGCTGGGCGCGCTCGGTGTCAAACAGGCAATACATGGCCTGCGTGTGGCCGTCGCGCGGCTGACCCACCGAGCCCACCGTGCCCAGCCACTGGCGGTGCTTGGGTACGGGCACCGCCACGCCGGGCTGCGGGTGGAAGGCCATCAGGCCGTCGCCAGCACCGCGGTAGTACAGGGTCTGCAAATGCACATGGCCGCCAAACACATAGCGCACGTCGGGCCAGGCGGCTGCGGCATCCAGGCTGGCCTTGGCGGCGCGCTGGTCGTAGACGTAGCGCCACAGTTGCGGGTCGTTGACGCTGGCGTGCACGAACAGCACGCTGTCCTGCTGCAGCGTCAGTGGCAGGTTGGTGATCCAGTCGCGCTGCTCGGGAGACAGTTGGCGGTGCGTCCAGGCAGCCGTGCTGTCGCCCACGGTCTTGACTTCAGCCGGCGGCTTGACGGCCATGGCGTCATGGTTGCCCTGGATGACCATGGCGCCTTCTTCGGTGAGCAGCTTGATGCGCTCTATCACCGCAGAAGGGTCGGCGCCGTAGCCCACCATGTCGCCCAGAAAGACAAAGCGTTGCGCCTTTTGCGCGCGCGCATGGGCCAGGCAGGCGTCCAGCGCCTGGATGTTGCCGTGGATGTCGGACAGAAGGGCAAGTCTCAAGGGGTCTCCTGATCAGCAAGGCGTTTTCGGGCCATCATGCGCGCCTTGCCTGACGGCAAGTTTGCAATCACAACGACAGGATGTGGCCGACCCGTGGATCGCCCTTGCCGTCCAGCACCTGCTGGTAGGCGGCCTGCACGGCATCTGCGCCGTGGTGGTGTTCTACCCGCAGCCAGGGGTTTTGCGGGTTGGCCACGCGCGCCACAAAGGCCTGCCACGATTGCACCAGGCGCTGGCCCAGGCCGGCCGCGCCCCACTCGGCACTGCGTTTCTTGATCTGCGCCGGGGCAAAGAACAGCGTAGCCCTGGGGCCGGGCAAGTCTTTGGCGCCGCCCATGTTGTCCACGTGCGTGGCGCCGATGGAGCTGCTGAACTTCAGACCCCGGCAGTGCGTGTGCAGCGCCTTGCGGAATGCGGCGTTGCCGGCAAAGTCCACGTAGATACTGGGCGCGTCGGGGTTAATCTGGCTCAGTTGGTCGTAGGTCAGCACCCGGTGGTAGCAGCCCAGGCTCTCGCAGAAGGCCACGTTGCCGGGCGAGGTCAGACCTACCACCTGCACGCCGGCGCGCTGTGCCAACTGGAAGGCCGTGCCATAGGCGGTCTTGCTGGAGGCGCTGGACAGCAGCAAGAGTGCTGGCTGGGATGCATCGGTCGTGGTGCCAAAGAAGTCGTTGTCGGCCAGGAAGTCGTCGATCAGCCACGAGGTGATGAACAGCGGGCGCAACAGCGCCTGCACGTTCTCGCTGTCGGCGGTGTAGAACGGGTCGGTGGCGCAGCGCAGGTACTGGTTGTAGACGCTGTGCAGTTCCGCGCGGTGCGGTGCGCCATCAAAGAAGGCCGTGGCCGACACCTTGGCCGGTGTCAGGTCCACCGCATTGGCCATCGGAAAGTAGCCGTACAGGCGCTCGCCCACCGGCACGTCGGAGTGGGTTGAGGCCACCACCGTGCCAAAGCCCCAGACCGGGATACGGCCCCAGTCGGCACCGTCGGCGCCGGCTACCGGGTAGAAGCGCCAGTACTGCATGGAATCGCCCATGGCGGCGTAGGTGATGTTGTTGGAGGTCAGCGCAAAGCGTTCAATGGCCACGCGCACCTGGCCGTCGGCCAGTTCGGTTGCGGGGGCGGTGTACAGGCGGGTGGTGCCCAACTGGGCCTTGCGGACCAGCAGGTCGGTGGTGGTTGTCAAGGTGTTCATGGCGGCACCTTAAAGCAAAGTGCGGGTGGCAACAACCCAGTGCGGGCGCCTGAGTGACAGGGCCTGGGGATGGCTGCGGGTTTACCCGGCTGTGGGAATCCACACTTGAAGAAGTGGCCTGGATGGCCACAATGCCATTCCTGCGCACCCGACACCGCGGCCAGCGCTCCACGGGATACTTTTCGCAAAGGACACGCGATGAAACTCGACGACATGCGAATTTCCACCCGGCTGGTGCTGGGCTTTGGCGTGCTGGGTCTGCTGATTGCCTTTCTGGGCGGTGTGGCGCAGTACCGGGTCATGGGTATGAACGGATTGTTTGCCCAGGTGGTCCAGGAACGCATTCCGAAGATCGTGCTGGTCAACGACATCAAGGGCGATGTGACGCTGATTGCCGAGGCCGTGCGCAATATGATCATGATCAGCGATTCCGCCGAGATCGCCAAGGAAGGCGCGCGCATCGAGGCGGCGCGCAAGCGCATCGACCAGCGCCTCAAAACCCTGGGTGAGCAGATCAGCGACGACGCGGGCAAAGCGGTGCTGGGCAAGGTGCTGCAGACGCGCGACGCCTACGACCCGCTGGAGGCCGAGACCACCACGCTTGCCGCCGATGGCCAGGTGTTCGAGGCCAAGGCCATGCTGCTCGAAAAGGTTCGGCCGGCGCAACGCGCCTACTTTGATGCGCTGGACGGCTTGCTGAAATACCAGGATGGCTTGCTGGACGCCTCGACCACGGCGACCCAATCCGCAGCGGCCAGCATGGCCATCGTGATTGGCGGCACGGTGGCCGTCGCACTGGTGGTCAGCACGCTGATGGCCTTGTGGATCATTCGCTCCATCACGCGGCCCATCCTGCAGGCGGTCGGTATCACACGCGCGGTGGCGGCGGGCGATCTGCATATGGCGTTTGATGCCAGCGGCAAGAATGAAATCGCGCAACTGCTGCAAGCGCTGCAGGACATGCAGGGCGCGCTGGTCCAGGTGGTGCAGCGCGTGCGCAGCGGCTCGGACAGTGTCTCCACGGCGAGTTCCGAAATTGCGCAGGGCAACCTGGATCTGTCTGCGCGCACCGAGAGCCAGGCCAGCGCCCTGCAGCAAACCGCCGCCAGCATGGAGGAGCTGAGTTCCAACGTGCACCAGAACGCCGACAACGCCCAACAGGCCAACCGGTTGGCGCAGAAGGCCGCCACGGTGGCCGCCCAGGGTGGCCAGGTGGTGGGCGAGGTGGTGCAGACCATGCGCGGCATCAACGACTCGTCGCGCAAGATCTCGGACATCATCCAGGTCATCGACGGCATCGCGTTTCAGACCAACATCCTGGCGCTCAACGCGGCTGTGGAAGCGGCGCGCGCCGGCGAACAAGGACGCGGCTTTGCCGTGGTGGCCAGTGAGGTGCGCAGCCTGGCCGGGCGCTCGGCCGAGGCGGCCAAGGAGATCAAGCACCTGATCGACGAGAGCGTGCAGCGTGTGGAGCAGGGCAACGCCCTGGTGGACCGCGCCGGCACGACGATGAACGAGGTGGTGACCAGCATCCAGCACGTGACCGCCATCATGGCCGAGATCAGCACCGCCAGCAGCGAGCAGGCCGCCGGCGTGGCCCAGGTGGGCGATGCGGTCACGCAGATGGACCATGTGACGCAGCAGAACGCCGCCCTGGTCGAGCAGATGGCCGCCTCGGCGGGAGCACTGAAGGCGCAGGCCCAGGAACTGGTGCAGGCAGTGGCGGTGTTCCATCTGGACGATGGCGGGGCGCTCGCCCTGCGCTGAAAGGGTTCGCTACACCGGGTTCAACCACCGGGCAAGGCCGGCATTGCGCGCACCTACCAGTCTGTAAACGCCGAATGCCTGTGATGCTACAAAAAGTGTAGTCTCACACGCAGATTCAACGAGGGCTGGAGCCCGATTTCTATGCAACCGTGATGGTCACGTCGATGTTGCCGCGAGTGGCGTTGGAGTAGGGGCACACCTGGTGGGCCTTGGCCACCAGGGCTTCGGCGGCGGCGCGCTCCATGCCGGGGATGCTGACCACCAGTTGCACCTCGATGCCAAAGCCGGCCGGGATGGGGCCAATGCCCACGGTTGCGTCGATGCTGGTGTCGGCAGGCAGCGCGATCTTCTGCGTGCCGGCGACAAACTTCATGGCGCCGATGAAGCAGGCGCTGTACCCGGAGGCGAACAGCTGCTCGGGGTTGACGCCACCGCCGGGGCCGCCCATCTCCTTGGGCACGGCGAGTTTCAGATCCAGCAGACCGTCGGAGGTGCGGGTGGTGCCATCGCGCCCGCCGGTGGATTTGGCGTGGGCCTGGTAAACGACTTTTTGCAGGGTGGTGCTCATGGTGGGGTTCTCCTGGGTAAATGCCCTGGGCGGGGCGGGTGGTTAAACGTGGGTCAGGGTGGGCGGGGTGACGGGGTTTAGAACAGGCTCTTGAACCAGCCAATGGTGGTGCCGATGGTGACCAGGGCGCGCAGCTTCAGCAGGGCCAGGGTGTCGCCGTCCTGCGGGATGGCGGGGCCGCAGCGCGGGTCGGAGCGCTGCAGGGCGCCGGTCATCGTGTGGTCGATCGGGATCGGCTCGCAGCCGTGGTCGGATTCACAGACAAAGTCAAAGTGCTCGCGCGCCGGGGCGTGGCAGGCAAAGCAGTTCTTGCCGAAGCGGTTGTTCACGTCGGCAAAGCCGCGCTTGCCGATGTGGGTGCCCTTGTCGCTGACTTCCAGCTCAAAGAATTCCCAGTCGCCGGTGGCCGGGCTGAAACCCGCCTCGCGCTTGACCATGGCCTCGGTGGGTACCAACTGCACCACCGAGCCGACGGGATAGACCGCGCCCTTGGGGGCATTGGCGACCTTGACCGTGTCCATGACATTGCCCAGCAGGTTGTCCACGTAGAAGTGGCGCACCTGCGCCATCTGGCGCATGCAGCGAAAGCTCGCGTCATTCACATCGACAGTGTTGGCGGCATAGGCGATCTGGCCGATCACGGTGACGCCCAAAGCGAGAGCCAGGGTGGCCTTGGTGATGCGGGTGGCAGAAGAGAATGGGATCATGGTGGTGGTTCCGGTCAGGTTGGAAATTCAGTTGGCGGGCGTTTGCATGGCACCGCGCAGGTGTTTGATTCTCTGGTTCAGCGCCAGCAGTTCATGGAGTTGCAGGCCGCTTTGCGCCAGCACGCAGCCGGGGATGTGGGAGGCACGGGCCTGCAGTTGGCGACCCTGGGCGCTGAGCCACACATGTACGCGGCGCTCGTCCTCAGCTGATCGCTGGCGCACCAGCCAGCCGGCGGCCTCCATGCGCTTGAGCAGCGGGGTCAGCGTGCCCGAGTCCAGGCAGAGGCGCTCGCCGAGTGCCGAGACGCTGGGGCCATCCGTCTCCCATAGCACCAGCATCACCAGGTATTGGGGGTAGGTCAGCTCCAGGCTGTCCAGCAGCGGCTTGTACAGCTTGGTCATGGCCAGCGATGCCGAGTACAGCGAGAAGCACAACTGGTTGTCCAGCATCTGGGCCGGGTTGGGTGCGGTGGTGGTTTTGCTGGACATGGTTGAATTATTGCACATAATTTAATTGCGTGCAATTGAGTTGAAAATGCACGTCATCCGGGTTAACCGGGGCTTGGCAGTTCCGGGGTGGCTGGGCTATCGTGTTGCCATGGCGGAAAGCACGTTTGACTACCTCATCATTGGCGCCGGTTCGGCGGGCTGCGTGCTGGCCGCGCGCCTGAGCGAGGACCCGAACATCACGGTGGGTCTGCTGGAGGCGGGTCCTCCCGACAGCAGCGTGCTGATCCACTGTCCGGCGGGTCTGGCCGTGCTGGCCAAGAATGGCCAGGCCAACTGGAAGTTTGAGACCACGCCACAACCCGGGTTGAATGGCCGCAAGGGCTACCAGCCGCGCGGCAAGGTGCTGGGCGGGTCGAGCTCGGTCAACGCCATGATCTACATCCGTGGCCAGCGCGAAGACTATGACCGCTGGGCGGCGCAGGGCAACCCGGGCTGGTCGTATGACGAGCTGCTGCCGTACTTCAAGCGTGCCGAAGACAACGCCCGCGGCGCCGACGCCTTCCACGCCACGGGCGGCCCGCTGCATGTGCAGGACCTGACCAGCCCGAACGCTCTGGGCGCGGTGTTTGTCGAGGCGGGTCGCCAGGCCGGCTATACCGTCAACCCGGACTTCAACGGTGCGCGCCAGGAGGGTGTGGGCCTGTACCAGGTCACGCACAAAAACGGCGAACGCTTCAGCGCGGCCAAAGCCTACCTCACGCCCAACCTGCATCGACCCAACCTGCGCGTGTTCACCGGCGCGCACACCACCCGCATCCTGCTGGAGAAAAAACGCGCCGTCGGCGTGGAGTTTGTGCATGAGGGTCACATCAAGCAGTTGCGCTGCGCGCGCGAGGTACTGTTGTGCGCCGGCGCCCTGCAGTCGCCGCAGATCCTGATGCTGTCGGGCATCGGCCCGCACCACCATCTGCTGGAAAACGGCATTGCCACGCAGCACGACCTGCCGGGCGTGGGGCAGAACCTGCACGACCACGTCGACATCGTGCAGGTGGTCAACGCACCGAAATTGACCGAAACCTTTGGCCTGTCCTTCACCGGCCTGGCGAACGCAGTCAAGGGCCTATTCGAATGGCGCGACCACCGCACCGGCATGCTGACCACCAACTTTGCCGAAGCCGGCGGTTTTGTCAAAAGCCAGCCGGGGGAGCGCACGCCGGACCTGCAATTCCACTTTGCCATTGCCAAGCTGGTCGACCACGGCCGCGCCACGGTGCTGGGCCATGGCTACTCCTGCCACGTGTGCCTGTTGCGCCCGATCAGCCGCGGCGCCGTTACGCTGGCCAGCCGGGACCCGCTGGCGGCACCGCTGATTGACCCCAACTTCCTCGGTGAGCGCGACGACATGGACCGTCTGCTGCGCGGTTTTCGCCAGATGCGCACGCTGTTGCAGCAGCCCGCGCTGGTGGCGCTGGGTGGGCGTGAGACGGCACGCTCGGCCAATGCAGTGAGCGACCTGCAGGTGGAGCAGTTCATCCGCGACAACGCCGACACGGTCTACCACCCGGTGGGCACCTGCCGCATGGGCCGCGGCCACCTCAACGTGGTGGACCATGAGTTGCGCGTACATGGCATCCAGGCCCTGCGCGTGGTGGACGCATCCATCATGCCGCAGGTGGTCAGTGGCAACACCAACGCGCCCACCATCATGATTGCCGAGAAGGCGGCCGACATGGTCAAGGCCGCGCGAACGAGGTAGCGCACCCGACGGCAGTGGCCGCTACATGCGAAAGCGCTTGCGGGTCAGCGCCAGGGCGACCCAGAACGCCACGACCGTATAAGCCACCAGCACGGCCGCATGCTGCAGCGCATCGGTTGGCCATTGGTCCATGAACAGCGGGCGCACCAGCTGCACGGCGTTGCTGAGCGGCAGCCAGTCGGCCACCACGCGCACGGCATAGGGCAACTGCTCCAGCGGGAAGAACACGCCGCTCAGGAACATCATCGGTGTCAGGAACAGCGTGAAGTAGTAGGTGAAAAAGTCGTAGCCCGTGGCCAGCGCATTGAAGATCAGCGCGATGCAGCTGAAGGTGATGCCCACACCCAGCAACACCGGCCAGGCGACCAGCAGCTTCGGGCTGTGGCTGATGTTCAGTGCCAGCATCACCCCCAGGATCGCGGTGACCGTGAACAGCGACTTGAAGGCCGCCCACAGCATCTCGGCCAGCACGATGTCGTCCAGACCCACCGGCGCGTTCATGATGCCGTCCCAGGTTTTTTGCACGTGCATGCGCGAGAACGCGGAGTACAGCGCCTCGAACGAGGCCGCCTGCATCGCGCTCATGCAGATCGAGCCGCTGGCCAGGAACAGGATGTAGGGCACCTGCACCGCCCCGGTGGGGCCGGGCACGGTGATTTTCCCGACCAGCGCGCCCATGCCGTAGCCAAAGGCCGCCAGCCACATCAGCGGCTCGGCGATGTTGCCCACCAGGCTGGGAATGGCCAGCTTGCGCCACACCAGCAGGTTGCGCAGGAACACCGGCCAGAAGCGCAACGACAGCTCCGGGGAGCGCCATACGGAAGGATTTGTGCCGCTAGCCCTCGTGAATAGTGCGTTGTCAGCTCCTGTTTTCATAGCATTAGGCATCCTCGCGAATTTGTCGTCCGGTCAGTTTGAGGAACAAGTCCTCCAGATTGGCCGGGCGGTGCAGGGTGCGCAACTGCGGATGGGCGTGCAGGGCCTGCAACAGGGCGGCGGCGTTGGCGGTGTAGAAGAACACCGTTTCGCCGCTGACCTCGACCCGCGCGGCCAACGTGCGCAGCGGCAAATCCAGCAGCGCCATGGCACCCACGCCGTAGACCTCTACGACATCAGGCTCCAGGTGCTCGTTGATCAGGTCGCGCGGCCGCCCTTCGGCGATCTTCTTGCCATGGTCCAGCACCAGCAGGCGGTCGCACAGACGCTCGGCCTCGTCCATGAAGTGGGTGGTCAGCAGGATGGACTTGCCCTGCTGCAACAGCAGTTGCAGGCGCTCCCACATCAGGTGGCGGGCCTGCGGGTCCAGGCCGGTGGTGGGCTCGTCCAGCATCAGCAGGCGCGGGTCGTTGACCAGGGCGCGCGCCAGCGAGAGCCGGCGCTTCATGCCGCCGGAGAGTTCGCCGGGGCGGGCGTTGGCCTTGCTGGTTAGTGACGCGAACTCCAGCAGATCGGGGATGCGCGCGCGGATCTGCGCGTCCTTCATGCCGAAGTAGCGGCCATAGACCAGCAGGTTCTCGGCGCAACTGAAGTCCGGGTCCAGCGTGTCCATCTGGCTGACCACGCCGAGTTGCGCCTTGATGGCCAGCGCATCCCGCGGCATCTCCAGGCCCAGCGCGTGGATGCTGCCGCCATCGGGCGCGGTCAAGCCAAGGCACATGCGGATGGTGGTGGTCTTGCCGGCACCGTTGGGGCCAATCACGCCCAGGCATTCGCCGGGGCCGATGGAAAACGACAGGTCGTTGACGACGGTGGCGTCGCCATAGCGCTTGTACAGATGCTGGACGGTAAACAGGTCGGTATCGGGCATGGTGGTGTTCAGCCTACCACCTGCAGACGCCCGCGGCCCTGGCTCTTGGCCAAGTACAGGCCGGTGTCGGCACGGACCATGAAGGTGGTGAGAGTGTCGTCAGTGGGTTGGAGCAGGGCCAGTCCGGCGCTGTAATCCACGGTCAGTTCCGGTTGCAGGTCGCAGGTCATTTTCAGCGCGGCGCGCAGTCGCTGCTCGATCAGCATGGCGGCGGCCCGGTCGGTGTGCGGCAGCAGCAGCGCAAATTCTTCACCGCCAACGCGGGCCGCCAGATCGCTGGAGCGCCGGTGTGTCAGCAGCACGGTGCTGAACAGGCGCAGGACCTGGTCACCCACCTCGTGGCCCTTGGTGTCATTGATGCGCTTGAAGAGGTCCAGGTCCAGCATGATCAGGGCCAGCGGGGTGTTGTGGCGGCGTGCCTGGTCAAATAGGGCCGGCGCGCGTTCGTCCCAGCCGCGTCGGTTGAGCAATCCCGTCATCGGGTCAGTCGAGAGTTGCTCGCGCAGCTTCGCATCGGCCTCGTCGCGCCAGGCCACCAGCACCGCCACCGTGGTCAGCACCAGGGTGATGTTGGCGGCCAACTGAGCGCCGATGTTGATGGGGTGGGGTGCCGCGAAGTGGGGGTACAGCTCGGGAAAGAAAGCGCCCAGGATGCCGCGCCCCACGGTAAAGCCGGCCACGCACAGGTAGCACAGGGCGATCAACATGCGCCACGGCCGGGAGGTCTTGGTAAGCGGCCACAGGGCGGCCCGGCTGACCACCAGCAACTGCGCGGCCAGCACGAAGTTGGCGTAGCCCACGCGCAGGCTGTAGTGCGAAAACGCTAGGCCGTAGCCCAGCGGCAGCGCCACGGCCAGCACCCAGAGCGTGCGCTTCCAGGGGCGCGACCCCAGCCACTCTTGCAGCGACCAAAACATGGCCACGTTGGCGGCGGCGGCCGAGGAGACGCTACATACCGACAACACGGGGTCCATCCAACTGCCGGATACCGCCTCGGAGGCGATGATGAAGACCCAGCCCAGCGTCTGCAGCAACAGGGACAGCTGCGCCAGGCGCGCAGCGCGGCTGATGCCCCGACCCATGATCAGCAGCAGCGCGACCGACACGGTGGCCAGGTTCGCAGCTGTGAGTACCAGGATGGTCGTGACGTCGATCGCGTGCATGAGGGGGCGGTGGGCTGCCTACTGGAACGCCACTTCGGAAAAACTGCGCAGCTTGCGGCTGTGCAGTTGCTCCGTGCCCTGGGCGCGCAGCAGTTCGATGGCGCGCATGCCGATGCGCAGGTGCTGGTCCACGCGCTCGCGGTAGAAGTGGTTGGCCATGCCGGGCAGCTTGATCTCGCCGTGCAGCGGCTTGTCACTCACGCACAGCAGGGTGCCGTAGGGCACGCGGAAGCGAAAACCATTGGCGGCGATGGTGGCGCTCTCCATGTCCAAGGCGACTGCGCGGCTTTGGCTGAAACGGCGCTGCGGCTGGTTGTCAGGCAGCAGTTCCCAGTTGCGGTTGTCGGTGGAGGCCACGGTGCCGGTGCGCATGATGCTCTTGAGTGCGGCGCCCTGGATCTGGGTGACATCGGCCACGGCCTGTTCAAGGGCGACCTGGATCTCGGCCAGCGCCGGAATCGGCACCCACAGCGGCAGTTCCTCGTCCAGCACATGGTCCTCACGCACGTAGCCGTGGGCCAGCACATAGTCGCCCAGTTGCTGGCTGTTGCGCAGGCCGGCGCAGTGGCCCAGCATGATCCAGGCGTGGGGGCGCAGCACGGCGATGTGGTCGGTGATGTTCTTGGCATTGGCCGGGCCGACGCCGATGTTGACCATGGTGATGCCGGCACGGTCGGCGCGCACCAGGTGGTAGCCCGGCATCTGTGGCAGGCGCGGCGGCGCCGATCCCAGCGCATCCATGGCCTCTGCCGACAGGCCGACACGGCGGGTGATCACATTGCCGGGCTCCACAAAGGCGATGTACTCGCTATTGGGGTCCTGCATGGCGGCATGGCCCAGGGCGATGAACTCGTCGACGTAGAACTGGTAGTTGGTGAACAGCACGAAGTTCTGGAAGTGCTCGGCCGCCGTGCCGGTGTAGTGTCGCAGCCGGTGCAGCGAGTAGTCCACCCGTGGCGCGGTGAACAGGGCCAGTGGCTGGGGCTCACCGGCGCGCGGCTGGTGCGTGCCGTTGGCAATGCCGTCGTCCATGGCGGCCAGGTCGGGCAGGTCGAACACGTCGCGCATCAGCGTGCGGCGCTGGGCTGTCATATTGCCTTCCACATGATCGTTCTCGGCAAACGAGAAATGTACGGGAATGGGCTGGGAGCTGGTGCCGACCTCCAGTTCCACCGCGTGGTTTTGCAGCAGCAGGTTGAATTGCTCCAGGTAGTAGTCGCGGTACAGGTCGGGGCGGGTCAGCGTGGTCTCAAAGCGGCCGGGGCCGGCGACAAAGCCGTAGCTCAGGCGCGCGCTCTCGGGGGTGATGGTGCGCGACACGGTATCGGTGTGGATGCGCACCAGCGGGTAGCAGGCGCGCACATGGCCCTGGCCGTCCTTGCCGGCGACAAAATCCTGCATGGCCTGGCGCAGGTGGGCAATGCTGCCGTCATAGATGCGGGTGACCTGGGCCAGTGCGGCGGCGGCGTCGGTGAAGCGTTCGGGGGCGATAAAGGGGGGGAGGTTGGGCATGGGCCTATTGTGCCGTGGCCAAATGACGCCCGCCGCTTTGCGGAATAATACGCACTGGCGGCAACCCCCTGCCGCAGGACTTTTTTTGGTGCAAGACCCCAACGACTCCCGTTTCGTCGAGACCGGCTTTCCCTCATTGCAATGGGAGGAAGACGATTTGCCGACGCGACCCATGCCGATGCACGAGCGCCCCCTGCAGGCCCGCATCGACCACGAGATGGCCATCATCGCCGAGCGCCATATCCGCATTGCCCTGGCCATCGAGAAATTCTGGGGCCACCGCGACTGCGTGGAATACCTGCAAAAGCTGATCATGAGCGGCGGCCACCAGGATGGTCAGAACCGGATCGGTTTCAAGTCCGAGGTGGTGTCGGCCCTGATCAATCTGGCCGCACTGCACCAGGTCGAAGAGTAACGGAACAGGCACCCTGGTGCAGACGCTACCCGCCAGTTGACACGTTTCTCCCCGTCGTTGTAAGAAAAATAGGCCTCCAGCCCTCGTAAACACTGCGTAGGCAGCTATCAAAAAAGTAGTATCCCCATGACCGCTTCAACCCTCTCCACGCAGCACCACTTTGACGTCCTGATCGTCGGCAGCGGCCTGGCCGGCCTGTCGGCCGCGCTGCACCTGGCGCCCACGCACCGCGTGGCCGTGCTGACCAAGCGCACCATGAGCGACGGCTCCAGCGGCTGGGCCCAGGGCGGTATCGCTGCCGTGCTGGCCGAGGGCGACAGCTTCGACGCCCACGTGCAGGACACCCTGGTGGCAGGTGCCGGTCTGTCGGAACCAGTGGCCACGCGCTTTGTGGTGGAGCATTCGCCGGAAAGCATCGCCTGGCTGCGCGAACTGGGCGTGCCGTTTTCCGAGGAAGACGGCGCCCTGCACCTGACGCGCGAGGGCGGCCACAGTGCGCGGCGCATCGTCCACGTGACCGACGCCACGGGTGCGGCCGTGCAGAAGACGCTGATCAACGAGGTGCGTGGCACGCCCAACATCACGCTGTTCGAGAACCACACGCTGGTCGACCTGATCACCGAGCGCAAGCTGGGCCTGGCCGACCGCTGTCGGCCCAACCGCTGCCTGGGCCTGTACGCGCTGGACGAGGCCACCGACACGGTGCACACCTTCAGCGCGCCGCACACCATCCTGGCCACCGGCGGCGCCGGCAAGGTCTACCTCTACACCACCAACCCCGACACCGCCACCGGCGACGGCATTGCCGCCGCCTGGCGCGCCGGCTGCCGGGTGACGAACATGGAGTTCATCCAGTTCCACCCCACCTGCCTGTACCACCCGCATGCCAAGTCCTTCCTGATCTCCGAGGCGGTGCGCGGCGAAGGCGGACGGCTCTTGCTGCCCGACGGCACCCGCTTCATGCCCCAGCACGATCCGCGCGCCGAACTGGCGCCGCGCGACGTGGTGGCCCGCGCCATCGACTTCGAGATGAAGAAGGGCGGTTTTGACTGCGTCTACCTGGACATCTCGCACCAGCCGCTGGCCTTTTTGCTGGAACACTTCCCCAACATCCACGCGCGCTGCCTGGAGCTGGGCATCGACATCAGCAAGCAGCCGATCCCCGTGGTGCCGGCGGCGCACTACACCTGCGGCGGCATCCACACCGATTTGCTGGGCGCCACCGACATCGCCGGCCTGCACGCCGTTGGCGAGACCGCCTACACCGGCCTGCACGGTGCCAACCGGCTGGCCAGCAACTCGCTGGTGGAGTGCATGGTGTTTGCCCGCGCGGCTGCCACCCACATTCTGGCCACGCCGCTGGCCACTCCGCCTGCGCTACCCGAATGGGACGACAGCCGCGTGACCGACGCCGACGAGGCGGTGGTGATCTCCCACAACTGGGACGAGCTGCGCCGCTTCATGTGGGACTACGTGGGTATTGTGCGCACCAACAAGCGGCTGGAGCGGGCATCGCACCGCATCGCGTTGCTGCAAGGGGAAATCCAGGAGTTCTATGCGCACTTCCATGTCACGCGGGATCTGCTGGAGCTGCGCAACCTGGTGCAGGTGGCGGAACTGATCGTGCGCTCGGCGCAGGCCCGGCATGAGAGCCGGGGTCTGCATTTCAGCCGGGACTATCCGGGGATGGCGGAGGTGGCGTTGCCAACCACCTTGGCGCCGGGGATGCCCAAAGGCTAGGTTTTCTTTTTAGAAAAAATCAAGCCGCCCCAATCCCCGGCACCAACCCCGAAACCATCCCTTCAACAGGCCGCCCCGCCTTCAGCGCCGCCGTAAACGCCAGCATCCGGTCAATCGGCTTGCGTGCCAGCAAACCCAGCGCCGGGTCCACGTGAATCGCGTTGGCGCCCGTCTCCAGCACATGCGCCACGCCGGCCAGGCCGTTCATGGTCATCCATGGGCAATGCGCGCAGCTCTTGCAGGTGGCGCTGTTGCCGGCGGTGGGTGCTTCAATGAAGGTTTTGCCGGGGTTCAGCGTGCGCAGCTTGTGCATCATGCCGTTGTCGGTGGCGACGATGAACTCCGTGGCGTCCAGGGTGCGCGCGGCGTTCAGGATAGCGCTGGTGGAACCAACGGCGTCGGCCAGCGCAATCACATCGGCCGGCGACTCGGGGTGCACCAGCACCTTGGCCCTGGGGTGTTCCTTCTTGAGCGACTCCAACTCAAAGGCCTTGAACTCGTCGTGCACGATGCAGGCGCCGTTCCAGAACACCATGTTGGCGCCGGTTTCGCGCTGGATGTAGGCGCCCAGGTGCCGGTCCGGAGCCCACAAAATCTTCTGGCCGCTTTCCTTCAGCGCCCGCACGATGTCGAGCGCGCAGCTTGATGTCACCAGCCAGTCGGCGCGCGCCTTCACGGCGGCGCTGGTGTTGGCGTAGACCACCACGGTGCGGTCGGGGTGGGCGTCGCAGAAGGCTGAGAATTCGTCAATCGGGCAACCCAGGTCGAGCGAGCAGGTGGCGTCCAGGTCGGGCATCAGCACGGTCTTGTGCGGCGACAGAATCTTGCTGGTCTCGCCCATGAACTTCACGCCGGAGACCACAAGCGTCTGTGCCGCGTGGTCACGGCCGAAGCGTGCCATCTCCAGCGAGTCGCTGACCAGGCCGCCGGTCTCCTCGGCCAGGTCTTGCAAGTCGGGGTGCACGTAGTAATGCGACACCATGACTGCGTTCTTCTCCTTGAGCAGGCGGCGGATGGTGTCCTTCAGCGCGGCGCGCTCAGGTTGTGTCGGCTCCACCGGCACGCGCGCCCAGGCGTGGCGGGTGCTGCAGACACCGGGCTCACCCGCCGGTGAGGTGTCGGGCTGTTCGTAATCGACACCAATGGTTTGCACGGTGGTGGTGTTCATCCTTGGGTTCCCGCCAGCGCCTCGAAGCGCATGGAGTAGTCGGTGGCCTGTACGTCCTTGGTCAGGGTGCCGATGGAGATGCGGTCCACGCCGGTCTCGGCCAGCGCGCGCAGGCCCTGCAGCGTGACGCCGCCGGAGATTTCCAGGATCGCCTGATTTCCTTTCGCGGCGTTGATGCGCACCGCCTCATGCAGTGTTGACAGGCTCATGTTGTCCAGCAGCACCATGCGGGCGCCGGCGTCCAGCGCCAGGCGCAGTTGTTCCAGCGTCTCCACTTCGATTTCCACAAAGTTGGCATCTGCTGCTAGCGCGTCGGCCTGCTGCAGCACCTGCGGGATGCCGCCGGCCGCGGCGATGTGGTTCTCCTTGATCAGCACCGCGTCATACAAGCCGACGCGGTGGTTGGTGCCACCGCCGCAGCGCACGGCGTATTTCTGCGCCAGGCGCAGGCCCGGCAGCGTCTTGCGGGTGTCGACAATCGCCGCGCGGGTGCCGGCCACCACGGCCACGTAGGTGGCGGTTTTGGTGGCCACGGCACTGAGCAGTTGCAGGAAGTTCAGCGCGGTGCGCTCGGCGGTCAACAGCGCCTGGGCGCGGCCCTGCACCTCGAACACCACCTGGTTGGCCTCGCAGCGGCCACCGTCCTGCACGTGCCATTGTGTCAGGGCCTGCGGGTCCAGCGCCAGAATGGCCGCCTGCACCCAGGCCTGGCCGCAGACGATGGCGCTTTCACGGGCCAGCACGCGGGCGCGGGCCACGCGCGTGGGGTCAATCAGCCCCGCCGTCAGGTCGCCGGCGCCCACGTCTTCGGCCAGGGCGCGCGCCACGTCGGCCCGGGCCAGCTGGGCGATGGACGCGGGGGAGAAATCAAATGACTTTTTCATGGGAAATTGGTATACAAAATGCCCCCCCAGCCTGCCATACACTACGCGACTGTGTTGGGGGTGGTCCTGGATGGTACACATCTGGCCGCCAGTGTTCCGTTTTCAAGCCACAAATACCATGTTCAGAACCCTGCTCAAATCCAAGATACACCGTGTGACCGTCACCCAATGCGAGCTGCACTACGAAGGCTCATGCGCCATTGACGAGGACCTGCTGATTGCGGCCAACATCTGCGAGAACGAACAGGTCCACATCTGGAACATCAACAACGGCGAACGCTTCATCACATACGCTATCAAGGGCGAGCGTGGCAGCGGCATGATTTCGGTCAACGGCTCGGCCGCCCGGCGCGCCAGCAATGGCGACCTGCTCATCATTGCCGCCTTCGCCCAGGTGCATGAAGACCAGGTCCCTACGCACAAGCCCCAATTGGTGTTTGTGGATGCCAACAACAAGCAGTGTGGTTTGCGCGATCATGTGCCCACCCAGGCGCAGCCTGGCACCGTGGCACGTGCCTGATGGTGTAAGCCATGGCCTGGTTCCACCGGCCACGGCGCTGATGCGCCGGGACGACCGCTGGTTGTTGGCGCTGTACCAATTGGCCACCTGGATGACCTTCAGCGTGCTGGATGACGCTGCCATGCTGGCCTTTGCCTTTTCCTGAAACCCTGGGCGAGCCCGCGGCGCCGGGCGCCGCTCCGGTTTGGGGCCTACTTGCCCGTGCCGCCGCCCGAGATGCGCCGCGCGTACACGGCCAGGACGATGCGCTCGGAGTGCACCAGGTAGTCGTTGAGCGTCGTGGCGGCTTCCTGCAGCTTGCCAGCCTCGAACAGTTCGACGATCTTCAGGTTCATGTCCACATAGGGCGCGTGCAGGAATTCGGGGTCGTTGAGCAACCCGAAGGCCAGCCGCAGCTCGGCCAGCAGGTGCGAGAACATCACGTTCAGGCGCTCGCTGTCGGCCAGCTCCACGACGGCCATGTGGAACTCCATGTTGGCCGTGCCCACGCCCTGCCAGTCGAGCGCGTCGCGGCAGCGCTGCGCCATGTCCACCGCAGCGCGCAGGTGCTTCTTGGCCGGGTGGCGCGGGTAGGCCTGGGCCAGTGCCTGGCATTCGATGAGGCGGCGCACGCGGTAGATGTCGATGATGGAGGCGATGCTGGGAATCGCCACCGAAACGCCGCGGTTGGGCTCGTGCTTGAGCAGCCCCTCCTTGGTCAACAGGCGAAACACCTCGCGCAGCGTATTGCGCGAAATGGCCAGGCTTTCGCTCAGGGCGGCTTCCGACAGGCGCTGGCCGGGCGTGAATTCTCCCTGCACGATCTTCTGGCGGATCAGCTCGGCCATGCGGTCATTGAGGGTCTGTGCGTTGTTGGAGGGGAACTCGGTGCTCATGCCGCAATGGTAAGGGCCTGGCGGGCCACCTGAGCCGATTGGGAGCCTGAATGTTTCAACAATCCTAGGGTTTATACCGATTAGTTAGCATCATTTGTTGGGCAAAATCCACTTATCGTGAAACAATCTGTGTTAATTGTTCAACAATATGCGTTGAACGGTAGGCCAATCAGCTTGTTTTGTTCAGCCTGAAGACTGGAAAGGATCACCATGCCTAGTGCCATCAATCTCTGGCCGCTCATTGGAGTGGCTGTCATCATCGCGGGCTTTGTCCTGCGGTTCAATCCCATGTTGGTGGTGGCCGTCACGGCCATTGCCACGGCCTTTGCCGCGGGCTTTCCGCTGGACAAGATCCTGGCCACCATCGGTACCGGCTTCATCAAGACGCGCAATCTGCCGCTCATCATCCTGCTGCCGCTGGCGGTGATTGGCCTCCTGGAGCGCCACGGCCTGCGCCAGCATGCACAGAACTGGATCAGCAGCATCAAGTCTGCCACGGCCGGGCGCCTGCTCATCGTCTACCTGGCGGCGCGCCAGCTCACCGCCGCCGTGGGCCTGACCAGCCTGGGCGGCCACCCGCAGATGGTGCGCCCGCTGCTGGCACCCATGGCCGAAGGCGCCACCGAGGCGCGCTACGGCCCGCTGCCCGAGCGCATTCGCCACAAGCTGCGCGCCTTTTCTGCCGCCACCGACAACGTGGGCCTGTTCTTTGGCGAAGACATCTTCGTGGCCTTTGGCGCCATCGTGCTCATGACCACCTTCCTGCATGAGGCCGGCATCGACCTTGAGCCCATCCACGTGGCGCTGTGGGGCATTCCATCCGCGATCACCGCATTTGTGATCCACGCCGTGCGCCTGTACCGGCTGGACGGGGCACTGGCCCGCGAGATGGCCGAACATGCGGCCGCCAACCCTGGCTCGTCCACCTCGGGCGCCGCTGGTACCGCCACCCAAGGAGCCCAGACATGACACTCACGCTGCAACACCTGTACTACCTGGTCGGCGCCATCCTGGCCATCACGGCCGTGGCGACCGCCACCGACGCCAGTAACCCCAAGCGCTTTTCGAGCGCCCTGTTCTGGGGCCTGTATGCCCTGGTGTTTCTCGTAGGCGACCAGTTGCCCCCGGTGTGGGTGGGCGTGGGTGCCGTGGCCATGGCGCTGATCGCCGGCTTCGGCGGCGTGGGGGCCGGCAAACATGCGCCGCGCGGCGCGTCGGAGTACGTGGCCAGCGCCAAGCGCCTGGGCAACAAGCTGTTCATCCCGGCCCTGGCCATTCCCTTCATCACCATGGTGGGCACGTTGGCGGCCAAGCAACTGGTCGTTGGCGGCGTGCCGCTGCTCGACCCCAAAGCCACCACGCTGGTCGCCCTGGGCGTGGGCTGCGTGCTGTCGCTGGCCCTGGTCTGCTGGCTGACGCGTGAGACGCCAGCGCAGGGTCTGCGCGAGTCGCGCCGCCTGACCGATGCACTGGGTTGGGCCCTGGTGCTGCCGCAGATGCTGGGCATGCTGGGCCTGGTGTTCTCTGACGCCGGCGTGGGCAAGGCCGTGGCCTATGTGACCACGACCTACATCAACATGGACATGCGCTTCGTGGCGGTGGCCGTGTACGTGGTGGGCATGGCGCTGTTCACCGTCATCATGGGCAATGGCTTTGCCGCCTTCCCGGTGATGACCGGCGGTGTGGGTGTGCCGATTCTGGTGGGCGTGTACCACGGTGACCCGGCCGTGATGGCGGCGGTGGGCATGCTCTCAGGCTACTGCGGCACGCTGATGACGCCGATGGCGGCCAACTTCAATATCGTGCCCGCCGCGCTGCTGGAGATCGACAAGAATGCCGTGATCCGTGTCCAGGTGCCTACGGCGCTGACGCTGCTGACCTGCAACGTCTTTATTCTGTACTTCCTGATGTTCCGTTGAAGGGGCTCCCGCCATGCCCCAGACCACCGTGAATGTGCTGGTGACCGGCTTCGAGCCATTTGACCAGGACCGCGTCAACCCCTCGTGGGAGGTCGCGCGCGCGCTGGACGGCTGGCGCCATGGTGGCGCCACTGTGCATGGGGTTTGCCTGCCCTGCGTGTTTGACCGCGCCCTGGCAAGCCTGGACGCAGCGTTGACCACGCACCGGCCCAACCTGGTGGTGTGCCTGGGCCTTGCCGGTGGCCGCGCCGAGGTGTCGGTCGAGCGTGTGGCCGTCAATGTGAACGACGCGCGCATCCCCGACAACGCCGGCCAGCAGCCGGTGGATACGGCGGTGGTGGCCCAGGCGCCCGCAGCCTACTTCGCCACGCTGCCAATCAAGGCCATCGTGCGCGACCTGCGCGCCCAGGGCTTTCCAGCAAGCGTGTCCAACACGGCCGGCACCTTTGTCTGCAACCACGTGTTCTACGGTCTCATGCACCGCCTGTCGGCCCATGGCGGCGCGGTGCGCGGTGGTTTTGTGCACCTGCCTTACCTGCCCGAGCAGGCGGCGCTGCACGCTGGTGCGCCCAGCATGGCGCTGGACACCCAGGTGCAGGCCCTGCGCGCATTGATCCGCACCGCATTGACCGTGCACGAAGACGTAATTGAGACGGCGGGCCGTCTGCATTGATGGCCCACTCAACTAGGAAACGACAATGAAAATCGACTTGAACAGCGACCTTGGCGAGAGCCTGGGCGCATGGCGCATGGGTGACGACGCCGCCATGCTGGGGCTGGTGAGCAGCGCCAACGTGGCCTGCGGCTTCCACGCGGGTGACGCCGCCGGCATCCTGCGCACCCTGCGCGAGGCCGCCGCGCGCGGCGTCGTGGTGGGCGCGCATGTGGCCTACCACGACCTCGTCGGCTTTGGCCGGCGCCCCATGGATGTGGACAGCGTCGATCTGGTGGCCGACGTGATCTACCAGATTGGTGCCCTGCAGGGCCTGGCCCACGCCGTCGGCACCACGGTACGCTACGTCAAGCCGCACGGTGCGCTCTACAACACCATTGCCCACAACTTCGCCCAAGCCCGCGACGTCATCACCGCCATCCGCGCCGTGGACCCCGGCCTGGCGCTGGTGGCGTTGGCCGGCTCACCGCTGATCGGCTGGGCGCGTGACGCCGGGCTGCGTGTAGTGGCCGAGGCCTTTGCCGACCGCGCCTACACGCCCACCGGCGCCTTGGTGTCGCGCCGCGAGAAGGGCGCCGTGCTGCACGATGCTGAACAGATCGCCCAGCGTATGTTGCGCCTGGTGCGCGAGGGCTGCGTCGAGGCCATCGACGGCAGCAGCGTGCGTGTGGAGGCCGACTCCATCTGCGTGCACGGCGACAGCCCCGACGCCGTTGCCATCGCACGCAGTGTGCGTGCCGGCCTGGAGCAGGCCGGTGTGGCCATTGCCTCGTTCATGGCCTGAAGCGGAGCCAGGACCCATGATGCGATTCCTCCCCGTTAACCTGGACGCCGTCCTGGTGGAACTGGACAACCTGGAGCAGACGCTGGCGCTGCTGGCCTCGCTGCAGCGCGAGCCGCTGGCCGGCATTGACGAAGTCGTGCCCGCCGCGCGCACGCTGCTGATCCACTTTCGCCCTGCGGTGCAGAGCCTGGCCGGCATCGCGCAAGCGCTCTCCGCGCGCGACGTGAGTGCCCGCGCCGAACGGGGCGGCACCCTCGTTGAAATTCCCGTGCACTATGATGGTGAGGACCTGCTGGAAGTGGCGCAGATCCTGGGCATCACGCCCGAAGAGGTGGTACGCCGCCACACGCGCAGCGAATACACCGTGGCCTTCACCGGCTTTGCGCCGGGCTTTGCCTACCTCACGGGCGGCCACCCCAGCTTCAACGTGCCCCGGCGCACCACGCCACGCACGCGTGTGCCGGCGGGCGCGGTGGGGCTGGCAGGCGCCTTCAGCGCGGTCTATCCGCAGGCCAGCCCAGGTGGCTGGCAGCTCATCGGCACCACGCCCTTGGCCATGTGGGACCTGAACCGCCCCGCACCGGCGTTGCCCGCGCTGCTGCAGCCCGGCTTTCGCGTGCGCTTCGTCGATATTGCTACGCTTTCAGGAGCGGCCTACGCAGAATTGACGAGGGCTAGCGGCCAAAATGATGCCAAACCTTTGGTCGAAGCCGCTCCCACCGGCCCCGCCTTGGTGGTGGGCGCCAGCGGCCTGCAGACCCTGTTCCAGGACCTGGGCCGAAACGGCCAGGCGGGGCAGGGCGTGTCCGCCTCCGGCGCCATGGACCAGGGGGCCTGCCGCACGGCCAACCGGCTGGTGGGCAATCCCTCCGATAGTGCCTGTCTGGAAACCGTCAACGGCGGCCTGCGCCTGCGCAGCCGCGGCGACACCGTGCTGGCCGTGACCGGCGCCGATGCACCGCTGACCCTCACCACCGCCGCCGGCGCGCGCTGGAGCGTGCCGCGCTACGAAGCCGTGGCGTTGGCCGATGGCGACGAATTGGCCATTGGCGAACCCACCGCCGGCACGCGCTGCTACTTGGCGGCACGCGGTGGCTTTGCCGTGCCCGCCGTGCTGGGTAGCTGTTCTACCGACACCCTGGCCCACGTCGGCCCGCCGGCGCTGGCCGCGGGCGACGTGCTGGCGCTGCGCCCGCTCACGCAGGGAGCCATTGTGGCTGCCGAGGCCCAGCCGCCAACCGACCTGCCCAGCGTACAAGGCGACGTGGTGCTGGACGTGGTGCTGGGCCCGCGCACCGACTGGTTCACGCCCGAGGCCGTGGCGCTCTTGGCCAGCCAACGCTGGCGTGTCACACCACAGTCCAACCGCGTTGGCCTGCGCCTGGCCGGCGACGTGCCACTGGCGCGCGCCATCTCCGAGGAGCTGCCCAGCGAGGGCACGCCCACCGGCGCGATCCAGGTGCCCGCCAGCGGCCAACCCGTGCTGTTCTTGGCCGACCATCCGCTCACCGGCGGTTATCCGGTGATTGGTTGCGTGGCGCCGCACCACCTGGACCGCGCCGGCCAGATTCCTGTCAACGCCTGGGTGCGCTTCAACCCCATCCGGCCGTTTGAGCCCATCACCTGCCCCTGAATACCGAGCCAACCACCATGAAAAAAGTCCTGATCGCGAATCGTGGCGAGATCGCCGTCCGCATCATCCGTGCCTGCGCCGACTACGGCGTGCAGTCCGTGGCCGTCTACGCCGATGCCGACATCGACGCCCTGCACGCCCGCATGGCCGATGCGGCCTATGGCCTGGATGGCGCGCGCCCGGCAGACACCTACCTCAACGTACCCAAGCTGCTGGCCATCGCCAAAAAGAGCGGGGCCGACGCCGTGCACCCGGGCTATGGCTTCCTGTCGGAGAACGCCGCCTTTGCCCAGGCCGTGATTGACGCGGGCCTGATCTGGATCGGCCCCAAGCCTTCCACCATCACACAGTTGGGGGACAAGGTGGCGGCGCGCAAGATCGCGCTGCAGGTGGGCGCGCCACTGGTGGCCGGAACGCCCGATCCGGTGCCGGACGCGGACGCGGTGCTGCGCTTTGCCGAACAGCACGGCCTGCCCATCATCATCAAGGCCGCTTTCGGTGGCGGCGGACGCGGCATGAAGATCGCCTGGCGCATGGACGAGGTGGCCGAGCTGTACGCATCCGCCGTGCGCGAGGCCGTCACCGCCTTTGGTCGGGGCGAATGTTTTGTTGAGCAGTTCCTCGACAAGCCGCGCCACATCGAGGCCCAGGTCATCGCCGACACGCACGGCAATGTCGTCGTGCTGGGCACGCGCGACTGCTCGCTGCAGCGGCGCAACCAGAAGCTGGTGGAGGAGGCGCCCGCGCCCTTCCTCAGCGACGCGCAGCGCGAGCGCATCCACACCAGCGCGCGCGACATCTGCGCGGCGGCAGGCTATGTCAGTGCCGGCACGGTGGAGTTTCTGCTGAGCCAAAGCGGCGCCATCTCCTTCCTGGAGGTGAACACCCGCCTGCAGGTGGAACACCCGGTGACGGAGCAGACCACCGGCGTGGACTTGGTGGTGGAGCAACTGCGTGTGGCCGACGGCCTGCCGCTGTCCATCACTGCCACACCTGCGCCGCTGGGCCATGCGATCGAATTCCGCATCAATGCCGAGGACGTGGGCCGGGGCTTCCTGCCCACGCCCGGGCAGGTGGCACGCTTCGACGCCCCCAGTGGCCCTGGCGTGCGCCTGGACACGGGCGTGCAGGCCGGCTCGGTCGTGCCCGGCACCTTTGACTCGCTGATGGCCAAGCTCATTGTTACCGGCGCCACGCGCGAACAGGCGCTGGCGCGCGCCCGGCGTGCGCTGGCCGAGTTCCACATCGACGGTGTGGCCTCGGTGCTGCCGTTCCACCGTGCGGTTTTGAATGAAGCAGATTTCGTGGGGAAGGACGGCTTCAAGGTCCACACCCGCTGGATCGAAACCGACTTCGCCAACACCCTGGCCGCCGCTGCCCGCGCCGAGCCCCTTGCGGATGCCAGCCTGCTGCGCACCACCATCGAGATCGATGGCCGCCGTGTGGCGCTGGGCCTGCCCGCCGTGCTGCTGCAAGGCCTGGCAGCGGCCGGTGGTGGCGCCAACCCTGTCGCGGCTGCGGCGCAGGAGGTGGTGGATGCCGCCATCGTCGCGGCCCCTATCGCCGGCAACCTCCACGCCTGGAAGGTCGCCGATGGCGACACGGTGCAGGCGGGCGATGTGATTGCCGTGATGGAGGCGATGAAGATGGAGATGCAGGTCACGGCCCACCGCGCCGGACGCATCAGCCTGTGTGCCGAGGCCGGCAGCTACCAGGCGGCGGGTGCGTGCATTGCGCGCGTGCAGGACCTGGTCGCCTGATTGGACAAAAAAAAGCCCGGAACCGTGTATGTGGTTCCGGGCAATAGCCAAAAGTGGTACTAGCCCTCGTGGAGTCTGCGTAAGGCGCTACTAAAACAGTAGCACCTTGCCGCGCCGCCCGCATGGGGCAGAGCGAGGGGCTTGGGTCTTAGGCCGCGGCCTTGACCTTCAGGCGCCAGGCGTGCAGCAGCGGCTCGGTGTAGCCGCTGGGCTGCGCCAGGCCCTTGAAGACCAGGTCACACGCTGCTTGGTACGCCATGCTCGTGCCGAAGTTGCCGGCCATGGGCTTGTAGAGCGTGTCGCCGGCGTTTTGCTTGTCCACCTTGGCGGCCATGCGTTCAAACGTTTCCTTGACCTGGGCTTCACTGACCACGCCGTGGTGCAGCCAGTTGGCCATGTGCTGGCTGGAGATGCGCAGCGTGGCGCGGTCTTCCATCAGGCCGATGTCGTTGATGTCGGGCACCTTGGAGCAGCCCACACCCTGGTCGACCCAGCGCACCACGTAGCCCAGGATGCCCTGGGCGTTGTTGTCCAGCTCGGCCTGCTTCTCGGCATCGCTCCAGTTGGGGGTGGCGGTGACGGGAACCTGCAGCAGGTTGGCCAGGATGGCGGGACGCTCTTTTTCGTAGTTGGTCTTTTCCAGGTCCTTCTGGATGTCGCTGACCAGCACCTGGTGGTAGTGCAGGGCGTGCAGCGTGGCACCGGTGGGGCTGGGCACCCAGGCGGTGTTGGCACCGGCCTTGGGGTGGCCGATCTTCTGCTTCATCATCTCGGCCATCAGGTCGGGCATGGCCCACATGCCCTTGCCGATCTGCGCCTTGCCGCGCAGGCCGCAGGAGAGTCCCACCAGCACGTTGTTCTTCTCATAGGCCTGGATCCAGGCGCTGGTCTTCATGTCGCCCTTGCGGATCATCGGGCCGGCCAGCATGGCGGTGTGCATCTCGTCGCCGGTGCGGTCCAGGAAGCCGGTGTTGATGAAGGCCACGCGGCTGCTGGCGGCGGCAATGCAGGCCTTCAGGTTGACGCTGGTGCGGCGCTCTTCGTCCATGATGCCGAGCTTGACCGTGCTGTCGGGCAGACCCAGCATCTTCTCGACACGGGTGAACAGTTCGGCGGCAAAGGCCACTTCGGCAGGGCCGTGCATCTTGGGCTTGACGATGTAGACCGAACCCTTGCGCGAGTTGCGGATGGCGTCCTTCTTGGTCTTGGCCAGGTCATGCATGGCGATGGTGGTGGTGACCACGGCGTCCATGATGCCCTCGGGGATTTCCTTCACGGTGCCGTCAGCGGCGGTGTACAGGATGGCCGGGTTGGTCATCAGGTGGCCGACGTTGCGCACGAACATCAGCGAGCGGCCGTGCAGCGTGACCTTGCCCTTGCCGTTGGCAGTGGAGTAGACGCGGTCGCCATTCAGGCCACGGGTCATGGTCTTGCCACCCTTTTCAAACGTCTCGACCAGCGTGCCGTTCAGGATGCCCAACCAGTTGCTGTAGGCCAGTACCTTGTCGTCGGCATCGACCACGGCCACGGAGTCTTCCAGATCCAGAATCGTGCTCAGTGCGGCTTCCACCACCAGGTCGGCCACGCCAGCGGCGTCGCTCTTGCCGATGGGCGTGGCGCGATTGATGATGATGTCAATGTGCAGGCCGTTGTGCTGCAGCAGGATGGACGAAGGTGCCTTGGCCTCACCCTGGAAGCCGACGAACTGGCTGTTGTCCTGCAGCTTGGAGGTGCCGCCGTCCTTCAGGGATACGACCAGTTGGCCGTCCTTGTTGACGCGGTAGCCGGCGGAGCCGACATGCGAGCCCTTCTTGAGCGGTGCGGTGCGGTCGAGCACATTGCGGGCGTATTCGATGACCTTTTTGCCGCGCTTGGGGTTGTAGCCTACGGTCTTGCCGTTCTTCTGGATGGACTTCTCGCAGCCCTTGTCTTCGCTGATGACGTCGGTGCCATACAGGGCGTCATACAGGCTGCCCCAGCGGGCGTTGGCGGCGTTCAGGGCGTAGCGGGCGTTGGTGATGGGCACCACCAGTTGCGGGCCGGCCTGTTTGGCCAGTTCGGCGTCCACGTTGAAGGTGTTGATCTTCACCTTCTTGGGGCTCTCGACCAGATAGCCGATCTTTTGCAGGAAGGCCTGGTAGTTGGTCATGTCCGTCGGCTTGGAAGGATCACCTGCGGTGATGGGGCCCGGGTTGGCCTTGTGCCAGGCGTCCATTTCGGTCTGGATGCGGTCGCGCTCGGCCAGCAGTGCGGCGTTCTTGGGTGCCAGATCGGCCACGATGGCGTCAAAGCCGGCCCAGAAGGCGGCGCTGTCCACGCCGGTGCCGGGCAGGACCTGGGTTTCAATGAACTGATGCAGGTTGCTGGCAACCTGCAGGCGGTGGACTTGGGTGCGTTCGGTCATGGGGTTACCTCCGGGTTCAGGGAATAAAAAACGATTTAGTGGAAAAAGTCCAGCACTGCGCGCAGGCTGTCGCCGGTGCGGCTGGGCTGGGTGCCGAGTTCTTCAAAGGGCTGCTGGTAGCGGTTGACCCACAGCGTCTGGTAACCGAACCAGGTGGCGCCCAGGGCGTCCCAGGCGTTGCTGCTGACAAACAGCACTTTCGCGGCGGTCACGCCCAGCGTCTGCGGGCCCAGCGCATAGGCCTCGGGCGCGGTCTTGTAGAGGCGCACCGGGTCCACGCTGATGACGTGGTCCACCAGCCCATGCAGGCCGCTGGACTTGAGGGCCAGCGTCAGCATGGCGGTGTCGCCGTTGCTCAGGATGCCGGTGGGCACGCCCAGGTCCTTGAGCGACTGCAGCACAGCGCGGTTTTCGGGGAAGGCGCTCAAGGACCGGTATTGGTTCATGAGCTGCTCCACCTGTTGGCCCAATCCGGCATCGGCCCTCGTGGAGTCTGCGTGAGGCACTAGCTTTTTAATAGCAAATACCAGGGCCGCGCGGGTCAGCTCCCAAAACGGCTGGTAGTGGGCGCCGTGGTTGCTGGTGGTGACCAGCCGGGTGTATTCGATCTGCTTGTCGCGCCACAGCACGCTCAAAGCCTGGCCGTGGCCGGGGAACAGTTGCTCGGCCAACAGGGCCACGCTGTAGACATCGAACAGCGTGCCATAGGCGTCAAACAGCACGGCCTGCGGCGCGGCCACGTTCGTTTGCCGGCTTTTGGCCGGTGCAGACGCAGCAGTGGCAGGGGTTTTGGACATGCCTCTACTGTATTCCATACCTGGATATTGATTAACTGGCTATTATTGAGTTTATTCATGACTTTTATGTGGGTAATCTATGTCCGCCATTCCTTCTCCTGATGCCAATAGCAAGCCTCTTCCCCTCGCCGGCGTGCGCGTCGTCGAGTTCACCCACATGGTCATGGGCCCCACCTGCGGCATGGTGCTGGGCGACCTGGGGGCGGAGGTCATCAAGGTCGAGCCACTCACGGGCGACAACACCCGCAAGCTCCTGGGCAGCGGTGCCGGTTTCTACCCGCTGTTCAACCGCAACAAGAAGAGCATCGCGGTGGATATGAAGAGCGCCCAGGGCCGGGAGGTGGTCCTGAAGTTGATCGCCACCGCCGACATCGTCAGCGAGAACTTCAAGAACGAGACCATGCAAAAGCTGGGGCTGGACTACGCCACGCTGTCCAAGCTGGACCCGCGCCTGATCTATGTCAGCCACAAGGGCTTTCTGCCCGGCCCCTACGACCACCGCACCGCGCTGGACGAGGTGGTGCAGATGATGGGCGGCCTCGCCTACATGACCGGGCGCCCCGGCGACCCGCTGCGCGCCGGTTCCAGCGTCAACGACATCATGGGCGGCATCTTTGGCGCGGTGGGAGCCATGGCGGCGCTGATGCAGCGTGGCCAGACCGGCAAGGGGCAGGAGGTACAAAGCGCCCTGTTCGAGAACAACATCTTCCTGGTGGCCCAGCACATGCTGCAGTTCGCTGTGACCGGCAAGGCGGCTGCGCCCATGCCCGAGAAGATCTCGCCCTGGGGCATCTACGACGTGTTCAAGGTTCGAGGCGACGAGCAGATCTTCCTGGCCGTGGTGGGCGACGGTCAATGGAAGACCTTCTGCGATGCCTTCGGCTTTGCCGACCTGTATGCCGACGAGCGTACCGCCACCAACAATGGGCGCGTGCTGGCCCGGGCCTGGCTGATCCCGCACTTACGCGATCGTCTGGCCGACCGCACGGCGGCCGAGCTGGCAGCGGTGTTTGAGCAGCACGGTCTGCCGTTTGCCCCCATCACCGATCCGCAGCACCTGTTTGACGACCCCCACCTCAACGCCACCGGCGGCCTGGCCCCCATGGAACTGCCCGATGGGCGCCAGACCAAGGTGCCGCTGCTGCCCTTGGCCCTGGACGGCCAGCGCCTGGGCCTGCGCCTCGACCCGCCCAAGCTGGGCGAACACACGGATGCCCTGCTGCAGGCCCTGGGCTATGACGGGGCGCAGATCGGTCAGCTGCGGGTGGATGGTGTAGTGCTATGAAAAGCGTAGCTGGTTACGCATATTCCACGAGGGCTAGGAGTCTGAGTGGCAGGGTGATCTGCGCAGGTAAAGGAGGAGCCCGCGCAGCGGGCGGGGGACACGGAGCAGAGCACCCTGCCACTCAGACCCCGGGGAGCTGACGTGGACAAGCTCAAGCAACTGGAAAGCTTTGTCTCCGTTGCCACCCGCGGCAGCCTGACCGCCGCCGCTACAGCCGAGGGCGTGGCCCCGGCCATCATGGGTCGGCGCATCGACGCGCTGGAGGCTCGTCTGGGCGTGAAGCTGCTGCTGCGTACCACCCGACGCATCACCCTGACGCACGAGGGCAGCGCCTTTCTGGAGCACTGCCAGCGCATCCTGGCCGACGTGTCGAATGCCGAGGCGAGCGTCAGCGCCGGCGGCGTCAAGGCCAGCGGCCACCTGCGTATCACCGCGCCGGCCGGCTTTGGCCGCCGCCACGTGGCGCCGCTGGTGCCGCGTTTTCGGGAGCTGCACCCGGAGGTGACGATCTCGCTGAACCTGAGTGACCGGGTCGTGGATATTGCTGGTGAGGCCTACGACTGCGCCGTGCGCGTGGGCGACATGCCGGACTCGTCCCTGGTCAGCGTGCGCCTGGCCGACAACCGGCGCCTGTGCGTGGCCACGCCGGCCTACCTGGCGCGCCATGGCACGCCGCAGGCGCCGGCCGACCTGGCGCGCTTTGACTGCCTGACGCTCTCCAGCGACGCCTCCCAGACCCGCGGCTGGGCTTTCCGTGCCACGCGGGGCAGCGAAACCGTGACCTACCTCAAGCCGGTGGGGCCGCTGGACTGCTCCGACGGCCAGGTGCTCCACGACTGGTGTCTGGCTGGGTGGGGTATTGCCTGGCGCAGCACCTGGGAGGTGGAGGCCGAGATCGCCGCCGGACGACTGGTGGCGGTGCTGGAGGATTTCGCCGCGCCACCCAATGGCATCTACGCCGTCTTCCCCCAGCGCAAGCACCTGGCGCTGCGGGTACGCCTGTGGATCGACTTCCTGAAGCACCACTACGGCGCTCCAGGGTTCTGGAAAACGCTATGAATTCGTGAGCATCGTAAGCAGATGCCACGAGGGCTGCAGCCTCAAACGCCTATGAAGCTGCACCAAACTCGGCACCCATCTCGCGGGCGCGCTGGTGGGCGGCGTGCAGGGCCTTGGCAAACAGGTCCTTGATATGGCTGTCGTCCATGGAAGTGATGGCGGCATAGGTGGTGCCGCCCTTGGAGGTGACACGCTGGCGCAGAATCTCGGGCGGCTCGTGGCTGCTGCGCGCCAACTCGCCCGCGCCAATGAAGGTGGCCACGGCCAGCTGGTAAGCCTGCTCGCGGGTCAGGCCCATGTCGGCGCCAGCGGCGGTCATGGCCTCCATGAAATAGAACATATAGGCCGGTCCCGAGCCGGAAATGGCCGTCACGGCGTCCAGCAGCCCTTCTTCCTGCAACCACAAGAACTGGCCCATGCCGGAGACGATGCGCTCGGCGTGCTGGCGGTCCGCATCGGTTACGGCGGGGCGGGCGAAGAGGCCGGTCATGCCCTTGCCGATCAGGGCCGGGGTATTGGGCATGGTGCGGATGATCCGCTCGTTACCCAGCCACTGGGCGATGCTGCCGCTGGGGATGCCGGCGGCCACGCTCAGGTGCAGGGCGCCGCCGGTCCAGGAGTGCACCTGCTGGGCGGCTTCCTTGAAGGACTGGGGCTTGACCGCCCATATAACAATAGTCGCCTGGTTCAGAAAGGCACCAGCATGGGGCTGAGCCTGGATGCCGAAATGGGAGTGCAGTCGTGCCTGGGCTTCGGCAAAGGGCTCCACCACGTCGATCTGGCCGACCGGAAAGCCTTGGGTCTGCAGGCCGCTGATCATGGCGCTGGCCATGTTGCCGCCACCGATAAATGCTATGTGTTCACGCATGGGGTTCTCCGGATAACTGGTGTGCTGGTAGGGGCGCGTACGCCGTGGCAGGCATTGTCGCAGGGCGTATTTACGGTCCGTTGTAAAAAAGTCTTGCAGGAATAAATAAGCTGTGGCACAATAGCAGGCTTCGCTTGAAAAAGCAGAAGTTTCTGCCCAAATGGATGCATTGCGAGTGGTTCGTAATGCGGACAGCGGGCCCAAGACTGACTCGGTGTTGGTGTTTGCCAGAGAGCTGGCAGGTGCTGCTCCTGGTGCAAGTTGGGAATATTGAAATGATCCAGACTGAATCTCGATTAGAAGTCGCTGACAATACCGGCGCGAAGTCCGTCCTGTGCATCAAGGTGCTGGGTGGGTCTAAGCGTCGCTACGCTACCGTTGGCGACATCATTAAAGTTAGCATCAAAGAAGCTGCGCCCCGTGGTCGCGTCAAAAAAGGCGAGGTCTACAGCGCTGTGGTGGTGCGTACTGCCAAGGGTATCCGTCGTGGCGACGGTTCCCTGGTTAAGTTTGACGGCAATGCAGCAGTATTGCTCAACGCCAAGTTGGAGCCCATCGGCACCCGTATCTTTGGACCCGTGACGCGTGAACTGCGTACCGAGAAGTTCATGAAGATCGTGTCCCTGGCTCCTGAAGTTTTGTAAGGACGCACCATGAACAAGATTCGCAAGGGCGATCAAGTCATCGTTATCGCTGGTCGCGATAAGGGTAAGCGCGGGACGGTGTCCCTGCGCAAGGACGACTCCCATCTGGTGGTCGAGGGTGTCAACTTGGTGAAGAAACACACCAAGCCGAACCCCATGAAGGGTGCGGCAGGCGGTATTGTTGAAAAGACAATGCCCATTCACCAGTCCAATGTGGCAATTTTCAATGCTGCAACTGGTAAGGCTGACCGTGTTGGTATCAAGGTGCTGGCTGACGGTACACGCACACGCGTCTACAAGTCCAGCGGCGAAGAAATCAAGGTGGCATAACCATGGCTCGTTTGCAACAACATTACCGTGAAAAGCTGGCTCCCGAGTTGATGGCCAAGTTTGGCTACACCTCGCCCATGCAAGTGCCACGTCTGACCAAGATCACCCTGAACATGGGTGTGAGCGAAGCCGTTGCTGACAAGAAGGTCATGGACAACGCCGTTGGCGACCTGACCAAGATCGCTGGCCAGAAGCCTGTGGTCACGATGTCCAAGAAGGCTATTGCGGGTTTCAAGATTCGCGAAAACCAGGCCATTGGCTGCATGGTGACTTTGCGCGGTGTGCAGATGTATGAATTCCTGGATCGTTTCGTCACCGTGGCTCTGCCCCGCGTGCGTGACTTCCGTGGTATTTCCGGTCGTGCATTTGATGGTCGCGGTAACTACAACATCGGCGTCAAAGAGCAGATCATTTTCCCTGAAATTGAATATGACAAGGTGGATGCCTTGCGTGGTCTCAATATCAGTATCACCACGACGGCCAAGACCGACGAAGAGTGCAAGGCGCTCCTCACCGGCTTCCGTTTCCCGTTCAAGAACTGAGGTGACCCGTGGCTAAAATGGCTTTAATCCAGCGCGAGCTGAAGCGTGATCAACTGGCGGCAAAGTACGCCAAGAAATACGCAGAATTCAAGGCAATTGCCGGTGACGCCAAGCGCACCGATGAAGAGCGTGCTGCTGCCCGTCTGGGTCTGCAAAAGCTCCCCCGCAATGCCAACCCAACCCGTCAACGCAACCGTTGCGCCATCACTGGTCGTCCTCGTGGCACGTTCCAGCACTTTGGTCTCGGTCGCGCCAAGATCCGTGAAATGGCCTTTGCTGGTGAAATCCCCGGCATCGTCAAGGCCAGCTGGTAAGCGACAGGAGAACCAAACATGAGCATGAGTGATCCCATCGCCGATCTGTTGACACGCATCCGCAACGCACAAATGGTGGCCAAGACCACCGTTTCGGTGCCCTCTTCCAAAGTGAAGGTTGCGATTGCCCAAGTGTTGAAAGACGAAGGCTACATCGATAACTTCAAGGTTTCCACCGAAGGCGGCAAGTCCGAGTTGGAAATCGCCTTGAAGTATTACGCTGGCCGTCCCGTTATCGAACGCATTGAGCGCGTCAGCCGCCCTGGCCTGCGCGTGTACCGTGGTAGCGATGCCATCCCCCAGGTCCAGAACGGCCTCGGCGTTGCCATCGTTACGACCCCCAAGGGCGTCATGACCGATCGCAAGGCTCGCGCTACCGGTGTCGGTGGCGAAGTCCTATGCTACGTCGCTTAACGCTACATTGAGGAGAAATTAGAAATGTCCCGTGTAGGTAAACTCCCCGTAACAGTGCCCGCTGGTGTGGATGTGTCGATCAAAGACAGCAACATCAGCGTCAAGGGTGCCGGCGGCACGCTGCAACTGACGTTGAACAGCCTGGTGAAGGTTGTCAGCGATGCTGGCAAGCTGAATTTCCAGCCTGCCAATGATTCCCGTGAAGCCGATGCCATGTCCGGCACCATGCGCCAGCTGGTGAACAACATGGTGGTTGGCGTAACCAAGGGCTTCGAGAAGAAGCTGAGCCTGATCGGCGTGGGTTACAAGGCCCAAGCCACCGGTGCCAAGCTGAATTTGGCCGTGGGTTACTCCCACCCTGTCAATATCGATATGCCTGCTGGTATCAGCGTTGCAACGCCGACACCAACCGAAATCCTGATCAAGGGTGCTGACCGCCAACGTGTGGGTCAGATCGCCGCTGAGATTCGTGCTGTTCGTCCACCCGAGCCTTACAAGGGCAAGGGTATCCGCTATGCGGACGAGAAGATCACGATCAAAGAAACCAAGAAGAAATAAGGAGCTGCAACATGTTGACCAAAAAAGAGCAGCGTCTTCGTCGGGCCCGTCAAACGCGTATCCGCATTGCCAAGCAAGGCATTGCACGCCTGACGGTCAATCGTACCAATTTGCACATTTACGCCAGCGTGATTTCTGGCGACGGTGGCAAGGTGCTGGCTGCAGCTTCCACGGCCGAACTCGAAGTTCGCAAGGCCCTGGGTGCGGCGGGCAAGGGTGGCAATGTTGCCGCGGCCCAGATCATTGGCAAGCGCGTGGCCGAGAAGGCCAAGGCAGCCGGTGTCGAGAAAGTCGCATTTGATCGCGCAGGTTTTGCGTACCACGGCCGCGTCAAGGCGCTGGCTGATGCGGCACGTGAAGCTGGCTTGCAGTTCTAAGCAGATCGGAATACACAATGGCTAAAGTTCAAGCGAAGATGCAGGGTAAGGCTGAAGGGCCTGAGGACGGCCTGCGCGAAAAAATGATCGCGATCAATCGCGTCACCAAAGTGGTTAAGGGCGGCCGTATTCTCGGTTTTGCAGCTCTGACCGTGGTCGGTGATGGCGAAGGTCGCATTGGCATGGGCAAGGGTAAGTCCAAGGAAGTTCCCGCTGCCGTGCAAAAGGCAATGGAAGAAGCCCGCCGCAACATGATCAAGGTGTCGCTGAAGAATGGTTCCATTCACCACCAGGTGAAGGGTCACCATGGCGCTGCCAACGTGATGATGGCTCCGGCCCCCAAGGGTACTGGCATCATCGCTGGCGGTCCCATGCGCGCTGTGTTCGAAGTAGTGGGTATTACCGACATCGTTGCCAAGAGCCACGGTTCGACCAATCCCTACAACATGGTCCGCGCGACGCTGGACGCTCTGGCTGTGTCGACGACACCGTCTGAAGTGGCTGCCAAGCGTGGCAAGACCGTTGAAGAACTCTTTGTCTGAAAGCGGACTTCACCATGACAACACAACAAACTGTCAAGATCCAATTGGTGCGTAGCCCCATTGGAACCAAAGAGTCGCACCGCGCTACTGTGCGTGGTCTGGGGCTGCGCAAACTGCGTAGCACCAGCGAACTGGTGGATACACCCGAAGTTCGCGGCATGATTAACAAGATCAGTTACCTGGTCCGAGTGCTTTAAGAGGCAAGATGATGGAACTCAATAGCATTAAGCCCGCGGATGGCGCCAAGCACGCCAAGCGCCGCGTTGGCCGTGGTATCGGCTCCGGTCTGGGTAAGACAGCCGGTCGTGGTCACAAGGGTCAGAAGTCGCGCGCCGGTGGCTACCACAAGGTAGGTTTCGAAGGCGGTCAGATGCCCATGCATCGCCGTTTGCCCAAGCGTGGTTTCAAGTCGCATCTGCTGCAATTCAATGCAGAGATCACTTTGACAGCGCTGGAAGCGTTGGCTTTGCCTGAAGTGGACCTGTTGACACTGAAGCAAGAAAAGCTGGTTGGCCAATTGGCCAAGGTGGTGAAGGTCGTGAATACCGGTGCCATTACCAAGGCTGTCAAACTGACTGGCATTAGTGCCACAGCGGGTGCCAAGGCTGCTATCGAAGCGGCTGGTGGCAGCGTAGCCTAAAGTCTTAGCTGAAAGAGAAATACGTGGCAACTTCTGCAGCTCAAATGGCAAAGACGGACAAGTTCGGTGACTTGCGTCGTCGGCTTGTGTTTTTGTTGCTCGCACTGGTGGTGTACCGCGTCGGCGCGCACATTCCGGTTCCGGGCATTGACCCCACGCAGTTGCAGCAGTTGTTCAAAGGGCAGCAGGGCGGGATCCTGAGCCTTTTCAACATGTTCTCGGGTGGTGCGCTGTCGCGGTTCACCATCTTTGCCCTGGGGATCATGCCGTACATCTCGGCATCGATCATCATGCAGTTGCTGACCTACGTGTTGCCGACCTTTGAGCAAATGAAGAAGGAAGGCGAGGCGGGGCGTCGCAAGATCACGCAGTACACCCGCTACGGCACGGTGGGTCTGGCATTGTTCCAGTCCCTCGGTATTGCCCTGGCGCTGGAGTCGTCTGCCGGTCTCGTGATTTCCCCCGGATTTGGCTTCCGTCTGACTTCGGTAGTGACCCTGACGGCCGGGACCATGTTCCTGATGTGGCTGGGCGAGCAGATCACCGAGCGCGGTTTGGGCAACGGTATTTCGATTCTGATTTTCGGCGGTATCGCTGCGGGCCTGCCCAACGCGATTGGTGGTTTGCTGGAGCTGGTGCGCACCGGTGCGATGAGCATCATTGTGGCCCTGCTGGTGGTCGTGTTGGTGGCCCTGGTTACCTACTTCGTGGTGTTCGTTGAGCGAGGTCAGCGTAAGATTCTGGTGAATTATGCGCGGCGCCAGGTTGGCAACAAGGTGTATGGCGGGCAGTCGTCCCACCTCCCACTGAAGCTGAACATGGCGGGTGTAATCCCTCCAATTTTCGCCTCGTCCATCATTTTGCTGCCGGCAACCATCGCGAACTGGTTTAGTGCGGGTGACTCGATGCGCTGGCTGAAGGATATCTCCAGCACGCTGAGTCCGGGACAACCCGTGTATGTGATGCTGTATGCCGCCGCCATTGTCTTCTTCTGCTTCTTCTATACGGCTTTGGTTTTCAATAGTCGCGAGACGGCAGACAACCTGAAAAAGAGTGGTGCGTTTATTCCTGGAATCCGTCCCGGCGACCAGACCGCAAAATATATTGATAAAATCCTGCTCCGCCTCACGCTGGCTGGCGCGATTTACATCACTTTTGTGTGTCTGCTGCCAGAGTTCCTGATTCTCAAATACAACGTGCCATTCTACTTTGGTGGCACATCGTTGCTGATTATTGTTGTGGTGACCATGGATTTCATGGCACAGGTTCAAAATTACATGATGTCTCAGCAATATGAATCGCTGCTGAAGAAGGCTAATTTCAAGTCGTCTTGAGGGGCGGTGGGTTCAAATGGCGAAAGATGACGTAATTCAGATGCAGGGAGAGGTGATAGAAAACCTTCCCAATGCAACGTTTCGAGTGAAACTGGAAAACGGTCATGTAGTGCTTGGACACATTTCCGGAAAGATGCGTATGCATTACATCCGGATCTTGCCCGGCGATAAGGTAACTGTTGAGTTAACGCCGTACGACCTGAGTCGTGCGCGGATTGTGTTCAGAGCAAAGTAAATAGCGCAAGTTCCGCGCGAATCAAAGTCGGAACGGAGCGAAGTGTTTTAGGAGAGAAATATGAAAGTTTCGGCTTCGGTTAAGAAAATTTGCCGCAACTGCAAAATCATCCGACGCAAAGGCGTTGTGCGCGTGATCTGTACAGATCCTCGCCACAAGCAGCGTCAGGGTTAATTGCAAGAGTTTTAGAGGACGAAAATGGCACGTATCGCTGGCATCAATATTCCGCCGCAACAGCATTCCGAAATTGGCTTGACCGCCATTTTTGGCATCGGTCGCACACGCGCTCGCAAGATCTGCGAAGCCTGTGGCATTGCATATTCCAAAAAGGTCAAGGATTTGACCGATGCTGATCTGGAGAAAATCCGTGATCAGATCGCTCAATTCACGATTGAAGGCGATTTGCGCCGCGAGACGACCATGAACATCAAGCGTTTGATGGACATTGGCTGCTACCGCGGATTCCGCCATCGCCGTGGGTTGCCCATGCGTGGTCAGCGTACCCGCACCAACGCCCGTACCCGCAAAGGCCCGCGTAAGGCCGCTGCTTCTTTGAAGAAATAACAGGGATTGAGAGACCACTATGGCAAAAGCTCCCGCAAATAACGCAGCCCAGCGCGTTCGCAAGAAAGTCCGCAAGAACGTTGCCGACGGTATTGCACACGTTCATGCCTCGTTCAACAACACCATCATCACGATCACCGATCGCCAAGGCAATGCACTGTCTTGGGCTTCATCCGGTGGCCAGGGTTTCAAGGGTTCGCGCAAGTCGACACCTTTTGCCGCCCAGGTTGCCTCCGAAGTGGCTGGTCGTGCCGCTCTGGATCAGGGCATCAAGAATCTTGATGTCGAGATCAAGGGTCCAGGCCCCGGTCGCGAGTCTTCCGTGCGCGCTCTGGCCGCACTGGGCATCCGCATAAACCTGATTGCCGATGTGACGCCGGTTCCCCATAACGGCTGCCGCCCTCAAAAGCGCCGTCGTATTTAATTTTTCAACAAGCCCACCGCCATCAGCAAGCGCTGATGGCTCCCGCATTTTTGATGCGGCAGATGACATAAAAGGAAGATCAAGTGGCACGCTACCTCGGCCCCAAGGCCAAACTATCCCGCCGCGAAGGCACCGACCTGTTCCTCAAGAGCGCTCGCCGCGCGATTGGTGACAAGGCAAAATTTGACTCAAAGCCTGGTCAGCACGGCCGCACCTCTGGTGCCCGTACCTCTGATTACGGTCTGCAACTGCGCGAAAAGCAAAAGGTCAAGCGCATGTACGGCGTGCTGGAGAAGCAATTCCGCCGCTACTTTGAAGAAGCCGACCGCCGCAAGGGCAATACCGGTGCCAACCTCTTGTTCCTGCTGGAGTCCCGTCTGGACAACGTCGTGTACCGCATGGGTTTTGGATCTACACGTGCAGAAGCCCGTCAAATGGTTTCGCACAAGGCCATCACTGTGAATGGCAACTCGGTCAATATTCCGTCCTACCTGGTCAAGGCTGGCGATGTGGTTGCCGTGCGCGAAAAGTCCAAGAAGCAAAACCGTGTGGTTGAAGCTTTGCAATTGGCGCAGCAAGTGGGCATGCCTTCCTGGGTTGAAGTGAATAGCGACAAGGCGGAAGGTACTTTCAAGACAGTACCGGATCGGGACCAGTTCGGCGCCGACATCAACGAATCGTTGATCGTCGAGTTGTATTCGCGCTAATCGCGTTCGAATTTTTGAAATCGTTCCTTGGCTGCGGGGCACTGCAGTCAAGGGGCTTCACCAGCCTTACCGATGTAACGAGTCGGGGGTATTGAGAGGAAGTCTGCATGCAAAACAGTTTGCTTAAACCCAAATCCATCAGCGTCGAACAACTCGGCACCAACCGCGCCAAAGTGGCGCTTGAACCATTTGAGCGTGGCTATGGCCATACGCTTGGAAATGCGCTGCGTCGTGTGTTGCTGTCGTCGATGCCTGGTTTTGCGGCAACTGAAGTCACTATCGCGGGTGTTTTGCACGAGTACTCATCCATTGATGGCGTGCAAGAAGATGTCGTCAATATTCTTCTGAATTTGAAGGGTGTTGTGTTCAAGTTGCACAATCGCGACGAAGTGACCTTGAGCCTGCGTAAGGACGTTGAAGGCGTCGTTACGGCAGCTGACATCCAGACTCCGCATGATGTGGAAATCATCAATCCTGGACATGTGATTGCCAACCTGTCCCACGGCGGCAAGCTGGATATGCAGATCAAGGTGGAGAAGGGCCGCGGCTATGTACCCGGCACCATGCGCCGCCACGCCGACGAGCCCAATAAGTCCATCGGTCGTATCGTTCTGGATGCTTCCTTCTCTCCAGTCAAGCGCGTCAGCTATACCGTCGAGAGCGCACGTGTGGAACAACGTACCGATCTGGACAAGCTGGTTGTCGAAATCGAAACCAACGGTGCCATTTCTGCAGAAGATGCAGTGCGCGCTTCTGCCAAGATTCTGGTGGAACAACTGGCTGTGTTCGCACAGTTGGAAGGCAGTGAGTTGGCTGCATTTGATGCGCCCGCACCACGCGGCAACACTCAGTTCGATCCAATCCTGCTGCGTCCGGTGGACGAGTTGGAATTGACGGTTCGTTCCGCCAACTGTCTGAAGGCCGAGAACATCTATTACATCGGTGACCTGATCCAGCGTACCGAGAACGAGTTGCTCAAGACTCCTAACCTGGGTCGCAAATCGCTCAATGAAATCAAGGAAGTTTTGGCTTCCCGCGGTCTCACTCTGGGTATGAAGCTGGAAAGCTGGCCACCCGCAGCGTTGGAAAAACGCTAATTTATCGAACCCGCGAGGGTTCAACGCAAAGGGCAGTACCTGATACGGCTGCCCATTTAAAACTCAAAGGAAATCTACCATGCGTCACGGACACGGACTACGTAAACTCAACCGCACCAGCTCTCACCGTCTTGCGATGCTGCGTAACATGATGAACTCGCTCATCGAGCATGAAGTCATCAAGACCACGGTCCCCAAGGCCAAGGAATTGCGTCGCGTGGTTGAACCCATGATCACCTTAGCCAAGGAAGCTACGGTTGCCAACCGCCGCCTCGCATTCGACCGCCTGCGTGACCGTGATAGCGTCACCAAGCTGTTCAACGACCTGGGCCCCCGTTTCAAGGCCCGTCCAGGCGGCTACACCCGCATTCTGAAGATGGGCTTCCGTGTTGGTGACAACGCGCCTATGGCTTTGGTTGAATTGGTGGACCGCCCGGTTGCGGCAGAAGAAAATACTGGCGCAGCAGTGGCAGAATAAGGTATACTATAAAGCTACCGCGCGATGGAGCAGTCTGGTAGCTCGTTGGGCTCATAACCCAAAGGTCGGAGGTTCAAATCCTTCTCGCGCAACCAATAAGCATGCGGGTATCCGCATCAGTAAGGGCCCACTTAGTTGGGCCCTTTTTACTTTGTGCCCATTCTGTGCCCAAATTGTGCCCACGCCGTGCCCATGGGAAAATTGCCGACTGGTTTGAGACCATCGGGTCTTTCACGTTGCATCAAACTGGATAAAGACCATTGGGCTTAAATCCGGCTAGCCTAGCCAGATTTATCGGAACCAACGGCGCATGCCGTTTTACAAATCAACGCCACGCTGTAATACACAGTTATCGTTCATGCAAACCGATTCCGTTCTCACACTGAAACTCCCCGAAGGTTATGCCTTCTCGGACCTCAAAGTCCGTCGCTGCGACGACGACGCCATTGATCTGGACATGGACCTGGTCAAGCTGATCTGCACTATCAACGGACTGAGCTTCGACAAGGTCCTGCAGAACCCGGGCCCCGTGATCACCAGCATCCTGACCGTCTGGTACAAAAGCCACCTGGCTCAAGGTGGCGAACCCGATGCCCTCATGGAAGAACTCAAATCACAGCGGCCACGACTGAATTGATTACGCTCAATCGATCTCGCCAGCCTGCATGACTCAGACCAAGAGCATTCACTCGGATCCTGGCATCGCCGCAGTGCATTCAGCCACGATCGAACCGACCGATATCCAACTACCCCGTGGGGCGCTGCTGGCGCTGTCGACATCGGCATTTGGTAGTGGCATCTCCATGCGAGTGTCGGATCCACTGCTCCCAGGCCTGGCCACAGAGTTCTCATTGACGCTGGGCCATGCCGCCTTGGTCATAACCGTGTTTGCCGTCGTCTACGGCTTCTCCCAACTGGTATTCGGCCCGTTGGGGGACCGCTTCGGCAAATACCGCGTGATTGCCTGGGGCACACTGGGCTGCGCCCTGACCACCGCCCTGTGCGCCCTGGCTCCCACGTTTGAGCTTCTCCTGGTGGCCCGTGGACTGGCAGGCGCATCGGCCGCCGCCATCATCCCCCTGGCGATGGCCTGGATAGGCGATGTCACCTCCTATGAGCGCCGCCAACCCATCCTTGCCCGGTTCATGATCGGTCAGGTCCTGGGCGTCTCGGCTGGCGTGCTATTTGGTGGCTATGCTGCAGACCACCTGCACTGGAGAACACCATTCGAGGCCATTGCCGTCTACTTCGCCGTGGGTGGCGCATACCTGCTCTGGAACCATCAGCACCTGCCAGCAGCCGCCAAAAAGACTAGCCCGCCCAAAGGCTCTGCCGTCAAACGCATCATCTCGGAATTCACACAAGTGCTCTCGGTCCCGTGGGCCCGTGTCGTGCTGATCACCGTGTTTGCCGAAGGTGCCAGTATCTTTGGCTCCTTTGCCTTCATGGTGACCCACATCCACCAGGTACATGGCATCCCATTGGCCATGGCCGGCCAGGTCATGATGCTATTTGGCCTGGGTGGACTCTTGTTCGCACTCGGTGCCCACTACCTGGTCCACCGCCTTGGAGAGGTCGGACTATGCCGATGGGGGGGAGTGCTGGTGGCAACATCCTTTGTAACCGTGGCACTGTCGAACACCTGGTGGTGGGCCATGCCGGCCAGCTTTATCTCAGGGCTGGGCTTTTACATGCTGCACAACACGCTACAGATCAATGCCACCCCAATGGCCCCACAGCGCCGCGGTGCCGCTGTGGCTGCGTTTGCAGCCGCCTACTTTATTGGTCAATCCGCAGGCATTGCTCTTGAGGGATTCCTGATCCCCAGCATTGGAACCAGCGGCGTCATCGGGTTGGGCGCTGTCGGAGTGATCCTGGCATCGCAGACCTTTGCCCGTTTGATGTGCCTGCACCGGGAAAGGCTCTGAACCCGTGGAACCTGTGAAAGCGACACCTGCGGCCGTAGAGGCCTTCCAGACCTTCTACCTTGCCGAACTCGATAGCCGGATTCAGCGCAGCGAAGTGGTGGGCGCCATCACCCTCAAGAAGGGAAATGCAGCGCTCTTCTACGAGAACGAAACGGGCAAATTCACGCTGGTTGAAAAATTGCCGGAAGTGGAAGAAGCCAATGTGAATGACTGTGTGCCACGCGAACAGTGGGGGCGCAACGTCATGCTGTTTGGCCATGCCACCTACACCGGCGGCTACATCCCCTCTGGCCACGCAACCCTGGACGCTAACGCGCTGAAGATCAAACTGGCATCGGGGCGGTACTACCGAATCGAGGTCGACGCCACACAAGCGCACCTGCAAACCTTTGTCAGTGCAGAACCACCGAAGGCCCAGGAACTCAGGGCCCCGCAGCACAAGAAAACGTCCACCCGCGCCAACAGCCACAATGCGCGCCAAAGTCCAAAGCCGGTCAACGAGCCCAAAGCCCGGCAGCACCCAGTGAACAAGCACTCGGGCCAAGAGGACGAAAGTGAAGACCTGACAGCAGAAGACCTGCAACGCCTGCGAGGCGAGATTCCATTGAGCAGCTCCAGCAAGAAATGGAAGCGCTGAGAGAAGTGAATGCAAAAATAATCAAGGAAATGCTGGACGAAAACGATTTGCATCCTTTTTAAGCACACTTGGCAAAGCCAGTAGGCATGCGCCATTGGCGCAATATCCCCGAAGTTATCCCCAGCTCAGCGCACAGCTTCTGTGGATGGGATATGCCCGCACCATGTGATAAGCATCTACAACGTCTCTGGCGTTGAAATGTTGCCATTCGGGCGCACATGAGGAAGAACAGGACGAAACCGCAGCGATGACGCCAATCAACAAATGCCACCAATGTGGTGCAACCAGTTACAAGCCGGTAATCAAGCGTGATGAAAGCGGCACCATGAAGCCCACTGAAGAACACCAGTGCGTGGGCTGCAAACTGATCTTTAAGGAAATTGACGAGTGGCGAATTGGGCCTGCGCAACAACGCGATCAGCCCGCCCAAGCGAATGCCAAGCAATAGAACACAGCGATAGGAAGTAACGCCATGAGCACCCCAGTAACGAAATCACGCATTGTTGAGGATGGCCTGAGATACAAGGCAAAGGTTTCGGGTTCTCCATTTGGACAAACTAACCAATATTCTCAAGGCGCAACCATGTCATGTTTCCTATGTGGCAAGCACCGCCCGCGCACGCAACTCATGACGCGCAAATTGTTTGGCAAGGTACAGAACGTTTGCGCGCCGAAGTGTGAAAAATAGAAAACGGGATTCAAGATGCCACGACGCTGCCTACGCTGACTTTGTTCCTGGCCACTGCAGGTCATCGCCGGGTGCGGCCCTCAGCAGTCACTCGCAGATGTCTGGTATGGAGCAGTGAATCAATGCATATCAGGGCAGCCAGTAAGCTGACCTAAATCTGCGACTCTTCGGTGCCCAAAGTGGACCTGATGACTATTGAATTCAGTGCCCCGAAGCCGTAGGCGGCCCTTGTATGGGTTGGACTCAATGGTTGCTGCGGAAAAAGTGGTAATGTATTTCCAAATCAACACCGTGGTCAGTCCTATGGCACAGACAGTCGATTCAGAATTTCACCATGCGCTGTTCGAGCACAGTTTCGATGGGATCCTCTTGACTGCACCGGATGGTCAGATTCTTCAGGCCAACCCGGCAATATGCCAAATGCTTGGACGCAGCGCGCAAGAAATTCGTCGGATTGGACGTGCCGGCATTGTTGACACGGAGGATCCCAGACTAACCGCAGCCCTGATTGAAAGAGCGAGACGTGGGAGTGTTACGGCTGAACTCACCCTCATACGGGGCGATGGCAGCCGTATCCCGGTGGAGATGTCGTCTGCATTGTTCAACGACGAACAGGGAAGACCACGGTCATCCATGATTATTCGCGATATCAGCCATCGCAAAACACTGGAAATGGAGCGTGAGCAGTATTTCCGCTTCTTCAAGCTAGCTGAAGACCCAATGTGCATTGCTGATCCATTTGGCTGTTTTGTGCGGGTGAATCCCGCCATGTCCCGCGTGACCGGCTACAGTGAGACGGAGCTACTGTCAAAACCTTTTCTGCAATTTGTGGTGCCGGAAGATCGTGAGAGCACCGCAGCCGAGATGAAGCGGCAGGTGGAAGAGCGACCCTCCTTGCATTTCGTGAATCGCTATCGTTGCAAGAGCGCAGAGGTAGTGCAATTTGCGTGGAGCGCATATTTCGACAGGAGCGACGGCTTCACCTACGCCACGGCGAGGGACATCACGTTGCAGTCAGAAACCGAGACAACGCTGCGAAGGAACTACGAACTCCTCGATCGCATATTCGATACAACCCATTTCTGTCTGGTGTACTTGGATCGGGATTTCAACTTCTTGCGGGTAAACAAGGCGTATGGGGACGCGTGCGGTTACGCGCCCAAGTTCTTTGTTGGAAAGAACCATTTCGCGCTGTATCCCAATGCCGAGAATGAGACTATTTTCCGTCGGGCGGCACTGACTGGTCAGCCTTATACGATCTACGCCAAGCCGTTTGAGTTTCCGGACCATCCGGAATGGGGCGTCACTTATTGGGATTGGACCTTATATCCTCTGAGAGATGCGCAGGGCCAGGTCGAGGGGCTGCTTTTCGCGCTGTTGGACGTCACGCACCAAAGGCGCGCAGAGGAGAGGTTGCGCATCAACGAGGCCAGCCTGCGCACTGCGATCAAAGGTGTGGACATGACGTTGTTTCATCAGGACCAAAACCTCTGTTATACGTGGATGTACTCGCCACAACTGGGATATGCATCCAAGCAGTTCGTTGGCAAGACGGATGCAGATATCCTGCCACTGGATTGTGTATCGTCGGTCGTCGCACTGAAGCGACGGGTCTTGGAATCTGGCATTGGTCAGCGTGCGGAAATGCCGATTGCTGACGCGAATCAGACTCGCTTTATTGATCTCATTGTGGATCCGATGATGGATGCTGATGGCTGCATCGTTGGTGTTGCAGGCGCAACCCTGGATGTCACCGAGCGCATACATGCGGAGCGTGCACAGGCGCAATTGGCGGCCATTGTTGAATCGAGCAACGATGCGATCTTCATGCGTGGGCTTGATGGTAGCATCCTAGTTTGGAACGCAGCCGCCGAGCACCTGTTTGGCTGGTCGGCACACGATATCCTGGGACACCCGATGGATCGTATCGTGCCATCAGACCATACCGGATCCATCCTCGATTCCTTGGATGGCACGGAAAGTGATGAGGCGCTACGCTCCATCGAGACCAGGCATCTGCGCAAGGATGGAACGCTCATACCCACCCAGACGACGGTCTCGCCGGTGAAGAATGCTGCGCAACAAGTCATTGCTTATTCGTATACGGTGCGAGACATGCGAGCACTCAAGCACAAAGAAGAAGCGTTGCGCAAATTGTCCCAGCGGCTGCGTCGTGTGGAAGAGGCGGAGCGGCGCGCGATTGCGCGCGAACTGCATGATCGCATTGGGCAGGACCTTTCCACGGTTGGCTTGTTGCTGGGATCGGTGTGCGCTAAGTTGCCGCCGGCATCGCAAGACTTGGTGAGCAAACCACTCAACGATATTCAGAACTTGCTGAAGTCGATGGTCAGCAACGTGCGCGACATCATGGCCGAGCTTCGTCCACCTGTGCTGGAGGATTATGGGTTGCTGGCAGCGCTGCGGCAACTGGCGTCGGATTTTTCTCTGCGTACAGGAATAGCTGCAGAGCTTAACGGTTTTGAACTGCGGCCGCGACTGCCGACGGTGGTCGAGACGACGATGTTTCGTATCAGCCAGGAGGTGCTCAACAATGTTGCCAAGCACGCGCATGCCAGCCATGTGGTGATCGATTTGTGTACTGGAAACCACCAGGTCAGTTTGGAGATTGTTGATAACGGTATTGGCTTTGATCCCGCTCAGATGCCAGCGACACAGCCGCACTGGGGTATGACGACCATGCGTGAGCGCGCGGAGGAGGCGGGAATCAGATTCGCACTTGCCTCCAGACCGGGCGCCGGTACCCGGGTCGTTCTCCAAGCGGAGCGGGCCACAGAATGAGCATCCGTGTGTTGCTCGCCGATGATCATGCCCTCATGCGCCAGGGTTTGCGGGCGCTACTGACCAGTAGCGGTGATATCGAGGTGGTGGGCGAGGTAGGCAATGGAAGGGATGCCCAGCGGCTGGTACTGGAGTGCCGACCTGATGTCATTTTGATGGACATCACGATGCCAGACCTCAATGGTATTGAAGCAGCACGCATCATTCACCTCAAATCGCCAGCGACGCGGGTTGTGATGCTGTCCATGCACCAGTCCGCCGAGTATGTCTACCGTGCCTTTGAAGCCGGAGCTTGTGGTTATCTGCTCAAGGAGATGGCTGTCGATGAAGTTATCACCGCGGTACGCACGGTATACGTTGGGAAGCAATATATTTGCCCAGTCCTTGCCACATCCGTGCATATCCCTGGCGCGAAAAAAGGCTGCAGCCCCCTCAATAGCCTAAGTTCCCGTGAACGGCAGGTTCTCCAACTTGTAGTGGAAGGCCACACCAGCACTGATATCGCGCACAGAATTCATCTATCGCCGAAGTCCATCGATACCTACCGTAGCCGCTTGATGGCAAAGCTTGGTGTGCGAGATCTTCCCACGTTGGTCAAGTTCGCGCTCGAACACGGACTGACGCCCCACAGCTAGCCCGCGCTGGGCCGGTGGCCTTCTCACTTGTATTGATTTCCCTACAGACGCGAAGACATGCTTTACGCAAGATGACCGCATGGATCGCGCTCATTGGAGTGACGACCCTAAGGGAGAGAACCAATGGCGGAAAGCAAGACCGCATGGGTTAACGCGGCCTCGCGAGAATTGCTGCTGTCGGCGTCTTTATCTGCGAGCAATTTTGGTGAGTTCAAGCGTCTGCCGGTCAGGGATATTGCAGGCTTGGTATGAGCGAAGATGCTGCAGGCTTGATTTCGACCATGCCGGCAAGCGGCAGGGAGCACCGAGCGTTGCTGGTGTTTGTTATCTGCTCCGCGGCATTGTTCCTGTTTGTAGCGCCGCAGGCCCGACGGGAAATGCCGCAAGTTCCCATTTTCATTGCGCTGTATTTGTCTGCGGTGTGTGTGGTGGACGTAATTACCGCAGCGCTGCTGTTGGGGCAGCACTTCATTCTGCGCAACAAGGCCATGCTGGCATTGGCCTGCGGGTATATCTTCAATTTGACCATGGCGGTGTCGCAGGGTTTGAGCTTTCCGGGACTGCTCGCACAACAGGGGCTGATTGGCAACGGTTCTAACACTACCGCCTGGCTGTACTTTCTATGGCATGGAGGGTTTCCGCTGTTTGTTGGTGCCTACGCCCTATTTGACGCTGAGCTTCAGGCGCCAGCGGAAACACACAATAGAGGAGCAGTCAGGCGCGTTGCGGCCAGCATAGTGGCAACCTTGGCATTTGCAGCCTTTCTCATCGCAATGGCAGCCGACGGCGGCAACGTGCTTCCGGACATCATGCGCGGGGATGCCGACGGCAATGCCAAGATGGGAGTAGCTGCAATAGTGTGGGGCGTTACTGTTGTCGCGCTCATTGGACTATGGCGCAAGCGACCTCATCTCAAGCTGGATCTAGGCCTCATGGCCGTGCTCACTATTTGGCTGATCGATCTCGCCCTGTCTGCGGTGCTCAACCACGCGCGCTACGACCTAGGCTGGTATGCCGGCCGCATTTACGGGGTGGTGGCGTCCAGTTTTGTGCTGGTGGTGCTATTGCTGGAAAACAGTGTGCTGTATGCCCGACTGACTCAGGCGCATGTACGCGAACAGCAAGAACGTCGCAGGGTCATGGAGAAGTCCGCCAAACTCGATGCATCCAACATCGCACTGCAGGACAGTGCGGCTCGGATACAAAGCATTCTGGATACGGTTGCCGACGGCATCATCACCATAAACGCCCATGGGAGAATCGAATCCGTCAATCCTGCAGTCCAACGTTTGTTCGGCTACACGACAGCCGAGCTTTTGGGTTGCAACGTCAGCATTCTCATGCCCGAGCCTGACCACAGCCTCCATGACCAGTACCTTGCGGACTATGTTCGAACACTCGAATCAACAGTCATCGGACCTGGCCGAGAGGTTATGGGCCGGCACAAGGATGGCAACACATTTCCGATGTCGCTATCGGTCAGCGAGATGTGGATCTCTGGTGAGCGTCACTTCACAGGCATTGTGTCCGACATAACGGAACGCAAGAAGAATGAGAGCCGCCTGATTGCCGCGAAGGATATGGCCGAACAAGCCAATACCATGAAGTCTTCGTTCCTAGCCACCATGAGCCACGAAATTCGTACGCCGCTCGGGGGCCTGCTTGGAATGTTGGAGCTGCTGAATTACTCCAAATTGGACCAGGATCAGATGACCCTACTGGGAACGGCCATCGAATCCGGGCAGAGCCTGCTGCGTATCGTCAACGATATTCTGGATTGGTCGAAGATTGAGGACGGTAAGCTCGAAATTGCCCCAACTCCTACGTCGATTGCGGCACTGGTGGCGGATGTACACATAACTTATTCGCACGTCGCCAGTGGCAACAATGTCTTGCTGTCACACGTCGCGGACAGTCGGTTGAGTGACGTCCACCTCGTGGATCGGCTTCGTCTTTCACAGATATTGAACAACTTTGTTAGCAATGCGATCAAGTTCAGCCGGGGCGGGCGGGTCGAATTGCGGGCAGATCTGATGAATCGTTGCGGGGACCAAGAACGGGTCCGATTTTCAGTCATCGATACAGGCATCGGTATTGCGCCGGAGGTGCAGAAGACCTTGTTTCAGAATTATGGCCAAGCTAGCGCCGACACCGCGCGTATCTATGGCGGAACGGGCCTGGGACTGGCCATTTGCCGGCGACTGGCGGAACTAATGGATGCTCACATCGACTTAGACAGTGAGGTTGGACGTGGTTCGGTTTTCAGCGTGACTCTATCCATGCCGATTGTGGAGTCCTACAGCACATGCTCCGCAATTGACACGTCATCGGACAGTAATGCCACGCCATCTGTGCCAATGATCCCTCAGACTGTCGATGGCTTGCCGTTGGAAATCTTGGTTGTGGATGACAACCCCACTAACCGCAAGCTGCTGGCATTTCAGTTGGAGCAGTTGGGCTTATTGGCGACCACCGCTGCCGACGGGGCCAGTGCACTTGCGCTTTGGCGAGCTGGCCGCTTTGCTCTGGTGGTGACCGATTGTCATATGCCTGGTATCGATGGATATGCACTAACGCAGGCCATCCGGAAGGCTGAGACCGAGACGGATAGATCCCGCACTCCAATACTTGCATGGACTGCCAGTGCTCTTCCAAGTGAAGAGGAGAAATGTCGCCAGGCTGGTATGGATGCGATTCTGGTCAAGCCAGTGAATATCCCCACGCTTGAGCGCGTGTTGCCAAAATTTCTGCCTCACCCAGTCCAGGAGGAGCCAAGTGCCACAAACGGGGTTTCGCCGGAGCGGCCGGCTCATCTTGACTTGGAATGTCTCGCGCTTCAGGTGGGCCGGGACCCCGAGGTAATGAGGGAATTCCTGATGGACTTTCAGGCCAGCGCCGACTCGATTTCCCGGGAACTTACGTTCGCATGGTTGCGGCAAGACACGCAGAAATGCATGGCTCTGGCCCACAAACTCAAATCTTCCGCAAGAGCAGTTGGCGCGCAAACGCTGGGCGACATTTGCGCGGGTATTGAATCCGCTGCATTGGATTCCGAGCTCGGTTCGCTGAATGAAATGCATGCACAGTTTGCTCTGGAAATGAAGCTGGTGGGCCAACTGATCAATACGCATCTGTCAACCCAGGTGCCCCGTGAGAAGAATAATGAACCTACCATGTAACCCCAGCGTCCTGCTGCTTGACGATGACCCCTTCATGCTTAAGCTGCTGCAGCGGCATCTTGTGCATTTTGGCCTGACCTCAGTGGTAGCACATGCCAGTGGTCGCTCGGCGCTGGCCGCCCTTGACGCGATGCCGGTAGAGCGCGACTTGATCATGCTCGACCTCAATATGCCGGAAATGGACGGCATTGAGTTTGTCCGTCACTTGGTCGAGCGAAATTTTCACGGAAGGCTGATCCTGATCAGCGGCGAAGATGCACGTATGCTTCAGGCCGCCACCTTGTTGGTGCAGGCCCACAAGATCAACTTGCTGGGCCACCTGCAAAAGCCTGTGGATCCGCTGGCTCTGAAGACACTACTGTCGGGTTGGCACGCTGGTAGCTCCCAGGGACTACGCGCAGACCGCAAGCAGTATGACGCGCAGGCGCTACGCACGGCGATCTGGGACAACCAACTGGTTAATTACTACCAGCCCAAGGTGTCGGTGGCTACAGGAGAGCTGATAGGCGTGGAGACTCTGGTGCGATGGATGCACCCATCGGACGGAATGGTATTTCCAGATCAATTCATCGAAACGGCTGAGTCTCATGGTCTGATTGACGCGTTGACACACGCGGTTCTAACTCAGGCGTTCGTAGACACAGCAGTCTGGAACGGTCAGGGTTTACAGTTGAAGGTGGCAGTCAATGTGTCGATGGACAATCTGGCGAAGATCGAATTTGCCGATTTCGTTGCAAACCAGGCACGGGCGGCGGGTATTGCGCCTCAGATGACAGTGCTGGAAGTGACGGAGAGCCGTCTGATGACCGATATGCGGGCTCCGTTGGAGATCCTGACACGCTTGCGATTGCGCCGATTTCGTCTGTCCATCGATGATTTCGGAACGGGGCATTCTTCTCTTGCGCAGCTACGCAACGCTCCCTTTGAGGAATTGAAGATTGATCGCAGCTTTGTGCATGGAGCCCATGCTAACGAAACCAATCGCGCCATATTCTTTGCCAGTCTCGGTCTAGCCAAAGAACTGGGCATGGAGGTGGTCGCTGAAGGAGTAGAAGACCAAGCCGACTGGGATTTTCTGGTGCAGTCAGGTTGTGATTTGGCCCAGGGCTACTTCATTGGAAGACCAATGCCCGCGGTGGATATCCAGGTGTGGCACCGAACGTGGCAAAAGCGCCGTGACGTTGGACTTCCTTTTCCTCACAGGGCCGCACCATGACTTCCGGCAGCCCGAACATTTTAATTGCCTCGGATAGCGCTTCAGACGCCGATTTGGTGAAGCGCCTGTTGGTCAAGGACTTTTCGCGGATTCCGATTTCTGCGGTTGAGGACCGGGCAGCGGATGACTTCGAGCTGCATATGCCTGATGTATTGATATTGGCATTCCAGGCAGTTGAAGCTTCTGAGCTCTACTACTTGGGTCTATACCGGCACAGCGCCAAGGTGGCTGCGCACCCGCATCGCACGATCATCTTGTGCGATAAGGACGAGGTGTACAGAGTCTCTCGGCTGTGCTTAAAGCAGCATTTCGATGACTATGTCCTATTTTGGCCGATGAACTATGACGCTCCGCGGCTGACTATGTCCGTACATCTCGCAATAAGGGAGGGCGGTTTCAAGACCCAAGCGCAACACTTGGTTAATTTATTTGGTTGTGTGCCCGTTGGGCTAGTTCCAGCATGGCTGCGAAGACGGCCAGCGGGGTATTGAATTCATGTGTTGCCCGAGGGCGAT